>Ga0081455_10009174_pt1 | contig 10195 bp, 12 predicted proteins | sample TabmetS3T2R1_FD_70207 | JGI IMG/M metagenome (GOLD analysis project Ga0081455, IMG submission 70207) | Tabebuia heterophylla rhizosphere microbial communities from the University of Puerto Rico - S3T2R1 | ecosystem: Host-associated > Plants > Roots > Rhizosphere ... | reverse complement strand
GCCCTCGCCAGCCTGGGGGTGCACGACCCGACGACCGTCGCGCACATCGGTGACAACCTGCGCACCGACGTGGCCGGGGCGCTCGCGCTCGGCATGACCGCGATCCGCTACACGGGCTTGCGCGCGGTCGACCGGGGCGACCACACCGAGGCCCATCACGTGGTCGGTGACCTCCGGGAGATCCCGGGGCTGCTCGGTGTCGGCTGAGCCCTGAGCGGACGACCTCCGAGCCCCATGTCACACGTCGGCGCGCTCCGTCGTTGTTCCGATGACGGACGAGCACGGGAGGCGATGTGGTTCCATCGATGGGTGGAGCGGCGGTGGTTTCGGAGTCCCGGACGGATCGGCCGGTGAGCGGCCGAACCCGATCCGAGGCGGTTCCCCCGTTCCAACGGTTCCTGGAGGCGAACCGGGTCACCGTGTACCGGTTCCTGCTCGCGGCGGTCGGTCGGGACGACGCCGACGACGTGTTCCAGGAGACGTTCCTGTCGGCGCTCCGCGCCTATCCGCGGGTCCACGACGGCGGGCGCTTGGACCATTGGGTGCTGAGGATCGCATCCCGCAAGGCGATCGATCATCACCGCGGAACGGCGCGGCGCCCCTCGCCGATCGGGGGGCTCCCCGAGGTCGCGGGCGGGTCGGTCGAGGAGACCACCGACCCTCGGGACCCGTTGTGGGGGGCGGTTCGATCCCTCCCCGCGCGCCAGCGGGTCGCGGTGGTGCTACGCCACGTGCTCGACCGTTCGTACGCGGACATCGCGGAGGCGATGGGCGGCACCGAGCAGGCGGCTCGCGCCAACGTCTCCCACGGCACGAAGCGACTCAGGGAGCTGATGACATGAACATCGATCGAGACATCAAGCGACTCGCCGACCCCCGGACCTCCGACGTGGCGTCCGCGAAAGCTGCCGCGGGGATGGTCGACGCCGCCGCGTCACGCGGTCTGGTCGACGTCGCCGTCGCCACGATGGACTCGCCGATCGGCGAGCTGCTCGTGGCCGTGACCCAGCGGGGATTGGCGTCGGTGGCGTTCGAATCGGAGGACCGCGACGAGCTGTTCGAGCGGTTCTCCCGGGAGCTCTCGCCCCGGGTGCTGGAGGTGGCGGCGCCGACCGATGAGGCGCGGCGCGAGCTCAGCGAGTACTTCGCGGGCGATCGTCGCCGGTTCGACCTTCGGATCGATCGCCGGCTGATCGGGCCGTTCGCCTGGGACGTCCTGCGGGCCACGCGGCGTGTCGGGTTCGGGCACCTCGCGACCTACGGCCAGATCGCGGAGCGCATCGACCGGCCCACGGCCTCGCGGGCGGTCGGCAGGGCGCTCGGTTCCAACCCGATCCCGATCGTGATCCCGTGTCACCGCATCGTCGGCGCCGGCGGCAAGCTCACCGGCTACGCGGGGGGCATCCACCGCAAGGAGCTCCTCTTGGAGCTCGAGGGGTCTCTCCAGCCGACGCTGGTGGAGCGAGGTCAGCCGGTAGACTGAGGGCCTCGTGGGCGCCGAATCACCGAAGGAAGAGTGCGGGCTCTTCGGGGTGTGGGCCCCCGGAGACGACGTCGCCCGGCTCACCTACTTCGGATTGTTCGCCCAGCAGCACCGGGGCCAGGAGTCCGCCGGCATCGCGGTGAGCGACGGCAACGCGGTCCTGGTCTACAAGGACCTCGGGCTCGTGAGCCAGGTCTTCAACGAGGCCACGCTCACCACCCTGCACGGCGACCTGGCGATCGGGCATACGCGCTATTCGACCACCGGCTCGACCACGTGGGAGAACGCGCAGCCGGTGTTCAAGACCGACGGCATCCACACGCTCACGTTGGGACACAACGGGAACCTCGTGAACACACGGGAGCTCGCCGGAGTCTCGGGCACCGAGGGCGCGGCGACCTCGGACACCGACCTCGTGACGGCGCTGATCGCGAACGAGATGACCGAGACAGGGGGTCTGGAACCTGCCGCGATGCGCGTCCTCCCGCGGCTCGAGGGTGCGTTCTGCTTCGTGATGATGGACGAGCGGAGCGTGTACGCGGCGCGTGATCCCTTCGGCGTGCGGCCCTTGTCGATCGGCCGGCTGCCGAACGGGTTCGTGGTGGCATCGGAGACGTGCGCGCTCGACATCGTGGGAGCGACGTTCCTGCGCGACGTCGAACCGGGGGAGTTGATCCGGTTCGACGACCGAGGCCTGCACACCGCGCGATTCGCCGAGAGCCCGCGCAGCGCGATGTGCATCTTCGAATCGGTGTACCTCGCGCGGCCCGACTCCCGTCTGGGCGGGGCGATCGTGCACGAGTCGCGCCGCGAGATGGGTCGCATCCTGGCCCGGGAGCACCCCGTCGAGGCCGACATGGTGATCGCCGTGCCGACGACCGGGCATTCGGCGGCGCAGGGCTACAGCGAGGTCAGCGGTATCCCCTACGGTGACGGCCTGTACAAGAACCAGTACGTCGGGCGCACGTTCATCCAGCCGTCCCAGACGCTGCGCGATCGCGGGGTCAAGCTCAAGCTCAACCCGCTGCCCGACTCGATCCGTGGCAAGCGCCTCGTGGTGGTCGACGATTCGATCGTTCGCGGGACGACGACGAAGCAGATCGTGGCGGCGCTCCGCGAAGCCGGTGCTGCCGCCGTGCACCTGCGCATCACGTGCCCACCGCTCAAGTGGCCCTGCTTCTACGGGATCGACATGCCCACGCGTCAGGAGCTGATCGGGGCCGACCTCACCGTCGAGGAGATCTGCGCGTTCGTCGCGGCGGACTCGCTCGGCTACCTGTCCCTGGCCGGGATGGTGCAGGCGGCTGGTGGTGACGCCGACCGGTTCTGCCGTGCGTGCTTCGACGGGCAGTACCCGATCCCGATCCCGGAGCGAGCCGGCAAGTTCGTGCTGGAGGACCAGCTCCAGCTGCCCACCGCGTGAGCGGACGCCGGCCATGAGCGGTGTCTATCGCGACGCCGGCGTCGACATCGAGGCTGGGGCGAAGGCGGTCGCGCTGATCGCCGATCTCGCGGCCCAGGCGCGACGTCCCGAGGTCGCCGACGAGCTCGGTGGGTTCGCGGGCCTGTTCCGTATCGGCGAGGGACGACTCCTGGCCGCCGCGACCGACGGTGTGGGGACGAAGCTCGAGATCGCGCGCATGATCGGCCGGCTCGACACCGTCGGGATCGACCTCGTGGCGATGTGCGCGGACGATGTCGTGTGCACCGGCGCCGAGCCGCTGTTCTTCCTGGACTACCTGGCGGTGGGCGAGGTGGTGCCCGAACGTGTCGCCTCGGTCGTCGAGGGGGTGGCGGAGGGCTGCCGACGGGCGGGTTGCGCGCTGTTGGGGGGCGAGACGGCCGAGCATCCGGGCGTGATGCCCGCCGACCAGTTCGATCTGGCGGGGTTCTGCGTCGGGGTCCTCGACGAAGCCGACCTGCTGGGATCGCATCGGGTGCGGGAGGGCGACGTCCTGATCGGCCTCGCGTCGACCGGCCTGCACGCGAACGGCTTCTCGCTCGTCCGATCCGCCCTGCTCGAACGCTTCGAGCTGACGGATGTTCCCGACGACCTCGGCCGGCCGCTGGCGGACGAGCTCCTGGAACCGTGCGCGATCGACGCGCCGAACGTCCTGGCCCTCGCGCGAGACGGGCTCCTACATGCGGCGGCTCACATCACGGGCGGCGGCATCCACGAGAACCTGCCGCGCGCGTTGCCGGCAGGGCTCGGGGCCGAGGTCCGCCGCGGATCGTGGCCCGAGCCCCCGATCTTCGGGCTGGTGCAGCGCGCATCCGGAGCCACGGACGACGAGATGTTCTGGACGTTCAACATGGGGATCGGCATGGTGCTCGTCGCCTCACCCGACGCTGCGGAAGAGATCCTGCAGCGCAACGAACCCAGGTCGTTCCGGATCGGGGAGGTCACGCCGGGCGCCGGCGTCCGGATCGTGTCCGCGTGAGCGTCCCGGGCGGATCGGTACCTGGTCTTCGGTGACTAGGTCCGCATCCCCCGCCACCCCGGACCTTCGGCAGGGGAACCGGTCCAAGGGCGGTGTGAGATATACCCGCGCGTCCGATTCAGGGCCGCCGACGGGCGGTCGTAACTTCGGGTAGCGATGGACAACGTGCCCGCGTCCGAGTCCGACGCAGCGCCGGTGAGCGTGCTGGTCGTCGACGACGAGCCCCAGGTCGTCTGGGTGCTCCAGTTCAGCCTGGAGGCCGAGGGGTATCGAACGTTCGCGGCGAACAACGGGGCCGAGGCGCTGTCCGAGATCGCCGAGCACCAACCGAACCTGATGGTGCTCGACATCATGATGCCGACGATGGACGGGTGGTCGGTCCTCGAAGCGATGCTGAAGCTTCCGGCCGAATCGCGACCTCGTGTGGTGATCGTGAGCGCGTTGGCCTCGCTGCGGGACCGGGCCAAGGCCGCGGAGCTGGGTGCCGACGCCTACGTGCCGAAGCCGTTCAACGTCGAGGAGTTGCTCGAGGTCTTGCACGACCTCGAGGAAGCGAGTTAACCACCGAGGCGGAGCTGGTTCTCTCCGGGGCACTAGTCTGAGATAGACTAGTGGGGGTACCGCTGGTGCTCCTTCGGGACGACGGTCGTCCCGACCGCCCGACACGTCAGGATCGGCTCGTCCAGGAACTCGGCTGCGCTCTCGCTGACGTCGGTCCGGGCGGCGCCGATCTTGTGGACCTCGAACTCGCAGCGCCGGCTCGTGGTGCCGACGCTCACGATGCGTCCATGGCCCTCGATCCAATCGCCCGCGTACAGGGGCGCCAGGAACTCGACGGACTCGTAGGCGCGGAAGAGCCCCTCGTCACCGTCGTAGCGCATCGCGAGCTCCGTGATGAGATCGCCGATCACCTTCAGCTGGGTCGCTCCCGCCACGAGGTTCCCGCCGTAGTGCGCGTCCTCCTGACCCAGCCGCAACCGGATGTGCGCGCTCGGGAGCTCGGACTCGGCCATCAGCCCTCGACCACCTTGCCGTGGTTCACGCCACGCGCCGGCACGCGGACCTCCGTGCCGTCCTTCTTCCGCACGAAGTACGTCTGCGCCGCATCGTCCCATCGTTCGAACACACCGACCGCCTCGCTCGTGTAGCCGTTCGGCAGCTCGAACTGGAACGACACGCGCTTGCCCAGATCCGCGGGTGTGACGAGGTTCCGTCCCGGCATGCGCGGCATGCTACCGGACGGCGACGGGCTCCTTGCGCGATGCGAGTGCGGCGCCGGCCAGCACCAGCGCGATCCCCAGGACCGACAGCGCCCGGATCGTCTCGTCGCGGAAGATCGCACCGAGCACGAGGGCGACGATCGGCACCAGGTAGATCGCGAAGGACGCCCGTGTCGAACCGACCCGCGCGACCAATCGGCCCATGATCACGAAGGCGATCCCGGTTCCGAGGCAACCGAGCACCGCGACCGCGGCGAACGACGACGCTTCGAAGGACGATCCCGCCAGCCCGACGAGACCGAACGGCGCCGTCCAGACCGTCGCCAGCGTGAGCATGCGGGCCATCACCGGCAGCGAGCCGTATCGCTGGGTCAGCGGGGTGGAGATGGGCACCGCCACGCCGTAGCACAGGGTCGCGAGCAGCCCCATGGCCACGCCGAGGGCCTGGCTGGAGCCTTCCCCCGCCGAGGGCAGCGCGATCGCTGCGATGCCGCAGAACCCGATCGCGAGCCCGAGGGTCTGCATCCGGCCCGGCAGCCGGCGCAGCATCAACGAGGTGACGACCGCGGCGAAGATCGGGAGGGCACCGTTCAGCAGACCGGTCACGCCCGAGCTGATGTGTTGCTCGGCGAGCGGGAACAACGTGAACGGGATCCCGACCCACAGCACCGACATCGCGATGAGTCGCGGTCGATCCTCGCGAGCGATCGGTCGCCTCGCGGCAGGAACCAGCCACAGCGTCGCCGCGCCCAGTCCGACCCGGAGCCAGGTGACGAGGCCGGGCTCGAACGCGTCGAGACCGATCGCGATCAGCAGGAACGACGAACCCCAGATCGCACCGATCGAGCAGAACAGCAGCCAGTCACCGGGGGTGAACGCGCCGTGGTGGATGCCGGCGGTGGTCGACAGGACGCGGCGCGTCCCCGATGCCTCGTCGCTCACCGAGCGAGCGTCCCCAGGCGATCGGCATCCCGCAGGGTCGTCACCAGGTCGGTGAGGGCCCTTCCCACGGTGGCACCGTCCAGCACCCGGTGGTCGAACGTGCAACTGAGCGTGCACGCGGGACGCGCGACGAGCTCGCCGTCGACCACGAGCGCCCGCGGGGCGATCACCCCGATCGCGAGCGTGACCGACGTGCCCGGCGACAGGATCGGCGTTCCGGCCTCGCTCCCGTAGCTCCCGGTGTTGCTGACCGCGATCGTCGCCCCGACGAGGTCGGCCGGCGCCAGCGACCCGTCGCGCGCGGCCCCTGCCACGCGCCGGATCTCGGAGGCCAGCTCCGCGATGCCCCTGCCCTCAGCGTCGTGGACGACCGGCACCACCAACCCGCGCTCGGTGTCGGTGGCGATCCCGACGTTGATCTCGTCGCGAGTCGTCACCCCCTCCTCGGCCCACGCGGCGTTGAGCATCGGGTGCTCGCCGACGGTTCGACAGAGGGCGGCGATCACGACCGGCAGAGGCGAGACGCCGAGCTCACCCCGGAACGCCTCGAGGGCCTCGCAGTCCACGGTCCGGAACGCCGTGACTTGCGGGATCGCTGCCTGTCGGCCAAGGGTCTCAGCGATGGTTCTCCGGGGAACGGAGGCCTCGCGTGGAGAGCGGCTCCCTCCCGCGGCGGCCCGAACGTCGTCCACCGTGACCCTCCCACCAGCACCCGACGCGTCGACCGTCGACAGGTCGACCCCCAACCCCCTCGCGAGCCTCCGAACCGGGGGAGTCGCCTTCACGGGCGTTCCCGACGGTGACGCGGAAGTTACGGGGCCGGGGAGCACGTCGCCGGAGGGCGGTCGGTCGGCGGCGGTGGCGGAGCTGGGGTTGGGCGGGGGCTGGCCAGCGGAGCCACCGCCGCCGACCTCACGGTCAGCATCACCGAACGTCACCAAGGGTTCCCCCACGCGCACGCCCGATCCTTCCGAAGCATGCAACGTCATCACGACTCCGCCGAACGGCGACGGGATCTCGACCGTAGCCTTCTCGGTCTCGACCTCCACGAGCGGCTGGTTCAAGACGACCGTGTCCCCCTCGGCCACGAGCCACGCCACGACCTCTCCAGACTCGAGCCCCTCCCCGAGATCCGGCATCGAGAACACGCGCTCGGCCATCAGTACGCCACCGTCCGCCGCACCGCGGCCACGATCCGCTGCACGCTCGGCAGGTACCGGTGCTCCAGCGCCGCGGGCGGATAGGGCACGTCCCACCCGGTCACGCGCGCGACCGGCGCCTCGAGGAAGTCGAAGGCGCGCTCCATCGCGATCGCGGCGACCTCCGCGCCGAGACCGAGCGTGCGCGGGGCCTCGTGCACGACGACCGCCCGGCCGGTCTCACGCACGCATCCCTCGATCAGCCCGTCGTCCAACGGCGACAGCGACCGCAGGTCCACGACCCGAGCCTGCACCCCGTCGCCGCCCAGGAGCTCGGCGGCTTCGAGGCAGCGCGCCACCATCGCGCCGTAGGAGAAGACCGTGCAGGCGTCGCCCTCTCGCAGCACCCGACCGACCCCGATGCCGGGACCCTCGACCGTCAGCTCGCCGTCCTCCTTCGACCAGTACCGGGCCTTCGGCTCGAGCACCATGACCGGGTCCGGGTCGTCGATGGCCAGGCGCAGCAGACGGTAGGCGTCGAGCGCCGTCGACGGGGCGACGACCTTCAGGCCGGCGGTGTGCACGTAGAACGTCTCCGGGCTCTCGCCGTGGTGCTCCTTGCCCTTGATCCCGCCGAACGCCGGGATCCGGAACACGATCGGCATGTCGACGCGTCCTCGTGTCCGCTCGCGCATCTTCGCGACGTGGTCCACGATCTGTTCCAACGCGGGATAGCTGAACGCGTCGAACTGCATCTCCACGACGCTCCTCCATCCCCCGAACGCGAGCCCCACCGCCGCGCCCGCGATGCCCGCCTCGCTGATCGGCGTGTCGAACACACGAGAGCTGCCGAACGCGGCTTGCAACCCGTCCGTCACCCGGAACACGCCGCCGGAGCGACCCACGTCCTCTCCGAACACCAGGACCCGTGGATCTTCCTCGAGCGCATCGCGCAGCGCCGCGTTCAATGCGGCGACCATCGAGACCTCAGCCACCCAGGGCCTCCTGCCGCTCCTGTTCCAGCCCCGGTGGCGGCGCCGCATACGTCCAGTCGAACATCCACTCCGTGGGCGGCGCCCCCTGCTCGATCACACCTTCGCGGATCGCGAGCACGTCGGCCTCGATCTCCTCGTCCCACGCGGCGAGCAGCTCGTCGTCGACCACCCCGCGGGCCACGAGCCACGCCCGCATCCGAGCGATCGGGTCGAACGCGCGCGCGCTCTCGACCTCGTCGTCGTCGCGATACCGGCCGGGGTCGTCGGCGGTGGAATGAGCTCCGATCCGATACGTGAGCGCCTCGATCAGGGTGGGTCCGTCCCCCGACGATGCGCGCTCGGCGGCCTCCTTCGTCACGCGATGCACCGCGAGCACGTCGTTCCCGTCGACCCGAACGCCCGGGAACCCATAGCCCTCGGCACGGCGCCAGATCTCGCCGACGGTCTGGTCGGCGGTGGGCACGCTGATCGCCCACCCGTTGTTCTGGCAGAACAGGATCACCGGTGCCTCGAACACGGCCGCGAGGTTCGCGGCCTCGTGGAAGTCCCCTTCGCTCGCGCTGCCGTCACCGAAGTACGTCAGCGTGCACGCGGCGCGTTGATCGAGTCGTTGTCCCATCGCGAAGCCGACCGCGTGCGGGATCTGCGTCGCGACCGGGATGCAGATCGGGCCGAACCTGGTGGCTCGCGGATCGTACGGCCCCCCGTGCCACGTGCCCCGGTGGTAGGCCAGGTACTGGACCGGGTCGACGCCACGGACCAGGGCGGCCGCGAGCTCGCGGAACGTCGGGAACACCATGTCGTCGGGACGGAGCGCCAGGGCGCTGCCCACCTGCGCCGCCTCCTGCCCCTCGAACCCGGGATACACCGTGAGCTCGCCCTGCCGTTGGAGCGCGATGCACTCCCGATCCAGACGCCTGGCCAGCATCATCCAGCGGAGCATCGCTCGGAGCTCGTCGTCGCCGAGCTCGATGTCGGCGCCGTCGGCGAGTGAACCGTCGGGCGCCAGCAGCTGCAGGGGTGCGGCGCCGTGCCAATGTTCGGGTGGTGTCGTCACCTACGGTTCCCCTCGTCGGACGCCGAGAGCATAGACAACGCCCCTCGCTAGACTGCTGACGACCATGGTCCCGAGCGCCTACCTCCGCGTGTTCCAGCCCCTCGACGCGTTCGAGCGCGACGAGCAGGTCCACTGGGAGCGCTACCTGGTCGAGGGGATGCGATCGCGGCCGCTGCGGTCCCGCTACGCCGACCATCGAACGGTGGGCAAGCTCGGCCTGATCGCCCCCGCCGACGGGGAGCACGCCGACGTCCGGGTGATCGACGGCCGAACGTTCGTGAGCCCATGGCGGGTCCGCATGCGGGTGCTCGGCGCGATGCTTTCGTTCCGCGAGGCGCAGCCGATCGACCTGTGGGAGCAGTTCGTGCCCAAGCGCGACGCTCGGCGCGCTCTGCGTGACCTGAACCGCTACCGGCGTCGTGACCCCTCGGCGGTGCCGTTCTGCCATCAGAGCCCGTGGCACGTGCCGATCCGATGGTTCGTGCTGTTCCGCGATGAAGAGCGACGATTGGCCGACGACGCGCTCGGCCGATCACGCCTGACCTACCGAACCACCGTGCGCCGCGCGATGCGTCGGGCCGAGCGGGCGGTGGTGCCGCTGCGCAGGTCCGACCTCGGGCCGATCAGCGACCTGATCGTCGACCTGCACCAGTGGATGAGCGCGTTCGACCCCGCGTCGCTACTCGAGCTCGAGTACGGCGACCTGTGCGACCTGATGACGTGGGACGAGCTGGACGACGACCACAGCGCCCGCGACATCCGCGAGGCGCTCGATGCCCTCGAGCACGAGGAATACCCGCGCGCGGCCGACGTCTACCAGGGAGTGCTCGGCCGGTGGGCGGAGGTCAGCAGCCGGGAGCGGATGAGCTGACGCGGCGGCGCGGCCACGCCCAGGACGATCGGGTCGTGGCCAGGGGC
>Ga0081455_10009173_pt1 | contig 10196 bp, 9 predicted proteins | sample TabmetS3T2R1_FD_70207 | JGI IMG/M metagenome (GOLD analysis project Ga0081455, IMG submission 70207) | Tabebuia heterophylla rhizosphere microbial communities from the University of Puerto Rico - S3T2R1 | ecosystem: Host-associated > Plants > Roots > Rhizosphere ... | reverse complement strand
TGAAGCTCTTCTGAATGTACGCCAGATAATCGGGAATGATGGGGTGTTCAGACCGGGTTCCTCGACCAGAGGTGAACACGCCGGCTTCCATCACCCGACGCAACTCCTGGATAGCCTCTCCATGGATGGCCTCCTTGCCGACACAGACCTTGAATCCGTTGTACTCTGACGCATTATGACTGCCGGTAATCATAATGCCGCCGTCGACCGGCAACTGAAAGAGAGAGAAGTAGACCAAGGGCGAGGGACAAATACCGACATCGATGACGTTCATTCCTCCGGCCAGCAACCCCTTCACCAGAGCATCGAACAAACCCGGCGAGCTGAGTCGGCCATCCCGGCCAACGGAAATGGTTTTCACGCCTCGATCTTTCACATACGTGCAGTAGGCCCGCCCAACTTGCTCCGCGATCGATTCCGTCAATTCCTTCCCCACGATCCCGCGGAGGTCATATTCCCGAAAGAGTCCCATGAATGTTCCTCGACTTATGTTCCAGCCGTACGCCCGTAGTCGTCTTTGAAACGGACGATGTCGTCTTCACCGAGATACGGGCCATTCTGTACTTCGATGATATGCAGGGTGTTCTGGCCTGGATTTTCTAAGCGGTGCTTCGTTTCGACCGGAATGGCTGTGCTTTGCCCTATAGGCAGGTCAAAGACTTCCTCTCCTCTCGTCACCCGGGCGGTACCGGCAATGACAACCCAATGTTCGCTGCGCTTGTGATGCAGCTGTAAGGACAGCCGGCCGCCGGCATTGACGGTCACCCGTTTGACCTTATAGCCAGGTCCTTCTTCGAGAACCGTGTAAGACCCCCAAGGTCGATGCACCGTCAAATGTTCAAGATGCTCCGGAGCCCCCTGCTGTTTGAGAATGTCGACGATCTGTTTCACATCCTGGGCGCGGGACTTCGGGCAGACGAGCGTGGCGTCCGGCGTATCCACCACGACCATGTCGGTCAGACCGATCGTCGCCACCACTCGCCGGTCTCCATAGACCACGGAGCGCTCACTGCCGATGTCGACAACCCGTCCACCCACCACGTTGCCGGCTTTGTCCTTCGCGGCAACTTCGTCCAAGCTACCCCAGCTCCCGACGTCGGACCACTTGAAAGTGACTGGCACCACGGCCGCCTTGTCGGACTTTTCCATGACACCGTTGTCGATCGAAATCGACGGCAGCCGACGATACGCCTCATCGATCGCAGTTCTCGTGGCATTCTGCCTAATCAATCGACCGATGCCATCGATCCCGCGAGCAAGCGCCGGTTGATGGCGGCGGATTTCCTCCAAAATAGTTGCGGCACGCCAGATGAACATGCCGCTGTTCCAGTAAAAATCGCCTGCCTTGAGATATTGGGCCGCCTTGACGGCATTGGGCTTTTCGACAAACCGGCCTACCCGATAGCCCTTGAGCTTCCCCCGTTTGCCCAGCACTGCTTTGCCGTCCGGCTTTATGTAGCCATAACCAGTTTCGGGGCGGATCGGTTTGATCCCGAACGTGACCAACAGATCCTTTTGCGCCAGTTCGGCCGCCAACTCCACGGCGTCGTCAAAATCCTTTTGCCCCTTCACAATATGATCGGCCGGCACCACCAACATGACCGCGTCGGGGTCTCGCCGCAAAAGTTCGAGCGCGACCAGTCCAATGGCCGGCGCCGTGTTGCGTCCTTCAGGCTCGAGCACAAAATTATCTTTCAACGCATCCTTCCATCCACTCAGCTGCACTCGAATGGATTCGGCCTGCGCGGGATTGGTCGAAATCATGACGCGTTCAGGTGGTGCTGCCGTCACCACACGCCGCATGGTCTGCTGGATCAGCGTTTCGTCGCCGATGATCTTCAATAACTGCTTGGGGAACAGCTGACGACTCAGCGGCCAGAACCTGGTGCCGCTGCCACCGGCCATAATCACCGGATACACGGTTGGCTTGTTCATTGGCTTTTGCCGCTGATCGCGCTGAGCAATTTATCCTGCGCCTCAAGAATCATTTCGATGATTTCACGCACGGCTCCCTCCCCGCCTTTCTTCACACAGACATAATCGACTACGGCAACCGCCTGTGGCATACCGTCCGCAGGCGTGGCGGAGAACCCTACCGCCTTCAAAGTGGCGACATCATTGACGTCGTCTCCAATGTAGGCCACCTCTTCCATGGAAAGGCCGTGGCGTTTGGCCATCTCCTGGACGAGAGAGAGCTTGTCCATGACACCCTGGTGCACCTCAGGGATCATGAGCTTCTCGCCTCTCCAGGCGACCAGTTTCGTTCGCTCCTGCGTCACGATGGCTGTGATCATGCCGGCTCGCTGGAGGAGTTTGATCCCCATGCCGTCGCGAGTGTTGAATTTCTTCATCTCCTCCCCGGACTCCGAGTAGTACATGCCGGCATCCGTCAACACGCCGTCGACGTCAGTGGCAAAGAGACGAATCCTCTTCAGACTTGATGCCAAGGTTTTCCGTGGGCGCTTTCTCGTGGTCATAGGTTGTTCGTCCCTCAGTTGCGAGCTTCTCTAGGGCCATCTTACTGGCTCAGGAGGACAGTTCAAAACAAAATAATTAAGGGAGCCGGACTCAGGCGGGTGAAACTGGATGAGAGACGTGCTTCACAAATCTGGCGAGGGCATCCTGCCAATCAGGCAGCCTCGTATAGTGTGTGGCAAAGCGATCTTGACAGAGGACCGAATAAGGAGGCCGTTTTGCCGGTCTGCCAGCTTGAACCGTCGAGATCGGCCGGACATCAGCTTCCGCGCCCATCTGACGGACAATGGCCGCGGCGAATTCGTACCAGGAAGAGTCACCACTGTTTGTCACATGACAGATTCCACGAAGATCGCTGATGGCGAGCTTTTGGATCGCTTGACCCAAATCTTCAGCATACGTTGGACAGCCGCGCTGGTCAGAGACAACCTCCAGTACCGGCTTCTCCTGTGCCAACCGCATGATCGTCTTGACGAAGTTGTGACCTTCATGGCCGAATACCCAGGCGGTCCGCACCACGAGAGCGTCGCGACAGAGCGTCAACACAGCCTGCTCCCCTTCATATTTCGAGAGCCCATACTGGTTGAGCGGGTGAGGTGTATCCTCCTCGTGGTACGGGCTTGTCTTGGTCCCGTCGAAGACATAGTCAGTGGACACATACAGCAGGCGCGCGTTGACGGCCTTTGCCGCCTGCGCCACCCACTGCGTGCCTTGCGCATTCACCGCGCGAGCCAGTTCGGAATCACGCTCCGCTTGATCGACGTTGGTGTAGGCTCCGAGGTGCAAGATAATGTGAGGGTTCGCCGCTCGAATCTGGTCTCCGCATGCGGGATTCGTGAGATCGAAGTCGGGCAGGTCTTTGAGAATGAGATCTTCTCGTGCCAGGATCCGCCGTACAGCGCTCCCTAATTGCCCCTGTGCGCCCGTGATCAGGATGCGCATCGGCTACGCTGAAGAACCTTCCTTCAGGCGCTTGGCATACATCGCTTCATAATAGGCCCGGAATTCGCCAGATTTAATGGGTCTCCACCAAGACTCGTTCTGCCGATACCATTCCACTGCGGCCTTGAGTCCGTCGTCAAACGGCACAGACGGCTGCCACCCGATCCGATTGACCTTCCGGCAATCGACGGCATAGCGGCGATCATGACCTGGCCGGTCTTGCACGAGACGGATTAAGCTCTTGGGCTTGCCGAGCAAGGACAGCAATTGTTCGGCGACGACGATATTTTCCCGTTCGTTGCCGCCTCCAACGTTGTACACCTCCCCCGGCTCGCCGTTGAGCATGATATGCTCTATCGCCGAGCAGTGATCTTGCACCGCCAGCCAGTCCCGCCGCTGGCGCCCATCGCCATACAACGGCAACGGTTGATCGTCTATGGCATTGGTCACAAACAGGGGAATAAATTTTTCAGGATACTGGTTGGGGCCATAAGTGTTGCTTCCACGCGAGACGATGACGGGGAACCGATAGGTGGTCCAATAGCTCAGGGCCAGCAGATCGCCCCCTGCTTTGCTGGCCGAATAAGGGCTTCTGGGGAACAGCCGATCTTCTTCGGTGGACATTCCGGTCTCAACCGATCCGTACACCTCATCGGTGCTCACCTGCACAAATCGTTTGACGCCCGCCCGGCGTGCCTCCTCGAGGAGGACGCCCGTTCCTACCACATCTGTTTTTGAAAAACTGCCAGGATCCAGAATTGAGCGGTCGACGTGCGTCTCTGCAGCGGCATTTATCACGCCTTCGATTCGTTGCTCCTCCAACAAACGTTTGACGAGTGCTTGGTCGGCGATGTCGCCATGCACAAATCGGTAGCATGCATGGCTGTCAAGGTCCTGGTTGTTCGCGCGGTTGCCTGAATATTTGAGCGCGTCGAGATTGACGACCTGATGGCCGCCCTGGATCACCAATCGCCTGACGAGATGTGACCCAATGAAGCCCGCTCCTCCCGTGACCAGAATGTTCATAGGAGTTCGAGTTTGTTCGCACCCGTGCGGCTGACCAACTGATTGGCGAGATGGAGGGATTCGATCGTGCCGGCGTCGGTCCACCAGCCCTCGAGCACGTCCCAGGTGAGCGTCCCGGACGTGATATAGGCGTTGTTCACGTCGGTGATTTCCAACTCTCCGCGGCCGGAGGGTTTCAAGGTCTTAATGATCTCGAACACGGACGCGTCATAGAAGTACACTCCCGTGACGGCATAAGACGATTGGGGATTGGCCGGTTTTTCTTCGATCCTCACGACTCGCTTGCCCTCCAAAACCGGAACGCCGAAACGTTGAGGATCTTTCACGTCCTTCAAGAGGATCTTGGCGCCCTGTTGCTGCTGGCGAAACGCCTTGGCCGCGGCCAGGATATTGCCCTCGATGATATTGTCCCCCAGCATGACGCATACCGATTTGCCGTCAGAGAAATGCTCCGCCAGGCGCAATGCGTCCGCGATACCGCCCTCTCCCTCTTGATAGGTATAGTCCAGATGCTTTAAGCCGAATTCCTTGCCGTTGCCGAGTAGCTTGAGAAAATCTCCCGCGTTGTTACCGCCGGTAACGAGCATGATTTCTGTTACGCCGGCATTGACCAACGCCTGGATCGGATAAAAAATCATGGGCTTGTTGTAGACGGGCAGCAGGTGCTTGTTGGTCACCTTGGTCAGTGGTAACAACCGCGTTCCAAGGCCCCCGGCCAGGACGACGCCTTTCATTCACTTACCTCCTTGTTGCTTCCGTCCATAAGCGGCAAGGCATCACCTCTTTGCCGAGGTGCCTCAGTAGGCATGCTTGTGCACGAATCCACGCCATATCGTCAGCCACGCGATTTTCATATCAAACCATACCGACCAATGCTCGATATAATACAAGTCGAACTCAATCCGCTTGTCGAGTGAGGTATCTCCTCTCCACCCATTCACTTGCGCCCACCCCGTGATTCCGGCTTTCATTTTGTGTTTGAGCATGTACAGTGGGATCAGCTTTCGGACCTCTCCAACGACCCAAGAACGCTCCGGACGAGGGCCGACGATGCTCATGTCTCCTTTAAGAACATTAATAAATTGAGGTAATTCGTCCAAACTGGTTTTCCTGAGAAATCTACCAATCGGAGTTACACGCGGATCATTCTTCGGTGTGAGAATCACAGTATCCCCAGGCTGATCGATGTGCATCGTGCGAAACTTGAGCATCATGAATGGTCTCCCGTCGATGCCCATCCGCTCTTGTCGATAGAAAACAGGGCCAGGTGATGTCAGCTTGACGGACAGAGCTATCACAAGCATGAAGGGGGCCATCACGGTAAGGGCGGCCGCGGCACCGACAAAGTCCACAATGCCCTTTAAGATTACGTTCCATCCATACAAAGGCGACCCCTGTAACGTAATGACGGGCAAACCCTCGAACATCTCAGCCTCGGCCCGCAAGGTGATGAATTCATATATTGAGGGAATGACCTTCACCTCCATCGTTGTCGTGGCGAGAAATTGAAACAGCTTCTCCGCTCCTTGTTCTTCGTCAGGCGGTAAGCACACAAACACCATATCCAAGGCCGGTGCGTATTTTTCTATATCAGAGTAGAGCCCTACGACGCTTATGCCCTCATACGTTTGTCCGAGTTTGCTCGGATGACGTGTAAGGAAACCCTGAGCCTTGATGCCGAATTCGCTATGGATGCCGATGAGTCTCGCGACTCGCTGCCCCAGCTTCCCGGCTCCGATAATGAGACAGTGGCGTTGATTGAACCCTTGCTTGCGCATGAACCGGAGTCCTTCCCGGAACGCCATCCGGGATCCTCCAAGCGCGACGAGGTTCAACGTCCAGAAATAGAGAAACGCAAGTCGCGAATATTCAAACTGACGAAGGAAAAACGTCAAGGCCACCAAGACCAGGACAGACAAGGTGTTGGCCTTGGCAATATCAAAGATTTCTGCGAGATGAGATCCCATGCGGCGAGGCCGGTAGAGATTGAAGGCTCGAAACGAGATACCCCATACCACCACGATGGGAACCAGCATCCACAAATAGATATCAAATGGCGGGATTCCCTTGTCGACCGGCGCCAACCCTTCAAGAAAGCGCAAATGATACGACGCGATCCAACAGGCACAAATCACTGTGAGGTCGAACAAGAAAAGCAGACTTTGTAGAAATTGGGAGTGCCGTTTTAGCATGAGACCGTCGCCGATTATTGTTTGTAAATCACGCTCGCCACCATCGCCGTTATTTCCAATGCATGCTTGCCGAGCGAATGATCCGCTCTGGAAGATACCGATACAGTTGCCCGAACTGGAAGCCCGCCCATTTGGCTCCGTTACGTAGCAGGCTTAAGGGAATCAAGCGCCTGAGACTGTTTTTTCGCAGAAACGATAGCTCCGATCGTACGAACCGCAGACCTTCCGAATTAGCATTTCCGAATCTCTCAAGGATCCATGGTTCCTTGTTGAAAAATACGCCGAGATCGAAATACCGCTTGAATTCCTGCTGCACTGAGTAGTTGTGCGAATGATAGACAGCGGCGTCCGCCGCGTACGCGATATGATATCCGTTTGCAAGCATCTTTGCGCACACATGCATGTCCTCTGCTATCAGCAAACCTGCTTTGAACCACCCAACGGCTTCTAGCGCTTTTCTCCTGTAGGCGGCAAAAGAGTTGGAACAGAAAAACGTTTTCATTCCATATTCCTCACTATCACGGATAGTTCGAACATGCGATACGGTCGGATAATTGAACGATCTTAGATGTTGGGCAAAAGGCGTGGCGTCCCGATGGGGAATTTGACGACCAAATGCAGCGCCAATCCGTTCGTCCTCAAGCAACTTAGACACAAGGTTGGGCACTGCGAGTTCATTCAACAGAAGCGCGTCCTGAGTGAGATAGACGAGAACATCGCCTTTGGCCAGGTTTCCCATAAGGGTGCGAGTCCCCCCATGGTCAAATTCCCGCTTAGAAATGACGTGCGTATGGAGACCGTGAGACTTTGCAATAGAGAATGTATCGTCCGTCGAAGAGGAGTCAACCACGATAACCTCGAACAGACGTAACTGTTGACGGCTCAGGATATCAAGCAACGACTCGAAGGAAGGTCCTGCATTATACGTGGGTATGAGGATGCTTACCATCTGGTCCGCAGTTAGCACGCAAGCACCCTTTCATACGTTCGTTCAAGCTCTTTCACATGTCGTTCAAGTGTTCGAGGATGCTTCCAATACTGTGCATGAGCGGCACGCCCCATCTGTTGAACCCGATCGTCATCCTGCAAGGCGGCCATCTTCTCGGCCAGGTCGTGTTCATTGCCTGCCCTGAACCACAGACCTGTGACGCCGTCGATGACGGATTCTCGTGCAGCAGACGTATCAGATACGATGACTGGAATTCCTCGCGCCGCTGCTTCCAGCGCCGTCAGACCGTCGGTCTCATACCAGAGAGAGGGAAACACCAATGCCCTGGCTTTGCACAGCTCTGCCTGCACACCTGGCCTCGGCAGCCACCCGGTGACGCGGGCGGATGGGAGGAGGCGTGAAATATCCTCCCGCTTGTCGCCATCGCCGACGAAGACCGCCTTACAGCCAAGCGCATTTGCCGCTTTCGCAAAGACGTGAGGTCCTTTCTCCTGTGCGATCCGTCCCACCATGACATAATCGGAATTGGCACGGACGTCCACGGGATCTCCAAATCTAGCATCCACCGGATTGTCCACATGATAAAGTTGTGTTCCGGTTGACAAGAAAGGCTGGAGAATCTGACGACTGAATTCCGAGACGACAATGACGTGGTGGATCTCACCTGGCATCCCTCCGAATTGACTCTGGATCACTTGTCGAGCGACACGCCAAAGCTTCTGCCCATAATGACGGCGGTCGCACGAGCTTCGGATGCAAGCCCCCGACAAGGGGGAAAGTTCACAAATCGTATTCGATTGGTAATTGAAAAAGCTGCCATTGGGACAGGCCGAAAAGTAATCGTGCAGGGTACAGACCAGCCGAAATCCTTTCTGACGCGCAATGCGGATCACACTTGAAGACAGCGCCTTCGTCCAGCCATGGACGTGAATGACGGTGGTGTGGGTATCCAAACCTTGTAGTGTCTCAGCCATCAACCTGGCTGCCTTGGAATTCCAGATCCCCTGCCTCAGCGCCCGAAGAGGCCGCGGGTCAGTACCGATCGGATTTTGGTTCGTACATACGAAACGAATGCGGCTATCCAAAACGGATGGATCAACGGGCAAAACGGCTGAAAAAAGGGTCACATGGTGTCCCGCACCGGCAAGGCCAACGGCACTCGATAGCGCAACCGCACTATTCCCCCCTTCGACATGAGCAAAGTCGCTGACTACGACGATGTTCAGCATCCAATGGTAATACGGCGCAAAGAGACGATGCGTGCAGTAAATGCAGAATGGTCTACTACTGAGCCGCCCACAATTCTTAGAAACGAGGCTTAGCGTTTTTGGTACACAACGCTGTTATGCCAACTGAATTCTCGGATGCCTGGAATGGTGAGAAGAGCCCTGTCTGCGAAGATAATAAGCCGCTCAACGGCCGCTGGCAATCGCAGTCGCCTCTTCAATCTGAAGGATCGGTAGAAGAGTTCCAACCCGTAGTGAACAAACCCACACAACAACCAGACAGGTTCAAAGTGCTCAATCTTAAGGCCATGCTTCGCTGCAAGGCGTTCAAAGTCAGACCGATTAAGCCCAGGCGCTTCCTCGTCCGCCGCAGAATGATCTTTCTTGGGAAGGACTACCCGTAGCAATACGCGCATTTTTTTCAGGAGAGTGAGCCACCAGCGATTTGGTTCAATACCGAATGCGATGATACCTCCGCATTTCGTCACTCGTCCGATTTCCGAAAGGGCGGCATCCATATCAGGCAAATGATGTAAGGCGGCCACCATGAAAACGGCATCAAATTCGCCATCTTCAAACGGAATACATTGCGCGTCAGTCGTGCAGTACACGACCTTCTCACTTCCTACTTCGCGGTGAGCGGAGTCGAGCAATTCCATTGAGACTTCTGAAAAGACATATAGCTGGAACTCATCAACCATCCGAAGAAATAGTTTCAGATCAAAGCCGACGCCGCCTCCTAACTCGAGAATCTGACTGGAGCCATGGCAGCGCTGAGCTATAAGCCTTAAAAACGACTGGTGAAAGGCAACATTCCGTTCGGCCTGGATCTGATTCTGTTCCTCCCATGTTGTTCTCTGTTCAGCGTGATATCTCCCTTCTTCTATGGTTAACGGAGTGATTGACTTCGGAAGGAGATCCAAGAGCGGTCCTTTATTGTGATACTCATGCCCGTTAGGGCATCGCAAAACGTTCTCAGGGCTTAGGCGCTCACGGCATTCTGGGCATCGTAGCCTCAGACCGCTCGGAATTTCGCACATGGTCCTCATGCTGTCTTCTCGTGCGTTTTGTTCTTTCGCCCGAGCTGGATAGTTCTGAAGATGTCAATGACGGTGGCGAGCTGATCTCGTGCCGAGAGACGTCGATTAATGACGAACGCATTGCGAATAATGAATACCGGAAGAGCCAGTAGGAATAGGAATGTGACCCTAGGGGTGAACAGTTTCACTAGTCGTCCGGCATCATCGACTAAGGAAATCCTCCGAATGGTATAGAGGCATCCACGACGAAGGGTATACGATATTGGCCGCTCGTCGGGTGAAAGGGAATCCACATTCGACTCCGCAGTCTCTCTGCCATCGCTCTCGTTTATGGCATCGATCTGGA
>Ga0081455_10009172_pt1 | contig 10197 bp, 8 predicted proteins | sample TabmetS3T2R1_FD_70207 | JGI IMG/M metagenome (GOLD analysis project Ga0081455, IMG submission 70207) | Tabebuia heterophylla rhizosphere microbial communities from the University of Puerto Rico - S3T2R1 | ecosystem: Host-associated > Plants > Roots > Rhizosphere ... | reverse complement strand
CCCCGACATTGGCGCCGACGTCGTAAAGCACGTCGCCCGGCCTAACCACGCGTTCAAGCCAATGCACGGTCCACGGCTCGCTCATCACCGAGCGGGTCTTCATGAGATTCTCGCGCGGCGAGGTCACAAGGATCGAGATCGGTGTGCGCGGATAATCGAGGGGCGTGCGCCGTGCAACAAGCCCCGCTGCATCGCAGCGCTTGATGCGCGCGATGTTGAAGAGTCCAAATCTAAACACGCGTGTGAGGAAATCGAGTACCGCAGGCCCGGCGCGTTCCGGTATCCACGCCAGAACCGCGATCGGAGCAAGGGTGACCGTGGCGGCGACCTTGACCCAAGCATTGTGTGCGGCATCGGGCTCGATGTCCGGGATCGAAGCGACTTGCTCGGTAACGATCGGGGTCGCCGGCCGATCAAGCCCGCGTGGCCTAACGAAGCTCTCGACAAATTTGCGCAGACTCTGCTCACCCTCGGCGCCGCGAGCGAGTTCCCCGGCGATCTGCTCGAGGTGCGTGTCGAAATCGGGCGCCTTTTGCAAGATGCCGCCGCTTGTGAGGTAGTGGAAATGCAGCGTGCCTTCCTGCGTGCGCTGGTAACGAGGGTCGGCAACGCTGAAGCTGCGCTTGCCCAAAATTGCAGCTTCGATCAGGGCGCTCGTGTTTATGCCGACGACAAGCGAGCAGTGATACAGAGCATCGAAGAAATCGGCCTTGCTGCTTTCGAGCACGGGCATGCCACCTGAGCGGGGATGCACAGTGACCCGCTGATAGCGCGAGACATCGAGCTCATCGAACGGTACCTGATGCATGGGATGCGGCCGCACCAGGATGTTGGCTGTCCGCAGCGCTGGATCAGCGGCATTGCGGACTTTCTCGAGCCACTGCCTCACAAACACAACCTCGTCGCGCGCGATGAAGATCGACGATCCGCAATAAAGGATCGTGGGCTTTGTGGGGTCGAGGCCGAAATCGCGGCAGAAGGTCTGGTAATCGCGGCTCGGCTTGCGCTCGAACCACTCGTCGTAGAGCTGCGCTCCGGTAACGATGACGTTGTCGGCGGGAATCCGGTGCAGCTCGGCGGCCTCCTGCTTCTGAAACTCGTTCCAAACGACGACGCGGTCAGGAGGCACCTGGACCAGTCCCTTGTTGGTGAGGTTGTCCCAGCTGGCGACAAGCAGGCATGAGGGCACGCCGGCGGCGCGCGCAGCTCTCACCCACTCAAGCTGTTCGGTTTCGAGATCTACGATAGGGGAAAGGATGAGCGCGTCCACTCGCGTGGTCTTGAGCTCGCGGATAATCGTCTGGTCGGCAGGCAACCCCGCGTCGAGAAATCTCACAAAGGCTCTCAATGCCTGTGCCAGACGCGGGAAACTGCACAATGCGCGGGGCAGCAGGATAGTTGCAACCGGCCCTGCTCTCCGTTCGGCGCGCGCCGCGAGAGCTGGCGCGTCTTTGTACTCGGGGCGACGGTAGTGAAGCAGGTTGAGAACGTTGCGGATCAGCCGGGACGCCGGAGCCCACCAATCATCCCGCTCATGCGTGAGCCCAAAACTGATCCCCTGATATGGCGTTTCCAGGCTCCGCGCGAGCTGGCGCAACTCCTCCGGAATCTTGAGGTCGTAGGGACTTGTGGTGATGACAATCGTGTGTCCGCGACTCGCAAGCGTCTGGATAACGCCCTGAAAATTCCGCAAATACATCAGATTGCGGAGAACGAAACGGAAGCGCTTCTCACTCAATCTCGTCGCCGTGGGGTTAAAGCCGAAGCTTATGGGAGTGGCGGCTCTTGGCCGGAATGCCCTGACAGAACCTAATAATCAAGTGACGGCGGCCTTGCAACCAGGAGGGGCGAGCAGCCCCTATCCGGCGCGGAAAACGGCGGGTGCCAGGGCTAAGATTAGCCAGCCGCGCCCGATCCCGCGAGGCCGCGCCTAGACTCGTGTTCCGACGTAGAAGGCCGCCGCGTGTCGGTAAACGAGCGCGCCGTGTTTCTCTTGGGTCTTTCGACAACGATTGAGAAAGTCCTGTTGGAGCACAGCGATCTCTTGCGGCGATGCCTGCTGGAGCCGGGCTCGAGCCGAGCTATCGAACGTGACCTGCAACCGCCAGAACTCCTGCGCGTCGAGCTCCTCGCGCCGGCCGAGCCAGCTCCTACGCACGTTCCGGAAGCCGGCCTCGCGCAACAAGCGCGTCACCGGCAGGCGGCGATGCAGCTGGTAGTCGGAAACCGGCAACAACCTATGCTCCTGCATCAGACGCTGGAGAAACGCCGGAGCGGTCAACAGCCGGCCGCGCGCCGCAGCTGCGCTCTCGGCCAAACGCTTTGCGCCTTCCACGACCGCGCTCCGGGAAAACAGGCTAGGCGCCCCTCCCACGCCGATGACCACCCGGCCGCCCGGGCTGAGCGCGCGGTACATCTCCCGTATCGCGATCGAGGGGGCGGGAAGGTGCAGCAGAGCATAGAGGGAGAAGACGACATCAAACGAGCTATCGGCAAACTCCAAGCGCTCGGCGTCCATGCGGCGAAAGCTGAGATTACCAATGCCGCGTTGTCGGGCCTGGGCCCTCGCCTGCTCGAGTGCGCCGAGCGAGTGGTCGATGCCCACCACCTCCGCGCGGGTGAGCACTGCGGCCCGAAGCGCCACCAAACCTGTGCCTGTGCCGATGTCGAGAACGCGGCTGGTCGGTTTGAGCTGTCCCAGCGCGATCATCTTATCGGCCATCACGCCGCTGAAACGCTCCGCAAAATAGTCGAACTCGGAGGCGACGGCATCGTAGCTCGCGGCGTCTCGCTGCTTGTGTACTAACACCGATTCGTCGGGCGGCATTGACTGTCCAAGAAAAAGGCGCTTGGGCTATTCCTCGTGTGATACTACAGGTCCCCTCACCCCGGCCGCAAACCCGCAGTGGTGACAGTCAAAGAATGATCCTCGGCGTGAATGGCATACGCTTGCTCGGCAAGCGTTCTGGCGTGGGCCGCGTTATCGAGGCCATTTTGAGTGCCATGGGACGAATGGATCATCCCTTTGCCGAGATCAGAGTGTACACACCCGAGCCGCTGCCAGAGGATGTGATACTTCCGGCATGCGCCACCAACGTGGTGACGCCTGGAGCGAGGTTCCCTGCACTTTGGGAGCAATTCACCCTCCCAAAGGTCCACGGCAGCAGAGACCTCCTGCTTTGCCCAAGCTACGTCATTCCTCTGCTCGCGCGTTGTCCAACTTTCCTGATCCATCACGGCTCGTACGAAGGCTATCCGCGGGCCTTCAGCCGGTGGGCGCGCAGCAAGGCGAGGGCCGCTTATTCGCTGAGCGCGAAGAGAGCGACGGTCGTTACCACGGTGAGCGAACACAGTAAGAAGGACATGGTGCGCTTCTACGGAATTGCGCCTGAGCGAATCCAGGTCGTTCCTGAAGGCGTGGACACAAAGCTCTTCCGTCCGAACCGGAACAGCAAACAACTCGCCGATTGGCGCACGCGCCTTTTCGGCAAAGATGTGCCCTATATCGTCTATGTGGGAAAACCGATTGAAAGGCGAAATCTCTCGCCACTAATCCGTGCCTTTGCGCAGCTCAAGAGGAAGAATGCCCTTCCGCACAAGTTGCTCATTGTCGGCGCTGACATTCCCGGAGACTCTCCTTTCCGGCAGGTCATTGAGAGCGAGGATCTCGCTGGCGAGGTCGTAGTTCTGGGTTATGCGGGCCACGATGAGATGCCGCTTATCTACAATGCGGCAGATCTGCTCGCTTACCCCTCGTCCTATGAAGGATTCGGCATGCCGGTCCTCGAGGCCATGGCCTGTGGGACACCAGTGGTCGCGCTTAACAACACAGCCTTTCCAGAGTTTGCCGGCGGCATCGCCCATCTCTTGGAGAATGCTGACGTTCCGACCTTGACGGAGGGCATCCGAGCCATCCTAGCCGACGCCGCCTGGCGAGCGCGAATGGCAAAAGATGGGGTCAAGCGTGCCGCCGCCTATGATTGGCATCTCATCACTCGGCGTTATCTGGACTTGATGCTTCCCTTGGTCACCTAGGGCGTGCGCGGCGCGCCCTCGAGCAACAGGCTGACTCTTGAATTGAATCTGGCTGAACCATGAGACTGGAGACATTCGAAGATCGCTGGGGTTTGACGTGGCGCATCAAGAACGCGTTGGTGCGCGTCGACCCGCGTCGAACGGCCCGCTTTCTGTCTGCACTGTTGTGCGGCGTCTCCTATTCGCGGCCCATCTTCATCATTGGCGTGCCGCGCTCCGGCACAACCATGATCTTCAGGCTGCTGCGAAGCAGCCCCGAGCTCGCTGGCATGCCCCATGAAGGGCATGATCTATGGCGCCGGTTTCACCATCCGCGGCTATCGGGCTGGCACTCCGATGCTGTCGGACACGGCGAAATTCGCTGGGGCGAACGGCGCTTCGCCGCGGCGTTCATCAGCTCCCGCTGCCAGAATGCTGCGAGCCGGTTCGTCGAGAAGACGCCCGACAATTCGCTCAGGATTGGCTACATTCTCGACCTCTTTCCGGACGCCATTCTTGTTGTCATGAAGCGCAACCCGTGTGACGTGATCAGCTCGCTTATCGACGGCTGGCGCGATCCGGCGGGACGCTTTCGCGCCTACTACGTTCCGGCCACGCTCTCGATCCCGGACTATCCGCACAGCCATCGCTGGTGTTTCACGTTGATCGAGGGCTGGAGGGATTTGATCTCATCTCCCATCCCCGAGATAGCGTTTGCCCAGTGGTATGCCGTTTCAAAGGCCATTGAGGAAGCGCGGCCATCGGTTCCACCCTCTCAGTGGATCGAGGTGCGGTTAGAGGATCTGCTTGACCGGCCCGAGAGCGAGCTTCGCCGCCTCTGCGAAGGAGTTGGGATCCAAAACGGACCAAACCTGCACCGGGAGCTGCATCGGTTGATCGAAGATCCAGCCAACGCACTCTCCGCGCCCGGATCCGAGAAATGGCGAGTCCGTAACCCCGTGGAGATACAAGCGCTGTTGCCCCGGATTGGAAAAGTTGCGCCCGAGTTCGGCTATAGCGTCGACGAGAACACTGGTCGATCCGCATCATTCGCCAGAGCGCGTGCGCCTTGCGCTGGCTCTGACTTAAGTCGCTTAAGATGAATGCTCAGCTCAAACGACTTCTAAAGGCGCCGGCGTATAGGGTCTATCGCCGAGCGCTTCTGTCCGTGAACAACGGCTCACGCAGCGAACTCTTGCAAGAGATGCCCAAGAACGCGATCTGCGCAGAGATTGGCGTCTGGAAGGGTGCTTTTTCCGAAGCAATTCTAGCCATGACACAGCCCGCACAACTTCATCTGGTTGATCCTTGGGCTTTCGCTGACAGTCACCCTCGAAGACTGTACGGTGGAGTTGGAGCACGCAATCAATTCGACATGGATGCGATTGCATCTGACGTTCGAGCCAAGTTCGCAGCGGACTCAAGAGTTGTCATCCATCGCATCACCTCACAAGAGTTCTTCGCAAGTTGCGAACCAGAGTCGTTCTATTGGGTGTACATCGATGGGGATCACAGCGCTTCTGCTGTGTTGGCCGATCTGCGCGGAGCTTGGCGTGCTGTTCGACCAAGCGGGATCATTGCCGGCGACGACTATTTCTGGCGGGACGATGAAGGATCGCTTGGCGTGCGGCAGGGGGTAAGGCAGTTCAGTCGTGAAACAGCCGCGCCCTTCCGCCGGTTGGGATCGCAGTTCATTTTCGCCAAACCCGCAGCGTAGATAACCACGCAACTCGCGTGGCGACTCCAACTCATACCTCCTCAGCGCAAGAGCGATTCCGCGGGCGCAGAAGTGAGGGATAGATATCGAGTTTCCACACGACCAGAAGCGCAAGCCACGCGTTCCACAGCACCATACCCCCCGAAAAGGCGAGTGCGGTGCCAACGGTGCCCCACATGCGGGTGAAGACGAGACCGAGCGCCACAGAGAGAATGGCGGTGCTGCCCAGCACTCGCGCTGTCACCGCCTGGTAGCCGGTCATGTTGAGAAGATTCCCGACGGGCCCCGCAAAGGCATTCACCAGCTGTCCGAAAGTCAGGATCACAAGCACCAGGTACCCTTGTTCGAATCCTGGGCCGAACAGGCGCAAGACAAGCGAGCCGAAAGCGGCGAGGATTACGGCGATAACGAGTGACGGCCAGAACGTCCAACGGGCCACGTCGGTTACGAGCGCCTGTAGCTCTGGCTGACGTTGTTGGGCGTGGAGCGCAGCAAATCTCGGCGCGCTTAGAGCATTCGCCGCCAGCAGAGGAAAGGTTACCAGCAGTGACGTTGCCGCTGCTGCGCTATAGAGGGCCACGTCCTTCGGCGTCAGCAGGAAGCCGACCATGATGATCCCGGCCTGAGCCAGAGCCACATTGGCCACATAGATCCAGACGAAGGACAGCGCCGTTGTGAGCCAGAGACGTGCATCGATTTTGGGCTCGACCCTGACCCTTGTCCCGAGCCGGGCGCGCAAGACTCGCCATTGCGCGACGAGCATCGCCGCGGAGGCCACGATCGAGGCGCCAACCACCATGGTGGCGGACAATCCCGCTGTGATAAGCATCATGGCGGCGGCCAAGCTCAGGAGCAGCAGCGGTTGGCCGAGCTGAAGGGGTGTCCAGGAAAGGCCGAGCCATCTCAATCCGCGAATCGCTTCAGACCTGACGACGCCAAGCGCCGCGACCGGAATGCCGGCGAGCGCCACAAGCGTCGGCGCGACATAACCAGGATCGAGATGGGCCCTGAAGTAGAGCAAGGCGGGAATGGTTATGAGCGCAATTACGGCGCCGCAGCCAAACACAAGCCATGAGCTCAGTTCCAGCAGGCCGACAACGTGCGGCCAGTCTTTGGCGGCGGCATATTGCGCCACGAAGCGCACCGCCGAGCCGGGGAGGCCCAAGGTCGCGGGATATGCGAGCAGCATCATCCACGCAATTGCGAAGCTGTAATGACCGTACTCTGAAGACCCCATCCATCGCGCCAGCAGAATCATGCTGGCATAGCCAATTGCGCTGGCGAGAACTCGAATCACGAGAGCCACTCCAGCGCCACGGAGAACCATTGCGAACTCGCCATCGCCCATAAGGATCGCGCGGAGCCGCGCCGCCATGCCTTGCATGAACATCCGTCAGCAAGTCCTCCGCGGGAGCCCGTTGGGTGCTAGAGAATAGGTTGTGCGCCCCGTGAGGTATGGAGCAAGCGGCGAGCTGTCCGTTCCATTTTGACGTGCATTCCTGTTGATTGTCGACGCCACTCCAGACAATCCTGCCCCCCACATAGCGAGGGACCTATGACCTATCGAATTGCCATAGCCGGACTTGGGCAGGCGGCGCGGGGGATTCATCTGCCGGCTTATCGCAGCATCCCTTCGCTCGAGATTGTCGGGGGATGCGATCCGCTCGCAAAGGCCGAGCAGTTCTCGTTCCCTCTCTTCGCCTCCGTTCCGGAGATGTTGGAGAGGGCGAAGCCGCATGTCCTTGCGGTGGTAACGCCGCCCAATTCCCATTTCGCGCTCACCAGCCTTGGCCTTCAGGCCGGCTGCCATGTCTTTTGCGAAAAGCCGTTTATGGCCAATCTCGACGAAGCCGACGCAATTATCGGCATGGCGAGAGATGCCGGAAGGCAGGTCGTCGTCAACAACCAGTTCCGTTTCATGCGCATCCACAGGGCCGCCAAAGAGATGATTGGCACTGCCGAGTTCGGCGACCTCCTTTTCCTCACCATGCACCAGACTTTTTTCGTAACAGAAGAAACCGAGGCTGGCTGGCGTGGAGAGACGACCCGGCGCACGGGCATGGAGTTTGGAACGCATGTGCTGGATCTTTGTCGATATTTTTTCGGCGAGAACCCTTCTTCCATAAGCGTACGCATGCCACGTGGCAAGGAGCCCAGCGGGCCCGATTATCTCAACTTGATCCAGCTCGAATTCAGCGGCGACCGCGTGGCCCACATCATCTTGGACAGATTATCCCGCGGTCGTCATCGCTATCTCGATATTCGCCTCGATGGCGAAGCCGGCTCGATTGAGACAAGCGTCGGCGGCAAGCTGGAAGCTTCTGCCGGCGTGCGGGCGGCGACGCGCAAGCCCTTTTTCACTTTCGATTTTGCCATGGGTGGACGCGCGCGCCTCTATCACGGAGAGACGTTCTCCACTCTGGCACGAGAGCCCGCAAACGTGTTCGCGTCGGCAACCGGCGCGCTGATGAAAGCCTTTCTTGCGGCCCTCGAACGCGGCGAGACGCCACCATGCGACTGCATCGACAATCGCTATACGTTAGCCCTGATGCTTGCCGCATATGAATCGGACGCGAAGCGAATGGCGATTGCCATGACCTAGCGCCGGCTGATGCAAGCGCAAGACTGAGGGAGATCATGCAGGGAATAACTTTAGATAGCCGCGCCCTTCGCCGCATTCGACGCTACGTCGTCCTGGTAGCCGCCGCGGCGATCATGACCTATGTCGCCTTTCTCCTGGTGCCCGGCCGCTCCACTCTCGAGCGGCTAAGCATGGCAACGGCCTATGCGAGTCTCGTCCTGCTTGGGCTCGCTCTGATCATCGGACCGTTGAATGTCTTACGCGCGAAAGTCAATCCGCTGTCCTCCTACCTGCGACGCGACATCGGCATCGTCGCGGGTTCTATTGCTCTCGTACATGTCGTTCTCGGTTTGCAGGTCCACATGAAAGGCGATTTCGTCCAGTACTTCTTCCAGCGCGCGCATGGCGGCGGGGTCGGCGGCCTCAGGCTGGATGCGTTCGGTATCACCAATCATTTCGGCCTGGTCGCAACGCTGATCTTCCTGGTCCTGCTCGCCATCTCGAGCAACCTCGCCATTCGCAAGCTCGGTCCCGAGCGTTGGAAAACAATACAAAGATGGACCTACGTGGCGGTGCTTCTCGTGATCGCGCACGGCTTCGTCTATCAGGCGCTGGAGGGGAGGCAGCTTGCCTTCGTCACCTTCATTATCGTGGTCGCAACCATCGTCGCCACGCTGCAAGCCTTTGGCTATTGGCGTAAAGGAGAAGCAAACAAGCCGCCGGTCGCGCCCGCAACCCTCGTTGAGGGCGCGAGGGATGAACAATGACCGAAACATCACGCCGGACCGGCACGAACGATTCGTCGTGTCTGTTCTCCATCATCGTCGGCCGGGTGAGCACCGAGGATAGCGACCGCATTATCGAGCTGCTCGAGGCCCTGCGGGCTCAGGAGAACGCACCCGCCTACGAGGTGATCGTCGCGGATCGGCGACAGGATCGGGTTAGCGAGCGCATCGGCGCTGACTATCCTGAGGTTCAGCTTTTCCCCTGCCCCACCGATATGTCGCTGCCCGAGCTCCGCACGCTCGCCTTCGACCGGGCCTGCGGCAAGTATGTCGTGGTCACCGAGGATCATTGCGTGCCGGAGAAGGGATGGCTCACCGGCATGGGCGACGCTTTCGAAGCCGCGCCCGCCGAGACAGTGGCCGTCGGCGGCGTGGTCGAGAACGGCGTTTGCGACACCGCGCTCGATTGGGCGACCTTTCTTTGCGAGTACAGCGGCTTCATGGGACCGGTCAAAACTGGTCCGGTTCCGGCAGGCTCTGTGCCCGGCATGAACGTCGCCTATCGACGCTCGGCGATCGCGGCAATCGAGCGCGCCCTTCTCACGCGCGGCTTTTGGGAGACCACCGTGCACCCTGTTCTCGCGCATAAGGGCTTAAGCTTCTATTTGAGTGACGCCATCAAGCTCCAACACAAGAAAAAGTTTTCGTTTCACCTCTTCGCCACGCAGCGATTCCTTTACTCACGCTATTACGCCGGCATCCGCTTTGGCCCGGATCAGGTCGCCGCCCGCATCGGTATGTGTGCGTTGACTCTCGCCTTGCCGCCATTGCTCCTCTTTCGCATGGCCAAGAGCGTCACGGCCAAGAATCGCCAGCGGGAGTTGATCCGAGCCACGCCTTATCTGACGCTCTTTGCGCTGATCTGGGCATGGGGCGAGTTCGTGGGGTACATGCTCGGACCCGGCGATGCGTTGTCCAGGATTGAGTGAGCATGCGTGAGAGCGTAGGCGGTACTCTCCACGCGAGCGCCGCTACCTGTTCGCCAGGCAAAATGCGCTGGCTCGCTAGGAGCACAGCTCTCCCATGCGCGCTCCTGGCGCATCGTTATCCGGTCGCGGAAGCCGCGAAGTGGCCTGAACGAGCGTCATCGAAAGTATTAG
>Ga0081455_10005856_pt2 | contig 10197 bp, 10 predicted proteins | sample TabmetS3T2R1_FD_70207 | JGI IMG/M metagenome (GOLD analysis project Ga0081455, IMG submission 70207) | Tabebuia heterophylla rhizosphere microbial communities from the University of Puerto Rico - S3T2R1 | ecosystem: Host-associated > Plants > Roots > Rhizosphere ... | reverse complement strand
GGGCGATCTCGGCGTCACCCTCGACCTCGACGCGGTCCCGTGCCGCGAGAGCGGCATGAGCGCCTACGAGATGATGCTGTCGGAGAGCCAGGAGCGCATGCTCATGGTGCTCAAGCCGGAGAAGGAGCAGGAGGCCGAGGCGATCTTTCGCAAATGGGGCCTCGACTTCGCCGTGGTCGGCACGACCACGCCGACGAAGCGCTTCATCGTGCGCGACCGCGGCAAGGTGATGGCCGACCTGCCGATCAAAGAGCTGGGCGACGAGGCGCCCGTCTACGACCGGCCGCACGTGGAGACGCCGCGGCCGCCGCTGGTGCGCCCCGCCGACGTCGCGCCGCCGGTCGCGACCGCCGAAGCGCTGCTGCGGCTGATCGGTGCGCCGGACCTTTGCTCCAAGCGCTGGGTGTGGGAGCAGTACGATCACGTCATCCTGGGCAACACGGTGCAGCGGCCGGGCGGCGACGCCGCGGTGGTGCGTGTCGCCGAAGGTCCCAAGGCGCTTGCGCTCACCTGCGACGTGACCCCGCGCTACTGCGAGGCCGATCCGTTCGAAGGCGGCAAGCAGGCCGTGGCGGAGGCCTGGCGCAACCTCACCGCGGTGGGCGCGCGGCCGCTCGCCGTCACCGACAATCTCAATTTCGGCAACCCCGAGCGTCCGGAGATCATGGGCCAGCTGGTCGGCGCAATCCGCGGCATCGCCGAGGCCTGCCGGGCGCTCGATTTCCCGGTCGTGTCGGGCAACGTCTCGCTTTACAACGAGACCAACGGCCGCGCGATCCTGCCGACGCCCACCATCGGCGGCGTCGGCCTCGTCGACGACTTCACCAAATCCGCGACCCTCGCCTTCAAGGCCGCCGACGAGGCCATCCTGCTGATCGGCGAGACCACGGGCTGGCTCGGGCAGTCGCTCTATCTGCGCGAGATCTGCGAACGCGAGGAGGGCGCCCCGCCGCCGGTCGATCTCGCCGCCGAGCGCAGGAACGGCGATCTCGTGCGCGCGCTGATCGCCGAAGGCATTGCCAGCGCCGTGCACGATGTCTCCGATGGCGGCGTCCTCATCGCGCTCGCCGAGATGGCGATGGCATCGGGCATCGGCGCCGAGCTCGACCGCGTCCCGTCTCCGGCGCACGCCTTCTGGTTCGGCGAGGACCAGGGCCGCTACCTCGTGACGGTCGCTGCCGGAGCAGCCGAAAAGGTGATGGCGCGCGCGCGCACCGCCGGAGTGCCGATACGCCAGTTCGGATTGACCGGCGGCGAGGCGTTGACGCTGGAGGGTGAGCGCCCGATTCCGGTCGCAAGGCTGCGCGAGCGTTTCGAGGGCTGGCTGCCCGCCTATATGGCCGGCGGGATAGGATGATTTCTTCAATTAAATCATCAGTTCTTCGCACTCGCCGCTCCCGCCAATTCCGACTTCGCCGCGATCCAGCTGAGCGAGATTCTCCGGGATGATGTTCGTCAGGCGATCGCGGCGCCCGCCAGCCGTCACAGGCCCGCGGCGCTCTAATCCATCGTTTTGGCGTCGGCCTTGCGGCACTGTGAGTTCAGCGGCCCAAAACTAAACTTGTACCTGAGATCGACCGTGCCTTTGAAAATCAGCCCTGTCATGAAATAGTTCGCGCGTACGAGATGGCTGCCGTCAGGCGGACCAACCGGCTTCCAACAATACGAGAACTGAACCGGCAGCAGGGCGATGGACCATCCATCAGCTTCGCCCCGAAAGCGGAATTCGTTGATGCTGAATGACAGAGCCCCGCGCTTCATCGCCGTAAAATTGCTGACCGGCGGCAGAGATGAGAGAAACACCCTCGTCCGCAACACCTGTTGCTCTGACTTCATCGCGTCCAAGACGGCCTGTCCATTCTGCAAGACGGTAACTTCGGTTGGCGACCAATTGCCGAGATTGGTGCCCTCGAGCCGATATAGAAACAATGTCACGTCCCAATCGCCGCCGGTCTGCAGACGTTCGACCTCGGTCAGAGCCGGCATATCGAGAGGGCCGTCGCTCAACACGTACCGAACGCCGATCATGCGCAGAATATCGGGGCGGATCTCGTAGGCTCGGATGATGCGATAGTCGAATGGCTTCTCGCTCAACAGCTGTTGGGTGAACAGTACGAGCGCCCTCGTGACCATATGCGCGTATTCATCAAAGCTCGGAATGCCAGCTTCCCAAAGTCCGGTGTTCTGATGAGGGTTCTGCGTGGCTATGAAGAGGTACAGGGGAGAATCCGAAATTCTGATGTAGCGATCAGTAGCAATATCCGGGAGCAGCCTGGACATTGTTTTGCTTTGGCCGAGATAGGTGGCTACGCTGCCGCGAAATTCTTCCCCCGGCTGCAGTCCGATGTGCCGTTGCAGGTACCGGATGATTGGCGTCTGGGCGTCGCCCTTGTAGCCTCCGTTGATGATCGTGCTCCTAATTGGCGGATAATACTTGCGCACGTAATCAGGAACAACGACGAACAGGATGATCGCAGCCGCGGCAACTGATGGGACGAGAAACATCGGCCATGCGAATGCACGCGCTCGCCGCAGCAACCAGTCCCCTGCGATCATGAAAGGGAGCACTGTGAACGTGCTGGCCGCAAACGCAATGTGCAGCACAGCAATCTCGTGAAAATTACCGAACAAGCGGATGGGCTCTGCGGCGCCCGCAAATCGGAGGCCCAACTGCAGCAGAACACTGTAGATCGAGATCGCCCTGAAAACCGCATTTGAAGAGCGGATTCCGCACACGGCGGCGGCCAGCGAGAAGGCAAAGAGCAGAAAGCTCGGCGTCGAAATGCAGGGCAGATACTGCGGCATCTGTCCCTGGCAGACCAAAAGAGCCGAGACAAAGCTCGCTCGCACGGCCTCGTCGGAAACCAGCAGTCTGAATCCATTCACCAGGTCGGCAAATTGCGGCTTCACCCGCATGGAGACCGATGTCAGGGCCTCGATGTATCCGGCTAGGCCAGTGGCAATGAAGAATGCTGCGATCAGTGCGACCGTCGCAAGCAAGCGCGCGCGGTGCGGCGCACCCAACAGGAGAATGACGAAAAACCCCCCGACCACCACAAGATCGAAGACGAAATAGGTCGCCGATGCGTAGACACCCCAAATCAGCGCTGTAACGCCGCCGGCAACCGCGATGGCGAATGCGTAGCGCTGCTTTCCATGCCCCGCAATGATCATCGAGCAGATCATGAAGTTCGCCGCAGCCATCGTGACGAGGCGAAACGGCGCGATGGAAACATGAACAATGGTGCCCCAATACTTCGTAAAGGGGGGGAAAAGCAGCAGGACGAAAACGAGGCCAGAGAACAGAATTGCCAGCGGTGGCGCACCTGAAATGAATCCCAGGCAGTACAAGCTGACCAAGAACAGCAGAAGATGCATCAGGTAGGAAATCGTGATGTTGGTCTGGATGGAGAGCGGAAGCTGGAGGACCCAAGCGCCTGGATTGAGCCATGGGGTGTTCGTCCAGAACGTCGAACCCAGGCCGGAAAATGGGTTGAAATTGCTCAGGCGGAACCAGTGTCCCCAATCCAGGACGTATTCGTAGTTCCACCGGGTGTAATTGCCGTCGGTGATCGAGTAGAGCCCGGTGACGTCCTCGGGCAACAGGCGCCATCCGACCAGCATGGATAAGAATACGATGATGCAGCAGATGGCAGCGAAAATAGCTGACGGGGTAACCGCGTGACGCAGTGCGTCGCAGCGGTCCCCCCAGGAGCGTGACGAAGCCAGGATGGTGACCTCGCGTTGCTTCATCCAATCACTCGTCGGCGAACCGTCGTGCGTGGATCGATTCGACGACTCTGCTGTCTTTGCCCTGCAATGAATGCCCGGGCCATACCGCACTACGCGCGTTTGGCGGGCTTGATGGGATATCCCCCTCCGAGCAAGAAATCGTTGACTTGCGAGTACAGCAAGGCAAGGGGCTGCCTGATACCAGGGACGGCTATCCTAGCATGGCCTGACAGCCGTTGATGCGACCCTCAACCACGGGCTCACGGCGAACGTGGAAACGCTGGTGCTGCAGGGCGCCGGCAACGTCAACGGCACCGGCAATACGCTCGCCAACTCGATGTTCGGCAATTCCGGCGACAACAGGCTCGATGGCGGCTTCGGCGCCGATGTGCTCACCGGCAATGCCGGCAACGACACTTTCGTGTTTCGCCAGGGACAGGGAAATGGCGACGCCGTCGTGGACTTTGCCGGCAACGGCGGGGCAGCGGGGGATTCGCTCAACTTCGTCGGCTACGGCGCGGCGACCTTCACCAATATCGACGCCACCCATTGGCAGGTCAACTTCAACGGCGGCGCCTCGCACGAGGTCATCACGTTCATGAACGGTGCCTCGATCGATCTCACCGACTACCTCTTCTCGTGAGTCGCTGGCCGAGCCCCGCCGCGTGGCTTGATGATTTTGCGGCTTTTTGCCCGATCAACTCGCGGGGGCGCGCGACACGCGCACCCTTTGTGTTGACGCTATTGCCCGCGGCGGCCTCACGGCGGGAAGCCCGCGAGTTGCCTGGACCCCTTCACGACGTGGTGAAGAGCATCCGCTGTGTGAACAACCTCACACGCGCCGGCGAGAAAATGGCCGACCAATGACCACTGCCACCGTAGGACTTGGTCATGCCTCAGAAGCACGGATCGGATGCGAGCCTGGATTGCGATCGTCGCGCCTTGGAGGCGCCACGCACCGCGGCAGCGCGTCCTGACGCCAAGCCCGAGGTCATGCCGCTGGACAGCGCCCGGTCGAAGTCGGAGTTCCGCGAGCTCCAGGACCGTTGGTCATTCCTGGAGCGGCTTTACGCCCTGCCATTCTGAGCGCTCTGCCCCAAGCTGCGCACGACTTGCCGAAATAATGCGGCGCGAAGGCGTGGTGGCGCCTGGGGCATCTGTGCGACCCTGCGCCACCTGTCCGGCGGCCGCTTGGTTACCGGATCACCGGACGGGTGCTCGACATGGCGAGACTGGGGTTCTTTGCCGCCGGGCACTCCAAGATCTCGATGAAGGCCCAGGTCTGGCCACGCCCATCGACCTGCGAGTCGATCACCTTGGCGCACTCGCCGCCCCAGAGGAGCCCGCGGCTCGTGCCCGTGTAGCCCTGGCGATCTTCCAGATTGCGGGTGTTGGACCGCAAGGTCACGCTCCAGCGCGCGCGGATGATCTCCTGCGGCTTGATCCCGCCATCCGGCTCCTTGGCATTCGCAGGAACGTTGAAATTCACGTCGGAGTAGCGCTGGGAGCTCAGGCGTCCGACGGCCACCCAACCGTGTCCCAGGTCATCCTCGTTCGTGCTGGCGGCGCCCTGTGCGTGCTCGATCCTCGGAATCATGGGAGGCAGGTTACCCGTCCAATAGACGTCCTTCTCGTTCGCGATCGTGTCCTGCTCCATCATGACGGCAATGAACTCGTTGCTCAGCTTGACGTCCGCGAGGCTGTTGTAGATTTCGAGCCAATGGCTTCGATGGGCCCGGCGGCTTTCGAACGATTTGCCGTTGCCGGAGATCTGGTCCGTGTTGGACAGGAAGACCACATCGATTGCCTTCTTGAGCAACTCGTCCCTGGTCTTGGATTTTTCCAGCACTTGGTTTGCGAGCAGACTCGCAAACCCGAGGACGACGGGGATCAAGACTGCAGCAAAAATCTTCGAGAGGCTTTCCGCTTTTTCCCAGGTATCGCGATCTGCCATGACACACCCCTGTGCGTTGACCAGCGACGATGGGGGACAGTCCCACGCGTCATATGCGGCTGCTGTGACAAGTGTCACAGAATGGACGTTTCCAGCCGGCGACCTTCCCGGCGCACGGCCGGCCAAGGTCGACCTCGTCACCGATCGGGCGGCAGGAACCGACCGAAATCGCCCGACGTGTGACCCCCGTCACATTGCTTCGGCGGACGACCCCTTACGCTTCCTCCATCGAATGGCCGGAACGCCCGGCCGATTGGGAGGCAGCTGATGTCGAATAACACCCCGCAATCCTCACCCGAACCCTTCGCTGTCCTCGCGTCCACCACGCAGGACGCGCCGCGGCAGGAGCCCGATTCCGAGGATCGCCGCTGGCAGCTCGAGTGGGCCCGGCGCAACGTCGAAGACTGATTGCGACGCGTTCCGGTCGAGCGTGCCCGAGGAGACGATCCGTTCGTCGCGTGACGGCCGCCCATCGGAATGGCGGACAAAGATTTGAGGAGGAAATCCATGGCGACCGACGCCGAAATCGAGGCGGCCGTCAGATCGATGCGGGCCATTCGCACCCGCGGCGGGAAGGTTCACGACGAGGTCCTGCGCGCCTATGCGCGTGCGGCGCTTGCTGCTGCGGCCCTTGCGCAGGTCGCGGAATATCGCAGGCGAGCCGAGCGCCTGGCGGACGCCGCAAACGGAGCCGCTGCGTAAAGCTGCGAGCCCGTCGAATCCGCGGAATAGGCCCGCGCAGCGGGCCGCCTCATCATGTGAGCGAATGATCTTCGACCTGATTTTCTGAGGCGCCACGGCGACAGCCCCGCCATCCTTGACGCTTCGGTGATGGCGACCCCACGGCCCGAAAAGACGCAAAAATTGCGACTTGCCGTCGCTTGACGCCTTGTTCCCTTCACGTTTTTCTCGGAAGAATCGCGTAATATTGGTAGTTCCGCCCGCCTCGATGGCCGGCGGGCCGGCCTGATCTGAGGCGTTTCGACCGAACGGCGAGAAACGCGGCGGGAGACAGCCATGGCGATGGACGCGAGCGAGATCGAGCGCTTGATCAAGAGGCGCATTCCCGACGCCGACGTGACGATTCGCGACCTCGCCGGGGACGGCGACCACTACGCCGCCACCGTGTTGTCGGAGTCGTTCCGCGGCAAGTCGCGAGTGCAGCAGCATCAGATCGTCTACGACGCGCTCAAGGCCGAGATGGGCGGCAAGCTGCACGCGCTCGCCCTGCAGACCGGAACGCCGGAGCAGCGCTGAGGAGACACGGGGGCGAACATGATGCGACCGGCGGTGACCGCGGCGGCGATGATGGCGTTGACAAGCGTGGCCGGGGCGCAATCGCCCAACGGGGTGAAGACGGTCTCGCCAAGCGGCGCGATCAAGACCACGGGCACCTGGGACCTCGGGGCTCGCGCCGGCGATTTCGTCTACGTCGCCGGCATGCGCGGCATCGATCCGAAGACGAACACCCTGGTGCAGGGGGAGGAGGCCCGCATCCGGCAGGGCTTCCTCAACATGCAGATGATCGCGGAATCGGAGGGCGCGAGCCTGCGCGACTGCGTGCGCATCGTGGTCTACGTCACCGACATGTTTCGCTTTCGGCCGCTGGTGAACAAGGTCCAGGAGGAGCTTTGGGGCAAGGGACCCTATCCGCCGCGGACCATCGTCGAGGTCCACCGCCTCAACCAGGACGATATTTTCGAGGTGGAAGGCACCTTCTACGCACCGGTTAGCCCACGCAAGTAATCACGAGGGTCCGGGAAGCACATGGCGAAAAATGCGCAGTCTCACGGAGAGAGGGCGGCGCCTTCATCCTCACCCCGGCCGGCACCAAACGAACCGCGACGTCAAAGCCCGCAACGCGCTCGCCGGAGGGCACTTTGCAATGACCTCCGCCAATGAGATTATACCTGCGGCTTTAACCGTTCGCTTGAAGCAGAGGTTTTTTGCGCGTCACACCTGCTAGACGCGTCTTCAAAATGTTTTAGCGCTCCTGCCTTAGTTGCATCGGTTAGCCGTCTCACAACAAAACTGGGGCTGACAATGGCTAGCTGCCTTTGGCTGTCGTAATAGTCCATGCGTTGATGCGCGTAGCAACGAAATTCGTTCCCCATCATCAAGAGAGCTTCAAACTTTTTATAAATTTCGGCTTCTGTTTCCTCGCTTAAGGTGGGCTTAGATTCCGATATCGCTAGGGTCAGCCTCTTATCCAATTCCTTATGAGCCTTCACGAAGCAGTTGTTCAGTCCTGCAAACCTGAATTTCAAACTGTGCGGATTGAGGTTGAGTTTTTGCAGCTCTTCCGCAATTGAAACATTCAGACAATTTATCTGACCGAACGTAGTTCGTGACACTCGAAAGTCTTGGTTCGCTTGGTCGGCTTGTGCAAATACGGGTCTGTCGAGCGCATACTCGATGTCGCTCAGCAAGCGATCATAATTCTCATTCCACGATTTAAGTTGCTCATAATAGGATGCGAAGCGCTTCTGCTTGATCTCCAGATCGTATTTGTGCAGCGAAATATCTTGCTCTTTTGTCGCCTCGGTACTCTGCGCCATAGCCTTTAGCGGCGAACGTTCGGCGTCCATAGCTCGCTTTTTTGCACCGTTCTGCGGCTGAACAGGATCATCTTTCATTTTTATCTTCGTGATCTGCGGCAGTAGCGGGCGCTTGGCGTCAGGCGCTTGCTTTCGAGCATTGGGCTGTGGGTAAACAATCTCCTTGTTTTTTATCTCTTTAATCTGCGCTAGCAGCGAGCCCTCGGCAGCAGAATCTTGCTGGTCTCTTAGTTCTTTACTTTGCGCCAAGACCGCATTGGCGCTGGCCTTGGCGTGAACAAGGTCTCTTAAAGAAGGTAAAAAGACGAGCATCGCATAATGGCGCGTACCAATCGCGGCTGCAGCATGTTCATACGAGCGTACCGCCTTGTCAGCTACGTCTGTTGCTTCTTTTACGCCAACATCGTTGAACCAACTGACAAACTGCAGGCCCGAACTAATAAGGACTGTGACAACACTGACGATGAGAGGCAGAATAATAGAATTAAAAATCGAAAAATCTTTTCGTCCGCGTAATTGCGCGCCAATTTGTTCGAGTTGGTCGCTTTGTATCTTGAGTTTGTTCGCTCCATCCGTTTCGATGTAGACCGAAACGTCGTGAAAGGAGGGATTGTTGGACACGGCAGTCTCCCTTGGCGCTTGCGCGGCGCGAGGCCAGGCGGTGGCCCACTAGTGGTGGCGCTAGCTTGGAGCGAGCGGTGTTCCGCAATTGGGCTGGCACCCAGTTTGGTGGCAGCCTTTGCTCACGCCCTGATAGTGTTGCCGATGCCGGTTCGCAGGTGTGAAGTGGCTCACAGTGTGTCAAAATATCAAAAGGAAGCGTGGCTGCGAGAATGAGGTCAAAACTCGTCCCTACGGCTGTGACCTCAGCGTCGGGATGCCCCTAAGCTGCGATGAAGCGAGCAGCGAAGCTTTGTCAGCCACCCCCTCGCGGGGCGCTTGAGCGGTTTCTCTTGGCCCATGCCGTCTGGAGCAGTTGTTCCACAGGTTCGGGAGTCGCCGCGGCAGACAGTTGCACGACTCGTTGTAAACGCCGCGCCGCGGCCTGCCAGCGACTACAGGATGCCGCTGCGGCGGCGGTGGGGGGCGTGGACAGGGGTTGCTTCCCGGCGGCTTCCCCGATCCGCAGCGCCGTCGATAAAAAAGGCCGTCATTGCTGTATATCTTCTCGCTTCCGAGGCACAGACGCTAAATGCGCCGGTTGAAGAGTGAGCGTGGACCGGGTGCAAAGAGGCACTAGAATCATAGAGTTGCTAGTGGTCTTAGATTCCGAAGTTCGTACCAACGTGCCGCAAGGGCTGACGAACTTCGGAATCGGACCACTAGGGCCTTGGGATCGGCGCACCGCTACGCTACATATGGACGAGAGGGTTGTGCAGCGGACCGGTCGTGGAGCGACCCGCGCCCGGGAACCAAGTGTCCGGTAGATCCGGCATTGCGCCCACGCTGCGCCGATACGAGAGGGATTCCATGGCGATCGAGCAATTCATCGACAACGAGCTCAAGGGCAACGACGTGGTGCTGTTCATGAAGGGCACCCCGCAATTCCCGATGTGCGGGTTCTCCGGGCAGGTGGTGCAGATCCTCGATCACCTGGGCGTGACCTACAAGGGCCTCAACGTGCTCGAATCCGACGATCTGCGCGACGGCATCAAGGTCTATTCGAACTGGCCGACGATCCCGCAGCTCTACGTCAAGGGCGAGTTCGTGGGCGGCTGCGACATCGTGCGCGAAATGTTTCAGGCCGGCGAGCTGCAGAGCCTGTTGAAGGACAAAGGCGTGGCGGTGAAGGAAGGCGCCTCGGCCTGACGCCGTCGCCCGACCGTTCCCGGGATCCGGCCGCAGCCGACATCGCGCGACCTTCGACCGACGTGCGGGGCGAGCCGCCGCGCATGTCGGTGGTGATCCCGAACTACAATCACGGACATCTGATCGAGGACGCGCTGGGCGCGA
>Ga0081455_10009171_pt1 | contig 10198 bp, 8 predicted proteins | sample TabmetS3T2R1_FD_70207 | JGI IMG/M metagenome (GOLD analysis project Ga0081455, IMG submission 70207) | Tabebuia heterophylla rhizosphere microbial communities from the University of Puerto Rico - S3T2R1 | ecosystem: Host-associated > Plants > Roots > Rhizosphere ... | reverse complement strand
AGCCGGGGTTGGTTTTCGTCTCGCCCACCTTCGCGCCGCCGCACGCGGTCAGGGCCAGGGTCGTGATCATCGTTGCGGCGGCCACGCCGGCCAGCCTTCCGCGGAGCAAGAGTGTCATGTCTCAATGGCCCTTCGACTCGTTTGACTGGTGGGCGGCCCGGGCGATGCGGCGAAGCATCTCTGCTTGTTGCCGCCAATACTCCGCGTTGGGCATGGCGGGCACCTGCAATGGAGCCAAGGTTTCGCAACAACAAACGCCGAATCGGGAACTTTGGTTCCCGCCGCGCCGGACCGCCCTGCCGTCGACAGTCGGGTAGCCACCGAAGTCCCGAAAATTGAAAGCTCCCTCGAGCGCGACGCTACGAGTCCAGCCCTCCGCCATGTAACCTCGCGGGCTTGATCGAATTGCTGCAACGCAACAAATAACAAATCCTGTCTGTCTTGGGGAGGTGCGTTACGTGATGCTTTTGAAGATCGTCAGCCCGAGGAGCAGGAAGATCAGAAAAATGACCAGAGCGGCAAAGAAAAGGATCTTCGCGATGCCGACCGCTGTTCCCGCGAGGCCGGTGAACCCCAAAAGTCCGGCGACGAGCCCGATAATCAAGAAGATGAATGCCCATTTGATCATGGTGTTGTTCCTTACAGCACACAGTCGGCGTTAGTTAGCTTTTGATATCATTGTCCGACGAGCCATTTTAACCGACAGGCGGGTGTTAACGCCTCGACGAGGCGAAGGTTGCGCTCTGTCCAGGTTGGGGGGAGTTGCGCAAAGGTCCTTGACCCTCCGGGAACTTTTGTTTTGTCACTGAGCACTGTTGCCCTAATGCAAATCGGGATCGTCTAGTTTCCCCACGAGCTTCGCGGGGGAGCTTTCTTAACCACTCGATAACCATAGGCGCGCATTTTGTGGGCGCTATGGGCACGGGCTGATATCCCCGAGAAGTCGACCGGTTACGACGAAGAACGTCATAACTGAGGGGAAAATTAGGTGACCACTCGGGTCTGAGCTGCAATTGCCCGAGCGAATGAGGAGGGGATGAAATGAAGCAGTCATATAGGCCAATTCTCTTGGGGAGCGCGGCGGTGCTGGCCGTCAGCATTGCCGGACCATCCTTCGCGCAGAGTGCGATCGAAGAAGTGATCGTCACGGCGCGGAAGCGCGAGGAAACATCGCTTGCCACACCGGTGGTGCTGACCGCCGTGGGCAACAAGGAGCTCGAACGGCGTCAAATCACCGGGGTCGATTCGTTGGCCCATATCGTGCCGAACCTGGTCATCGGCGAGGGCGGCGGCTCTGTGCAAGGCGGTATCGTGTCCATCCGCGGCATCGGCAGCGGCGAATCCAATCCGTTTATCGACCAAGCGGTGTCGTTCAACGTGGATGGTATCGCGGTTGCCCAGGCGGGCATCCGGCGCCTCGCCCAGATGGATATGCAGCAGGTCGAAATTCTGAAGGGCCCGCAAGCGCTCTTCTTCGGCAAGAACAGCCCAGCCGGCATCATCGCGATGCGCACCGCCGACCCGACGCCGAATTTTCAGGCGCGCTTCTCCTTTGGATATGAACCTTACGCCGATGAGAAGCAGCTCCAGGGCTCGATCTCGGGCCCATTGACCGACAAGCTCGGCGCGCGCCTCGCTTTCTACGCCGATCACATGGACAAGGGCTGGGTCGACAATCTCGCACCCGCTAACGGCGTGAACACGCCGTTCTACAAGACGCTGCCGCAATCCAAGGAATATGCGGTTCGCGGCACGTTGAAATATGACGGTGAACGTTTCAACGCCCGTTTCAAGATCGCTGCCCAGTCGCGTCGCGGCACGGACTCCGCCGCTAACGTCCAGCTTATCGGTTGTCCTCGCGGCGTGCCATTGGGATCGACTGCGGCTTTCCCTGTGATCAACGACTGCACGGCCGACAACCGGCAATATCACTTGGATCCCGGTCCCACCTTTCAAAACAACCCGCTGGGCGCCGCAGCTTATGGCAGCGGCATTCCGTTCCTCAACGAGCAGCAGTTGCTCACGAGCATGGAGCTCAATTACGACCTGACGGATAACCTCAAGCTCACCTCGGTGTCGGGTTATTACGATGCCCGGTTGCACAACTTGTCTAATTTTCAGGCAAACAACGCGCCGAGCCAGACGCTGCCGAGCTTGAATTTCTACGAAATGCGGCAGTATTCGGAGGAATTCCGCGTCACGAGCAATTATGATGGCCCGCTCAATTTCATGGGCGGCGTGCTCTATAACAAGAGCTTGACCCTCAACGGGTCGAGCACCGAGATCAACGCGCTCACGCCGACGTTCAACAACAACTATCGCTATGTGCAAGATGGCGACGCCTGGTCGGTGTTCGGACAGGTGCGCTACAGCATTCTGAAAACGGTCGAACTGTCGGGCGGCGCTCGCTACTCGCATGAAAAGAAGTCGCTTCCGGTCACGCTGAACGGTGCTGCGGTCAACCCTCTCAGTGGCGCCATGGTGCCCACGAATCCCGCGGTGAAGGAAGCGAGCTGGAACAACTTGTCGCCGGAAGCCACGATCACCTGGCGTCCGTCCGACACGCTGACGCTGTTCAGCTCCTACAAATACGGCTTTGTGTCCGGCGGCTTCAACGGCGGCGCGACCAACGGCATTCCGACGCCCTACACTCAGCAGGGCATCCGAGGCTATGAGGGCGGCATCAAGGGCCTCTTCCTCAACGGTCATCTGCGCACCAACTTGGCCTATTATGACTATGTCACGCAGGGTCTTGCGATCACGACATCGATCAATGCTGTGCTGACCGTCTTCAACGCGGGCAAGGTCAAGCTCAGGGGTGTCGAGTTCGACTTCAACTACGCCGTGCCGCAGGTCGAGGGCCTTCAGCTGCGCGGTGCTCTGTCCTACGAGCACGCCCGCTACGCGATTTATCCCGCGTCCTGCTATCCTGGGCAGACGATCGCGCTGGGGTGCAACCTGGGTCTCAATGCGGCAGGCACCGCGTTCACCGTGCAAGATCTGAAAGGCACGCCCCTGGCGCGGACGCCTGACTGGTCGGGCACTGTGGGCATGGGCTACGAGTTCGAGGTCTTCGACGGCTATAAGGCCGGCCTCTACACCGACGCGACCTTCAGCGGCGGGTATTTGACGGAAGCTCAGTCGATCCCGGGCGCACGTCAGCCGAGCTACACGCTGCTCGACACGACGGGTTCGATCGCCGGTCCCCAGGATCGTTGGGAGCTCGCCGTCATCGGGCGCAACCTGACCAACAAGTACACGTTCGTCCGCGGAAACAGCATTCCGTTTCTCGGCCGAGGCCAAGGTACGAATAGCGGAGTGTTGGGTGACTACGCAGCCTCGATCAGCCGCGGCCGCGAAATTTGGGTTCGCCTAACGCTCAAATACGATCAATAAGCGTCACGCATTCATCGCGAGGAAGGCTTGAGCGCCTTCCTCGCGATCGCTTTCTGGGAGCACCGAGGCATGCCTCGCATTCCCTATCCGTCATCGGAGTCTCCAAGCAAGTCGGATAATGTCCGCACGCTGAACGTTCAGCGGATGTTTCATTACGTTCCCGACACCATGCGGATCGCGTTCAGCGCTTTGGCCAAGGAGCTTCTTTGGCACGGCAAGCTTAACCCCGCATATCGCGAGCTCGCGATCGTGCATGTCGGGCGGCTCGCCGGATCGGACTATGAGCTTTTTCACCACGAAGCGTTTGCTCGCTCTGTCGGAGTGTCCGACGCGAAGCTCGACAGCTTGCGCAGGGGCGATCTCGTCACGGGATTCACGGCGGCCGAGCGGGCCGTGCTCGCCTTCACCGACGAGGTGGCCAGAAAAGCGCGACCCAGCGATTCAACGCTGCGCGATGTGCAAGCCCATCTGTCGAACGGCGAGATCATGGAGCTCATCCTCGCCTTCGGCTACTACATGACGGTGTCCCGAATTCTCGAGACCTTCGGTCCCGAGATGGACGACATTCCGCTCGATACATCCCCGCCGAAATAGCCCAAAGCCTTGAAAGAATTGAGCAAGAACGGGTCATCACGACCTCGTCAGCGCGCCGCCGTTAACCCAACCGAAAGCTAAACGTCGTCAAATGAGAAGGGGATTTTAGCGAGCGGGCAGAGGGGGCTCGTGCGGTGGCGATGCAGCGCATGGACGCCAAGACTCTGAGATCGGATCTCGTGCCGGTCGCCGTTGTGATGGTGCTGGGCATCGGTCTTTCCATCGGCGCGTACTTCGGCGCGCGCGCACATTTCGAGACCGTCGAGCGCCAACAGTTTCAGCGCGATGCGACCTATTACAGCGCGCTCTTCACGGGCGCGGTCGAGCGTCATGTCAACTCCTTGAAAGCCTTGCGCGCCTTCGTCGCCGCCTCGCAGCACGTCACGCGCTGGGAGTTCTCCGTCTTTGCCGGACAAACGCTGCCCTACAATCCGGGGTTCCAGGCGCTCTTGTGGGCGTCTGCCGTCGAAGGCGCAAGCCGGGCGAGCTATGAAGAGGCGCTGGCGCGCGACGGGCTTTACGGCTTGCGGATCCGCGAGCTGGACGGGACGGGCAGTGTCGCCATGGCGAAAAAGCGGCCGATCTACGTTCCCGTCACATATGTCGATCCTCTTACGGGCAATCAGGATCTGATCGGGCTCGATCTCAAATCCGATCCGGTCTACCGGCTCGTGCTCGAGGTCGCGGAACGCACCAACGGGCCGGCGGCGTCACCGCCGCTCGAGCGATCCTTCATCGATCAGCGGTTAGGCTCTTCGATCCTCGTCGCGTTTCCGCTGCGCCTGTCCGAGTCCGGCAGACCCGACGATGCGAAGAACACCGCACTCAGAGGGTTTGCGCTTGGTGTGCTTCGGTTGGATCATCTGTTTGCATCCGTAATGCCGACGGATGCTCCGGTCGAAATGCTCGTGAGCTACAACGACACCCGGCGCATCTTGCCGGTGTCGGGCGATGCGCCGCCGGCCGGATCCGTCGAACAGTGGCTCGCGGGTGCGCGCTTTGCACAAACACAGAGCTTTTCCATCGCCGGCCAGCGGTTCTCGCTCTCCATCCGGCCCGCGAAGGGTGTTCACGGCACGCTGCATGCGAGCACGCCCGAGCTTCTGGCGGTCGCCATCCTGATGTTGTCGGGCCTGCTAGCCCAGCATCTCTACAATTCGATCATCCACAACCGGCGCGTTGAGCGCGCCGTCGTTCAGCGCACCGCGGATCTCGAGGTCTCGAACGGCGCGCTGCGCGAGGCGAAGGAGGCTGCCGAGGTGGCCAGCCGGGCCAAGTCGGAGTTTCTTGCCACCATGAGTCACGAGCTGCGGACGCCGCTCAACGCCATTATCGGATTCTCCGATCTCATCTACTGGGAAGCGAGCAAGGGGCAGGATCACGAGCGCTTCGCTGGCTATGCCCGCGATATCAATGTCGGCGGTTTGCGGCTGCTTCAGACGATCAACGAGCTGCTCGATCTCTCCCAGCTCGACGCCGAGCGCGTCGTCCTCGACGAATATCCGGCCGATCTTTCCGAACTGATTCAAAGCGCCGTGCGCGCCGTGGAAACGAAAGCGCAGGCTGCGCAGGTCGATCTGAGCTCGTCCAATCTTCAGGAGGACATCCGGATCCGATTGGACGAAGGCCGCATGAGCAAGGCGCTCACCCATTTGCTGTCGAACGCCATCAAATTCACCCCGCCCGGCGGCAAGGCCGAGATCTCGACGCGACGCAACGCCGACGGCTCGGTCGACATCATCGTCAGCGATACCGGCATCGGCATTCCGGAGATCGAGCAAAAGCGCGTGCTTGAGCCGTTCGTGCAGCTCGCTTCGCAGATGACGCGCGGCCACGAGGGCGCGGGGCTTGGGCTTGCCTATGTCGATCGCATCGCGCGCCTGCACGGCTCCGAGTTGGTCATCGAAAGCCGGATGGGACAGGGAACCCGCGTGACGCTGACTTTTTCCGCGACGCGCGTCATTGCATCGGCGGAGGCGGCGTAATGTTTATTTCCCCCCGCACCGGATCTGCTTCGGCGCTGCTCTTCGCGCTGGCGTGCGGGCTTGCCGCCTGCAGTCACGGCAAACCCAGCGAGCCGCCGCCTCAGGCTCAAAGCATGCCGGCCGAGGACGGGCCGCCGGCCGCAGAGATCAAAGACATCCAGCACGCGTTGAACGCGCTCGGCTATGACACCGGTCCAATGGATGGCGTGGCGGGGCCTCGCACGGTGAAGGCGTTGCGCGCGTTTCAGAAAGATCAGAAACTGCCTGAAGACGCGAAGGTGACGACGACGCTCGTCAAGCGGCTCGACGCGATGCGACCCGAGCACCCCGGTGCGTTGCCCGCCTATCAGGTCGGGGAGGTCTACGCCTACACCGACGGCACCAGGGAAAAAGTCGAGAATGTGGACACGGCGCTCGAAGTGTCGGTCGACAGCAAGGTTCAGACAAAGCCGCGCAATTATTTGATCGAAGCGGGCCCCGGCCTGCGCGCCGATGCGCCGGCGGATTTTCTTCAACCGCTGAAGGTCGGTGCCAATGGCAAGTATCGGCTCTTCCATCAAGACGAGGATGGTCGGCTCGTGGGAACGACGGTCGTGAGCTGCACCGTCCTGCGCGGCGGCGCGGTGGCCGTCCCCGCCGGCCCGTTCCGAACGCTCAAGGCGACATGCCGGGAGCTCGGCGAGAACGGCAGTCTCGTGAAGGAGCGGCGCTGGTACTACGCGCCGTCACTGTCGCTCGTCGTGCGCGAGGCGCGCGTCGAGAGCGGCCGGGAAGTCGTGATGCGCGATCTCATAGCGGTTCAGCCGCCCACCGGCGCGTGGCCCGCGGCTGCCCATGCCGGGTTCGATTGGGCCATCGTGACCGCCTTGCAGGATGGCCCCGACGCGCCGATCAGCTGGTCGAGCACCGGGGTCGACGACCGCTACCAGATCAAGGTGGATTCTGCGCCCGTCGACCTTCAGGCGGCGTTGCCGGGCGGGACCGAGGGCAAGCCCTGCTTCCGCTACACGCTGCGACGAACCGACGCCAAGGGGCCGGCCAAGAGCTATCCCGCTGTGGCCTGCGGGGCCGAGGACAGATGGTTCGTGCCGGGCGGCACTCCTTACGTCTTCGCGGCACCGCCCAAGGGCTTGCGCGCCGCAAGCGCGGCACCGACGCCCTAACCACGGCAATCTCAGGCGGACGATTGGCCACAGCGTCTCACTCGTGAGATGATGGCTGCAAGCGCGTGAGCGTTTGCGGACCTTGATCATGAAGGAGACGGGTATGGGATTGGCCGAGCACAACAAGCAGGTGGTGGACCGCGCATACAAGCTGATTTTCGCGGGTGACTTCGATGGATTTTTCGCCTGTTTCGATGAGGACGCCACGCTGTCCGAGCCAGAGACGCTGCCCTATGGCGGAACCTTTCGCGGCATTTCCAACGTCAAGGCCGCCATTCAGCGGATGGCCTCTCACTGGAGCGCCTTCAGTCTCGATTTCCATGAGGTGCTTGCGAGCGACACAACGGTCGCCGCGGTGACGACGTTCAACGCGACGTCGGCAAAGACCGGCAAGAAAGTCAGCATTCCGATGGTCGAAGTCTGGCGGGTCAAAGGCGACAAGATCACGTCCGTCCAGCCGATCTACGGTGATACGGCGCTCGTGATCAAGGCGCTGAGCGACTAGGGCCTCATATGAAAATGGATCCCGGGAGCTTCGTCTCGGGATCCATTTCGGATCGGTCGCAATCAGAAATTCGAAAAGTCCTAGCGCGGCGCGCTCTGATAGCCCTGGAGCAGCGGCGAGCCCCAATATTCGTGTGACCGGTCGCGCGGCGGCACGAGCCCGCGCGGCAGGCCGCGGTCGTCGACCTGAATGTCGTCGCGGGATTGGCCGTAATAGGAATAGCCCGAGCCTGTGTCGGTCGAAGCGCGTGTGCCCGGTACCTGATCCGGATCGCTGAACCTCGGGTTGCCTGCGGCATCCGTCGTCGCCTGCTCGACCTTGAAGGCGTAGGCTGGAAGGCTCGCGGCTCCGGCAAGCATTGCTGCAAGGATCACTGCACGTTTCAGGCTCATGGACAGGTCTCCCGTCAGTGGCAGTCCATCCGGCGCCACCGCGCAGTTTTTGTCAAGCCGGCCAGGGTTTTGGACACGGCTTAGTGACCGAATGGGACCAGTTGGAGGCGGTCGGCGCCCTGGGTTTCCAGGGTTGTGCGGTCCGTCGTCATGGGCAGGTAGTCGCCGGCGAGCCACATCGGGACGAGATCGTCGTAGTGGGGCGACAGCGGGTTGCCCGATTGGCCGGTCGGGATGATGAACAGCGATTGTTCGGGATGGCCGAGGTCGTAAAGGGCCCGGTAGGTCGCGGCATGAACATTCTCGAACGGTTGGGGTGCCGCGAAGGCTGACAGGCCGCGGTTGATCGTGTCCGCGCCGCCCGGCGAAGGCACCTCGCGGTTGAAGAGCCCGCCGATGACGGGCATGAGGCCCAAGGGCCGCCCCTGGAGCCGGGCCGGGTGGGCGAGCTCGTAGCGCCATGTCGCGACTCGCGGCCCGTAAAGATGGCTCAAATCGTCGAGCGCGCGATCGAGCGCCTCGGCAAGCCGCGCCCCGCATGGCGAGCGCTCGGTCGCGCCGAAGCGATCGCAGGCCGTGGCGGCGCCGTCCTCGTTCTTGAGGATGCGCCCAATCTCTTCGAAATGCGGCGTCCACGCGGCGGGCAGAAGGGGACCCAGCGCATCGCCGTAAAGCGTCACCATGAGCTCGCGGATCCATGCGGTGAAAATGAGCGGTGCGGGCCGGTTGCCGCGCATGTCGCCGTCCCAGGCGCCGAGCTGGCGGAGCGCTTCGCCTGCGAGCGGGCTGCGCGGCGGCGTGTCCGCCATCGCGTCGCGCATAAGCGGATAGAGCTCGCGCGCCCAAGGCGAAACCGTGTCGAGCTGCACGACGCGGAACGTCTCAAGGTCGTGGTCGCGGCGCGTGCTCAACAGCTCCTCGATGCGCCGCGCACGCGCGCCGTCGTCGTACTCGTAGTTGAGCACCGGCGTGTAGCCTTTGGGCGTGATGTCGTTGTTCGCGGTCACGATCAGGCCGTTGGCGGGGTGATCCCGATGGGGCAGGGAGTCGAAGGGCACGACGCCCTGCCAATCGAATGGCGCCTCCCAGCCCGGCGCGGGAACAAGGCCGTGGGTGGTGTCGCCCGCGCCGCGCAGCGGGACGTGCCCCGGCACGACGAGCCCGACAGCGCCGGCCGTGTCCGCATAGACCATGTTCTGCATCGGGCCGACATAGGGGCGCATGGCCTCGCGGAACTCCGCGCCGCTTTTCGCCTCGAGCATGTCGAAACCTGCGACCAGCGTTGTGTCGGCGTCGCCAAGGGCTTCCCACCGCAGCGCGATGACGGTGCCTTTCGGCGTGACGTCGGTCGCGTGAAGGAGATCTGCCGGAATGACGGGGCCGTGACGCGTCGCGCGAAACGTTTCGCGGACGTCGTCGGCAAAGCGCACGGCGATCGTTTCCTCGCGGGTTGCAAACGGAGCGCTGCCGTCGGGCGTCAGGTAGCGCGCAGGATCGTTCGGATCGACGCGCTCGAACACGAGATCCTGCACATCGGATCCCGTGTTGGTGAAGCCCCAGGCCAGCGTGTTCGAGCGCCCGAGCAGGAGGCCCGGCAGACCGGGCGTGGACGCGCCGATCAACGGGCGCCCGCGCACGGTGAACTGCACGAGGTAGAACGTGCCTGGAATCGTCAGCTCGAGATGAGTGTCGTTGGCGAGCAGCGGCTTGCCGGATTTGGTCCAGTGCCCGTCCACGACCCAGTTGTTCGAAGCGCCGGGCTCTGGCACGGCGGGGACACCTAGCGCAGCATGCAGCGCGACGCCGTAAAGCGCCTGCGGTGTCGGCAGCAGCGGCTCATGGAACATGAAGGCCTTGAGCTTGTCGGGACCGAGCCGCGCGAGCAGCTTCAGATGCTCGATCTCGCCGAACGCGTTGCCGGCGAGCTGGAAGGCGAGAAGCTTTTCCATCAGCACGCTGTCAGCGGGTTGCCACGGTGCCGGCCGCGTGCCGAGCAGAAAAAATTCCGGCGGCAGGGGCCGCGTGTTGGTGGCGAGGAAGGCATTGACGCCGTCGGCATAGGCCTGGAGCGCGGCTTGCGTGCGCGGCGGCAGATGGGCGTAGGCGCGCGCCGCCGCCCCGGCGAAATCGAGAGCGCGCATCTGACGGTCGAGCGGCAGCGCT
>Ga0081455_10009170_pt1 | contig 10198 bp, 10 predicted proteins | sample TabmetS3T2R1_FD_70207 | JGI IMG/M metagenome (GOLD analysis project Ga0081455, IMG submission 70207) | Tabebuia heterophylla rhizosphere microbial communities from the University of Puerto Rico - S3T2R1 | ecosystem: Host-associated > Plants > Roots > Rhizosphere ... | reverse complement strand
GAGGGGGTGCGCGCGACGCTGATCGACAGGGACAGTGCTCCTAAATGGAAGCCGGCGACGCTCCCCGACATGACGGAAGCCGAGCTCGATGCGATTTTTGCAGCCGTCCCCGACGAGCTTGTGATCTGAAGGAGGGCCGATGACCCGGATCGCATTTTTGGGCTTGGGCAATATGGGTTCGCGCATGGCCGCAAATCTCGTCAAGGGCGGGTTTGAGGTTGTGGGCTTCGATCCGGTTGAAGCCGCGCGCGTGCAGACAGCTGCATCGGGCATCAAGCCCGAGGCGTCGGTCGAGAGCGCCGTGTCCGGCGCCGATGCGGTGGTGAGCATGCTCCCGGCGGGGCCGCAGGTGCGCGAAGCCTATGAGGCTCATGTCTTCGGCGCGGCAAGGTCGGACGCGTTGTTTCTCGAATGCTCCACGATCGACGTCGAAAGCGCGCGTGTGGTGACGGCGGCCGCGACCGCACGCGGATTTCTCATGGTGGATGCGCCGGTGTCCGGAGGCGTGGCGGCGGCGGAAGCGGGCACGTTGACCTTCATGGTGGGTGGAGCCGACGATGCCTTTGCGCACGCGAAGCCGATCCTCGAAAAGATGGGCCGAGCGGTGATCCATGCCGGCGCGTCCGGGGCGGGCCAGGCGGCCAAGGTCTGCAACAACATGTTGCTGGGGATTTCGATGATCGCGACGTGCGAGGCGTTTCTCCTTGCCGAGAAGCTGGGGCTCGATGCCCAGAAGTTCTATGACATCGCCTCGAAAGCTTCGGGCCAGTGCTGGTCGCTCACGAGCTATTGCCCGGTGCCGGGGCCGGTGCCGGCTGCGCCGTCGAACCGTGACTATGCGCCGGGCTTCACAGCCGCGATGATGCTCAAGGACCTGAGGCTTGCGCACGAGGCAGCGATGAGTTCGGGCGCGGCGACGCCACTTGGCGCACATGCTGAGAAGCTCTATGAAGCGTTCACCGCCGCGGGCGGAGCCACCAAGGACTTTTCCGGCATCATCAGGTTTCTGGGCAGGGCGGTGAATTGATGGACACGCTGACCGCGATCGCGACCCGCCGCTCGGCTGGCAAGCTCGGCACGCCTGGGCCGACGCGTGAACAACTGTCCGTCATTCTTGATGCGGGCACGCGCGCACCGGACCATGGCCGCCTTTCGCCCTGGCGTTTCATCGTGCTCGAGGGAAAGGCGCGCGAGCGACTTGGCGCGGCGATGGCGGCGCTGAAGAAGCGCAGCAAGCCGGAGGCCAGCGACGCCGAGCTTCAGTCCGAACGCGCGAAGGCCGACCGTGCGCCGGTGATCGTTGCCGTCGCGGCGCGTCCGACACTCGGGAAAATCCCGGAGATCGAGCAGCTGCTGACCGTGGGCGCGTCGGTCCAGAATATGTGGCTCGCGGCCCACGCCATCGGTTTGGGCGCGATGTGGAAAACGGGCGATGCGGCTTACGACGATGCGGTGAAGGCCGAGCTGGGTTTCGAGCCCGGCGACAAGATCGTCGCGTTTCTCTATCTCGGCACCGTGCTCGCCCCCGGTCAGGGCCGCGAACTCAGCGTGGAAGCGGTGACAAGCTGGCTCGATCCGGCCTAGTCCCCTTCTCTTTGAAGCGGGGGGTCATCCTTCGAGACGGCTGCTTCGCAGCCTCCTCAGGATGAGGTCTGAGAAGGTTCAAAAAAACGCGAACCTCATGCTGAGGAGCCCGCGAAGCGGGCGTCTCGAAGCATGGGCCCAGACCACGTTCCCCACAGGCCTCCCCTTGGCTAGAGGGAGCAGCACGCGTCACGCTCCGTGCATCTGGCGCGACATGGATTCCGCGACGAAACGGATATGGGCGCGCAATCTGTAGACATCGTCGGCGAAGGACAGGGGAACTTTCATGAGCCCCACTTCCTGAATCATGGCATCAAGCTTTTGCCGAATATCCTCGCGCTCTGTCTTGTTGTCCGCGCCAAGGAAGCGCGTCTCGAGCAGGCGGAGTTGTCGGTACCATTTGTGGATTTTGCTCTTGATGCGCCAGTCGAGGATCGGTGGCGCGGCCTGCGCAACGGGCAGCAACAGCGTGAAAAGCGGAATGAGAAAGAGCACGGCGCGCTCGGCGAAATTCGCGGCCCAATAGGGCAGATACCTGCGGAAGAATGACGGGCCGCTCGCGTAGTAACGGCGCGCCTCGCTCGAGAGCGGGATGTCGATGAGATCCTTGTTTGGATACATGCCCGGCGCCGACACGGCATCGCCATCGGAGAAGGTCTCGCGCATGGCATCGAGCATGAGCGATTGCAGGGCGGGGTGCAGCTTTTCGCGGACGATGAGCTGCGCGGTCGGGCCGACAAGCTTGAGATCGTGACCCGGCATGTTCCGCGCGAGATCGATTGCACCTTCCGCAAGAACGACATCGACGAGGAAGGAGTGTCGGCGCGCATAAGCCGCGGCGCGATCGAAGGAGACGAGCTCGAGCTCCGGCGAGGCCAGCAGGGTCTGCACCCAGTGAGAGTCGACACTGCCGACCATCCACAAGGCGTCGATCTTGCCTTTCAGCAGAGCATCCACCGCGTCTTCGGATTTTAGCGCGACGAGCGTGAGATCCTTCTCGTCGATCCCATTTTCGGCGAGAAGCATCGTGGCGATCCGCCGCGTATTCGATTGCTCGGTGCCGGCGGCGACCTTCTTGCCGATTAGGCGATGCACATCGATCCCCGGCGGCAGGTTGCGGCCGAACACCCAGATCGGCTGTAGGAAGACGGCACCCAGATTGGCGATGCCGGTCGCCGTTTGGGTTTCGGGCCGGCCGCTTTGCATCAGAGCTGCGTCGATCGCGTCCTTGTCAGTGCTGACGAGCCTCTTGAGGTTGTCCTCGGCGCCCTGTGTCTGCACCAGTTCGGCCGTTACACCCGACTTGGCGAGAACTTTCTTGAGCTTCTGGGCGGCGATCTCATAGGAGCTCCCCGCGGAACCGACGGCAAGCCGGATTTTGTTGGGTGGCAGCTCGCCGGTTGCAAGGATCACGGCGACGAAGGTTGCCGCCGCCAGAATGCAGAAAATCACGAAGCCACGCGCCGCCATGACCGCCCCCCTTTTCGTTTACTGTAGCGGGCGCGGGTGACGGTTCCAAGGACGGCCGATTGCTGTCAGACCGGAGAGTCGGGAAAGAGCTGATAGAGCCAGGTTTCGCTGAGCGCGTCATTGCCCTGCGCGATATAGGCACGCAGGTCAATGGGCCCTGCACCCTTGACCTTGCCCAGGTCGAACACCAGGCGCCAAGCGTCCGTTCCCACGATGGGATAGGCAACGGCCTCTGTGACCACGCCTCGGCTCGCCGTCACCACCGCGGTGACGCCGCTCTGCCTTGAGAGACCTTTCAGCCGCGCGCCGGCAAAATCGACGACGATCTTGCGCGTGTCGGCCGGGCGCTCCTGACCCGGCCGGCCGCCCATGCCGAGCCGAGTGGCGATGACACGCGCGACGTCGGCGGGGTAGGGCTCGTCGGCCAGCCAATGAAGCTTGTAGCGCAAATCGAAGCTCACCTGCGCTTTCGCAGGCGCATCGGGCACCCAGAACGCGACGATGTTGTCGTGAATCTCGTCGGACGTCGGAATTTCAACGAGCTGCACGGATCCCTTGCCCCACTGACCGATCGGCTCGACCCACAGGCTTGCGCGTTTGTCGTAGAACACGCCGTCGTCCTGATAGTGATCGAAATTGCGGTCGCGCTGCAAAAGGCCGAAGCCCTTCGGGTTGGTGTCGGAAAACGCATTCGTCATGACGCGTGGCGGATCGCCGAGCGGGCGCCAGATGCGCTCGCCGGATCCCGTCCACATGGCGAGGCCGTCGCTGTCGTGAATCTCGGGACGCCAGTCCTTGGAATCCTTGTGATTGTTCTCGCCATACCAGAACATGCTGGTGAGCGGCGCTATCCCTAAGCGATCGACCGACGCGCGGAGATAGAGTGCGGCTTCGATCTCCTGAACGGAGCCTTGCGGCGTGCGCTGGCTCAGAATGCGATAGGCGCCCTCGACGCTCGGGCCCGACAGCAGCGCATAGATCACGACCCCGCTTTCGCCATCCCGCTCGAGCCAGAAATTGGTGAAGCGTGGAAATTCCTCCGCTTTGGGCGCGGCCGTATCGACGGCGATGCCGCGGGCTGAAAGCCCGTACTGTCCATAAGGACCGGAGGTGCGGAAATAGGAAGCGCCCATGAAGGCGAGCCAGTCGGTCTCCTTGCCTTTCTCCATCACGCGAAAGCCGGCGAACCCGATGTCGTTCGGGAGCTTCGTCGCGGGGCTCGAGGCCGGCATCTCGAAAAAGTTCGGGCTATAGAGGATCTCGCGGGCCTCGCCTTTTTCCACGACATAGAGCCCGACCGGTTCCTTCGCCCAGCGGTGCAGATGAAAGAAGCGGATGCCCGGGCCCTCTTTGGGCCGCCCCCACAGCATCATCTCCGGGCGAAACTCGATCTTGCCGTAGCCGTCGTAATCGATGGCCTCCAGAGCGCCAGCAGCACGGATCGGCGTCGCCTTATAGGGCTTGGCCGCCTGTGCCTGCGCACGCTGCTTGAGCGCATCGTAGGAGAAGCTCTGCTTGGGCCCGAGCGGTAGTCGCTCCGCCGCCGCCAGCGCAGCTGTGAGCCCCGGCCACGTCGAGAGCATGCCGGCGCCCAGGGCGCCGTGGAGAAAGCCGCGTCGAGAGGGAGGTCTGATCATGTGGCCCGGTTGCGCGAGGAGGGGGAGCGGGTGGACCTACGGAATTGGAAGCCTCAAGGCTGCGCCCATGAGGGGGATCAATCAAGGCAAGACCAAGGCGCCCTTTGCTTGGCGCCCTTTGCTTCTGGGGTGAGGCCTTGTTACACAGCAACAGACCAAGACATTGAACGGAGCTTCCGGCCATGACGGTAAAGGACAAAGTGGTGGCGGTCACCGGCGGGTTCGGGGTGCTGGGCCTCGCGGTTGTCGAGGCGGCGCTCGCGGACGGAGCCTCTGTTGCGGTTCTCGATCGGGTCGAGGCCCCGGCGGGTCTCGCCCAGCGCTTGGGTGCCAAGGCGGGTCTCTGGGGCGGCGTCGACATCGCCGATCCCAATGCAGCCGCCGCGACCTTCGGGGCTGTCGCCGAGCGTTTCGGCGGGGTTGACGCCCTGATCAATATCGCCGGCACGTTCCGGTGGGAGACGCTGGAGCAGGGCTCGGTCGCGACCTGGGACTTCCTCTACCAGGTCAACGTCAAGACGGCCGTGTGCGCGTCCAAGGCGGCGCTCGGCCATCTGGTCGCCCGCAAGGGCCACATCGTCAACATTGGCGCCTACGGCGCGGTCAAGGCGGGCGCCGGCATGGGGCCCTACGCTGCGTCCAAGGCGGGCGTTCACAAGCTGACCGAGGCTCTGGCCGAGGAACTCAAAGGCCGCGTCACCGTCAACGCGGTCATGCCCAGCATCATCGACACGCCCGTCAACCGTGCCGACATGCCCGACGCGGATTTCTCGAAATGGGTCGCTCCACGCGATCTGGCGGCAGTGATTCTGTTCTTGGCATCGGACGCTGCGAAGGCCGTGACGGGCGCGCTCGTGCCTGTCCTCGGTCAGGTGTGATTCCAGCGCAAAGCGCTTTAAAGCCCGTTCTATAAGGGCTTTTTGGCTTTCGCGCGAAAGTTCTCCACAGCGCGGGGCGAAAGAATGCAGGAAATACTTGCATTTCTTGCGTTCTGGAGGCCTCGTAATCTCCTACGTTGCTTCAATGATTCGAGCATTTAGCTCGAATATGACCTCCGCAGGAGACGGACCATGGCGATCGCCAAAGCATCAGCAAAAGCTACAACCGCGGCAACGGTTCCGCTTTCCAAGCTCATTGCCGAGCTTGCCGAAAAGCACGAACTGCCGAAGAAGGCCGTGGCGGGGATTTTCGACGACTTCGTCCAGATCACCGTCAAGAATCTGAAAAAGGGGAATAAGGTTCGCATCACGGGGCTCGGCATTCTTCAAGTGCGCAAGCGCCCGGCTCGCATGGGCCGCAATCCCGCGACGGGCGAGGCCATCAAGATCAAGGCTTCGAAGAAGGTTGCCTTCCGCGTCGCCAAGGATCTGAAGGAAGCCGTCTGATCCGCCGGCAGAGGCTTTTGCCTCGCCGTGCCGACCGCGCCCGCTGAAGGCTGTCCTTTATTGGGAAGCCCGACGCGGGCGTCGTCGTTTTTGCCGCACTCCAATCGAGTCCAGCTCACGGTCGAATGCACGTCTGAATTCCAGTAAAGTGCGCGCAATGGCGCAATCGTCCCTCCCGCTTTCTCGATCAAGTGCGTCGCCACCGCGTTGGGCCAATGTGCTGCTTCTCGCGGTCGCGGTGCTGTTTCTTGCATCACACATGCTGCCGGGCGGAGGCTGGGCGCTCGGCTTGCTGCGCGCGGCGAGCGAGGCGGCGCTTGTCGGCGGTCTCGCGGATTGGTTCGCGGTCGTCGCACTGTTCCGCCGGCCGCTCGGGCTTCCTATCCCACACACGGCTGTCATCCCGTCCAACAAGGATCGCATCGGGGATTCGCTCGGCGCATTCGTGGAGCAGAACTTCCTCGATCCGGATTTGATCGCCGGGCGCCTGATACGCGCAGAGCCCGCGCGCCGCGTCGGGTTGTGGCTCGCACACGCCGACAATGCCCGCTGGCTTGCCGATCGCGTCGCCGATGCTGTCGCTATTGCGTTGCGGGGGCTGCAGGATCGCGAGCTGAAAGCATTTGTCGGAACGTCGTTGCAGCGGGAGATGCAGGGGTTCAGCTTGGCACCGCTCATCGGCCGTGCGTTGCGGCTGCTCGTCGAAAGCGACCGTCATCAGGATCTCATAGACGAAATACTGGAGCGCGCCACCGAAACGCTTGTCACCAACGAGGATACGGTGCTCAACGTTGTCGAGTCCAAGAGCGCCTGGTGGGTGCCGAAGCAGGTCGACCGGCGCGTGGCAGGTGCGTTGACGCGCGGACTGATTGATCTCTTGCGTGATCTGAAGCAACGCGATCACGAGTTGCGCGTTCGCGCCGAGCAAAGCTTCGCACACCTGATCGACGATCTTGAGCGCGATCCCGCGTTGAATGCACGCATTGTCGAATGGACCACGTCATGGACCGGGCGGCCGGAATTCGAGCGCTTTGCCGAACGTCTATGGACCGGATTGCGTGAACGGCTGGAGCATGATCTTGCAACCGAGCGTTCGGCCATCCGAAACGGCATTTCGGAAGTCCTCACATCGCTCGGACGATCGATTGCGACCGACCGCGCGATGCAGGCAAAATTTGACGAAAAAGTGACAAGCGCGGCCAAGACGCTCCTGGTGCCCTGGCGCCACGAAATCGGCGCTTTCATCTCGGAAGTGGTCAAGAGCTGGGACGCACGGACCATTACGGAGAGGTTGGAATCGGCGGTCGGCCGCGACTTGCAGTATATTCGGATCAACGGCACTCTTGTCGGCGCGCTGGTGGGCTGTGTGCTGTTCGCTCTCTCGCATTTGATGTTCTAGGAGGTTTTGGCGTCATGGGCGTGCTCACGCGACTCTTGCCCTTGGAGGGCGGGCATAATTTTCGTGACCTCGGCGGCTACGAGACCGCCGATGGCCGGCGAGTGAAATGGGGCAAGATCTTTCGCTCGGGCGTCATGTCGGACCTGACGGACGCCGATTTCACCTATCTGAATCGCCACGGCATTCGCGTCGTGTGTGACTTTCGCTCGACGGACGAGCGCGGCAGCGAGCCGACTGTGTGGCGCTGCCAGAACCAGATCACCTATCTCACATGGGATTATGAAAACGCCGCCGGCGTGTTGCGGCAGGCGCTTGCGGGCCTCGTGTCAGCCGAGCGTGTCCGGCGCAACATGATCGCCTTCTATGAGCAGATGGCCTACGACCACGCCGAGAAATACCGCGCCCTGTTCGATCATGTGGCGGAAGGGGAGCTGCCGCTCGTGTTCAATTGCTCGGCGGGAAAGGATCGCACGGGCGGTGCCGCGGCGCTTCTTCTCATAGCGCTGGGGGTGCCGACCGAGACGGTTGTCGAAGATTATCAGCTCACGGAGCTTGTGGTCGATCAGCAGAAAGTGCTCGCACGCAGCCGGCGGCTCATGAGTCAGAACGTATGGGGCTTTCTCCAGTCATTGCCCGACGATGTGCGTTGGCCGCTGATGCGGTCGGATCCCGAGTACATTCACACGATGCTGACGACGCTTGCGGCGCGCCACGGCTCCGTGCTGGGGTTCATCGAAAACGAGCTTGGCGTCGACGCCGCCAAGCTCGAGCGCATTCGCGATCATCTGTTGGAATAGCGCGACCCTCTGGAGCGCTCAGCCGGGGCTCCGAGCATATTCGGCGAATGTAATGATATAGCCGTCGGGATCCTCGATCGCGAACTCCGTCATGCCGTAAGGCTGCGTGATAAGCGGCATGACGATGCGAACGTCAGCCTTCAACGCCTCGTGAAAGGCATGGACGCCGTCCATTGTGATGAACAGAACCGCGGTTGCGCCCAAAGGTTTGCCGAGAAGGCTCGGATAATCTTGGGCTGCTGTCGCGGGATCGTTGAGGTCGATCTCGACGCCGTTCCGCGACAGTCGAACCCATACATAGGGGGCGGTCTCGGGAACCGACATTGCGCGCGAAAAGCCTAGGCGCTGCGTATAGAACGCAACACTGCGGTTTATGTCGGCAACCCAGAGATTCGGAATGAGGCTTTTGAATGCAGGCATGGCACACCTCTCGTGTGCTCGCAGAGGCCTACATCCACAATTCCGGCGAGATCGGAAAGGCAGGTAGGGAGCCATCAGAGGCTCCTCCTAGGTGCGCCTCCATTATGCCAACGGATGGCGGGATCGCAAAACGAAATACGTTCCGTCGCGGGCTCTACGCCTCGGCGAATTGAGTCCGGCCCGGGCGCCCACCACTTTCTTTTGCTTTCGCCGTAAGGTGCGAAGCGAGACGGCAGGCGAGCGCGATGATCGTGAGCGTCGGCGGTGCCATACCCTCCGTCGGAAAGATCGAAGTGCCGGCGACAAAGAGATTTTCGACCCCATGCACGCGTCCGTGTCGGTCCACGACGCCCTTGCGCGGGTCGTCGTTCATCCGTGTCGTGCCGGCGTGGTGGGCCCAATCCTCGCCCGGAAAGCTCGCGATGTCCGAACTCATGACCCAGGCGTCGAAGGCGGTCCCTGTTGCCTGGTCCTGCTGCAGGCTCTCGACCAAGGCCTCGACGCCGCGTCGAATGGTGTGCTTGTCCTGCGCGGTCAGCCGCCAGGCGACTTCGGCCTTGAGCAAGCCGAAGCGGTCGCGGTCATGACCCAAACGCACGCGGCTTTCCGGATTCGGTACCTGTTCGCATTCGGCGAGAACGCAGATGACATTGCTGCCGCGGAAACGGTCCTTGATGCGCCGGCTTATATCTCCGAGGAGGCCGGGCAATCCGGTCAGCACCGTGCCGAGCAAGGCCGCGCGATCCGGCACAAGGGCGGAGCGCTGGTTCTTGCCGAGCAGCGAAGTGAGCGCGGTAAAGGCTTCGCCCTTGGCCCAGGGATGCACGAGGCTTTCGGGTGCGGGCAGGACATAGGCGCTGAACTTCGCGATGCCCTCGCGCTCCATAAGCGCAGGCATGGCAGTGACGCGTTGCGCGTCAGGGGTCGTCCGTTGCGACACGACCGTGACGGGAGGCCGGTCGCCTCTGAGCGCGACCCAGGCGCCCGCAATCTGCGGATGGTTCATCAGGTGGCGGCCGACGAGATCGGAGCCATTGCCGAGGCCCGTCTTCATCACGCGATTGGCGAGCAAGAGAAGGCGCGCGTTCTCGATCCCTCCTGTCGCGAGCACGAACCATTTCGCGCGAACCGTGAAGCGGTTGCCACCCAGACCCTGCACCTGAAGACGTTCGACGCGTTTGGCCTCGTCGCAGGTCTCGATCTCCGTCACCGTCGCATCGAGCAGTACTTCGGGGTTGGCCATCCGGCGAAACTGCTCGCGATAGCTTGTCCCGAAATAGCGGTTGGGGCTGCGATAGATGTTCGCTGCAAAGAAGTCTTGCCCGACCCGGGGCAGCACGGCTGCTGCTCGAAGATCCTGGACCCAGTCGGATGGGTCCCAATCCGGATTGTCCACCTGGGTGATCGCCTCGGCCCGCGCATAGTGAGGGGCAAGCTCGCTTTTTGGAAACGGCCAGCCGCTGTCCGCGATCCAGCTTCTCGCCTGGAAATCATCCTCGTCGAGTG
>Ga0081455_10009169_pt1 | contig 10200 bp, 6 predicted proteins | sample TabmetS3T2R1_FD_70207 | JGI IMG/M metagenome (GOLD analysis project Ga0081455, IMG submission 70207) | Tabebuia heterophylla rhizosphere microbial communities from the University of Puerto Rico - S3T2R1 | ecosystem: Host-associated > Plants > Roots > Rhizosphere ... | reverse complement strand
GCTCGAGAAGAGCACAATTAGATAGCTAGGAGCAATGTCTGATCGGATAGTCAAGGCGATACAGTACTAATAGTTAACGACGACGGGTGTGTCCGTGACATTGCTGCCGGGCGGGGCCATCGTATGCGCAAGCGACGTTTTTCATTTTCGATCGAGGGACAAAAAGCCTCTTCCTGCCCTATCACGGCCAGGGCGATCCATTGCTGGAGGCTCATCGGGCGCAGGCGGGAAGCGGCAAAGTCGAGTGCCGTTATCGGACAAAGGCGGCAAGCAACCGGACATAATAGGATTGGTAGTACAGCGACGGCTCCGTGACTGCCCACGAGTTAGCAGGCCATGGATCATTATACTGAAGGTACGACTTGGCCGGCGGCTGCCCCAACGGCGGCGTGAGACTACGCTGGCATAATGAGAACGTCCTCGCACCGTAGCAGCGGTACGCAGGCGACCCAACAGGTGCGCGGCAGCACTCATCAATCGAGTATTGCGGATTTGGGCCGCCCACCAGGAAGCCTGGCGGTGGGCCCGGAAGCTGCTCAGTCACCTGTTGCCAGCGCGTGCCATAGGCAAACCAGGTGTGAAACATGGTCGTCGCGGAATGACTGGCGCCGGCCGGGGCCATGTTCGTCAGATAGACCAGGCCCAGCGGGTTCACGCCATGGATATAGTGAGCGAATTCCAACGCCGCAGCGAGGGATATCTCGGACAGCCTTGGATCCGTGCTGTACAAGGCCGCCAACTGGTACAGCCTTGCTTGCATGGTCTTTCCCTTATTGCTGCCCCACGTGTAGTCCTTCATCGGGGCGCGATAGGGATCGGCTTGCTGCAGGGAGCCTTGAAACGCTTCGGAAGCCCGCGACAGGTTCGTTAGAAAACGCTCGCGAATGGAGCTTGCCACCTCAGGTGTGGCGCCAGGCAGCTGCGCGTAGTAGAGCAGGCTCTCCAGCGCATCAACCTCCCACATCGACGCCCCCCACGGCGGCAGCAGCGCGCCGTAGTTGGCGTCAGCAAACCCCTTGAATTGCGCATCGCCAGTCATTTCGAACAGAAATGTCGCGGCCTCAAATTGCGCCCGCAGCCGATCGGTCGCGCTCATTTCCTGTTGCCCGGCCGCGAGCCCTCTGGAACCTGGCTGCCTTGACTCGTCGTTATTGTAGTAGAGGACATTCGGATTTGCCGTAGCCCAGTTCCACGCCGACATCGCGCGCCTCTTGAGATCGTCTCCGTATCCCTTGAGATCCGGCTCTGGTCGCGACGTGAAAAACTTGGAGGCATATGCAAAGGCTGCCGCACCCATTAGGGTCGCGGACGTGGTCGGAGGACCATAGTAGCTACCACCTCTGGCGGCAGATGGCGGGCTTGCGCTGTCCAGACCCTGGACGCAAAGGAGCGAGCCGTCCGAATTTTGCATTCGGACGAGCCAATCCAGACCCCATTTCACTTCGTCGAGAATGTCGGGAATGCCGTTGCCGGATTCCGGGATGCCATAGTCATCGCTGAAGGCCTGAGGATGCTCGGCGTAAGCCCGCAACAAAACGATGACGTAACGCGCCGCCCAGGAAGTGTATTTGTTAAAGTCACCGGCGTCATACCAGCCGCCACGGAGATCCTTGATCAGCGATTTCGAGAAAGGGTTCGACGGTCGTCCTTCGTGCCATGGGCGCGACTCTGAATCCTGCCCGGGGCCGAGGTGGCTCGCCTTGTCCGCCCAGGCCCTGCCTGCAAACTCCGGTTTTTTTTCGATCCCTGCGCGCTGATAGAAAAATGCGCGAAGAGCATGCTTCATGACATCCTTGTAGACGTGCTCGCCAATTGAGAAATCTGCCGATCGAATACGCTTCTCGAGGTCCACGACCGCATATCTGCCCGGCGCCTCGACCTCGGAAAAGTCGAACCACCAGACCTGGTCGCCAGAAACCTGATCCGTGCTTCCGCCGTTCCACTCTGTCGGCGCCGCAGTCTTGATGACCCTGCCTGCCGGAAGTTCGATCAAGGCGTAGGATTTGCCGGGGGCAAATCTGGCAAAACTGTCATAGCCCACCTGAGGAGCACGTATGACGGCAACCTTCTTTGATTTCGTCAGGTATCCGAACTGATCGACGACAATCGCCGGAATCGGGCCGTTGGGGCCGGTTGTCAGGTTCTTCTTCCAGTTGGCGGCGGCCAGGTCCGATTGAACCGGTCGGTCCTGCGCATTGGTCTCACCAGTTTGGGCCTGGCTCGTGGAATCATGGACGAGCAAAAAGGCTGCCAGGCACCAAGCCCTGTAGCGCACGACCTTGACCTCACTCTCCTGCCGCAGTGATGGAATCACCTTCAGCGCACGCGGCCGCTGCGCCTCAGTCCTGAGGTGCAATTTTGATCCAAACGCAATCTGCGGTCAATTTGAACGTCAATTGACAACGAACGGGGTGTAACGACGCGACGCGTGACGAGCGCGCCCATCGCGCTTCGCATAGCCGGAATCGCTGACGACATGAAGCGGTCGCGGTGCCGCACGACCATCTTGTAGTAAACCACCGCGGATGCCGGGAACGCCTCGATGATCACCAGGCATTGCATCTTTCTGCGCGCGCAACGGGGTTGCTAAATCGGATTCTCAAGACCCTTGAACAGGAAATGCACGTCATCCAATTCGTCGAACAACCCATTGTAGTACTGCAGGTTAAACAAAGCGCTGTAGACGCCGCGCGCCACGTTGTTAGCCCGCAAGAGAGTGGCGGCGTCAGCCGTCAGCTTCAGCGCCGAGATGACAATCTGAGAGATCCGAGGTCTCCCTCTGCAGAGGCGGACAAGCAATCGGATCAAAGTATGACGATCTTGAAACTCCTGGCGGACCTTCGGAAGCAACCATTTCTGATTCCGATCTCGCGTGAAGATTACGTCGTTGCGTCCATAGGTGTACGCAGCATCGAGCCACGCTCGAAAGCTGCGTTCGGCGAAATGCATGCCTTCCGCCTGCATGTTGAATACAAAATCGAGGCCCTTGTCGGCAAGCCGATACGCGAGTTCAACATCTTCGGCGCGGCGAAAGCCCTCGTCGAAACCGCCGGCAGCCAGAATGTGGTTTCGTCGAAGCGAGGCATTGCCCGTGTAGAATTGACGTGCCGTCGCCGACCAGTCTCCTCGCAGCATGGCACTGTACTGCTTCATTAGCATATCTTGCTCCCAACGCACCCAGGGAGCCATCTCGAAGCCCGCGGGGGTGAGCAAGGGCCCGAGAACCACCACATCCCGGCCCGCCTCACGATGTGAACGGGCGTGCTCGCCCAGCAATTGAGGCTCCGCCACTACGTCGTCATCTATGAATATGATGAACTCCCCCTCCGCCTTCTGGATGCCCGCATTGCGGGCAGCTGCGGGTCCCCTATTGGGCTGCGCAAACCACCGCAGCCGCATCGTGGAGCGGAGCGCTTCCAGGTAGGCGTCCGTGCCGTCGGTCGAACCGTCGGAGACTACGATGACTTCATAGGCGTCCAACGGGTATGTCTGCTGCTCGAGAGCCGTGATTACATGTCGCAGTCTTGCAACGCGATTGTAGGTCGGTATGACAACGCTGAAGTATGGATTGGATGCCTGCACGGTTTGGCCCTGAATCTAACGATATGGGCTCGATCAGAGGCCTGAGCATAGGACCGAAGCCAAATATTTCGCGCCTTTGCTATCATAAAGCTACTAATCTAACACCACGTGATCTGGCCATCCGGCCGCCCAGTTGCTGCTCCGCCTAAAACTGAGGCGACTGGTTGCTGCTGGGTCCTAAGGCCCATCACCAATCGCTTCCTGCAGGAAGCCGGTCAACCTCTGAACATACAGATCGAGATTCATCTTGCCTTCGACGAGGCTGCGACCATTGGCGCCCAGTCTGACCGCTTCCTGGGGGCGGGACAGCAAGTGTCGGATCTCCGAGCTCAGGGTCGATGAATCTCCAGGCGGCACATACCGCCCGTTCTCGTCTTCGACGATCACATCGGTTTGGCCGGGAACGCGAGAACAAATCACCGGCTTTCCCATCGCCAGGCATTCCAGGATCGCGGTGACGCCGGCCTGGAATTTCACATTCTCCAGCGGCATGACCATGAAGCAACTGTCGGCGTACAGTTGCCGCAACTCGTATTGGGTGAACTTCCGCACTGTGACGTTGCTCGGAATAGTTCGCGTTGCAAGGCCCTCCCTGCGCTTGGACCAGGGCGACGCGGCAGCGATCACTACGTGCACGTCGAGAGCCTCCACTGCTCGCAACAGAGTTTCGTAGTCGCGGCGCTCTAGTCCAACGGCACAGATTTGCGGACGCGCGCCGGGACCCGGCATGACCCGTTTGGCTGTGAAGAACTCCTGGTCGACCATGAAGGGGGTCCAGAGCACGCGATTGCGGCCTAGCTTCCAGCGATCCTCTATGAACCGTTGTTGCCAACGGCTGTAGGTGATGAAGCGGTCGATAGCGCTCTGCACGCCCAGCCAGTCCAGGAAAAAGGTCTTCTTCGGCTCCGAAATGACATGCACGATCATCAGATGGCGTGGCCGTGCACCGGGTGTGAGCTTGAGGAGCGCGGCCAAAGGTAGGCCAATCTGCTCGCCATCCGTGACAATCGCCTGATAGCTCTTGCGGACCTTCCAGCAGGCGTAGGCGAGAACCAAGTTGGGACCACCGAGCTTCTCGAGCACCGCGCCCGTTCGGCCCGCGATCGTTCGCGCCGCCGCGTAGTCGAGAAGGTCGGCATCGAAGCCTCGCGCGAGCTCCAGGTAGTCGGCCCTGGGGCGCTTGCCGCTCGATATCTGCTCGCGGAGGTCCGCGGCGATGAACCCTGACACCGTCAACACCACGCGCTTGCTCATCCATCGAGCCCCGTTCGTTGCCGGGCGCACTGTCTAGCCGAATGCGATGACCGGGTGTGGCGTGACTGCCAACATTTTGCAAACTGACTGGCGGCCGTTCCCATAATTGCCCATAGCTACAGCGGACTCGACCAGCAAAATCGCTCTCGCGAAATCGACGTGGTCACTGTCACGGTGACCCTGGCGTCACTGCAGGGCGCTGCGTCCGAACCGCGCGAGGCGTCCCCTGTCTGCGCTTGCTGCGATCGGCACCGGAGAGGGCGCCTCGCTCGGCAACGAATAACGGACAGATTCCGCCACCACGAGGAGATACACCAACCAGAAAGACGTAAGCGAGAGCCAGTAGGAATCAACAAGGTTGATTAGCGCCCCAAACAATCCGAATGAGAGAAAGTACCATGCGCGTACCGGGTCTTTGCGCCTCACACGCTCAATCAAATGCAAGGAGGAGTAGATAAACACCAAAAATATCCAATAGCCGATCCGACCCGTCTCGAGCCTCAGCTCCAAATACCCGCTATGACTCGACGGCATGTCCCGGATGTATCCCGGCGCACTATTGTGAGGCGAATTCGGCACAAGAAAGTACGAATGGAACCCCCAGCCAAACCACGGTTTTTGCGATATCTGGTTCTCAATGAAGCCCCATATCCCCGTGCGGCCACTGAGAGTGCCGTCTCCGTACAGCCGGTGTCCCATCTTTTCAATCGGATTGGACATGAACATGGACACGATCACGACAGCGGCAACGAAATACGCTGGCGTCAGACGTGTCCTTTTGGAAAGCAGCAGTATCAGCCCCGAGCTGATTATCGCTAGAATAGCAAGCGCCAATGCGCTTTTTGACTGGCTCTCAAATACAAGCCAGAATCCCAGGCCCATTGCGATAAGACCAACGAGACGCCGCCAGCCGCGATGCAGAAGCTCATGGCTCGACAATATAATGCCGACCGCGCTAAGCAGGCCCAGCTCCTGCTTGTGACCAAAATACCCGGTATGACCGATTGGAGACGGCGGTGTCGTCAAGACATACACAGCGCTGATCGCAAGCGCGATAGCGCAGCAAACATGCACGGCCGGAATCGTGTATTTCGCTTGTATGGACAGAGCGCATGGTACAGCGACAACGATGAACACCAGCACCTGCACGACAAGCCGACTGAAAGCGAAGTCCGGGCTGTAAGCCCATGTCACGCTCGCCGCCGCAAACACCAGGTAGGCGATCAGACTCATTATCGGCAAGGAACGGAAGAACCTGGAGTCTATTCGCGCCCGATTTAGAAAAACGAGCGTCAACGTGACTACGGCCGCGACCGGCCAAAACAGGATGTTCTCTAGCCGCTGCTCTTTTCCATCACTCGGAATAAAGGGAAGGACCAGCAAAATATAAAAAATTGCGGACACCGGAATAACCGCCAACAACTTGGCGCCCACACCGGAGAAGCTAGACCTCGCATGGTCAATGGACTTTGGCATTCTGGCGCCGGACTTTCAGGTTGAGAAATCACAGAGTCGCACGCTCACATCGGCGACACTCGCGATCGGGCGGCAAGTTGAACCCCACGCGATCGGTGACGGAGGAATCGTCGAAATCCTCGACCTCTGCGAAGCACCTTGGTTTATAGTGGATTTTGCGTCATTCGCGTGTGCGGTGTCAACATCAGAAGGAATTAACCTAAACCAGCGACGATTTGTGTTCGCCACAAAATCTATCGCGGCTCATCTGACCGAATCCACATGACACAGAGCTAGCGGAATTATCGATCCGCGTTCTCGCGACATGGGCGCCACCGGGACAGCCAGCCCGGCGACCTGCACTGCCTTTCCGGCACTTTTGAACCTCACAACAATACTTCTGATTTCAAGAAATCATCAGCGGTGAGCGCCAAGCCTAACCCACTTCACATTTGCAGGATCAAAGGGGCCAGAACTCGGCTTCGTGGTGCCTCGACTGCTCTACGTCATCATCCGTCAAACGTCCGGCGCGGATTTCGTCGCCTGAGACGCAAGCAATCTGCCGCGGGCGATCTCCATCGCGAGCCGTAGATCGCTGGGCGACACCAGCCGTGTGGCCATGGCTGTTACCGAGAACACCAGGGCAAAGAGCGGAATAAGATACAAGAGCCCAAGCGGCTGCAGCATAGATAGCGGTACGGCCGTGCAGAGCGACGCGATACAAGCTCGAAGCCCATTGAGCATTGTGATTGATCCGACTGCACCCCTTGGAAGCAAGATCAGATAGGCAATCAAAATCGGTATCTCCACCAAGCCAGTGACAATCACAATGGCAATGGCTCCATTTCCAAAATGCTGTTGCCAATAATCAATGAGCAGCCAACTCAAGACCAAAAAGACAGCAAGCCTGACGATGTTTATGACGGCCAACGCCTTATTCCGGCCGACTGCGAGTATGGCGGATGCCAGCAAGAACGTGAAGAACAGCAAGGGTATGAAAATGGCAGTCACGCGCAGGATCGACGCGGTTTGTTCGAAGCGGCCGTGCCCGTATATGATCGCAACTATGTGGTCTGCGAACAGAAAGAGCGCTGAGGATGCCAATGCAGCCGCAATGAACAGGACCCGCCCGGTTGCATCGATGATGCGCTGAAGATCCGGCAACGAAAGCGACTTGCGCGAAAGCTCCGGGAACGTCGCTGCTACCGTAATCAAGGCCGGAGATGTAGCAAACCCGAATATGGTGCGGGACGCGCCGTACCAGCCTACGACTGCCGGACCGGCGAGCGTAGAAAGCAGCAATATCTCGAGAAAGGGCTGCGATGCTATCACAAGCGAAAAGGCCGCGATTGGTGCTCCGTGCCAGAACAGTTCCCGAAACGTCTTCATCACGGGGGCTTTGACTGCAATATCCAACCGCAGAGCGGCAATTGCCCCGACCAGCAGGGTCGAGATCCCGCCAACGCCTGCCATCAAGATCACTTCCGTCAGCCCACCGCCAAAGTGCAAAGCAATGGCGGTCGCGGCCAACACCGTCGCCTTGCCAACGATGCCTGAAAATGCATCTACATCCATGCGATCCCGGCCGCGAAAGGAACAACTAAACGGCCCGACTAGCGTGACTGGAACCCCCGCCATCATGGCCAACAGCGTCAGTTCAACAATCTGGCCGTTGTATCCCAGAGCCATCGCGATGACGACTGCAATGGCGGAGGAGAAGACGGTTGTTGCCAGCCGAAGGAGAAGCGCACTTCCAATCAGCTCAGGCTCGTCAATACGCCCTCTCGCTATCTCCCTTACAAGATACGTGCCCTGGCCCCACTCAATAACGATGGTGACAAACGTTGTGATGCCGAAGACGATGTAAAGGATACCAAGCTGTGCAGGTTCCAACGCGCGTCCGAGGACAGCAGCCAGAAGGATCCCGAGACCTGTAGATGCGACTTGCCCTATTGCAAGGTGAGAGGCATTGCGAACCAGGAGCCTGGCGGTATTTGATCTCACGGATGGCTCCGGACACGACAAGAAATCTGAGTGCGTTTACAACCGGCCAATATATATTTTGAATTACTTGGCGCGTCTAAGGCAAATTGGCCCGGACGGCTGTTCCGACAGCGTAGCGGTTGACCCTCCGGCGACGGCACGCAGCCACGGCGCGCTCCCGCCTGAGGCTTCGTCGGAGATTGCAGGCCTAGTTCCGACAGCGGCGGTTTCCCCGCGCTACATCGCGTCCAGCCGTCAGCGCACGGTCTCGCCCATTTGCCAGGCACGCAACACTCGCTTCCTGAGATCGCCACATGCAACAGGCCATATCGCCAATCGGTGCGTACGGTCAAAAGACCGCCGGTGACCCTACTGCATGAATGGATCGAACAGTGGATCATTAAACGTCTTGAAGGTCTGAAAGCCCTGGATGGGCTTCGAAGATCTGATCAAAGTTCTGACTCCGGCCCGTTGGCCGGCAACACCGTCGCGATCTGCGCGGTCGCCGATGAATAGGGTATCGTGGGCTGTCGAACTGGCTGCGGCCATGAGCGATTGGAGACCTCTGGCATGAGGTTTGAGCAGCCCGACCTCGCTGGCCGTGACGACGTGATGAACCGCCAACCCCATCGCAGCGAGCTTCTCCGTCGCGGGATAATCCGAAAAGACGCCGATCTTCTTGCCGGCACGTTGCAATCCAGCAAACAATTGCGGCACTCCGGAAAAAAGGCAGCTCCTCAAATAACGAAGCGGTCTCGTTTCAATCCATTCGGACACGATCGCGTGCACGCATTCGGGCGACATAGACGTGGCCTTCGCGGTCTCGGCGATCAGAACTCGTTCGAAGTCGAGGACCTCTTTGGCAGCTAGGCGCTCTCTTATGCGCCGGTATGCGCTGACGACATTAATAGCATTCAGGTCACGCTTCGCCACGGCATGTAGCACCATGTCGCACCCCATCCTCAGGCGCAACGGGCGCTGTCTGTAGAGTGTACCGTCCACGTCGAACGCCACGAGACGAATGTCCCGCCAATCCGCGGATGTGAACGTCGACGTCATTGCAGGCTGATGTATCGCTGGCCGCTGAAAATCTCGAGGGCAGGTATGTCCACGGCGGTCGCAAACAGAAACGTGATAGCCAGCAAGCCAACGAGAACGATCAACCCGCGTTCCTTGAACAGCTTTTCGGGTTTCTGGGCCGTCGATTCCGGCTGCATCGACAGAGCGAGGTAGTGTCCGAACAATGCAATCAAAACGGGCACCGTAAGCAGATATTCGACGCGATACTTGATCAAGAAGACGGCAAGAAAGAAGCTGGTGATGAGGGCGTAGACGAAGCACGACACGGTCAGCGATATCTCGGAATAGCCCGCAAAGCTCGCCCTGTATCGCTCCAGCAGTCCACGTCCGTGCGACGCAGTGATCTCCCTGAATTCTGAAAGCCGCTTTGCCGCCATAAGAAACGCGCCGCCCGCCCAATACGTGAGAATGATGGAGCTCGGGGGCAAGGTGGTCGGATCTATCATTGCCCATCCGATCACCAAGCGGAGAGGATTATTGACAGATTCCGAAATCACATCGAGATAGGCTTTGTCCTTGGTCCGGGCGCCTGGCACGTTGTAGACAATGCCTTGCAGAGCGAAGAGGCAGGCGACGATCAGCGTAACCTTGCTGGCAGCGAAAGCGCACGCCAGTCCGACTGCGACGAGACCAATCCACTCCAGGAAAATGATGGTCCCGCTCAATTCCGTCTTTACTGCAGCCCTCTGAGACTTGGTCGGATGGAACTTGTCAAACTCGCGATCGAACCACTCGTTTATCACGTAGTTGGCCGACGCAATGCAAATCGCGGCGATCAAGCCGAGTGTTATTGAACTGACGAGGGACGTCGTGTGGATCCCCCGCAGAAGATAAGCGAGCACCATG
>Ga0081455_10009168_pt1 | contig 10200 bp, 7 predicted proteins | sample TabmetS3T2R1_FD_70207 | JGI IMG/M metagenome (GOLD analysis project Ga0081455, IMG submission 70207) | Tabebuia heterophylla rhizosphere microbial communities from the University of Puerto Rico - S3T2R1 | ecosystem: Host-associated > Plants > Roots > Rhizosphere ... | reverse complement strand
CTGGGGGGCGTAGGCGAGCCGGCGACGCGCGACGGTGGCGCTGCGCGACAACGTGACCCCGTCGATGCGGACCTCCCCGGCGGTCGGCTCGTCGATGCCCGCGAGGAGGCGCAAGAGCGTCGTCTTGCCCGCGCCGTTGCGGCCCAGCAGTCCCAGTCGCTCACCCGCGCCGATCTCCAGCCGGGGAACCTGGAGCACCTCGCGCCCGCCGCGGCGGTGGCGGACGCCGTCGACCGTCAGGACTGCACCCATGCAGCTCCGCGTTGCTGCACCGAGGTGAGCACCGCGTTGACCGCGAAGGCCAGCGCGAGCAGCACGGCGCCGTACGCGAGCGCGGGCGTGAAGTCCCCCTTGCCGACGTCCTCGACGATGGCGGTCGTGAGCACCTGCGTCTGGCCGTGAATGTTGCCGCCGACCATCGTTGCGGCGCCCACCTCCGAGACCGCGTGGCCGAAGCCCGCCATCACGGCGGCCAGCAACGGTAGGCGCGCCTCGAGCCAGAGGCGCACGACAAGCTGCCGGCGGTTGGCGCCGAGCGCGCGCAGCTGGTCGGGCAGCTCCTCGGGCAGCGCCTGGATCGCCGCCATCGTGATCCCGGCGATCAGCGGGGCGGCGATGAACACCTGGGCGAGGATCATGCCGCGCACCGTGTAGATGAGGTCCAGCGATCCCAGCGGCCCGTTGCGAAAGAGCACGAGCGCGACCACGAGCCCGACCACCACGGTCGGCAGCGCCATGCCCGTGTTCACGACCGCGGCCACCGGGCGCTGCCCGCGGAAGCGCAGCATGCCGAGCGCCGTTCCGGCCGGTATGCCGATGGCCATCGCGATGGCGGTGGCGCTGAGCGACACCACCGCCGTCCGGCCGATCAGCTCCCAGACGAGAGCCACCGACAGTGGGATCACTGCGCCGCCGCGTCGGGGTGGAACAGCGCCTGTCCGAACTTGGCCTTGCCGAAGCCGGCGATCAGCGTCTGGGTCGGGGCGCTGGTGATCCAGCTCGAGAACGCCTTGGCGCAGCCGACGTTGGTGCCGTCGTGCTTGACCACGATCACGTGGTAGGGGTTCTGCAGCTGCTCTTCGCCCTGCACCAGGATCTTGCTGTCGAGGTTCTTTGTCGCCAGGAACGTCCCCCGATCGGACAGCGTGTACGCGCGCTTTTGGGAGGCGATCGTCAGCGTTGCCCCCATGCCCTGGCCCGTCTTGATGTACCACGAGCCCGAGGGCTTGATGCCGGCCGCCTCCCAGAGCTTGAGCTCCTTGGCGTTCGTCCCCGAGTCGTCGGCACGCGAAGCGAACGGTGACTTCGTCTTGGCGATGGCCTGGAGCGCTTGGTCGACCCCGCCCGCGCTCGCGACCTTCGCCGGATCCGAGGGCGGTCCGACGAGCACGAAGTCGTTGTGCATGACGGCCAGGCGACTGGCGCCGTGGCCCTCCTTCATGAACGTCTCCTCGGCGGCGGGAGAGTGCACGAGCAGCACGTCGGCCTGGCCGCGCGCGCCGAGGTCGAGCGCCTGGCCCGAGCCGACGGCGACGGTCTTGACGCTGCATTTCGTGGCCTTCTCGAACGCGGGGACGAGCGTGTCGAGCAGCCCGGTGTCGCGGGTGCTGGTCGTGGTGGCCATCACCATCTGGCCACTCGGCGCCGACCCGCTCCCCGAGTCCGAGCCACAGCCCGCAATCGCCACCATGAGCACTGCTGCCACCAGCAGGCGTGCCTTCATGTCGCTCTCCTCTGTGTTCCGGTGTCGGTCAGGTCGTAGCCCCCGAGTCCGGCCATGCGCTCGGCGAACGCCGAGTGGTGCAGCTGTGCAAGCAGCCCCGCCGCGCCGTCGATGGCGTCCTCGCGTATGGCCAGCTCGAACGGTTCGACGGTGATGGGGATGAAGTCCAGGTCGCAGGCCTCTGCCATGGCGCGCACCGCGAGGCCGGCGTCCGCGGCGCCGGCTGCCACGGCGGCTGCAACCGCGAGGTGCGAGTCGGCGGGCTCGCCCGTCTCCGGGAGTGCCTCGGCGCCCGCCTGTGCGAGGAGGCGTTCGAGCAACAGGCGCGAGCCGCTGCCGCGCGCCCGCCATGCCACCCGCCGTCCGGCGAGATCGGCGACGCCGCCCAGGCCGAGCGGGTTGCCGCGCGCGACGACGAGCCCGACCTCGCGCCGCCACAGGTGCACGAGCACGATCGGCTCGCCCGGCAGCAGCCGCCGAACGTACGGGTCGTTGTAGCGCGACGACTCTGCGTGCAGGAGATGCAGCACGCACGCGTCGGCCTGCCCGCGCGCCATCGCCTCGAGTCCGTGCACGCTGCCGCGCGGCCCAGCGATCACCTCGACCGCCTCGCCTGCCGCGCGGACCAAGGCATCGAGGGCCGGATCGTCGCTGCCCGCAAGCCGCAACTGCCGCCCCCCGGCCAGCCACCAGCGCGCTCGCGGCGGGCTTCCCGCCTCCACTCGCGCGCGGGCCCGGTCGCGCCCGGTGATGAGCCCGGCGCGCTGCAGCTCACCGTAGGCGCGCGCGACCGTGCCGGGCGCGCACCCCAGCTCAGCTGCCAGCATCCGGGTCGACGGCAGGGCCGAGCCCGGCGGCCAGCGACCGGCGGCGATATCCGACGCCAGTCTCTGCGCCAGGTTCTGCACCATCTGCGCCGACACAGTTATCAAAGACAGGCCACCGGAGGATTGATGAACGTCAAGGACTGGATCACCGCCTACGCAGAACGCCTTGGTACCGAGGCGCCGACGGCGGAGGAGATCAAGACCGTGCTGGACCTCGCGGCGGAGGGTGCGCGCGCCTCCGAGCGCGTCGCCGCGCCGGTCACCTGCTGGGTGGCCGCGAAGGCGGGGCGCTCCGCCGAGGAGGCGCTCGCGATCGCCCGCGAGCTGGCGCAGGAGGCCGGCTGAGGGCCGCTACCTGATGCGGCGGCCGGTCTCCTCGGTGCCGTAGCCGCCGAGCGCCACGACCTGCTCGCGGAAGCGCTCGCTGGCCAGCAGCTCCCAGAGCGGAGCGAGCACGGGGTCGTCGAGGCTCGCGACGTCAAGGACGAGGTCGTAGGGCTCGCGCGTGACCGGCACGAAGTCGAGGCCGAACGCGCCCGCGGCGGCGAGGACGCCCAGACCGCAGTCGGCGCGGCCCGCGGCGATGGCGGCGGCGACCGCGAGGTGCGTGTGCTCCTCGCGGGCGTAGCCGCCGACTGCCTCCGGGGCGATGCCCGCGCGCGACAGCTCGTGGTCGAGGAGGACGCGCGTGCCCGCGCCGCGCTGACGGTTGACGTAGCGCAGCCCGGGGCGGGCCAGGTCGGGGATGCCTTCAAGGTCGAGCGGGTTGCCCGGCGCGACGATGAGCCCCTGATCGCGGTGCACGAGCCGGACAACGGCGACGTCGCGCCCGGCGAGCACGCGATCGACATACGGCAGCGTGTACTCGCCGGTCGCGGGATCGAGCAGGTGCGAGCCGGCGATGTGACAGAGCCCGTCGCGCAGCGCGACGAGCCCGCCGAGCGAGCCGACGTTCGACGAGGCGAGCGTGACCCCGGGGTCGGCGCTGCGCAGCTCCGACGCCGCGAGGTCGAGCACCAGGTCGTGCGACCCGATGGCGACGATCGTGCGGTCGATCGCGGCGACGCCGCGCAGCAACGCCACTTCGACGTCCTCGCCGGCGTGGTGTCCCTCGAGGCCGGCCGGCACGACGAGCAGGCCGTCGGCGCGCACGAGCGAGGTCAGCACGCCGGCGCCGCGCGGCAGCGGTGTCGCGACCAGGCCCTCGCCGACACGCCCGAGGCGCACACGGACCCAGTCGTCCATGCCCATCGGCGACGCGAGCTTGCGCGCCAGCCGCGCCCGCGCGCGTGGGCGCTCGGCCGGCATCGCGCCCTCGAGCTCGGCCAACAGCGGCGCGGCGAAGATGTCGAAGGTCAGCGCCGCGGACACCGGGTAGCCGGGCGCGCCGAGCACCGGCGTCGCGTCGACCGCGCCGAGCACGACCGGATGCCCCGGGCGCACGGCGACGCCGTGCACGGCCAGCGTGCCGAGCCGCTCGACCACGGCGGCGGTGTAGTCGTCGCGGCCGGCGCTCGAGCCGGCCACGACGATGACGAGGTCGGCGCGCGCCGCCGCCTCGCGCACGACGGCGGCGATGCGGTCCGGGTCGTCGCGCTCGATCTCCAGGCGCAGCGCCTCGCAGCCGGCCTCGCGCGCCTGCCCGGCGAGCATGAGCGAGTTGGTGTCGAGGATCTCGCCCGGCCCGGTGTCGGATCCGACCGGCCGCACCTCGTCGCCGGTGGGCAGCACGGCCACCACGGGCGCGCGGTGCACGACCACGTCCGTCGCACCCGCGGCCGCGGCGGCGGCGACATCCACGGCGCGCAGGCGGTGGCCGGCGGGCAAGAGCAGCTCGGTGGCGCTGACGTCCTCGCCGATCGACCGCACGTGCTCGTAGGGCGGGACCGCGGCGCGCAGCTCGGCGCGGTCGTCCTCGTAGTGGACTTCCTCGCGCATCACGACCGCATCGAAGCCGTCGGGCAGCGGATCGCCGGTGTCGACGATGACGTACGCGTCGGGGTTGAGCAGCACCGGCGCCGTGTCGCTGGCCCCGACCGTGTCGGCGGCCCGCACGGCGATGCCGTCCATCGCGGCGGCGTCGAACGGCGGCGAGGAGCGGGTCGCCCACACGGGCTCGGCCGTCACGCGACCGACCGCTACCTCGAGCGGAAGGCGCACCGCCGCGACCCGCTCGGGGCAACCGGCGGCCGCACAGGCCGCGCGCCATGCCGCCAGCGCCTGCGCCGCGGGGACGTCGCGGATGAAGGGCGTGGTCGCCATCACCGGTACAGCGTGACGTCGACGGGCGCGCCGGCGTCGAGACCTGTCGCCTCCTCGGGCACGACGAGGTAGCCGTCGGCCGCGCCGAGGATCGACAGGAGCGCGGACGCCCCGAACAGCGGCGTGGCGACCCCGTCGGCGATCCTGACCTGCACGCCGTCGAGCCGTCCGGTGGCCGAGGGGAGGTCGCGCGCGAGCCGCGCGGTCACCACCGGCTCGACCGGCGGGGCGGTCCAGCCGCCCGCCAGCCGGACGACGGGCATGCCGACCAGCCGGAAGACGACGAGCGCCGAGCGCGGGTTCCCCGGCAGGCCGACCAGGGGCACGCCGCCGCAGTCGGCCAGCAGCGTCGGCTTGCCGGGCCGCAGCGCCAGGCCGTGGCAGAAGATCTCACCGAGGCCCGCGACGACGTCGGCGGTCTGGTCGCGCATGCCCACCGACGAGCCGGCCGAGACCACCACGACGTCGCTCTCGGCGAGCGCCGCCTCGAGCTCGCGCGCCAGGGTGTCGCCGTCGTCGGGGACGATGCCGCGCGGAGCCGGCTCCCCGCCCGCCTCGCGGACCAGCGCGGCGAGCGGGACCGCGATGGCGTCGCGCACCTGCCCGGGCGCGAGCGTGGCCGTCGCCGGATCGACGACCTCGTCGCCGGTCGAGACGATCGCGATGCGCGGGCGCGCGTGGACGTCGACCGCGGTCACGCCGGCGGCCGCGAGCAGCGCGAGGTCGCCGGCGCGCAGCGGCCGTCCCGCGCCCGCCAGCTCGCCGCCGGCGGCGACGTCCTCGTCGGCCCGCACCACGTTGTCGCCCGGCGCGACCGGCCGCATGACTTCGATCGTGCCGTCCATCGCCTCCTGCGTGTGCTCGACCATGACGACGGCGTCCGCGCTGGGCGGCAGGACCGCGCCGGTGGGCACCGCGACCGCACCGCCAGGATCGACGTCGACATCGGGCGCGGCGCCCATGCGCACCGCGCCGCGCACATCCAGATAGCTCGGCAGGCCCTCGGACGCGCCGTACGTGTCCGCCGCGCGCACCGCGTAGCCGTCCACGGTCGTACGCGCGAACCCCGGCAGCGCCGCGGGCGCCACGATGGGTGCCGCAGGTACGCGGCCGAGCGCAGCGTCCAGCGACACGGGCTCGACCCCAGTCCGCCGCGCCGGCCGAAACCCCGCGAGCGCCTCCGCGACCGTGCGCACGGCGAAGAACTCGCGGTTGGCGCGTGTGGACATCTCAGGGCTTTGGGTGCGGCCGCGCGGCGGTGCCACCGCGCTCCATCCCGAGCACGCTGGTCACCGGTCCGAGCGCCACCTGGCCCAGCCCGCAGATCGACGTCAGCCGGAGCGTCTCCTCGAGCTGCTTGATCTCGCCCTCGATCGCCTCGATGCCGTTGCCCGCCGCGAGCGCCTCCGTGAGGAGCTCGTGCGCCTTGTGGGACCCGACGCGGCACGGGACGCACTTGCCGCACGACTCGTTGCGGAAGAAGCGCAGCACGTTCGTCGCGGCGGCGAGCAGGTCGGTCCCCTCGGCCACGACCACGACCGCGCCCGAGCCCAGCATCGATCCGCGCTCGGCGAGCGGCTTGAAGTCCAGCGGGACGTCGAGGTCGTCGGGGCCGAGGAAGTTCGACGACGCGCCGCCGGGCTGGAACCCCGCGAGCTCGGCGCCGCCGGCCACGCCGCCGGCGCGTTCGAGCAGCTCGCGCGCGGTGGTGCCCATCGGCACGCAGTAGACGCCCGGCTTCTCGACGTGCCCGGAGATCGCGAAGAACTTCAGGCCGGTCGAGTCGCGAATGCCTTGGTCGCGCCACCACTGCGCGCCGCGCTCGACGATCACCGGAACGTCGGCGAGCGTCTCGACGGAGTTCATCAGCGTCGGCTTGCCCCAGAGCCCGAAGACGCCGGGGAACGGCGGCTTGTTGCGCGGCTCGCCGCGGTGGCCCTCCATGCACTCGAGCAGCGCGGACTCCTCGCCGAGGATGTAGCCGCCCGGCGAGGTGAAGATGTTGAGCTCGCGGCCCGGACCGACGAGGCCCTCGGCGCGCAGCGCGTCGAGTTCCTCGCGCAGCACGTCCTCCTCGGGCGCGTACTCGTGGCGGACGAAGACCCAGCCCTCCTCGGCGCCCGTGACCCACATCCCCAGCAGCAGGCCCTCGAGCACGAGGTGCGGCTGCTCGGCCATGATCTGTCGGTCCTTGAACGTGCCGGGCTCGGACTCGTCGGCGTTGCAGATCGCGTACTTCGGCGTCGCCTCCTGCTTGGCGACGAGCTCCCACTTCGTGCCCGTCGGGAAGCCGGCGCCGCCCATGCCGCGCAACTCGGCGTCCTTGAGCGCGGTGACCACGTCCTCGCGCTCGAGCTCGCCGTTCAGCGCTTGCCGGAGGACCCGGTAGCGCTCCTCGCCGGTCTTGTAGGGGTCGTTCGGCCGCGGCCCGGAGCCGCGCTGGGCCTCGGGATAGTGCTCGTCGACGACCGCGACCGGCGCGCGGTCGCACCGGCCCAGGCACGACACCTCGCGCACCTTCGCGCCCTCGGGGACCTCCGCCTTCCCGGCGGCGAGCCAGCACGACAGGTCGTGGCAGACCGCGACCTCGCCCCCCGCCGGCGGCTCGGTGCGGTAATGCGGATAGAACGAGATCAGGCCCTCGATCTCGTAGAGCGGGCGGCGCATGTCGCGCGACAGCGCCACGAGCTCCTCGCGCGGCAGCCAGCCGTGCTCGTGCTGGATCGCGTTGAGCTTGGGGATGAGGCTCGGGCCGGGGAACTTCCCCGCTCTGGCCTCGACGCCCGGGACGGCGGCCATCAGACGGCCTCGCGGACGCCGGCCGGCTCCACGCGCACCGCGCAGAACTTGAACTCGGGGATCTTCCCGAAGGGGTCGATCTCGTCGATCGTGAGCAGGTTCGCCGCGGCCTCGCGGAAGTGGAACGGGACGAAGCAGGTGCCCGGCGTATCGCGGTGCGAGAGCTTGGCGCGCAGCTCGATCGAGCCGCGGCGGCTCGTGACGCGCACGTAGTCGCCGTCGGCGATGCCCATCTCCGCGGCGTCGTCGGGGTTGATCCACACCCGGGCCTCGGGTTGGATGGCGTCGAGCGCGAAGGAGCGCCGCGTCATCGAGCCGGTGTGCCAGTGCTCGAGCAGACGCCCGGTGTTGAGGACGAACGGGTACTCCTCGTCGGGCAACTCCTTGGCCGGCATCCACTCGGCCGGTACGAGGTGCGCCTTGCCGTCGGCGGTCCCGAACTGCTCGCCGAACAGCACCACCGTGCCGTCGCTGTGCTCGGGGTCGGGGTTCGGATAGAGCTTGCCGACCGGGCCGAGGTTGTCGTATTTCAACCCCGCGTAGCTCGGGCTGAGCGCGACCATCTCGTCGAAGACCTCGCTCGGCGACTCGTAGTCCATCGGCAGCCCGATGCGGTTGGCGATGTCGCCGATGATCCGCCAGTCCTCGCGGGCCTGGCCCGGCGGGTCGACCACCTTGCGCCCGATCTGCACGCGCCGGTCGGTATTGGTGTACGTGCCCTCCTTCTCCAGGTACGACGTGGCCGGCAGCACGACGTCGGCGAACTCGGACGTCTCGGTGAGGAAGATGTCCTGGACGACGAGGAAGTCCAGGGCGGCGAGCGCCTTGCGGACCTTGTTGATGTTCGGGTCCGAGAGGAACGGGTTCTCGCCCATCATGTACATCCCGCGCACGCTCCCGTGCAGCGCGCCGCCGATGATCTCGGTGACCGTCAGCCCGCGCTCGTGGTCGAGCTCGCGGCCCCATGCCTCCTCGAAGCGCACCCAGGTGCCCTCGCTGTCGACGCTCTGGTAGTCGGGATAGAACATCGGGATCAGGCCGGCGTCCGACGCGCCCTGCACGTTGTTCTGGCCACGGAGCGGGTGCAATCCCGCGCCCGGCTTGCCGACGTTGCCGGTGATCGTGCACAGCGCGATCAGGCAGCGGGCGTTGTCGGTGCCCGTCGTGTGCTGCGAGATCCCCATGCCCCAGTAGATGACCGCCGCGCCGGCCTCGCCCCATAGCCGGGCGACCTCGCGGATCGTGTCGGCATCGACGCCGCAGATCTGCGCCGCCCGCTCGGGCGGGTACTGCCTGACCATCTCCGCCAGCGGCTCGTAGTTCGTCGATCGTTGCGCGACGAACTCGTGATCGACGAGATCGCGGGCGATGATCTCGTGCATGACGCCGTTGTAGAAGGCGACGTCGGTGCCGGGCTTGATCTGGCAGTAGATGTCGGCGTGATCGGCGATCCGCTCGCGGCGCGGGTCGACGACGATGAGCGTCGTGCCGCGGCGCTTCGCCTGCTTGAAGAAGGACGACGCGACCGGGTGGTTGGCCGTCGTGTTCGTGCCGGCGAGGATCGCGACGTCGGCGTTGACGATGTCGCCGTAGGTCGTCGACACCGCGCCCGACCCGACGCCCTCGAACAGCGCTGCGACGCTGGAGGCGTGGCACAGCCGCGTGCAGTGGTCGACGTTGTTCGTGCCGAACCCGGCGCGGATGAGCTTCTGGAAGAGGTAGGCCTCCTCGTTGGAGCACTTCGCGCTGCCGAAGCCGGCGATCGCGCCGGGGCCGTGCTCGCCGTGGATCGTCTTCAGCCGCGAGGCGGCGAGGTCGAGCGCCTCTTCCCACGTGGCCTCGCGGAAGTGGGGGAGGACCTCGTCGTAGTCGACGAGGCCGCCGGGCTTCTTGCGGCCGCGGCCCTCGCCGCGCACGTCGCTGGACAGTGGGCCCTTCGGGTAGCTGTCCTCACGGCGGATGAGCGGCACCGTGAGCCGCTGGGGCGACGCGGCGTAGTCCCAGCCGTAGCGGCCCTTGACGCAGAGGCGCCCGTGCGAGCCGGGCTGCTCGCGTCCCTCGGCGAACGCGATCGCGTTGCGCTCGTCGTCGACGTGGTAGGTCAGCGCGCAGCCGACGCCGCAGTAGGGGCACACGCTGTCGACCTGGCGCAGCTCGGTGCGCGGGCGGATCGGGACGTTGCGGATCGGCTTGTTCGTGAGCGCCCCGGTGGGGCACGCGGCGACGCATTCGCCGCAGGTCACGCACGACGACTCGCCCATCGGGTCGTTGAGGTCGAAGGCGATCCTCGTCGTGTAGCCCTTGCCCGAGCGCCCGATGACGTCGTTGCCCTGGATGTCGTCGCAGGCGCGGACGCAGCGGTCGCAGAGGATGCAGGCGTCGTGGTTGACGGCGATGACCGGGTTGGAGTCGTCGGTGCCGCGGCCATGGCCGACCGGCAGGCCATTCTGGCGCTCGATGCCGTACTGGCGCACGTACACGAGCAGCTCGTTGTCCGCGGTCGTCGTCTCCTTCGGGTCCTCCTCTTCGGGCGGCTGGTCGGAGGCGAGCAGCGCGGTCAGCGTCGCGCGGTTGCGCTCCCCGTCGGGC
>Ga0081455_10009167_pt1 | contig 10200 bp, 11 predicted proteins | sample TabmetS3T2R1_FD_70207 | JGI IMG/M metagenome (GOLD analysis project Ga0081455, IMG submission 70207) | Tabebuia heterophylla rhizosphere microbial communities from the University of Puerto Rico - S3T2R1 | ecosystem: Host-associated > Plants > Roots > Rhizosphere ... | reverse complement strand
CCTCCGATTCGCGTCCTAATGGCGGGTCATCATCATCCTCGAGCAACACGGGTTCGAATCCCGTATGCGCCTCCTTCGCTTGCCTGAATCCGCGCGAACCCCCATTCCTCCGTCGTCGGGCCTGCACGTAGAGCCGGAAAAGCATGCAGACTGGCTACTCGTTCGACGATTACGACCCGGATCGCCGAGGATTCGTCTGATGCGCTGCGCGTTGCGAGAGATGCGGGACGAGGATCTGGCTGTGCTGTTCGAGCAGTGGGCCGATCCCGTCGCCGCCCGCATGGCTGCCTTCACTGCGCCCGATCACATGGACCCGGACGCATTCGAGCGCCGCTGGTCCAGGCTGAGGGCCGACGAGACCCTGATCAACAGAGTCATCCTCGCCGACGGCGAAGTCGCCGGGACGATTGGGTCGTGGGGAGACACCGACGAGCGCGAGGTCACGTATTGGATCGGCCGCTCCTACTGGGGCAAGGGAGTCGCGACCTGTGCTCTCAAAGCGTTCATGATCGTCGACAAGTGTCGGCCCCTCCACGCGCGCGTCGCCCACGACAACATCGCGTCACGTCGCGTTCTCGAGAAGTGCGGGTTTCGCGTCATCGGGACCGAACGAGGCTTTGCCGAAGCACGGTCTGCGGAAATCGAGGAATTCGTGCTGCGACTCGAGCTCTGAATGCTCTTGGCTACAGCCGACGCCTACGAGGCGTCCCGGGCGATTCTCGCAATCCCCTGTTTCGGAACGAAGTCGAATTCACGCGCCGCGCATGCCGGGCAATAGTGGACGACGTATGAGGCCTGCCCCGGTTCCTCATCGTCATCGATCAGACGGGCGATCCAGCCCTCTCCGTAGTCACAGAGAGCGCCACAATCCTCGCAACGCAACAGCATCTCGTGCGTTTCATTCCCATTCGCTCAGGCCTATCACTCCCGGTACTGGTGTATCTGGAGCGGTAGGTCTATGACAGATGCCCTCGCGGCGATCTAAAGGGCTGAGGTTTGGTCTCGGTGGCATACAGTAAGAAACGAGGAGAACTTTCTCGCACATGAGGCGCGGGTTGATGGATCCAAGACTTGAGCAACAGGCTCGAAATGAGGCGCTTGTTCGCGAGGTGAACGAGCGAATCGAGAAGGTCGACAAAGCTGCGCAAGAAGCGGATCACGGCGAAGAGGAGCTCAGCTTCGAGTTCCTGTGCGAGTGCGGCCACGGAAAAGGGAGCGAGGTCGCATGTGACGGACACCTCGAGATGACTCTGCGCGAGTACGAGGAGATCCGCAGCCAAGACGATCGGTTCGCTGTCGTCCCGGGTCACGAGAATCGCGAGCTCGAGAACGTGGTTCGGCGCACGGACCGATATGTGGTCGTTGACAAACAGCCGGCCGCCGAGCCGTTCGTCGAGAACGACACGCGCGGAGCCTCTTCCCGCTAGCTCACTCGACCCCGCCGTTCGCCCGACCGCTCGGGGCGGAAGTCCGAAGAGAGTCCGAACATGGAGGGCCGCTGCCGCCTTGCAGCAGCGACCCCCCTGCCGTTGTCAGGTCAGTACGCGGTTCGCCCGCGTGTGTCGCGGCCAGCAAACGCGCGGTAGAGGAGGAGCAGGACGACTGCCCCGATGATCGCGGCGAGCCAGGTGCTCCAATCGAAGAACTCGTCGATCGGGTCCCCGAAACCGAGCGCCTGCGCGACGAATCCGCCGGCGAGGGCACCAGCAACCCCGATGAGCGTCGTGATGACAATGCCCCCCGGGTCGTCCCCCGGGAGAATGGCCTTCGCGAGCGCCCCCGCGAGCAGGCCGAGAATGATCCAACCGATGATTCCCATGTGACCCCCTTTCCTCAGCTTCACTAACGGTCAGCGGGGTCGATCGGTTACGGGTACCGAAGCGGTGGCGGTCGAATTCCACCGCGCCCGAACTCCTTCCCCTCCAGCCGTTCCCGCAGGACCGTCCGATAGGCCAGTTTTCGCGCTTGGCCTACTGGCTTATGCTCGCTCGCCTATCCGACAAGGAGATGGCGTCATGAAGGGTCGTTTCGCGTTACTCATCACCGGGGTCGCCGTCGCAAGCCTCGTCGCAAGCGCACCAGGAACCGCTCGACCGATCGAAAAGGGTCACTTCCACGACCTCTTCACGAGTGACGTCTACGACTGCGACGGCACGCCCGCTCAGGACAGCGGCAACGTCTCGGGCAATTTTCTGTTCAATCAGCGCGGCTCCTCACCGTTCCCCTACTTCAGGGAGAGCGTCCGCGGCACCGTCGTGACCACGAACCTGGATACGGGCGGCACCTACACGAACATCTTCACCTCCAGCAGCATCGACCACACGATCGTCGATAACGGCGACGGCACCATCACGATCACCGTCTTCGGCGCCGGTGGTTCCCGCTACTACGACTCCGACGGCAAGCTGGTGCTCAAGGATCCGGGCGAGGTCCGTGTCGCCTTCGACATCGACTACAACGGCACTCCGGGTAACCCCAACGACGACGTCGAAGTCCCCGACTCGTTCCGACTCGTGCGCGGATCGACCGGGAACAGCGACTTCTCGGACCGCGACTTCTGTGCGGACCTGGTGGAGTTCACGAGCTAAGACACGCCGGCTCGGCGCCTAGCTCAACCTTCAGCGATTCAGACCAGAACCCTCCCGGGCGCAGATGTAAAGGCGGCGTCCAGTCGGGTCGATCTCCCTTGCGAGGACGGCCTTGATCTTGACCTTCAATCGCAGGCTTGCTATATAGCAGATATGCGATTCAGGTGTTCGATATGAAGAACCTGAACGTCGCTCTCGCGATCGGTGTCCACTGCCTGGTCGGAGCCGTATTCCTCGGCTTCGCACAGTACGCCGGCTTCGGCGAAGCCCAGTCTGGCGTCGCCGCGCTTCTCTGGTTCGGCGGGCTTCTCCTCACGCTCGACTTGCGAGAGAAGTCGCCCGGCGGAATCTGGCTCGTGCCGCTCGTCTGGCCTTTCGCCGCCTGGTTCACCGCGCTCGGCGTGCTCGTCCTCGTCGGCGGCCTGATCTGGCTCGCCGTTCAATCGCGGGCGTCTGCGGCGCCGCCTCCTGCCGCCGCACCGGCGAGTGCCTACGACGTGAAGCTTCGCGCCGTCGAGTCGACACTGGTCACGCTGGAGGCGCAACTGCGCGACCTGATCGCCACTTCACGACTCACGCCGGCGGCCGCAGCTCCGGCACCTCCGAGCGGCTGAGCTCGTCGGCGCGCGGGCACCGGTCGGCGAAGGCGCAGGAGGTCGGCAGCTCGTGGAGCGACGGCACGCGGCCGGGGATCTCCTGCAGGCGCCCGTTCCGCCCGGCGCCCGGCCGCGGGATCGCGCCGAGGAGGCCGATCGTGTACGGGTGCTGCGGGTGGGCGAACAGCTCGTCGACGGGCGCCTCCTCGACCTTGCGGCCGGCGTACATGACGAGGACGCGGTCGGCGATGTCCGCGACCACGCCGAGGTTGTGGGTGATGAGGACGATCGCGGTGCCGAGCCGCTCCCGGATGTCGCGCATCAGATCGAGGATCCCGGCCTGGATGGTGACGTCGAGCGCCGTCGTCGGCTCGTCGGCGACGAGCAGCTTCGGATCGCACGCGAGCGCGATCGCGATCATCACGCGCTGGCGCATGCCGCCGGAGAGCTGGTGCGGGTACTCGCCCGCGCGGCGCTCCGGCGCCGGGATCCGCACGAGGTTCAGCAGCTCGACCGCGCGCGCGTCCGCCTCTTTCCGGCTGAGGTCGAGATGCCGCTGCAGCACCTCCGCGACCTGCCGTCCGACCTTGAACGCCGGGTTCAGCGAGGTCATCGGCTCCTGGAAGACAAAGGCGATCTCCCGCCCACGGATGCGCCGCAGCCGGCCGGGCGACGCGCTTAGCAGGTCGACGTCGCCGAAGGTCGCGCGGCCGTCGACCTTCGCGCTCGGCGGCAGCAGGCCGAGCAGCGACATCAGCGAGACGCTCTTCCCGCAGCCGGACTCGCCGACGATCCCGAGCACCTCCCGCTCCTCGACGTCGAACGAGAGCGCGTCGACCGCCTGCACCACGCCGTCGTCCGTCTCGAAGCGCACCGACAGATCGGCGACGTCCAGCAGCGGCGGCATACCTAGCGGGTCGTCCGCGGGTCGAGGATGTCGCGCAGGCCGTCGCCGAGCAGGTTGAAGGACAGCGAGCAGAAGAAGATTGCGAGGCCGGGGAAGAGCGCCAGGCGCGGCGCCGTCCCGAGATAGTCCTTCGCGTTGTTGAGCATCACGCCCCACGACGGTGTCGGCGGCTGGACCCCGAGCCCGAGGAAGGAGAGGACGGCCTCGCCGATGATCGCGATCGGGATCGTCACCGTCGCCTGCACGATCAGCGTCGAAGCCATGTTCGGAAGGAGATGCCGGCCGATGATCCGGGCGTCGCCCGCGCCGTTCGCGATCGCCGCGCGGACGTAGTCCTCCTCGCGCAGCGAGAGCGCCTCGCCGCGCGAGATGCGGATCAGGGCGGGCGCCGCGGCGACGCCGAGGGCGATCGTCGCGTTCAGCAGCGACGGCCCGAGGATCGCCGCCAGCCCGACCGCGAGGATCAGGAACGGGAAGGCGAGCAGCACGTCGGTGACGCGCGCGATCACGGGGTCGATCCAGCCCCGGTAGTACCCGGAGGTGATCCCGATCGGGACGGCGATCACGATCGCGAGCAGCGTCGACGCCACGCCGGCGATGATCGACGCGCGAGCTCCCCAGACGATCTGCGAGAAGACATCGTGGCCGAGGTCGTCCGTGCCCAGCAGGTGCTCGGAGGACGGCGGCGCGAGCAGCGCGTTGAAGTCGGTCGCCTCCGGGTCGTACGGCGCGATCCACGGCGCGAAGATCGCCATCAGCACGAACCCGATCGCCATGACCAGGCCCGCCACCGCGAACGGGCGCCGCAGGAACCGCTTGCGCAGCAGGCGCCGCCGCCGGGCCCGGCCGGTCAGCTCAATCAGCGGTGCCGGGTCGACGTAGCTCATGCAGGCTTGGACGTCACGCGGATGCGCGGGTTGAGGAACGAGTAGAGCACGTCGACCGTCAGGTTGACGAACACGTACCCGGCGGCGGCGACGAGCACGACGCCTTGCAGAAGGGTGTAGTCGCGCTGGTTGATCGCGTCGATCGTCAGCCGTCCGAAGCCGGGGATGACGAAGATCTGCTCCGTCACCACCGCCCCCGAGATGAGGGCGCCGAGCTGCAGTCCGACCACGGTCGTCACGGTGATCAGCGAGTTGCGCAGCGCGTGCTTGCCGACGACGGAGCGCTCCGGCAGGCCCTTCGCCCGCGCGGTCCGCACGTAGTCGGCGCTGAGCGACGTCAGCATCGACGAGCGCATCTGCCGCATCAGCACCGCCGACAAGCCCGTCCCGAGCACGATCGCGGGCATGAGCATGTGCTCGAGGTTGCCGACCGGATCCTCCCGGAACGGCACGTAGCCCCCGGCGGGCAGCCAGCCGAGCGTGACCGCGAACAGGCTGATCATCATCAGCCCGAGCCAGAAGTGCGGCACGGAGAGTCCGACGAGCGCGACCGAGGTCGCCGCGTAGTCCTCCGCTTTGCCTCGGCGGACCGCGGCGATGATCCCGGCCGGGATCCCGATCAGCATCCCGATCAGGAGCGAGAGCGTCGCCAGCTCGAGCGTGATCGGGAGCCGCGAGACGATCGTGTCGGCGACGGACAGGCCGCGCTGGTCGACGCCGAGGTCGCCCTGCACCGCGAGCTTGACCCAGTTCAGGTACTGCACGGGCAGCGGGTCGTCGAGGCCGTACTTCTCCCGTACGGCGGCGAGCACCTCCGGGTCCTTGTTCTCCGCACCGAGCGCCGTCGCCGGGTCGCCGGGAAGCGCACGGGCGCCCGCGAACACCAGCATGCTCGCGAGCACCAGGACGACGAGGGCGGCCCCGAGCTTGCGTAGCAGGAGACCGCCCAACGTCAGACCACGTTGTCTACTTCTTGAAGCCGGCGAACTGCGCGCGGATCAGGCCGTCGCCGTAGACCTGCACGCCGCCGACCGTCTTCTGGACGCCGAACCGGTTGACCGGATGCCAGAGGTACATCAGCGGCAGGTCCTTCAGCACCTGCTGCATCGCCGCCCGGTAGCTCACGATGCGCGCCGCCTGCGTCGCGGCCTTGCGCGCGTTGGTCGTGGCGCGGTCGACGACGGGGTTCGAGTACCCGCTGGTGTTCTGCGAGCCCTTCGAGTTGACGAACTGGAAGAAGTTGCCGTCCGGGTCGATCCGGCCCGACCAGCCGATCGCGAACGTCTCGTAGTTGCCCGCGTCGTTGCGGTTGAGCGAGGTCGTGAACTCGGTCGGCTGCAGATCGACGTCGAAGCCGACCGGCTTCACCATCGCCTGGATCACCTGTCCGAGCCGCGCCGCGATCGGGTCGGTGCCGAGCATCAGCTTCACCTTCACCGGAGCAGTGGCGTTCGCCCGCTGGAAGGCCTGGCGAGCCGCGCTCATGTTGGCGGTCAGGTGGCACGGCAGCCCCTTGACGGCCGCGTACCACGGGCTCCCCGGTGCCCACGGGAAGCAGTCCGGCTGGTTCGTGCCGCCGAAGACCACGCGGTTGATCACCTTCCGGTCGATCGCCATCTCGAACGCCTGGCGCAGGTCTGCCGAGCGCGCCATCGGCGTCCCGACGTTCTCGTAGCCCTTGCCGAGCCCGTTCTTGTTTCCGATGTTGAGCGTGATCCCCTGGTACCCGATCGACGTCGACTTGATCACGCGGAGCTTCGTGTCCGCCGCGATCGCCCGCAGCTCCGTTGACGGGATGCGGTCCTCGACGTTGATGTCCCCGGAGCGCAGATTCTGGGACCGCGCCGACGGGTCGGTGATGATCCTGAAGTTGATCGTGGCGAGGTGGACCTTCGAGCGGTTGTAGTAGAACGGCGACTTCACGAGCGTGATGTGGTCGCCGGCCTGCCGCTCCTTGTACATGAACGGCCCCACGCAGACCGGGCCCGAGGCGAAGCGGTCGCCGAGCTCGTCCAGCGCCTTCGGCGACATGATCATCCCCGCGCGGTCGGCGAGCTGCGCCGTCAGCGGCGAGTAGCGGTCGCTGAGGTGCAGGACGACGGCGTTCGCGCCCTGGGTGTCGACCGACGTGACCGGGGAGATCTCGCTCGCGCGCACCGAGCCGCGCAGCGTGCGGTGCCGGTCGATCGACTTCTTGACCGCGGCCGCGTCGAAGACCGTCCCGTCGTTGAATCTGACGCCTCGCCGCAGCGGGATCGTCAGCGTCTTCTTGTCCGCGGACAGAGTCGGGAGCGCCGACGCCAGCTGCGGGACGATCTCCAGCTTGGAGTTCAGGTCGTAGAGCTTCTCGCACATGTGCAGGAAGATGATGCGGCCGACGAACGTCCGCGCCAGCGTCGGGTCGAGCGCGTCCGGATCCTCGGCGAGGCCGATCGTGAGCGTCCCGCCGTTCTTGAGCTGCGGCGGCGTCGCCGATGTGGCGCCCGCCACCGCGATGAGCCCGACGACGACGGGGGCCGCCAGTACGGCGAGTGCGCTGCGAGCGCGAATACGTTTCATCCGTTCCCCCTCCAGGAGCCTTCATTCGCTTTTTCCGCAGAAGCGCGGACTCGGATTGGAGGCCGCAGACTCTAAGTTGGATCCATTCCGTCGTCAAATGGATCCAACCGTGGTATGGTCGCCGCCCATGGTGGGGGGCAGCGCTGCGGTCAGTGACGGCGCCGCGCTCGTCGACCGGCTGGCAGCGACGATCCAGGCGCGCGTGCTTTCGGGGGAGATCCCGAGCGGCGCACGGCTGCGCCAGGAGACGCTCGCGGCCGAGTTCGGCGTCTCCCGGACGCCCGTGCGCGAGGCGCTCCGGAAGCTGCAGGCGAGCGGTCTGGTCCACGTCGAGCCGAACCGCGGCGCGGTCGTGCGCGGCCCGACGCAGCGGGAGGTGCGCGAGGCCTACGAGGTGCGTGCCGAGCTGGAAGGGCTCGCGGCGGAGCTCGCCGCGGCGCAGATCCGGGACGAGGAGCTGCGCCGGCTGCGCGAGGCGCAGGAGCTGTTCCGGCGGGCAGCGACGGCGCTCGTGGCCTGGAAGCGCTCGAGCAACGGCGAGGGGGCGCCGCCGAAGGACGCCCACGCCGACTGGATCCGCGGCAACGACTTCTTCCATCTCGCGATCCAGGAGGCCGCCGGCAACGACCGCCTGCGGGCGACGCTCGCCGACCTGCACGGAAGCTTCCCCCGCAACCTGACGTGGATCGTGCTCGGCGAGAACTCGTGGCTGATCGAGCAGAACGTCGCCCAGCACGGCGCGATCCTCGAGGCGATCGACGCACGCGATGCCGCCGAGGCGCGGCGCCGGATGCGCGAGCACGTCCTCCACGCCTGCGACCTCGTCCTGCTGCGCCTCGAGCAGCTCGCGGTGTAGCCGGGATGTCGTCGCCCGTCGGTACGATCGCCGGATGGCCGAGACGAACGGCAGCTTCCCCGAGCGCCTGGAGGAGATCAGGGCCCGCCTCGCGTGGGTCCGTGATTACCTTTGACCCCGACGCGCTGAGCGCGCGCCGCGCCGAGCTCGAGCAGGCGATGGGCGAGCCCGGCTTCTGGGACGACCAGGCCCGGGCGACGCAGATCTCGACCGAGCACGCGCGGGTGCAGCGGCGGCTCGACCGCTACGAACGACTCCGCGACGAGGTGGAGGACGCCGCCGAGCTCTACGAGCTCGACCCGTCGCTCGAGGGCGATCTGACGACGCAGCTCGAGCCGGTCGCCCGCGAGCTGCGGCGGCTCGAGGAGGACGCGCTCTTCAACGGGGAGTACGACGCCGGCGACGCCGTGCTCTCGATCCACGCCGGTGCCGGCGGCACCGACGCGCAGGACTGGGCCGAGCTGCTGCTCCGCATGTACCTGCGCTGGGCCGCCCAGCGCGGCTTCGACGCCGAGCTGGTCGAGGCGAGCCCGGGGGAGGAGGCCGGGCTCAAGTCGGCTGCCGCGACCGTCAAGGGCGAGAACGCCTACGGCACCCTCAAGGCGGAGCGCGGTGTGCACCGGCTCGTGCGGCTTTCGCCGTTCGACAGCGCGCACCGCCGCCACACGGCGTTCGCGCAGATCGTCGTCTCCCCGCTCCTCCCCGACGACGACACGGTCGAGATCGACGAGGGAGACCTCCGGATCGACACCTACCGCGCGAGCGGCGCCGGCGGCCAGCACGTGAACAAGACCGACTCCGCCGTACGGGTCACGCACCTGCCGACCGGCATCGTCGTCCAGTGCCAGAACGAGCGCTCGCAAGCGTCGAACAAGGCGACGGCGCTCCGCATCCTCAAGTCACGCCTCGTCGAGGTGCACGAGGAAGAGCGCGAGGCGGAGCTGGCGCGCGAGCGCGGGGCGGTGCAGGACACGGGCTTCGGGAGTCAAATCCGGTCCTATGTGCTGCACCCCTACCAGCAGGTGAAGGACCTCCGCACCGGGTACGAGATCGGCAACGCGCAGGCCGTCCTCGACGGCGATCTCGACGGCTTCGTCCACGCATACCTGCTGGCCAAGGCGGCCGGCAAAGTCGTCTGAGCAGCCGATTTGTCAGCTAGACTGCCGCCTTCCAACGAACCGGAGCGGGCTCCGACGCCCGCTGCCCCCTTGCTTCCGGTGGATGATCTCGACCTCATGCGGCACTCCTCGTCGTCGGCGGCGCTCGCCGAGCCGGACGAGCTGACCAACGGCATCCACGAGCCGATCGTCGCGCCCGTGCCGGACTCGACGATGATCGCGTTCGAGAGCGTGACGAAGGTCTACGAGCCGGGCGTCACGGCGCTGAAGGACGTCTCGTTCCTGATCGAGAAGGGCGAGTTCGTCTTCGTCGTCGGCGCGTCGGGGTCGGGCAAGTCGACCGTCATCCGGTTGCTGCTCAAGGAGCTCGAGCCGACGCGCGGCCGGATCATCGTCGGCGGCCGCGACCTGGGGCGCCTGAAGCGCTCCAAGGTGCCGCTGCTGCGCCGCAACGTCGGCTGTGTGTTCCAGGACTTCAAGCTGCTCCCGAACCGCACGGCGGCCGAGAACGTCGCCTACGCGCTCAAGGTGCAGGGCGAGTCGAGCGCCAACATCCGGCGCAAGGTGCCGGAGGTGCTGAACCTCGTCGGCCTCTCGCACAAGATGCACTCCCGTCCCGACGAGCTGTCGGGCGGCGAGCAGCAGCGGGTCTCGATCGCCCGCGCATTCGTCAACCATCCGCCGCTCCT
>Ga0081455_10009166_pt1 | contig 10201 bp, 8 predicted proteins | sample TabmetS3T2R1_FD_70207 | JGI IMG/M metagenome (GOLD analysis project Ga0081455, IMG submission 70207) | Tabebuia heterophylla rhizosphere microbial communities from the University of Puerto Rico - S3T2R1 | ecosystem: Host-associated > Plants > Roots > Rhizosphere ... | reverse complement strand
GAAAAATCGAAGGCAAGCCGCCGCGCGAAACGTTCGTCAAAGAACGCTTGAAGTTGCCCACTGCTCGCGATCGGGAATGACGGGTGAAGATTTGCGAGAAGAACGGATCGCCGCTACAAATTGGGCTCTGCTATGACTGAAGCTACTGCCACTGTTGCTGCCCTGCCGTATTCGCGGACGAACCCTTTCCCGGCCACAATGCGGGTCAACCGACGGATGAGCGGACCGGAATCGGAAAAGGACACGCGCCATTTAGAGCTCGATCTCACCGGCTGGGGATTGAAATTCGAGGTAGGCGATTCGGTCGGCGTGTATCCAACAAACGATCCCGAGTTGGTGGATGAAATCATTCGCGCACTTGGCGCCACGGGCAGTGAACAAGTGTCTCGGCCCAAAGGAGAGCCAACAACACTGCGAGATGCGTTACTGCGCGATTACAGCATTACCCAACCAACGCCGAAATTTCTGAAGGCTATCGCCCATCGCGCCAGCGCTGCGCCAACGCTTCATTATCTTCTGGCTCCAGACCGCAAACAGGATCTGCAGACTTATCTCTGGGGCATGGAAGTCATCGACTTTCTCATCGAACACCCGTCTGCGCGCTTCAGTCCGCAAGAGTTTGTCGGGTTCCTTTCGAAATTACAGCCGCGACTCTATTCAGTCGCTTCCAGCCTCAAGGCATTTCCCGATCAGGTGCATTTGATTGTGGACGTCGTTCGTTACGAAAGTCATGGCCGCATGCGCAAAGGCGTAGCCTCTTCATTTCTCGCCGAGCGCGCTGACGATGTGCCCGTTCCGGTCTTCCCCAGCAACGCAAAACATTTTCATCTACCGGAAAATCCCGATACGCCGATCATCATGGTGGGGCCCGGCACTGGGATTGCGCCGTTTCGGGCGTATTTGCAGGAACGCCATGTCAGCGGCGCGAAGGGAAAAAACTGGCTCTTCTTCGGAGCGCAGCATGTGAAATGTGACTTCGCTTATGAGGACGATTTCGATGTATTCATGAAAAAGGGAATTCTCACGCGGCTAGATTGCGCGTGGTCGCGTGATCAGGCCCAGAAAATCTATGTCCAGCACAAGCTGGCTGATAACGCTGCCGAGATATGGAAATGGATCGATGCCGAAGGCGCACAGTTTTTTGTCTGCGGTGACGCGCGCCGCATGGCCAAGGACGTCGATGCAACCCTGCGCAAGATTGTTCAGGAGCACGGCGGCAAGAGCGTCGAACAAGCGAACGAATACGTCGAGAAGTTGAAAAGCGAGAAGCGCTACAAGCGGGACGTGTATTAGTGAGTTTTTTTCGAGCGCAGCGCAGCGAAGTCGAGGAATCCCTGGAATTAACTCTTGAACGGTTTAGGCGCGGAATCGGTTCGTGATTTTCGCGGTTTGTGGCATAGTGGTTTACAACCTGTTCCCAGCGACGGGGAGAACTCGCTCGTTCCAAATTCATCCAGAGATTCCTCGACTTCGCTCGGAATGACAAAGACAGCACACTATGTACGAGAACACTGAATTCACATTGAACCGTGATTGCGAAGCGATCCAGATTCCCAGCGGCGAGAAGACGACCATTCCGGCCGGAACCCAGGGCGTGATCACGCAAAGCCTCGGGGGTAGCTATACGATCGCAACTTATCAGGGCCTTGCGCGGGTGGCGGAAAAAGATCTGAACGCGCTCGGGTTGGAAAAGCCACAGCCGGAGCAAACGCAAAAATCTGCACGTACCAACGGCGAAGTTTCAGAGGAAGACATCTGGAATCAACTCCGCCAGTGCTACGACCCCGAGATCCCAGTCAACATCGTCGATCTTGGTCTGGTGTACGATTGTCGATTGATCAAAAAGGACGGCGGCGGAACACGAGTGGAAGTGAAAATGACTTTGACCGCGCCCGGTTGCGGCATGGGACCGGCGATCGCGCATGACGCACAGAGCAAAATCCTCAGCATAGACGGCATCGATGAAGCCGATGTGCAGCTCGTTTGGGATCCGCCGTGGAATCAAAACATGATCAGCGAAGCCGGCCGGATGAAGCTCGGCATGATCTGAATTCATTTGGAGTGTTCCCATCCACACCGGTGAGTTAGGCGGTTTTCGTCGTCCCCCAGTGGAGTCAGCGCATCTCTTGGATGTTGTTCGACTTGCTTATTTTTCTCCACCCGAATAAAAACGTCGCATGCCTGCGACGTCCACCACCGAGACGACGCGCGAAGGTCTGTTCACCTCCACTCGCTGGACGATGGTGCTCGAAGCGGGGGAATCGCAAACACCGCCGGACGACGCGCTGAGGGCGCTGTCGGAACTGTGTCGAATTTATTGGCGACCGATCTTCCTGTTCCTTCGACGCCACGGCTCTAATCCAGACGACGCACAAGATCTGACGCAGGGGTTTTTCGCCCATCTCATCGAATCGCGCGCCTATGCTCGAGCCGACCCCGAGAAGGGACGTTTCCGTTCGTTTCTGCTCGGCGCGCTCAAACATTTTGTGGCCCACGTACGCGCTCACAACCGTACGCAGAAGCGCGGCGGAGGCATGATCCTGGGGCCGCTCGACGCAGCCGCGATCGCCGAGGCGGACGCACGAGCCATGGGTTCGCAGGCTTGGAGTGCTGAACGCGCTTACGAACGTGAGTGGGCAGAGACGCTGCTCCGCACGGTGCTTGATCGGCTGAGCGAGGAATGCGCGTTGGCCGGAAAAGATGAATTGTTCAAGCAATTGAACTCACATCTTTCGGTCACCAGCGAAGGAGCAGTTCCATACGAAGAAATGTCGCTCCAGCTGGGCCGGCCGATCACAACGCTGCGCAGCGATGTGGCCCGGCTGCGCTCTAGGTATCGCGCGATTTTGCGGGAGGAAGTGGGCGGCACCGTGGCGGAAGCGTCCGAAATTGACGCGGAACTGCGACATCTCTGCGAAGTACTGGCAGCGGATTAAATGCAGACAGAGGCGACTAGCGCGATGGCCTGTCCGGAGTGCGGGACGAGGCTGGCGGGAGGTTTTTCTCGCGGTCTCGGTCGCTGCATGATTTGCCTGCTGCGCGTTGGATTCGACGATGCGGAAGAGCCTGATGAAAAATTGTTCGCTCCTGTAACAGATCGACTCGGGATCTACAAAATCGAGCGCCACGACGATGGAACGGCTTGGGAACTGGGCCGCGGCGCCATGGGAGTGACCTATCGAGCGGTTGACAGGTCGCTCCAACGGCCGGTTGCGCTAAAGCTCATCGACTCGGAACGGATGAAGCGCGGAGCGGAAGCGCGGGAGCGCTTCATGCGCGAGGCGCGCGTCGCGGCGGCTTTGCGGCATCCAAATGTTGCGACCGTCTACCATTTTGGCATCCGCGAAGAGAACGGCCAGTGCTTCTGCGCGATCGAATTAGTGGAAGGTGAAACACTGGAGACGCGTGTTCGCCGGACCGGGCCGCTCGACGCGCTCACGACCATCGACATCGCCTTACAGGTCACCAGTGCGCTGGCCGCAGCGGAGAAACAGGGCCTGGTACATCGGGATTTGAAGCCGGCGAATCTGATGTTCGTCGCCGCGCCGGATGCGAACGATTCAAGTTTTGGCAAAGCCGAAAAGGCCGACACTGTCGTAAAGGTGATCGATTTCGGCGTAGCGAAAGCGCTTGCCGAAAAGCCGGATGCAATGGGCTTAACGCACGGAGGATTTGTCGGCACACCGGCTTTCGCGAGTCCGGAGCAATTCACTGATGCGCGGGTCGACGTTCGCTCGGACATCTATTCGTTAGGCGCAACCCTTTGGTATCTGCTTACCGGCAACAGGCCCTTCCAAGGCACGACCATCGAACAGATTCGCGCCAGCCAGCAATCCCGAGTTCTACCGATTGAACAGCTGAAGGCGGCGCGGGTTCCAAGTCGCCTGATTTCACTGCTGGTGTCGATGCTTGCCCACGAACCAGCCGCGCGCCCGGGCATCCGTGCACTCGTGTCGCAATTGCAAGATTGCCGCGCACAGATCCTCGACCGCTGGAAAATTGTGAGGCGGTTCGCACTCGCGGCTGTTTTGGTCACGCTCGCGATTGTTGCGGCCGTTTTGCTTTTTCCACAGAAGCGCAACCAGCCGTTCTCTGGCGCCGCGAATAGTTCCAGCATCTCCCCGAAGAGCGTTGCCGTTCTACCGTTTCGCAACCTCTCGGAAGACAAAGAGAATGCGTTTTTCGCCGACGGCATTCAGGACGATCTCGTGACCAGCCTGGCCCGGATCAAGGATCTCAAGGTTGTTAGCCGGGGTTCGGTGGCATCGTATCGGGATCTTTCCGGTCGCAGCCTCCGCGCGATCGCACAAGAGCTCGGCGTCGGAGCCGTTCTCGAGGGCAGTGTTCGTCGCACCGCAAATCGCGTGTTGGTCAATGTGCAGTTGACCGATGCAACGACCGAACGGCAAATCTGGTCGGACCGTTACGATCGCACACTGAAGGATTCGATCGCTCTGCAAGGCGAGCTGGCGGCGGAAATCGCCACTGCTCTGGCGGCGAAGCTCAGCCCGGAGGAGAAGGCACAGGTGGAAGCGAAGCTGACCAACAATCCGGATGCATACGTCGTCTATCTCCGCGGCCGTGAGTTTCAAATGCGGCCAGAGGTCTCGCGCGAAAACCACGTCGCCGCCGAACGATGCTACAGGCACGCAGTCGCGCTGGACGCGCGATTTGCGCTCGCTCACGCCCGACTCGCCGAAATACTCGCGGGTCTCTACGGCTACTTTGATCACCGGCCCGCTGTGCTTGCCGAAGCGCGCAGTCATGCGGAGGAAGCGCTGCGACTCGACCCGCATTGCGGACAGGCACACATGGTGATGGCGTACATCCTGGCGTGGTCCGTTAAGTCAATCGAGAGAGACAAAGCGATCAAACAGGAGGTGGATAGCGCGCTTCGCCTGGTCCCAAACGACGGCTACCTGGTAATGCTGGCGGCCCTCTTCCAAACGGAAAACATGGGCTGGCTCGAAGAAGCGGAGCCGACGTTCCAGCGCGCCATCGAAATCAATCCGCGCGAACCAAAAGTCTTTTACAACTACTTTATTCTGCAGGCGAGAAAGCGAGACGTGTCCAAAGCCCGCTGGGCTTCGGATCGCTCCCTGGAACTCGCGCCGGAATCCGTTTTCTTTCGGCTCGGCCGCGCGGCTGAGGAATTTAGCTGGACCGGAGACGTGTCGCGAATAAAGAAATTTCTCGCTGAGATTCCCGCAGGTAAGGATCCGGATGGTCGAGTAACCGCGGCGTTCTGTACGGCAGCGGTCTATGAACGAAACTTCCCCGAAGCTTTACGCCTGCTCGCGGCTTGTCCTTTTGAGCGCTTACCAGATCTCGGATTCGGGATGGGTTCTATGGTCCCGAAGGGATTCGTTGAAGGTCTGATTCATTTCTATGCGGGGAATAAGGAGCGTGCCTATACCGCTCTCGACTCAGCGCGGTGGATGTTCGAGCTGGAAGCGGAGGAGAACCCCGGCGATCAGGAGGCCCATCTGTACGTGGCTCTCACTTATGCGGCGATGGGCTGGAAGGATGCCGCGGCGGCGGAAATCGCACGCGCGAAAGATAAGCCCGACGAACTTACGATGGCGTCGGTCTTCGCCCCTGCCGGCGAGCGCGATGTCGCCTTGCGCTACCTCGAGCAGCTTTCTGCTAAAGAGCGAGAGCACGCTTATTACGATCTGCGTCTGAACCCGCACTGGGATCCACTTCGTAGCGACGCACGCTTTGAAAAAATGCTCGCCTCTTCTGCACCGAAAACCGCGGCCGTGCTAGAAAAAAGCATCGCGATTCTGCCATTCGAAAACCGCAGCGAAGACAAGGACAACGCCTTCCTCGCGGATGGCATGCAGGACGACGTGCTCGCAAGCTTGGTCCAGATCAAGGATCTCAAGGTCATTGGCGGCTCTTCGGTCATGAGCTATCGAGATGCGGCGAACCGTAACTTGCACGAGATCGGCCAGCAGCTCAACGTCGCCTACGTCCTCGAGGGAAGCGTTCGGCGCATGGCGGACAGGATGGTTGTCCATGTGAACCTCACTGATACTCGCGACGGGCGGTCCGTGTGGGCTGAACGTTATGATCGGACGATTGCCGATTCGACTGGCCTTCAGGGTGAACTGGCAGCTGACATCGCAGGTGCTCTTCGGGCGACGCTGGCCCCGGCAGAAAAGGCACGCCTGCAAACTAGGACGACACGCAACCCAGAAGCCTATGTGCTTTACCTTCGGGGCCGGGAGTATCAAATGCGTCCTGAAGTGTCTCGGGACAACTATTTGGCTGCGGAAAACTTCTACAAACAGGCAGTCGCGTTAGATCCCAACTTCGCCCTGGCCCGTGCGCGCCTGGCAGAGATGCAGCAATGGCTTTACTACCGGAACTTTGACAACCGGCCCGCCAAGCTAGCTGAAGCGCGTCGCAACGCCGAAGATGCGGTGCGATTGGATCCAGATTGCGGGCAGGCGCACATGGCTCTGGCGGCGTGTATGATGGCAAGCTATCTAACCCACGGGAAACAGGAGCCCGGTGAGGGTCCCGCGGCAATGAGACGCGAAGTCGCTGACGCTGTACGCCTCCTTCCCAATGACGGCTACATCGCTCTGGCTGCAGCAATGCTTCAGTGGGATATGGAATGGAATGACGAGGCCGCTGCATCCTTTGAACGCGCGATGGTGTTGAATCCGCGTGAAGGAAAGGTCTTCTATAATTACAGTGCTCTTCTTGTCGAGAAAGATATCTCACGGTCGCGTTGGGCTTCGGATCGAGCGTTGGAATTATCTCCGGACTCTATTTTCTTCCGGTTGAACCGTGCGTCATGGGAGATCGATTGGACTGGCGAAGTCGATCGGGCCAGGGCGATTTTGGCCGGGTTGCCTGCCGGAAAGGATCCCGATGGACGGGTGACGGTAGCACACTGCACCATCGCTCTTTACGAGCGAAACTTTACTGAAGCTTTGAGATTATTGGCTGCCTGCAAAGTCGAGAGCGTTCCGCTCCTCGACGGGAGCTTTGGCCTTGGCTCGTTTGTCCCGAAAGGCTTTGTCGAAGGCTTGGTTCACTTCTGGGCCGGTCATTTGCAAGAGGCGTATGCAAGCTTGGATTCCGCTCGGTGGATGCTGGAAGTCGAGGCCCAGGAAAGCGCTGCCCACGCAGAAGCACATTATCACCTCGCATTGGCCTATGCAGCGATGGGATGGAGCGACGCCGCCAGAGCAGAGATTTCGCGTGCCTACAAGAAGCCGGACGTTCTCCAGATGGCGACTGTTTTTGCTCTTCTTGGAGATCATGACTCCGCCCTGCCGCTAATTGAGCAGGGGGTCTCAGGGTGGCGACCTGCGCGCACCTATTTACGCTTGCATCCCCTATTCGACTCGCTGCGCACCGATCCGCGCTTCCAAAAGCTCTTGGCACAAGATTCTTCAGCGTCGAACGCCAAGACAAGTTACAGGTAATCATCCTGTAGCGGTCGGCCCACAGTCCACTGGGGCATTTTCTCTGCAACGCGCCGCAAAGTTTCGGGAAGAAACGGGAAACGGTCTGCGGGTCCGGGTTACCCGGAACGAAGACCACAACCCAAAACAAAGAAAGAAAATTACATTATGAAAAACAGAAAAAATACCCTGACTTATATCGTCGCCGCGTTCTCGATCCTCGTGATCTCGGCGAGTTCATCGTATGCCGCGCGCGCACAGACGTACCATGGCAGACTTACGGGCGGCACATTCTACTGTGAGGGCAATCCCGTTCCCCTCTTCACGGTCACCGGCAATTGGAACGTGAACATCGATCCCGCGACGCCGGCCCAAGTCACGCTTAACGTCTTCTACGATGGCAGCCATCACCTATCGTTCGGGTACAACGCGCTGATGCTGGTCTCATCGTCCGGCGGCGTCTACGTGTTCTCGGGGTTCGGAGACAGCGCGACGGCGACGCTCGACACAAATACGACTCCCGCAACGTTCTCCTGGCATGTCGAACTCGGCGGCGGCTGTCCGCCCGAGCATCCCTACGACTCGCTGACGTTCTTCGGACTAGCTAACAATTAGTACTAGACATCCGGATGGTATCCGCACCGCACCTGGCACTACCCAGGTGCGATGCGTGATGTTCTCGACTGAAACATCGAAAAGCATTGGCGGGACGGCGGAATAAGCAGCGTCGCTTCCAAACTTTCTTTGCAATGCGGCGCAAAGTTTCGGGGAGGAAGAGGGAAACGGTCTAGGTCTCCGGGTTCACCGGGAACCGAGCCCACCAAACCCTAAACATGAAAGGAAATCGTAGTATGAAAAATCGAAACATTCAGTTCAAAGCAGTAGCGCTACGCTGCAAAAGCGCGGGACTTCTTCTCGCGTTCCTCACGGCGGTATCTATCTCGGCGCCCAATCGCGCGTCAGCTCGCGACCAGGTGCCGTTCAATGGCGTTGTCTCGGGTTACGTTGACTCGCAGTCCGGCACGGAGTGCGAGCCATCAACACACGTGATCAACTTCGGGCACGCGAACCAATTGGGAGCCTTCACTGGGACCGCGGAATTCTCCCCGCGCCCATGCGATCCCGACCCCAATCTTTGTGCAAATAATATTCCCTACACTGGGACCTTTGACTGGTTTGCGGCCAACGGCGACGAAATCTACGGCACTTTCGAAGGGTATCTTTGCCCGACGGAAACGCCGGGAGTGTACGACAACAATGAAACTGCGGAGGTGACAGGCGGCACAGGTCGCTTCGCCAACGCCACCGGCCATTTTGAATTGGCCGGGCAACTCGACTTCACAACGGTTCCTGCCTCCTTTGTTCTCCCATGGGAAGGCGTCATCTCAAGACTCGGCCCGAGAAGGCCGTAAGGTTGTGCAGGTGATCTGCGCATCGCATCTGGCGTTCGTCCAGGTGCGATGCGTTAGAATCGACCAAGCGATATGCGTTACCATTAACACCGGCCTTCAGGCTGGTGCGCGGCAACAGCCGTGTAAAAGCTGTTTCAACAGCTTCATTCGAACGGAAGGAAGAGTAAGCCGTTGAAACGGCTAGGCTCGTATCTGACGTGTCACACTGGCTTGAAGGCCGGTGTTAATGAAATGCACGGTGAATGATGACATCGCGCGAAATTTTTTAGGAAATTCTTCGTTCTCGCATTGACAACGCCGATCTGAATTTTACACTCGACACCCCCGACGCTTTAGTTTGGAAAGTTCTGGGCGCGCTTTAAGAAATAATCATGCCATTGACTGAACTCATTCTTACCGAAAATGTTCCCGGACTCGGCGCCGAGGCGGACGTAGTCAAGGTGCGTCGCGGTTATGCGCGCAATTATCTCCTGCCGCGCAAGATGGCGTACGAAGTCACACCATCAGCTCTGCGCCAGCTAAATGCGCTCAAGCAAAAGCGTGCCGAGCGCGAAGCGCGCGAATTGAACGACGCTCAGGAACTTGCGCGCCGCATCGGTAAGGCACGGTTCGTTTTTACATTGGAGACTGGCGAGAGCGGGAAAGCATTTGGATCAGTCACAGCACAAGACATCGTAAATCGGCTGAAAAACGAAGTCGGCGCAGAGATTGACCGGCACAAAATTGTTCTGGAACGCCCGATCAAGGACACCGGCGAGCACGAGGTCGCCATTAAGCTGCATCACGATGTAACGGCACAACTCGTTTTTCAGGTGAAATCGGCAGCAGAACCAAAGGCTGACGCGACGCCCGCCGCTGCGCCGGAAGAACCTAAGAAACGTCGAATTTTCCGCAGGAAAAAAGACCAGCCAAAACAAGAAGAGAAATAGATGGCGACTCCACCGTCCGCTTGGACAGGAGAGAAGCCTCGTAAAGCGGGAAATGGCGCTGCCCGAGGTTCGGCGGCGCGAAGCGGCGAAAAAGTTGTCCCCATTTCGCCAACAGGTTCTGCGCAGGATGTTCACCGAACGCCGCCGCATAGCGTAGAGGCGGAACAGGGCGTTCTCGGTTCAATGCTCATCTCTCCGCGCGAAACGATCGCGGAATGCGTCGAGAAAATTAACGAAGAATATTTTTATGTCCCCGCGCATCGGACGATCTACGACGTTCTTGTCGATCTTTGGAACGCCGGAGAAGGCATTGACCTGATCACGTTCACACAAGTCCTACGCGACCGGAATTTACTGGACAGCGTCGGCGGCGCGGCATTTGTCACGAATCTGTTCACGTTTGTCCCGACCGCGGCCAACGTGCAGTACTACCTGG
>Ga0081455_10009165_pt1 | contig 10201 bp, 10 predicted proteins | sample TabmetS3T2R1_FD_70207 | JGI IMG/M metagenome (GOLD analysis project Ga0081455, IMG submission 70207) | Tabebuia heterophylla rhizosphere microbial communities from the University of Puerto Rico - S3T2R1 | ecosystem: Host-associated > Plants > Roots > Rhizosphere ... | reverse complement strand
TGAATCGCAAACGGCCGTCGAAATTTGAAATTACGGCGAGTTGAAACCGTTGCACCAATTGGTGGAGCACGCTGGGAACTTCCGGGTAAATTTCCCAGACGCCTGGTTCGGCGAAATGTTCGTACGCGACTTCGAAAAAATTATCCCGATCGAGTTCGTTCAATGAAGGTGCGACCTGATCGAATACGCAACCGACCACCTCGCGCCACCAGCCCTTGTCGTCGTTTTCGCGCGGACCGTCGATTGTGGGGCGTCGCGGAATTTGTTGCCAGGCAGCGTGAAATGCTCGCTCCAATTGCTGCGCGTCGAGATCTAATCTGATCTTGCCGGCGACGTAGGCGTAATGATCGCCCACCGTTTTCGTCAGATAAAAAAGTGTTCCTGCCGCGTCGAAAAGAATCGCTGTGATCACTTCAACGCAAACGTCCAGCGTACAACCTTCCTACGCAACGCTACGGCAGCGGCGGCGCTCAAAGTTAGCATCTAGCGGGGGACAGCACCCCCACCATTTTTTGTTTGGCAAACCAGGGCGATATGCGTTGCTGATCGCGTGCGATGAATGCTATTGGCGAGTTGCTGCCGTTGCGGAACTGGACACAATCAGCCGGCGAAGAAGTCGCCAATGGTATCAGCCATGGGATCGGGCTCGTGGCCGCGATGATTGGCACCCCGATTCTTCTTCTGGCCGCGTTTCGCCATGGCGACATTCGTTTTTTCGTTGGCACGATCATTTTTGCTACGACACTATTGCTTGTATATCTGGCATCGACCCTCTATCACGGCTGGCCGCGGTCGAACACGAAAACTGTTCTCCAGGTAATCGATCACGCAGCGATTTTTTTGTTAATCGCGGGAACCTACACGCCATTTGCTTTGGGCCCGTTACGCGGCACTGGCGGAATGATGATGCTTGGGATCGTCTGGGCACTCGCGCTTTTCGGCGTCATCATGAAAGCAACACGAGGTGCGCTGCGTCATCGAAGACTTGCGATGACCCTTTACCTCGGAACTGGCTGGATCGGAGTCAGCTTCATGCGACCGCTCGCGCTGGGAATTCCGTTGTCGGCGCTCATCTGGTTGATCGTCGGTGGCATTGCTTACACGGCAGGCACCTTGTTTTTCGCGAACGACCGGTTGCGTTATGGTCATTTCGTCTGGCATCTGTTCGTGCTTGCCGGCAGCGGCTGTCACTTTGCGGCGGTGCTTATTTGCGCAACCTGAAAAGCGGCGTGTCCGGTTGGACAACTTTGTTCGCGCGGCGGATTAGTTGGCATGCTGCCGGTTGAGCACAACGATCCGGTCAACGCGAAAATTCTCGCGGTCTCGGAAGACAAGGTCGAAGGATTTGTCCGCGAACCGTTCGAGGAAATTGCGAATCGCTCCGGCGTGAGTGTCGAGGTAGTGATGGCACGCATCGCTGCGATGTTGCGCGCGGGAACGATCCGGCGCGTCCGGCAAACCTTGCTTGCGACGAACCTGGCCGAGGGCGCACTTGTTGCGTGGAAAGTTCCCGATGATAACATCGACGCCGCATTCGATTGGATGTTTCAACGCGATCCATTTTCGGGTCATGTTGTGCTCCGTTCGACCGACACCGTTAGTGCCGGATCGGATTACAAGCTTTGGACGACTCTAAAGGTTCCTCAGGGATTTTCGCTCCAAACGCATTGCGAATTGCTGGTGAAAAAAGTTGGCGCGGAGCGGTTTCGTCTAATGCCGGCAAAAGGCATTTTTACACTTGGCGTTGGACATGTTCGGCGTAAAACGATTGAGCCCGGAAGCAAAGCTGATCACCCAGCCAAAATGATTCCGGTGCAGAGGGTCAAGCTCAGCGAACACGAATGGAATGTCTTGCTTGCGCTCAAGCGCGAATTCGCTCCGGAGGAAATCAAGCCTTCGCCGTGGAGTGCTCGGGCAAACCAAGCCGGCGTCTCGCTCGAGGAATTTTGTCGCGTGGCCGAGGATCTGAACGCGCGAAAAATTGTCGGTCGCTTTTCTACGTTTCTCGAACACGTCAAACCATCGGTCGGCGGTGTGCGCGTCACACGCTTTAATGCGCTTTTTCACTGGGCGGTGCCCCCAGGCCGCGAAATTGAGACTGGAGGCGAGGTGGGCCGTCACCACATCTTAACGCACTGTTACTGGCGGGAAGCCGGTCCGGAATTCAAAAATGTTAACATCATGGCTGTCGCGCATGGGACCGACAAACAGTTGCTCCTCGATCACAAGTCGACGATCGATCGGCACCTGCAGGCGCGCGAAATCCCGTTTTCTTATACAAACGTGTTCTGGGGTGGGCGCAGCGAGATCAAGCCTTCCGAAATTTCGCCACGCGTTTATCAGGAGTGGTTGTCGGAGCAGTGAAGGTCATAGCCACGGGCGTTGATCGCGGCATTGTCGTGTTTGCAATCGGCGAGCCGATGTCTCCGCCCTCGGATACAAGCGAACTTCTGCCGATACGTAAGATCGAGATTTCGTAGCAGAGCGGCGGCAAAACTCTGACGGTCGACTTGGCGGCCTAACGCCATGGCGAGAGATATGGCCCTGTCTCGAAGTTCGACGGGAAAATCGTTGCGGCATTGGTTCACGTTAATTCCGATTCCAACAATGGCCAGGTGCCGAGCTTTGTCTTGGGCGCGCATCTCCACAAGCACGCCGGCTACTTTTTGTCCATTAATCTGAATGTCGTTGGGCAACTTGATTACGGGCTTAACGCCGAGATCGCTGCGAATCACGTCAAAGATCGCTTCCATCGCCCAAATCGTGAGCCCTCCCGAGTCGGCTAAAGGGATGTCGGGTCGTAACAGAATTGAAAACCAAAGACCTTTCCCTTTGCTTGATTCCCAGCGGTTCCCACGCTGACCGCGTCCGTCGGTTTGATGTTCCGCAAAAATAACCAGGCCCTCTCGTACCGGCGGACGATGCGTCGATGCGATGTGCAAAATGGCGTCGTTCGTCGAGCCGGTTTGTTTCAGTACAATGATCTCCCGGCCGATTATGGCGTCGGGAAGTGCCGCTTGCAGTCGCTGAGCAATCAACCGGTCCAACTTCTCAAACGTGGAGATGAGTGATTTCCAGCCCGAGATCGATCGCGCGCGCTGCATTCGTCAGCGCGCCGATGGAAATGAAATCGACTCCGGTAGCTGCGATCCGCCTGACATTTTTCAGCGTGATGCCTCCGCTTGCTTCGAACTTGAGGTTGTTTCGTCTCAGTGCCAGAGCTTCCCGAATCTGAGCGGGGACCATGTTGTCCAGGAGGATAACGTCAATGCCGTCGATCTCGACGAAAGCTCGTGCCTGCTCCAAATCGTCAGCCTCCACTTCGATGCGGATGTTGGGCCGTTCCTTGCGAAGGCGCCGAATTTGATCGGCAAACCCAGAAAGCCCCCCCAGAGCTGCAAGGTGGTTGTCCTTTACGAGAACCATATCGAACAGACCAGAGCGGTGGTTAACTCCACCGCCGGCGACAATCGCGGCCTTCTCCAACGCGCGCAGCCCAGGGGTCGTCTTGCGCGTATCGAGTATTTTAGCCGGATGATCGCCTACTGCATCAACGAACTGTCGGGTGAGCGTTGCGATGCCGCAGAGGCGCTGAAGAAAATTTAGCGCCACGCGTTCGGCCTTCAGAATCGAACGCGCAAGCCCGCGCACTTCGATGACGATCTCGCCCGCAACTACCGTTTCGCCATCGGGACGAATGATTTGAACATCCGTCGCAGGATCGACCATTTTAAAGATTTCCGCAGCCGCCCCGGTTCCGGCAACGACGGCCGGTTCGTGCGCACTGATGCGTCCGCTGGCATGCAACGTTTCGGGGACGAAAAACTCGGTAGTGATGTCGCCTTTGCCTATGTCTTCTTTAAGAGCTGCAGCGATCGGATCGTAATCGTCAGGGTCCATGGAGGAGCGGAGGCCGCACCATACGTACAAATTCAACTGCGTCTATCACACACGCCAGCAAAGCGCCATTGCCGGCTGCCGCATTTGGCAAAGAAATTGATTCGGGCAGCGCACGCTAAGGAGAAACAACTTCCAGAAAACTCGCGCAACCGCCCGAATCGCCTTAACCTGTTAGATTCGACAGCCTGCAGCAGTGTGTGTTCGAACTTTTTTACGAAAAATTCGTGCCTGGTCAGACTCGGTTATTCGAAAGCCTCAAAGGAGCGAAACAGACGATCCGAAGCTAAGAATTCTGCGCAAAGACGCTCGTCGCTTTACAGAAGATTTGCCTGCACAACGGTCGTAATTTGAGCTGCTTCGTCGCGCACCTCTTGAAGAAGCGACTTAAACTCACATTTCTCGAGTGCCGCTATCAGGGCGGAATAATCAGGCTTGATTCGCAGCTCATCGATCGCCACGGGCAATGCCATTTCACAGTCCAGATCGACCATTTTTCGGTTTTGCAATATCTGTTCGCGGGCGTTGTCCAGTTTCTCGCGTGTGCGCACGTTCTTCACCTTGTGGACATTACTTAGTAATACTTCGAGACCACCGAATTCCCGAATCAACGCGGCAGCGCTTTTACGTCCTATTCCGACCCCGGGGATGTTGTCCACTGAATCGCCAGTCAACGCGAGCACATCACCAATCAGCCCGGGCGGAACGTCCCATTTCGATGTAACTTGCTCTTCCCCGAGCAACGCGAATGCGTCCTTGGGAGACGCGAGATCCGCTTTCGCGGTCGTGTACACTTTTACGCAAGGACCCACGAGCTGAAACAAATCTTTGTCATTTGTAGCGAGCACCACTTCCATGCCGGCTCGTTTGCAGGCCGCAATTGCATAACAACCCATCAGGTCATCGGCCTCAGTATCCCGAAGGGAAATATTTCGGAAACCCAACAAAGGCGTGAGCTTTTGGATAAACTCGAGCTGCGGAACCATTGGTTTTGGCATTTCTTTGCGCGTTTCTTTGTAAGCAGGTTGCAACTCTACCCGCTTCTGCGGCAGGCCTTCATCCCAGACGACTGCGCCCAGTTCAGGCTGTAGATGTTTCACCATCAGCCGCAGCGTTTTCGTAAAACCGAATATGGCATTGGTCGGTTCGCCTCGGGAATTCGAGAGATTTGGGATGGCGAAAAATGAGCGGTAAACGTAGTAATGACCGTCGATCAGCAGCAGTCTCATAGCAGGCTTATGCTGGATTCTGAATGCATGATGCTGGATGATCAAGGAGTGACGGACGAATGGATGGTGCGAGTGCAGGGGAGAGAATACGGGCCGGCGAATATCGAGACGCTCCGTGAGTGGAAAGCGGAAGGGCGATTACTTCCAATCAATGAGGCGCGCCGAGCAAATGTCGAGCTTTGGACAACAGCTGCGCAAATCCCGGGACTCTTCGGAGTGCCACCGACGGTGCCATTGGCCGATGCGTCCACGCAACCGCCCGCGCGATTCTCGCGCCGCACCTTCGCTGAAATTTTAACTGAGACAGTTCAGGTTTATCGAAAAGGGTTTTTCCAATTCCTCGGCCTTACGCTGCTGCTGTTGTTGCCGTGGATATGCAGTCAGTTAACAACCGCCTTTGTCCAACCACCGCAGGGCTCAAATGTCGATCTGCTTTCGGTTCTCGCCGCGGGTTTCGCGTTTCTAATGTTTATTCTATCGATTGTGATGTGGCCGGTTTACATCGCAGGAATTCAAATTCTTACGGCTGAAATTGTGCGCGGAAACCGGTTCAGTTTGATCGCGGTACTCAATGAAGGAGTCAGGTTTTGGCCGCGAGTCGCCGCGCTGTGCATCTTCGTGTATGGCGTGTTTTTCCTACTCACGGTATTCGGCTTGGCGATTGCGGCCATGGCGCTTGCGGGAGGATCGTCGATCCTTCTGATCCTTGTGGCGATGGCTTTGCTCATTCTGCAGGTTTGGATGTTCGGCCGTTTCTTCGTGAACGTTCTGTATTGGCAGCAGTTTGCCGTTCTTGAGAACGCGGGATTCATCGATTCATTGCGCGAAAGTCGGGATCTGGCACGCAGCGGACGCGATCTTCCGTGGTTTCAACGCCCATTGTGGCGCGGTGCATTCGTCGCCTCTATCTGGTTTGCCATTGTGCTCGCGATAACGCTCGGTGTGCAGTGGGGAACGCTGCATCAGTACTTGAATCAATTGTTGACGACGCAGGACCCGCAGGCGCTTTTGCAACAAATGGCCGAGGCGCAGCAAGCCACCACCTTTAATATCCCTGCTTTCGCTCTGGGCGCTGTCGAAAAGATTCTCCAGCCATTGGTGGGCATCGCCTTCGCAGTCCTTTATCTGGACAGTAGACCTGAACTGTCTTCACATCTGGGCCCAATTGTAAGGGCTGACGAAGGCGATGCCGTTCGCTAACAGTTCCGGGATTATGTTCGTCAGGTAAGCGGACGTTCTGGTGACTCGGATTTTGTCCGCCATTCCGCGCGTGCTTGCGCGATCAGGGGCGCGAGCTTGGTATAAAAGATTACGACGTATGACAAATATCCTCCGAAAGCGATCAGTTGCAGCGCGATTAGCCAAATATGTCCATCTCGGCCAAGAAAAAATTCGGACCGCGAATGGATCGCGACCGCGCACGCAACATTCACCAGAAAGAAAGCAGGCAGTAGTAATCCGACATTGAGCCACTGATCGCGCGTTACGAGCGCGTACAGGCGGTTGCTCACGTCTCCGGTGTGATCCCGCGCTCGCATGCGAATGAGGCGCAGATCATACGCAAACAGCAACCAGCCGACGGCGAGAAATGCTGCGACGAATGCAAACCAGCCCCCAGGGTTTTCGACTTGTCCGAATGAAAACGCCTCCACGAGCGCGCAAGCGATGTAGAGAAAATTATGCCCGAACTCTAACGGCCAGCGTATGACGGTAAGAATGTGCAACACAACTCGCGACCAGAAGACCAGGATGATGATCAGACCCGAGAGCACATAAGGCCACATCATCCAGTCGAATTTGGCAATCGCCTCACGTGAGGTTTCGATTAGCACAGTGAGCGCGACACCCTGAATGATGCTTACGAGTGTGAGTTCGATGTCGGCGGTAATCGCATCGAGTTCCGTGCGGCTTTCGCTAAGCGAACTCACAGTGCGACTCGTAACCGTTTCACGACAAAATTGTCAAGCCGTTGGCAGCGTAGGCTGACAGAAGCCGTGAAATTTTGTCTCCACTCCTGGTGTGTCTCGGCGGTTTGCCTGTGCCAATTAGACCAGACGTCATTCGCGAAGAACAGAGGGGCGATCTGCTAAACCTCTGAATCCATTAGTTTTATGAACACGTTTGTGTTGCCGGCCTCTTTGGCACGATGCGAGCTTATTGAATCGATGAACTTCAAATTCTCAAAAAGAAAGGACATCACAAAAACTATGAATCTGATTCGTTATCAAGCTCCGAATTCGACGCCGTGGCCGGCGTTGGATCGCTGGAGCAATCTGCGGGACGAGTTGAACTCGTTCTTTGATATGCCGTTTTGGTCTGGTGTTGGCCGCACAGGCCAGCTCTTTACCGGATGGTCACCTGCACTCGACCTTTATGAAAGTGGCGACCATTTTGTGGCCGTCGTCGAGGTGCCCGGGATGCGTAAGGAAGACATCGACATTTCTTTGCATGACGGGACGCTGACGGTCAGCGGAGAGCGCAAACGCGAGAGCAACAACGGCGAAACGGCTCAGCGCACTGAGCGTTACGTCGGTACATTCCGCCGGAGCATATCGCTGCCGACGCGCGTGGATGCCAGTAAGGTTAGTGCCACCTACCAGGATGGAATCCTCAAAGTGACATTGGCGAAGGCTGACGAGGCCAAACCGAAACAAATCCAGGTGAACTAACCAGGAAAACTGAAAGGAATTTCACTATGAACACTCTAACCCGAGAAACCCGCGAATCTGATCGCAGTCAGGCCGAACAATTTATTACGCCGCCCGCCAGCGTCACAGAAATTGGTGATGGCTACCGGCTCGAGATTGAGATGCCGGGCGTCAAAAAGGACGGCCTCGAGATCTCAGTCGAAAATAACGAACTGACAATCATCGGACGCCGTTCGCTTCCAACGGTGGAAGGAACGCTGATTCATCGCGAATCGCGTTCGGAGAATTTCCGGCGCGCGTTCGAGATCGATCCGTCGATCGACGCAGACAAAATCAGCGCCAAGATCGATCAGGGTCTCGTGACGTTGACTCTGCCCAAGGCCGAGCACGTCAAGCCTCGCAAGATCACTGTTTCATAAGAAATCAGGATCAATCGAAGTTTCAAGGCCGCGAGCGTCATGCTCGCGGCCTTTTTCGCTTTTGTCGGTGGAGAGCCATCGCTTTTGTGCTTGGCGAATGCTCGCGTGCGTCGTAGTTAGATTCTTCCTGCTATGGCGACAAAGACCGAAGAAAAAACAGCCGCTGACAAACTGACTGCCGCGCGAAATAAGAACCTCGATCTGGCGATCCAGCAGATTGCGAAAGATTACGGCGAAGGTGCAATCATGCGTTTGGGCGGGGAAAGGATTGTTGATATCGATGTTATTCCGACTGGAAACATTTTGATCGACCGCGCACTGGGAGTTGGTGGATTTCCGCGGGGACGAATAGTCGAAATCTTCGGTCCTGAATCGTCAGGCAAAACAACGCTTGCGCTTACAGTCATCGCTCAGGCGCAAAAGAGCGGGGGTCTTGCAGCGTTTATCGATGTTGAGCATGCGCTGGACCCCGGCTACGCAAAACGTCTGGGCGTTAACCTTGACGATTTACTCGTCTCGCAGCCGAGCTCCGGCGAGGAAGCGCTGCGCATTTGCGAGACCCTCGTGCGCTCCAATGCGCTGGATGTGATTGTCGTAGACTCCGTGGCGGCGTTGGTTACCAGAGCGGAGCTGGAAGGCGAGATCGGCGATGTAACCGTTGGCGCCCAGGCCCGCTTGATGAGCGCGGCATTGCGTAAGCTCACGTCGCTGATTTCAAAAGCGCGGACCTGTTGCATTTTCACAAATCAAATCCGAGAGAAAATTGGGGTGATGTTTGGAAACCCGGAGACCACTCCTGGCGGGAAAGCTTTAAAGTTTTACGCCAGCATGCGAGTCGATATCCGTCGAATTGGGGCAATTAAACAGACCGACGGCGTCGTCACGGGTAACCGCACCCGCGTTAAAATAGTGAAGAACAAGGTCGCGCCACCATTCGCTGAGGCCGAGTTTGACATCATGTACAATGAGGGGATCTCGTCAGCCGGTGCTCTTCTCGATGTGGCATTGGAACAGCAAGTCATCGAGAAGCGCGGTTCCTGGTTAAATTATAAAGGCACACAGCTTGCGCAGGGCCGCGATGCCGCAAAGGAAGTCTTGAAGAACGACAAGGCCCTTTACGACGAGATCGAGACCGCCGTCAAAGCGAAGCTGGACGAAGACAAAGACTAATATCCTGGCCCAGCCATCCCGGCTGTGGGCCAGTGTGCGTTTTGTTCGCGAAAGGACGAATACGCCGTGGCAGACTGCCGAGTCCAGGTAAGCGTGCGGTTTCAAGATTCCTGAAATTCGTGTTTATTCGTGGTTACCCATGACGTCGGCTGAGATACGGCAATCATTTCTCGATTTCTTTCGCGAGAAAAAGCACACCATTGTGCCGTCGTCATCGCTTCTGCCCGACGCGCCGAATCTGCTTTTTACGAATGCCGGCATGAACCAGTTCGTGCCGATTTTTCTCGCGCAACAGAAACCACCATGGAAACCGCCGCGCGTTGCTGACACGCAAAAGTGCATTCGCGCCGGAGGAAAACATAACGACCTCGAGGACGTAGGCCTCGACACCTATCACCACACTTTTTTCGAAATGCTCGGCAACTGGAGCTTCGGCGATTATTTTAAAAGGGAAGCAATCGAATGGGCGTGGGAGTTACTAGTCGAACGTTGGAATTTTCCGGCGCAACGACTTTACGCGACGGTTTACCAGCCCGGCCCTGGCGAGCCGAGCGAGTTTGATCAGGAAGCGTACAATCACTGGGCGCGTTTATTCCGCGAGGCTGATCTCGATCCAAAAGTTCACGTTCTCAGCAGCGGGAAAGCCGATAATTTCTGGATGATGGGCGACACCGGCCCGTGCGGCCCGTGCTCGGAAGTGCACATCGATCTCACGCCAGACGGGGACACGCGTGGCGCGCTCGTGAACAAGGGCGACCCGCGTTGCATCGAGATCTGGAACCTGGTTTTCATCCAGTGCAATGCGAATCCGGACGGCTCATTCACCCCTTTGCCACAA
>Ga0081455_10009163_pt1 | contig 10202 bp, 9 predicted proteins | sample TabmetS3T2R1_FD_70207 | JGI IMG/M metagenome (GOLD analysis project Ga0081455, IMG submission 70207) | Tabebuia heterophylla rhizosphere microbial communities from the University of Puerto Rico - S3T2R1 | ecosystem: Host-associated > Plants > Roots > Rhizosphere ... | reverse complement strand
CGAAGTGCGCAAACGGCTCGATGCGGCTCTTGTTCTGGAAAATCAATTGTACCAGCGAGAAACCACGATCTCAGAGATCTTGAGCGGCATTGCCCAGGCCAGAGAGCGTTTCCAGGAGAGTCTCATCGTAGCGGAACGCGTTCCGCTTTGGCAAGTCATGACCGAGTGGCAGCGGATGGGATTGGCCACGACTGAAGTTACCGTCTTACTCTCACGGCAATTTTGGGACGCTCTCGAATTTTTGCAGACTCATCTTTTGGGCCTGAGTCTAACCGTCTGTTTGTTCTTCTTCATTCTTATCATCGCGTCGCTGTTGAGCCGAAAGGTGGGGCAGTGGACACAAGATCATCCAAATTTTCAAGAGGCGACGCACTTTCTCGAACGTCCGGTGTCGCTCGCGCTGCTTGTCACACTGGTTTTGTCACTGATTTTTTTCGCCACCAATGCTCCGCGGTTGCTCAGAGGGTTTGAGGCGTTACTGCTGTTGATTCCGGTGCTACGGTTGCTTCCGCGCCTGCTCCACCCCGCAGCCCGGCCGGTTCTCATCAGCGTCGCAGTTTTCTACATCTTTGACGCGGTGGCGAATTTGTTCCTTTCGCTACCTCTCTGGGATCGGCTTTTTTTTCTCTTTCTGGATATCGTCGCCATTGCTGTTTTGATTTGGCTGTTGACGCTTGCGCGGGTCAGACGGCTGGCCGCTGAGAACGCTCCGCCCGCGTATCTGATTTTCCTTTTTCGTGTGGCTCTGTTACTCATCTGTACCTCACTCGTGGCAAATATCCTGGGGTATTTCGACCTCGCGAAATTGTTGAGTAGCGGTACCCTGTACAGCGCGTACGCGGTATTTGCCATTTTCGGCACCGCCAAAGCGCTGTGTACCCTATTCGCCGTTTTTCTCGACACGAATCTGGCCCGGTCCCTTTTCGTTGTCCGACGGTATAGCAATGTCATTTCCCGCTGGGGTTTTCGTGTTCTTAACCTCGGCGCATTTCTGTTCTCCATCGAAGCGATGCTCCGGTTTTTCACAGTGAGGGACAACGTCGTCGGAGCGGTGACGGATTTTTTTACGGCGCCCATCCGCGAAGGGCGGGTGGATTTCTCGCTGTGGGACATCATCGCCTTTGGTTTGGTTCTGACTGCGGCAGTTCTGATTTCACGAGCAGTTCGTCTGCTGCTGGAAGACGATGTGTTTCCGAGAATGCGGCTCGGCAGAGGCATCCCTGTAATGATCTCCACCACAGCTTATTATGCGATCCTGCTCTTCGGTTTTTTCTTCGCCCTCGGCATCGCCGGAGTGGACGTCAATCGCTTCACGTTGCTGGCCGGTGCGTTCGGCGTCGGGATCGGCTTTGGCCTGCAGAATATCGTGAACAACTTTATTTCGGGGCTGATTCTTTTGTTTGAGCGTCCGATTCATCCCGGAGATACCATTGAAGTGGGCGGTGTGTCCGGTATCGTTAAAAAAATCGGCATTCGCTCAAGCATGATCAGCACTGGCGATGGCGCCGATGCGATCATTCCGAACGCAACCTTGATCTCCGACAAGCTCATGAACTGGACTTTGACCGATCCGTGGCGGCGGCTTGAGATTAACATTGGAGTTGCCTACGGTTCCGATCTGCAAAAAGTGATGGAGATTTTGCTCGCCGTCGCCGCCGCGGATTCCAACGTTCTCAAGGATCCTGCGCCGGCGGTGGCTTTCCAGGGCTTTGGCGAAAGCTCGCTAAACTTTGCCTTACGGTTTTGGACCCTCGTCCAGGCTAATGTCGACACCAAGAGTCGGCTCTCCATCGCCCTGGTTCAAGCGCTTCACGAGGCGAGAATAGAGATGCCGTTCCCACAGCGCGACCTCAACTTAAAGTTTGCGGACAAGCAAATAAGAGAACTTTTCTCGCCAAGAGGACACGAGCCGCGCAAAACTGAATGAAAGAAAGGATTGCTCAGGTTTCTCTCCCATGATGGCCCGGATCCGACAGCCGCATGCTAAGCAAGGCGCGCCCCGAGGTTTTGTTAATAGTGCTTGACGACACCGGCTTTGACTTAGTGAGGTAGTTAATCGGTGCGTTCTAAGTTTGAAGGGGATCGATGACTTCGAGAAAGGGAAAACGGTGAAAGTCGGCATCTCGAGTGCAGATCTGCCGGATTCCGTGCTCGCTCATGAGGATGGCTGTATGCGCGTCGTGTAGCAGGTTGCCAGCAAGGTGAGGAATTTCGTCAATAACCTGCTCTGCGACCAGCGGATGTTGTTGGGTCGGCACCAGAATGTCGAGGCCTGGCGACTCAAGCAACGCCTGTACGAATTTCCAAGCCTCCACCACATTCCACGGTCGTCGCATTACTCGCGGATGAGTTGTCACTCGCAAAAACTCATAAAGGATCGACCAGCTTGTATACCAGGCATCTGCGCGTCCTCGCTGCCGTTCCAACCAGTTACGGCAACCGGCATAAAATGGCGAATCGGCATCGGCGGCATAAACCAAAATGTTGGTGTCTACAACAAGCATTAACGCCCTTCCATGGCCTGATACAATGCGTCTCGGTCTGCGATATCGACGAGCGTGCCCCCGCTTTGAAATGTAGGCAGGGGAGGAATGTCTTGGCGCTTTCGCTGCGACCGGAACAGTCCGCGGAGGGCCATCTCGACAAGCTCAGACATCGTGCGTTTTTGCCGCGCCGCCTCACGCTTGAGTTGAGCCATGACCGTGTCATCGATGTTAAGGGTTGTCTTCATATGGAAAACCATATCAGGCATACAGCTATATTGCAATGGAGTGTCGAGACAATCGAGCTGCTCACCGCGAGAAAACTAAGTAACTGCTGGGAGGAATAGCGGGAATGAAGCGATTTGAATTCTTCTTATTGGCAATGAGTATGCTGGGAACAAGTTTAGTTCTGGCGGCTGAGTCGCCGGTGGGCAAATGGAATACGGTCGACGAAAAGAACGGCAAAGTCACATCTCAAGTGGAGATCTATGAGCAGAGCGGCAAATTGTTCGGCAAAATAGTGGCCTTGACCGAACCGAACGATAAGCAGGGCAAACCAAAAGTTTGCGTCGCGTGTACCGGTGCCGATAAAAACAAACTCATCGTAGGGCTAGTGATTCTTAGGGACCTGAGCCCAAGTGGCGATCGTTACAAGGGTGGCACGGTCTTGGACCCCGAGGACGGCAAGGTTTACACGGCGGAAATCTGGGTTGAAGATGGCAAACTCATGGTTCGCGGTTACTCTGGATTTCTCTACAAGACGCGGACTTGGCTCAAGAGTACTTGAGACGGATTAACATTTGGAGTGTCACGTTTAGATCTGGGATGGCTGACCACAAATCCTAACCCATTTCCTCTCTAAGGTATTTGGAAGCTCAAAATCAGAGTGCGCCGGATGGTAAACCCCGCCTAATCGAAATAGGTTAACTTAAGATAGGTGGGTGAGCCCACCTTAAGTTAAACATTTACTCGCCCGATCTCAAACTCGTTGTGCGAGTTCAGCGGAGAATCTTAAAGCAACCGTGGACTTGTCGACTATACATTCCAGAGTGCTCAGAAGGAAAAGAGATTCACGAAGGCTGCCGTGATCTGAGCGCTGCGGCACGACCAAGACCCGCAAATCAGAGGAGGAATCACTATGGAAGAGAATGACAAAGGTGGCTTGCTCGGGAAAGTCAGGCACGTTGGCGAGCGATTGATGGAAGTGGGAGGTGAAGTCTCGCGGTTGGGGAACGAAGCCTCTCATGCCGTCGAAGACGGAGTCGCTGCTGCGCGCCGGTTCGCCAGGCGCGGCCGTACTGCCACGGAAGATTTGATCGACGACGCGGCCTATCATATCAGACACGAGCCGTTGCGGTCTGTGGTTGTGGGTTTAGCGATCGGGTTCGGTTTGGGCGCGTTGGCTACATGGCTGGCGACCCGCCCCCCCAGAGAGTAGACAGAAAATCATCACCCCACCGGCTTTTTCTTTAAGGGCGGGATACTCGATTTACGTCATGTTTTGCGGGGGGAACCAATGAAGCTTCGCCACCTATTGTTATTAATAGCATTGATCGTGCCAATTCCTATTTGTTCAAACCCTTTGTTCGCGCAACCACTGGTAACGGGCGTTGCTCCGAATCGTGGTTCAACTGGCGGCGGAACATTATCATCATCATCATGTGTCTGACCCCAGCCTCTCCCAGCCTCCCTCCAGGTAGGTTGCCAGAACCGGGTGTTTGCAATAAGTAATTGTCAATTGCATTAGCCGGCGTAATAGCAACGGGGAGTGATGATCGCGGCGTGAATACCATAGGCGAAAATCTGTGGGGCGATCAAAACATTTTGGGACGCAATCTGAGGGAGGTTGTTCGCGGGTTGCGTCTCGGGAATGTCCTCGGGTTCTGTCTGTTCGGGGTGGCCTTCTATTTCGCCTACCGGTACGGAATGTCCTTCAGTTATGAGACCTCGTCGCCGTTCTGGTTTCCGGATTCGGTTTTGCTTTGCACGCTGCTGATGGTTCGGCCGAGCCGGTGGTGGGTGTTTATCCTCGCAGCGCTGCCAATTCGACTGCTGGCCCCTGTCTCTTCGGGTATTCCTTTATGGTTTTTGCTGGCTACTTTCGCGAATGATTCCATCAAAGGGCTAATCGCTGCCGCGGCTCTTCGGCGTTTTCTTAGGAATCCCGTTCGTTTCGAAACCTTGCGGGACTTTGCGCTGTACTGTCTGTTTGTGGTGCTCCTGGTTCCCGCCGCTTCGGCATTCGGTGGAGCTGCGGCACGGTCCTTTCTCGGACATGATTTTTGGCTGGCGTGGGAGCAATGGTTTCTCAGAGATGCCCTGGCTCAACTGGTCGTCACACCGGTGATTTTTTACTGGGTTCTAGGGGCCCCATGGAAAGCGCTGGCCCGTTTCGGGACACGTTGGGTCGAAGGAGGGTTGCTGGCGGCAGGATTGATCGCGACCGCATATATTGCCTTCAACAGTGAGGCGGGCGGCGCCAGTTTCGCCGAACCCCGCTTCTATGCGCCGGTTCCGTTTTTGTTTTGGGCGGCGATTCGATTTGGAATGCTCGGGGCGACGGGTGCGATCGCGGTCATCGCTTTTTTTTCCGTGGATGCCGCACTTCATGGCCTAGGCCCCTTTTCGGGACGGTCGCCTGGCGACACCGCTCTTGCCCTCCAGCATTTCCTGTTACTTAGAGCCGCGCCTATTTATTTGGTCGCTGTGTTGATTGAGCATAGGAGGGGCATCGAGAACTCCCTGCGGGAGAGTGAAGGACGTTTCCGAAGCTTGGCCAATACCGCTCCCGTATTGATCTGGACATCAGGGCCTGACGGACTTTGCGAGTTCTTCAACCAAGGTTGGTTGGATTTCACCGGTCGCAGTTTGCAGCAGGAATTGGGAAACGGTTGGGCCGACGGCGTGCATCGAGAGGACATGCGCCATTGTCTGGAAACCTATCACTCTGCTTTTGATGCACGACAGCCGTTCGAGATGGAATATCGACTGCGCCGGCACGATCGGGAATATCGCTGGATTCTCGACAGAGGCGTGCCGCAGTATGCTCCAGATGGGAAATTTGTCGGCTATATCGGCTCAGCCATCGACATCACTGACCGCAAGCGAATACAAGAGAAAAATGATGAGTTGGTTCACCATCTGGGCGAGCGAGTCAAGGAACTAACCGCCTTACACGGGGCCGCTCGCATTCTTCAGAATGAGGAGCAAACGACGGCAGATTGGATGCAACAGCTTGTCGCGGTTTTACCCCCTGCCTGGCAATACCCGGAGATCACGGCTGCCTGCATTCGGTTTGGAGGATTGGAGTTTGCGACGCCGAATTTCAAGCAAACTCCCTGGATCCAGCGCGCGGATTTTTCCGTGGCCGAGGGACAGCGGGGAACCATCGAAGTTGTCTACCTGGAGGAGAGACGGGCGGAGCGGGAGGGACCTTTTATCACCGAGGAGCGAAATCTGATCGACTCTTTGGCCGAAATGTTGCGCTCGGCAATTGAGCGCAGACAGGCGCAAGAGCAGGTCAGTCTCTTGCAAACAATAATGATGGAAGTGGGGGCGGCTAATGACCTTTCCTCCGCGCTGGGAGTTGTTATTCGTCGGGTGTGCGAGAAAACAGGTTGGGCGATCGGACAAGCCTGGATTCCGCGTCACGATGGGACTGTTCTCGATTGTAGCTCGGCATGGTTTTCCGTTGTATCCGGCCTGGAGGAATTCAGGCGGTATTCTGACACGACTACTTTTCTGCCGGGCGTGGGCCTGCCCGGACGGGTGTGGTCATCGAAGCGGATGGTGTGGGTGCAGGATGTGACCTCGGATCCGAATTTTCCCCGCGCCGAGGTCGCTGGTGAAATCGGATTGAAGGCGGCATTGGCGCTACCCATCCTGAGCGGTGATGAAGTTTTAGCGGTAATTGAATTTTTCATGCGTGAGCCGCGCCGTGAGGACGAACGACTTGTCAAAGTCATCACCGCGGTCGCGGCACAATTAGACCTGATCATTGAGCGCAAGCGCGCCGAGCAGACGCTGCGGGAAAACGAGACCGCGCTTCGGGCGAGCTATGATCGTATTCAAGATCTGGCGGGAAGGCTTATCCGGGCACAGGAAACTGAGCGCTCGCGCATCGCAAGCGATTTACACGACGATGTCAACCAGCAACTCGCGGGCTTGTCCATCGCCCTCAGTAACATCAAGAGGCGGTTGCATGTCGGTGGGGATGGGACCGTTCAGGAGGAGCTGACCCGGCTGCAGCAGCGCACCATGGACCTGGCCGACGTGATTCGTAACCTATCGCATGAATTGCACCCCGGAGTGTTGCAACACGTCGGTCTGGCCGCCGCGCTCAAAGGTCATTGCGCCGAGTTTGGCAGGCAATACGCGATCGAAATAACACTTTCCGCCGCCGACAGTCTCGACGGCATTTCGCATGACGTTGCGCTCTGTCTGTACCGCGTCGCTCAGGAAGCGCTGCGCAACATCGCTGCACATGCGGCCGCGCACCAGGCGCAGGTCACCCTGAGATCTACCGGAGAGAGCCTGGAATTGGTCATCGCTGATGATGGGCAGGGGTTTGATCTCGTTAAAGCGCAGCGCTCAGGTGGTTTAGGACTGATCAGCCTGGACGAGCGGGTGCGGTTGATAGGAGGGAGTTTGGCAATCGACAGTCAACCGCAGCGCGGAACAGAGGTGCGAGTACAAGTTCCATTGGGAGGAAACCGATGAAGCGCCGTACGAAAGTATTGCTCGCCGATGACCACGCGATTGTCGCCCAGGGTTTGGCGACCCTTTTGAAAGATCATTTCGACCTTGTGGGCACCGTAGGCAATGGCAACGAGCTGATCGACGCCGCTCGGAAGCTCCGGCCCGACGTGATTGTCGCCGATATTGCCATGCCGGTGTTGAGCGGGCTGGAAGCGCTGCGCCGCCTCAAAGCGATGCGAAGCGAGGCCAAAGTCATCTTCCTGACAATGCATGCCGATGCCCAGCTCGCCACCGAAGCCTTTCGCGCCGGAGTGTCTGGATATGTACTGAAACAGTCTGCCGGCGAGGAGCTCATCGCCGCCATTCGAGAGGCTCTACAGGGAAGGACCTATTTGACACCATTGATCACCAAAGACGTCATCGCAAACTTCACAGAAACCACACCGCCCACTGTGAAGCTGACGCCGCGACAGCGCGAAGTGCTGCGACTGATCGCGGAGGGGCGGAGGATGAAAGAAATTGCCGCGATCCTGGAGCTTTCGACTCGCACGGTCGAGACCCACAAATATGAGATGATGCGAGGGCTCGGCGTAGAAAGCACCGCGGAGCTTGTCCGCTACGCCGTTCAAATCGGTCTGGTCAACCGCTAGCTCGCGGAGCGGTTCAAATCGTTCAAGCCGTTCAAGAAGTTCAAACCGTCGCGGATCACCCCTGCCTAGTTAACTGAGTGATGCATTTAAACCCAATACTCCAGTACTCCAACACTCCATTCTTCTTACCCGCTAGTCCGTATTTTTACTGAGCCTCGCCCTCCGTATATTTTCGGACTCATTTCCCCGTATATTTCCGAATTGTGTTAACGCACGGTTTATCTACAATATCACACATCATGAACATGTTTAGTGAGGAAGAAAAAATTCGCGCGCGAGTTATTTTGGCCGATGATCATCCGGAGGTTGTTGAAGACATCCGAGCGCTGGTGGAACCGGAGTTTGACGTGGTGGCCACTGTCGGAGACGGCAACGCGCTTGTCGCCGCAGCCGAAACGATCGGTTTCGATGTCATCGTCACCGACATTGCCATGCCGGGCCTTAACGGCATCGCGGCTGCGACCCAGATCCTCCGGAATAATCCGACTGCACGAATCGTATTTGTGACTGTACACAATCGGCCAGAACTGGTGGAGAAAGGCTTAAGCATCGGCGCGTTGGGTTACGTATTGAAGCTCAGAGCCGGCGATGACCTTGTCCCGGCGATCCATGCTGTGCTGCGGGGACAACGTCATCTCTCGCCAACCATAGGTAGTGTATCCGAGTAATCGGCATGACCGCCCGCCATAGTTTATGGGCGCTCAGCCACGCAGAGGCGCAAGTACTTCAACAGGAGGTCGCCAATGGAAGGAGAAGAGATTTTCAACGCTATACGTAAAGGGTACCCACACCGCGCTGAAATTGGTGGAGCCGGAGCGCAGGAGAATGCCATCATCGGTGAAAGCGATGCGATAAAGCGTGTCTGTTTTGGCATCGAGCGGGTGGCTCCCACGGACACGACTGTGCTTATCCTTGGCGAGACCGGTACCGGCAAAGAGCTAGCGGCCCGGGCAATTCACGAGCGCAGTGCCCGTAGAGACCGGCCGCTGGTGAAGGTGAACTGTTCCACATTGCCGTCGGATCTCATTGAGAGTGAACTGTTTGGACACGAGAAAGGAGCCTTCACCGGAGCGATAGCGCGGCAGATCGGGCGGTTTGAGTTAGCGGATGGCGGGACGATCTTTTTGGACGAGGTCGGAGATTTGCCGTTGCGGCTCCAGCCACGGCTGCTCAGGGTGCTGCAAGAGGGGGAGTTCGAGCGGTTGGGGAGCGGGAAAACGATCAAGGTTGACATGCGCGTGATCGCGGCGACCAATCGGAATTTGGCCGAGGCGATGCAGAGGGGGAAATTTCGTCATGATCTCTACTACCGGCTCAACGTCTATCCGATAACCTTACCGCCGTTGAGAAAGAGACGTGAGGATATCGGGTTGTTGGCCGAGGCGTTTTTGCAGGAGGCGAGCCGGCGGTTGGGGCGGTTATATGATCCTATCTCGGAAGAAGTTCTGGAGTTGCTGACCCGCCATGACTGGCCGGGGAACATCAGAGAGTTAAAAAACGTCATTGATAGGGCAGCGGTAGTTTCGCCCGGAAGTTGGCTCGAACTTCCCGAGCGTTGGGCGCTTTCCCTCCGGCGATTTTCCAGTGCTCCTGGGCCGAGCCGGCCATCCAAGCCGGCACCGCGCGGGGCCACCTTGAAAGAGCTGCAACGGTCCCACATTCTTGAGGTCATGCAGCAAACCGGATGGTGTGTTGAGGGGCCGAAAGGAGCGGCACGACTACTCGGCCTCAACCCGAGTACCTTGCGCTCACGCATGCTCAAGCTGGGCATTCGAAAGGAAAGTCGAATAACGCCCATCAAATAGGAATTAAAAATGATCAAGACCGGGGCAAATATTGCCATTGTGGATGATGATGCATCTGTCTGCGGCGCGATTAGTGGGTTGCTTCGCTCGCTGGGAATGAACACCGACACGTTCACATCGGGTCACGAGTTCATCGAGCATCTCGAGACTAAGCGATTTCATCCTGACTGTGTCGTGCTTGATGTGCAGATGCCGGGAATGAACGGCCTCGAGGTGCAGGAACTCTTAGTCCGGAGTGAAAAGCCTCTTCCCGTCATCTTCATCACTGCCCACGACGAGGCCAGTGTACGTGAACGGGCTCTGCAGGCGGGTGCGGTGGCCTTCCTGCCCAAGCCGTTCGATGGCGAGGTATTCGTCAAAACACTTAATGAAGCTTTGAAAGAGAACCGCGGGAGGACAAGCTAAAGAGAGCGGCCGCGTTTCTGGCGGCGCTGGCTGGTACGGCGGGTGGCCTCCGCGCAGGATAACCCCCCTGCGACGCCGACCGTACCAGCTCTTTCAATTCTCGGCTCAATTGCGTGGGAATTGGCTCCGTTACTGAATTCCGCTGGGGCATGACAGAACCC
>Ga0081455_10009162_pt1 | contig 10204 bp, 6 predicted proteins | sample TabmetS3T2R1_FD_70207 | JGI IMG/M metagenome (GOLD analysis project Ga0081455, IMG submission 70207) | Tabebuia heterophylla rhizosphere microbial communities from the University of Puerto Rico - S3T2R1 | ecosystem: Host-associated > Plants > Roots > Rhizosphere ... | reverse complement strand
AGGCCGGGCTGCAGAGACACGTGCCCGTGCTTGTCGGGGAAGCGAGCGTGCGCGCCATGATCATCACGGGGACCGGCAAGGCCTTCTGTGCCGGTGGGGACATCCGCGCCATGCAGGCGCCAGAGGGTCGCAAGGCACCGGCCGTGCGTGCCCGCATGCAGGTGACGCATGCCTGGGCCCGCGCCTTGCTCGATTGCGACAAGCCGGTGATCGCAGCGGTAAACGGCGCAGCGGTCGGCGGCGGTCTGGCGCTCGCCCTGCTCGCCGACCTCATCGTCGCCAGCCGCGAGGCCTACTTCATGAGCGGCTACTCCAAGCTCGGCGCGCTGCCGGATTTGGGGCTGCTGCAGACGCTGCCCTGGGCCATCGGCAGCCTGCGCGCCAAGGAGATGATCCTGCTGAACCGACGCTACACAGCAGATGAGGCGGTGGCGATCGGGCTTGCCAATCGCGCCGTGGCACCCGAGCGCTTAATGCCGGAAGCGCTGGCGATGGCTGAGGAGATCGCCGCCGGGCCGGGACCCATGCTCAGTATGAGCAAGGTAATGATGAAGCGCGCCTATGAGGCCAGCGTGGAGGAGTTCTTCGAGCGCGAGGCCATCGCCCAGGCCATCCCGTTCGGCAGCGCTGAGTTCAACGAAGGCGTCGAGGCATTCCTGTCGAAGCGTAAACCTCGTTTCAACGGCTGAGTTTCGAGGCCACTTCGACTGCTCCCAAAAGGGGCCCTCCTCTCACCCCAAAAGAGGCTCTTACCAGGGCGCTAGCCAGGGTGACCTACAAGGCCGGACAAGGAGAGCGAGCAGCCACCTCGGGGCGCCTTGGTTCAATAAAAGCCCTCGCGAGAGTGTCCTGAGGGCAAGCTGCATCCGGGGGTTGCTTCAGCCATCGCAGGCGGCTTGCGGCGGGTCACCGTGTAGCCCCTCGGGGTTTCAAACCCGATAATCTACAGACTTTCCCCGATAGAGCTGGGCCGGTTCCTTCAGCCAGAGATTCCTATTCTCAACGGCTCACAAATCGAGACATGTCGAACCTGTCACGACCGCTCCGCGACTGGAGCAGCCTGAGGGCAATGTTTCAGTCCGATTGCATCGCCTCCTCGGCAGCTAGTGCCATGGTGCTCGCCCTCGCGATCGGGGTTGCCTACTTCGTAGCTGCGCGACTTGGCCTTGTTTTCATGACCAAGCCGGGGCTGGCCGTCTTCTGGCCGGCCGCGGGCGTCGCAGTCGGAGCATTGATCGCGTTGGGACCAAAGGCGCGGCTACCCGTGGCCGTGGCTGTCGTGGTCGCCACCACACTGGCCAATGTCGCGATCGGCAGGATTGCCTCGCTCTCCCTGATCTTTGGCTTAGTTAACGCGGGGCAGACGCTGCTCACCGCTTGGCTGGTCGAACGCTGGTTCGGTCGCGAATTCAAGCTAGAGGATATCTTTCAGGTCCTTGGCTTCTTAGCGGCGAGTGCGATCGGTGCGGCCATGGCTGCGGCCGGCGCAGCGCTGGCCATCAGCCTTGCCCAGGCAGCTGCATCCCCTCTCGACCTTTGGCGGCTTTGGTTTGCATCGTGCCTGCTTGGCATCGTCACCATGGCTCCCCTCGTGATTGGACTTGCGGTTGCCTGGCGCGAACGGTTGCCGCGTCGCGAGGTGATCGAAGGCAGCGCAGCGCTTGGGATGCTGGCCGCGCTCGGTGCGTTCTTGATGTCACTCAGACCGGGACCTTGGGCCACGGCCATTCCCGTGATCCTGGGCTTCCCACTGCTCCTGTGGATTGCGGTGCGCTGCCGTCCCGTATTCGCAGCAGCTGCAGCCCTCGTCGTGGCGCTCATAGTCTTCACGTCGACGACCTTTGATCTGGGGCCCTTTGGAAATCCAAGCATTCCTGCTTCAGACCGCATCTTGGCCGCGCAAACGGCGGTGTTGATGGCGGGGTTGTTGGCCTTTGTTCTCGCCGCCCTTTTCGATGAGCGGCGCCGGAATGAAGCCATGCTCCAACAAGGAAAAGAGCGCCTTCAGCTCATGGTGGCCGAGCTCGATCATCGCGTTAAGAACGTGCTTGCAACCGTCAATGCGGTCGCCGCCCACACGTTGAACGCGAGCAGCTCGATGGACCACTTCGTGGCCGCGCTCGATGGTCGCCTGAGGTCGATGGCATCAACGCATGAGATGTTGAGCCATAAGCGGTGGCGGGGCTTAACGCTGTCAGACCTGCTGCGACGGGAGCTGGCCCCTTACCGCATGTCCAACAATAGTGAGATTGACGGGCCCGAAGTGACACTCAGCGCGGAGGCCGGTCAGGCCGTGGCCATGGTCCTGCATGAGCTCGCCACCAACGCGGCAAAGCACGGCGCCCTATCGACGCGCGAAGGTCGCGTGTCCGTGCGATGGCATTTGCCCCTGAACGGCAACGGGCATGATCGGCGGCTCGTCATCGAATGGGAGGAAAGCGGCGGGCCCTGCGTCGAAGTTCCGAGCAAACCCGGCTTTGGGACGAGCGTCATCGGCGACCTCATTCCCTATGAGCTCGGTGGCAGGGTCGATCTCGCCTTTGCACGCAACGGGCTCCGATGCCGGGTAGAAATTCCTTCTGACTGCGTCAGCTAAGAAGTCCTAGCTACCAAGCGATTGACGGGAGGCTCGCCTGCGCTGGGCTCGAGAGCGGCCAGCAACGACGCGCGTAAGCGATCCTCGGCAGCGAAATTATTTGCCAGCGTCCGGATCACGGTCTCAAAAAGCGCTCGGTACTCCGATGCCTTGCTGGCCTCGCCGAGGCCCTCGTAAATCCGTGCCGCCGCCAGATAAATGCGCCATGCGGCAAGCGGCAGGTTTGCATTGTCAAGGATGGTCAGCGCGCGCTCCAGTTGAGCGCGTGCATCCTCCAAATCACCCGCGGCGAAGGCGATCCGGGCCAGCAGGCCATGGGCGAGCGCCAAATGGTTCCGATCCGGGGCGGGTGCTGCATAGTCATGCAGCTCCATCGCGCGCGTCCTGGCCTGCGCGATGTCGCCCACGAGGAGGCAATATTCACCGAAACAATGATAAAACTGCGTGTAGATGGTAAAATCGAGACCGGTGCCATCGTCCCGGACCCGGCGCTGGACATCCTCGATTTGCTGTGCCGCGCGTTGCGGATCTCGCAGGCCGACGAAGGCCTTCGCCAGCACCGCCCGATGAAAGAAAAAGGCGAACGGATTTTCCTCGAGGATCATCTCCTCAACGTCTTCACAAAGATCGCAAGCCCCCTGAAAATCCATGGCCTCGACATGGAGCCACGCTAAGGTCAAGCGACACAGCGCCCGGGCCGGGCGATTGGCGTTTTTCTCCGCCAGCGCCAAGGCCTCGATTGTTTCCTGTTGCAGTTGGCGCCACTCTCCCAGGTGCAGAAGCGCGGTCGACTCCATGACATTGAACAGGACGAAGATGTAGATGTCGCCCACCTCGCGCGCCAGTTTTTTGCCATGCGTCGCCGAAACCCGGCACTCCTGATAACGGGATCTGGAGCACTCCAGGATGCCCTCAATCCCATCGCGCCGGATCAGCGTGGCATGATCCTTGGCATTGGCGGTGACCTGCATGGCTTTGAGGCAGAGCTCGGCGTCCTCGTCTCGCCAGCCCTTCAAATAGAGATTGATGCTGGCGCTGCTGCCTTGCACCAGCGCTCTGAAAACCTCATCCTCTACGGCTTGCGCTTTGGCGGCGGCTTCTTCCGACGCTTGCAGGCAAAGGCGCCGATCGGCATGGAGACAGAATCGGCTCACCGCCAGCAGGCCGTTGACCTCGGCGCGGAGCTGCCCCGCCGCCGCAGCGCAGGCGATCATTTCCTTGAGATCTTGCACAGACCCGGCGAGATCCCCCGATGACCGCCGCGCCCAGCTGCGCTGACGCAGCAAACCAATGCGTGGTCCATACTGATCCGGTGCCTTCAGGTGATCCAGAATGCCAAGGGCCCGGGTCAGATAGTTGGCTGCTTCCTCGTGCCCAAGACGTTTGGCCGAACTTTCCGCGGCCTGGCCGAGGTAGCGCAGTGCGTTCGGGAAATCGCGGCCGTGCTCGAAATGCATTGCGAGCGTCGGCGCGACATCTGCGGTGCGATTCCCGTACGCATCCCGCAGCCGCTCGCCCATCCGGCGATGGATCAGAGCGCGCCGGCCGGGCGTGAGCCCCTGGTAGAGGACATTCTGATAGAGAATATGGTGGAAGGCGTAGGACCCCGAATAGGTTCCGTCCGGCCACTCCGCCGGCCTCGACGCCACCAGCGTGCGATCCTTGCGTGCCAGCGCCTCGAGCATCTGTTCCGTTTCCAAGGTGTCGCGCGCAAGTCCGGCAGCCACGAGGGCGGCAGCAAATTCGCCGCCGGCGACGCTGGCGACCTCAAGCAGCTGTCGTTCATCCTCGGTCAGGCGATCCAGCTGATGACTGATCACATTGATCAAATCGGTCGGAACGACATCCTGGGACAAGGCCGCATCGCGCCTCAAGTGCCAGGCTCCGTCGACCTTGACGACGACCTGCTGATTGATGAAGAAGTCCAGCAGTGAGGCGACGAACAGCGGCTGCCCCTGCGTGCGCCCAAACAGAGGCCCGATGAGCGCGGAGGCGACCTCCTCGTTGGCAAAGCGCAGCGCAAGATGGTGCTCCACCTCGCCCCGGGACAGGCGATCAAGCCGCAGCTCGCGGCAGTGCCCATGAATGCCCAGATCTTGGTGCAATCGCCGCACGGGGTGCCCACCAATGATGCTGTCGGCCGGGCGATAGGAGGCGAGAATAAGCACGGAGGCCCGCCGATCGCCGCGCGCGAAGCGCGACAGCACGTCCAGCGTGGCGAAGTCGCTCCAGTGCAGATCCTCAAGCACGATGGCCAGTGGGCGATCCACACTTGAGACTTCGAGAAGGTCGCAGAATTCGCGCAGCATCCGTTCCCGCGTGGCCCCGAAGACCTCGTTTTGAAAGGCCGTCGCGTCCGTTTCCTCCCGGAAGGAGGGCATTTGCAGCAGCCAGGTCGGGGCGCGGGCTCGAATTGTTTCCAGCACGGACGACCCACCAGGGGCCCGACAGCGTGCCTCCAAGGCGTCGATCAACGGGTGAAAGGCTTCATCCGTGCCAAAACGCTCGGTGCAGTGCCCGAATAGGGATTCCGCACCGAGGCGCGAGAGCCGCTCGATCGCCATTTCGATGAAAGTGGTCTTGCCGATCCCCGGCTCGCCCGTGATGAAGACGAGCTGCCGTTCACCGGCAAGCATGCGCTGTGTCATGGCCTCCAGGGTCGCCAGAGGTGCAGCGCGTCCAACCCACCACCGCAGTGTTCGCCGTTGCTCGGTCGATACCTCTTGCGCGCTCTCAATGACGACGCCTCCGTTCTCAGGTGTCGCGAGCGCGGGCCGCGCCTCGGCGGTTTTGTGGAGCCGCACCCGATAGACCCGGATTGGCCGCGCAATGTTCTTGAGTTGGTGTTGCCCGGCGTCCTCAAAGGCAATGCCGAGCCTCTCGAGACTGCCGTGCGCGTCTTCCTGAACGCGATCGGACACGCAGATCCCACCAACGTCCGCTAAGGCCTCGAGGCGCGCGGCGACGTTGACGCCATCACCATGGATGCTCGCGGCCTCGATGATGTCGCCGACGTTGATCCCCATCCGGAATTCGAGCCGCTTGTCTGGCGGCACGGCTTGATTTCGCGTGGCCATTGCGCGTTGGATCTCAACCGCGCAACGCAGCGCATCGACGACACTGGCAAACAGGACGAGCAACCCGTCCCCCGTCGTCCGGGCGATCCGGCCGCGATGCTCCTTGATCTTGGGATCGACGACTTCGCGGTGATGGGCATTCAATTGCGCGAAGGTGCCCTCATCGTCAGCGCCGATCAGGCGGCTATAGCCGGCGATATCGGCCATCAGAATGGCCATCAGCCGTCGCTCGATTTGCTCGCTCTGCACAGGTTTTCCGCTCTGAGGATGTGGGGGGATTGTAGGCTGATCGGTTCTTGACGACTATCAGGATAAACAAGGTTTCCTAACGCTGCCCGGCGGCAAAAAACCAGCAGGTACCGACGCGGGAGGGCCCCTGCTCACCATGCTAACGCACGGCCGGCAGGCGGCAGGCTCCGGCCAAGAGAGTTTCGCGCGAGCGGGGGCCCAATGACTGCGTCCGCAAGGACGCGGCAGAGCAAAAAAATTCACCCGCAGATGTTTGCGGTATTGCCGACACGGCATTCGTCCCATCGTTCCTAACGCAGGTGGGAATTCGCCGGGACGGTTTTGCCGGGCTAGCGAGGTGGGTGATCGCCACGGCGAACGCGAGCCGCCCACGGCATCATCATGGCGTCGGTGGCAATAGGCAAGTTACGCGGAAGTAAGGACTGAGGGATTTTCAGGCGTTGATCGCCGCGGCGCCCAGTCCCCACGTCAATCTCTCAAGGCTGGAGGTGAGGTTCATCGCCACGTTAACGCCGCCACGCCCCTTGCAGCTCATGCGCAGGGGCACCACGACGGCCATAGACACGGACGGATCGGAGGAGATGGGCCCGCTGAGGACAGGCCGTCGATTGATACCGCTACCGATGGGAGCGGATCGGCAAACGATGCGCCGATCCGCAGGAGTGTGGACCGGAGCGGTCTCCGCACCGCGACCGGTCGATCCAAGCGAGTGGTCGCTCGCGTTATTGGCCCGATTTTGCGACTGACGCGCGGGTCTCGGGCCTTGGCTGAAATTTAGCCGCCGTTTTCGTGTCACTTTCGGGAGCGTTGGTCGCGGGACGCGCAGGCTCGGCGGTCACTTCGCCATTTCGTGCTGGGTTTTCCTTGGCTACCGGCGCAACCAGTGGCTCAGTAGCGCGACGGATCTGACCTTCGAAAGAAGCGCCGTCCTCGATCCCTAAGGATTTTTCGAAAAAGATTTCGCTCTCAACGCGGGCGGTGTCTTGGAGCTTCACGCGATTGGCCCGGATCACGCCGCCTTTGACTTTGCCACGGATCACCACTTCAGCTGCGAGAACGTCGCCGTCGATGGTGGCATCCCGTCCGACGATGAGCTGCGTGCAACGAATGTGGCCTTGCACCTTGCCATCAACCTGGATGTCGCCCTCGCTCTCGAGGTTGCCTTTCATGGTCAGCCAAGCGTCGATCACCGAGCGTGCAGGTGTCCCGGCGCGTTGCCGCAGCGCCTCAGCACTCATGTTCAGCGGCTGAGTGCTGTGATTGAGAGGCATAAAACCGTTTGTGGATCTTCCCGCGCTGTCGCCCACGTAGTCCGTCATGTTTTCTATCTTCTTGGCGAATATCATCGTGATCTCCAAGGGGTGGCTAACCAAAGTCCATAGCCCCAATAGATCGAATGTCTTAGCGGACGCTTGCACGACCGATAGGGTTCGCCAAAGGCTGATGTTAATCGCTTTTGTTGTTTAACAACTTAGTCCATGGTGTTCGCTTTTGGCACGGATTGAGGTGTAAACGCGGTCGAAATCTCAGCATCCGCCGGTTTGAAGAGTGGTTGTCGATCGGACAACGGCATATCAACCTGTTCGCCGCTCTTGCGGTGCTCGATCCTGGACCCTAATTGGGCCGATAGCTGCGCTTGTAGTCGGCCCAGGTCGGATGTCCCACCACCACGTTCTTGGGCGCTGGTGCCAATCGAAACGAATGAGCGGCACGGCAGCCAGATTCGGTTCGCCAGCAGCGGGGCACGGCCGATAACGGGAAGGCAGGGATCGAAGTAGCTGGGTACGGACACGGCGACCACTTTGCTCTTTTCGCCGTCACGAGGGTCGCGAGAGCAAGCACAGGCGCTGCGGGTCTGAAAGCTAATATTCCTGTGCTCGTATCAGTAGGCGGCAGAGGTCTTCAGGGAGGTTTGCCAGAGTGCGCTTAGGAGCTCGCAAAGGCGCTTGTCGCCGATAATTCTTGTGATCCAGGAACCACGGCCTGCAATAGGTCATGTAAAGAAGTGGGCGAGGCACGGCGCTCCGGTTTGCGGTGCCACCGTGTCGCAGCCGGTAATCCCAAATCACACACGAACCTTCCCGAACGAGCGGCTCGATACCATCATCCGTTGAAGCGTGTGTTTCGCCACGATGAGACCCAGGCCAGAGCGCAGTCGTCCCGTGAATCTCGTTCATCTCAAGAAGCGGGATCCCAACGGTTACCGCGAACGTCGGTAGCAAGCGGTTTAATGCCGCCTGTGGGAAAATGTCTCCCCCGTCCTGGTGAATTGGCTGCCTTGCGGCGCCCGGCATTGAGCAAACGACCCCATAGGCAGCCAAGACAAACTCGCCCTGAAACGTGGCACTCAGAATAGGACAAAGCCACGGATTCGCGATCAATTCCCGCCGCTCGAATGGCGGCTCAAGATCGAGCGTGATCATCAATCGCCTATTGCCCACCTGCAAGGCATCATCGTGCTCTCGCCCATCGAGGTAGCTATCATACCTCTGAACAAAGGTTTCTCTTGCCTCTCGGATCAATGCCGGCTCGACGATATCTTCAAGAATCAGGGTCCCGGCCGTCCGCATCGACTGTGAGGCTCTTTCGAGCGTCGTGGTGGTGAACTCGCCCGCGCCCCGCTCCGTTGCCGACGGTGTGATTTTCGTAACCAAAGGCGAGCGGTCCTGCATCGTAGCCGTGTCATAGATTGCGCTACCGTAGCGCTGAGCATTCTGCGACACATGTTAGGTATCAGCAAGCGGCCTGCTAGCAACAGCAGCGTATGATCGATGAACTTGCGACGATCTCCTCGGGAAAAGAGGCGCCGCCGGCGTGCAGTAGACGCTATCGAGCAGTCCGCCGCATGGATCCACTACTACCGCAATCCATTCAGCTCCCGAAAAGGCGAATCACAGGGTAGGCCATGCCCTAAGTTCGACTGGTGCAGCCCGCACAACGGCTTTCGCATTGTCGGTGCGGCGTTTGGCTACGGCGTAGACCCGAGATAAGTGCAAAACCGGCGGGTGTCTGCGCTAACCTCTGCGATTCGGCCGAGCATTACGCCCAGCTGTTCTTGCGATAAGAAAGCGCGCCCGCCTGCTGCAGCCGCAGCTCCACAGCCAAGGCCGCACGCAACGCGTTGTCGGCGTCCGCGAGGTCATCGCATTCGTCAATAAGGGCAACGATCAATGGCCTCTTCGCATTGACGCACGCGAGGTTCAATTTTTGCCCGAAAGGCTGGGCGGCGCAGCCTGATCGTGTTCGCGAAGCTCTTGTCGCGAGCGCCGAACAGGGGATGCTGCTATCAGGCGATGAAGTTCGGCGCATGCGCGTTAAGTGCAATTTCTGCAGCAACGATCGTCTCCTTATTTGGCTGGCGCTCGAGCGCTCCGCAATCCGCCTAGGCTGAGCGATCGGCCGAGTAAGGGAGGAAAGTCAAGCCGTTGCATGCAGGTGGCAGGCGACCGCGCGTCCCGCGCCCAAATCGGTGAGCATTGGGTCAAGACTTCGGCATTTTGCCAGCGCCTTGGGGCAGCGCGGATGAAAACGGCAGCCGGAGGGTGGATTGAGCGCGCTGCCGACCTCGCCTTTGACGATCTGGCGCGGACGGCGCGCTTCGACCTCTGGGTCGGCCACGGGGATCGCCGCCAGACCGGATGCATCGTAACCCCCGATAGTCCTGCGTTGTAATGATATGCGCGATACTTCGATGACGAGTGATCCGATCGGATGAAATGTGACGCCGAGTCGGGAGGCGGCCGATTATTTGGGCGGGGTCATCCTGTACCTGGTGGGTGTGGGTATCTCTGGGCTGTGGAGGGCCTTGCGGATGCTCCCGTGCAACAGGTAGTCGCAGCTTGCCAACACCGAGGCTTGCCCGGGGTTGTTGGGTCGCAGCTCGCCAGAAGCCAACAGCGAAATGCACAAGGCCGGTGTCGAGGCATGGGAGTTGGCCGCCAGCACAATGTTGGCGATCGCCTCCGCCTGAACGCCGGCAGGGTCGACGGACCCGGGCACGTGAACTAGCGGGAGGCCACCCTTATTTTCTTTTGCCTTTTTTGCCTTCTCCTCGTCCGTCTCCGCTGTCGGTCCCCCTGCATTATTTGGCGGGGGCCCTGGAACCGTTGCCGGTACCTTTGGCGTTTCCGGCACTGAACCCACACCGCCGGTTGCTCCATCCGTAATCGACGCCGTCGTGCTCACCTGGGGTGCGGCGGCGACGATGCTGACGGCTGGCGCCTTCGGTGTGCCGCCGATGGCATCAATGCCGAGCAACGTCACCATGAGCTTGTCGATGTTC
>Ga0081455_10009161_pt1 | contig 10206 bp, 12 predicted proteins | sample TabmetS3T2R1_FD_70207 | JGI IMG/M metagenome (GOLD analysis project Ga0081455, IMG submission 70207) | Tabebuia heterophylla rhizosphere microbial communities from the University of Puerto Rico - S3T2R1 | ecosystem: Host-associated > Plants > Roots > Rhizosphere ... | reverse complement strand
CGGCGCGTGCGACCTGGCGATGCGCCGTCGGGCTGCCGGTCGCCGCCCGCCCGATCTCGCCGTAGGCCGTCCACGTCCCCTCGGGAATCACGCCCGAGGCGCGAACGATCGCCGCGTGGCGGCTACTGGGTTGCAAGGAGCGGAGTCGTCACCGACGTTCCGCCGAGTCTAGGTGCACGCTCTGCCGTCACGAGTCGCGGATCGAACCCGACGGGAAGCTCGAGGTCGTGAGCGGCAAGCAGGTCCGCGTCCTCGAGGATCTCGGCGCAGGCGCCGTCCGCGACGATCCGTCCGCGGGAGAGGATGACCGCCCGCTCGCAGAGCTGAGCTGCAAACGGGAGGTCGTGGGTGACGACGAGCATCGTCCGCTCGATCGTCGTCAGGACCTCGAGCAGCTCGCGCCGGGCCCGAGGGTCGAGGTTCGCGGTCGGCTCGTCGAGGACGAGCAGCTGCGGCCGCATCGCGAGGACGGTGGCGATCGCCACGCGGCGCCGCTCACCCATCGACAGCTGATGCGGCGGCCGATCGGCCGCGTGCTCCATTCGCACCGACCGAAGCGTTTCGTCGACGCGGGCCTCGACCGCAGCCTGCGTCTCGCCCATGTTCAGCGGCCCGAAGGCGACGTCCTCCCGGACGGTGGGCATGAAGAGCTGGTCGTCGGGATCCTGGAAGACGAGCCCGACGCGGGGGCGAAGCTCGCGCACCGTGCCGTCGCCGACCTCGAGGCCCGCAACCTCGAGGCGCCCCTGACCGCGGAGTAGGCCGTTCAGGTGGTAGACGAACGTCGTCTTCCCCGCGCCGTTCGGCCCGAGGACGGCGACGCGCTCGCCGTGGTCGACGGCGAGGTCGAGGCCGCGCAGCGCCTCACGCCCGTCGGGGTAGCGGTAGGTCAGGTCGGCGGCCTCGATCACACAGGCCATGGCGCGACGACGAGAACTCGAAGTGGTAGGAGGCAGAGCGCGACCGCGGCGAGAAACGCCGCATCGGCGGCGCGGAAGCGGAGCGCGTCGAGCGCCGGCACCGATCCGCGATAGCCACGGGAGAGCATGGCCAGGTACACCCGCTCGCCGCGGGCGTGTGTGCGCAGGAAGAGCGCAGTGACGACGCGTCCGATCGCGCCCGCGCTGAGCGCGCTGCGCGGCGCGAAGCCGCGCGCGGTGAGCGCGGCGCGCATCCGCTGCACCTCGTCGACGACGACGAACAGGTAGCGGTAGACGAAGCCGGCGATGAGCACGAGCAGCCGCGGGACGCGGAGTGACTCGAGCGCGCGCAGCGTCGCCGGGAAGGTCGTCGTCGCGCCGAGCAGCACGGCACTGGTCGTCCCGAGGAGTGCCTTCACCGAGACGGCCGCGAACGCGGCCAGGCCGGCCTCGGACAGCGCAAGAGGGCCGAGGTCGATGCGGTCGCCGCCGCGGACGAACGGCAGGAACACGGCGACGAAGAGAACGAGCGGGAGGATGAACCTGACCCGGCGCCAGATCGTTCCCGGGCCGATCCGAGCCGCTGCGGACACAACGCCGAGGACGAACGCGCACGCGAGGAAGACCGGCCAGGCGTCGAGCGGCGTCGTCACCGCCACGAGCGTGAGCCCAAGGAAGCCGATGACCTTGGCGCGTGGGTCGAGCCGGTGGACCGGGCTCGCGGTCAAGCCCGCGAGCCCGGTCCCGTGGAGGGCGTGGTTGCAGAGCCCGCTCACGCCGCCTTCCGGGCTCGTCGCCGAACGAGCGCCATGATCGCGACCCCGACGAATGCGACCATGAGCGTTCCGACGAAGCCTGCGAGGGCCGTCGCGAGACGGGGATCGTCCACTCCCGGGAACGCGTAGTCCGGAACCGGGGAGCTCTCCTGCAGGGTGTGCAGACGCCCGTTGTCCAGGAAGCTCTGCGTCTCAGCCACCTTCTCCAGCCCGTCAGGCGACGAGGACGCGTAGGGGGAGATGAAGACCGCGAGCCCGACTGCGAGCGCGAGCCCGAGGATGAGGAAGATGCGGCTCGAAATCCGGTTCATCCTCAGGCTCCTTTCAGGGCCGGTGCCGAGGGCGCCAGCTCACGATCGGTGAGGTCGCGGATGGCGATCAGGTCGGGCCGAGCGGCGAGTACCGCGGACACGGCGCCGACGGTGATTACCGCCTCCCCGAGGCCGATCAGCGCGTGCACGCCCAGCATGGCCGGGAGGACGGTGTGCAGAGGAACCGTGCCGGAGAGAGCCAGCTCGACGGCCGTCGCCGCGGCGCCCGCCATGACGGCGAGCCAGGCTCCGACTCCGGTGATCGCGAGCAGCAGCACCCGGCTCTTCGGGAGCGTTCGGCGGGTCGCCAGCATCGCTCCGCCGACGATCAGGGCGCCGATCACGCCCATGTTGAGCACGTTCGCGCCGAGCGCCGTGATCCCGCCGTCCGCGAACACGAACGCCTGCAGTCCCAGGACGACCGCCATCGTCAAGCAGCCGAGCCAGGGCCCGAGGAGGATCGCGGCGAGCGCCGCACCCAGGAAGTGGCCGCTAGTGCCTCCGGCGACCGGGAAGTTGAGCATCTGCGCCGCGAAGATGAAGGCGCCGGTGACGCCGAGCAACGGCACGCGCCGCTCGTCGAGCGTGGCGTTCGCCGTCCTCAGGCCGTAGCCCACGGCGGCCGTGCTGGCCACGGCGGTGGCACCCGCGACCTCCGGGCTCAGGAAGCCGTCAGGGATGTGCATGGTCGCTCCTTTCGCGTGTGTGGTCCGACAAGTCCCGGCACTCGCGACACAGGCCCACGAGCGGGAAGTGGGTGAAGCGCGGCTCGACCCCGAAAGCGCGCTCCACCGCTTCCCGGACCCCGTCGAGCTCGGACGCGGGCACCGCCTGCACATGGCCGCACCGCTCGCAGATCAGGTACTCACGGGGTGCAGTTCGGGAGAGCTCGTACAGGCCCGGGCCGTGTCCGAGGTGCACGTGACGAACGAGCCCGAGCTCTTCCAGCAGCTCGAGGTTGCGGTAGATGGACGCAAGATCCGACTCGGGCACGAGGCCGCCGGCACCGGCCGCGAGCGCTTCGGCCGACAGCGGTCCAGTGGCGGAGGAGAGCGCCTGGAGCACGAGGCGGCGTGCGACCGTGACGCGGAAGCCGCGGCTTCGCATCAGCCGGAGCGCCGCTTCCGAGTCCTCCGCGACGGAATTGTTCGTGATCGCCGAGACGGTCATCGTGCGGCATTCGTCGTCGGCGCTATTGCGGTTCGTTCGCAATAGCGACGGTGCCGCTCGAGCCGCTCAGCTCAGGCTCGTCCTGGTCTCCGGAAGAGTGCGAGGGCCAGCGCGGCGAGACCGATGACGAGCCCGGCGATCCCGAAGCCGAGCGCGAGGTTCGCGCGCGTGCTGTCGCTTCCGCGCTCGCCGGCGGGGGTTGTCACCGCAGTCGGTTCAGCTGCCTCGAGCGTCACCTGCGGCGCGGGCTCGTCGGCGGACTCCGGCCCGATCCACCGGACGACGTCGCCGTTCGAGTACGTCTGCACCGCCGGGAAGCTCAGCGTCGTGCCGGCCTCGGCCGGGACCCTGGCGCTCAGCCCGAACTCGTCGAACTCACCTGGACCGATCTTGCCGCCCTGCCAGGTCACCGTTCCGACCTGCTCGGTGACCTGCTCGCCCTCGACGGTCATCGGCTCGGCGAGCTTCCTCATCGTCACCGTGCGCGTCCATCCGGGCTTGGGCTCGAAGCTCACGAAGGCGAGCCCGTCGGGCAGCCGCACCGACAGCTTCGTAGTCGAAGCATCACCCCGCTCGTTCGGGACGCGTACCGCGAACCGGGCGAAGCTGTCGGCCGGCACGGAGCTCGGATTGACGGTGACGTGCGCGCCGGCTGCGGGCACCAGGATCAACGCGGCAGCGGCGAGTGGCAGGAGCAGGCGTTTCACGTGTCAGTTCCTTTCTCTGATCGGGATGGAGACGGTTGCGTTGAGTGACTCGAACTCGCCGCGGCGGGCTTGGATGGCAACCTGCCAGTCGCCCGCGACGGCGAGTTGCGCGTCGTGGACGGCGTAGTGGCCCGGCGCGAGCCGGTGTGCCTCGAACCGAAGAGGCCCGATGGACGCGCTCGGGAGCGTCGCGTTCAGCTCTAGCTCGGCAACGTCGGCCGGCTGCCCGGAGGCGTTGCTCAAGTGGAGGTCGATCACGTTCAGCCCCGCTTCGGCCGGATCGGCGACGACCTTCGCCTCCAGGTTTCCGAGCGGCACAGTGGTCGCATACGGCCCGCTCGGTGCGATGCTCGCCTTCGCCGGCGGCTCGGTGACCAGCACGGAGGTCACCGCAACGACTGCGACGACGATCGCCAGCTCCGCGCCGGCGACGCGCAGGAAGCGCCGCCGCTCGAGGGGCGACGCGACCTTGTCCCGGAGCTTCGGGACCGAGATCCGGTTGTTGTAGAGACCCAAGGCCAGAAGCGGCAGGACGAGCAGGATCTTGGCGACGAGCAGGAGCCCGTACGTCGTATCCCAGAGTCCGCGCCAGGCGCCGAGCTCCTCGTAGCCGCTGATCGTCCCGGCGATCAACAGCACCGCAACCGCGACGACAGCAAGCCGTGAGAAGCGCGGTACCGCCGAGGAGGCGAGCGGCCAGCGCTCGGCTCCGGCGAGGAGGAGCGCGACGACGACGAACGCCAAGCCTCCGGTCCAGACAGCCGCAGCGGCGACGTGCGCCAGATCTGCAGTCAGTGCCAGCCCCGAGCCGACGGCGGCATGCCCGGAGAGCGAAGGCGTCACTACGAGCGCGGCGGCGCCGGCAGCGAGCGCGACAACGAGTCCGCGCCGCTGCGTCGAGCGTGCCACGAGCGCCAGGACGGCGAGCGCCGCGGCGAGGATTGCCTGAACCAGCCAGACCTTGCCGAACCGCGTTTCCAGCACCCCGCTGACGCTGTCCCAGCGCAGGGCGTCGGCGATGCCGAAGCCGCCCGCGTTCGCCGCCTGGAGAACGATCCCGGCGAGCGCGGCGAGGCTGAGGAGCGCCGCCCAGGCTGCGAGAACGGACAAGAGCTGCCGCCTCAAGCGGGAGCCGGCGGCGTCGAGCGGATACACGAGCGCGACGGCGCCCCCGACAACGAGCAGCAGGAGCGCGAAGTCGAAGAAGCGGGTGAGCTTCAGCCCGACGCGCACGGAAGCCGGGGTTCCGGCTCCCAGGACCTCGTTCGCGATTCCGGCCGGGTTCGACCCGGCTGCCTGCACGTGGAAGACGAAGGCACCGCTGATGGGATGCGAATCGGCGGAGACGACGTGCCACGTGACGGTGTAGGTGCCCCGAGGCAGCTTCCGGTCGATCGGCGCGCCGACGGTCTTGTCGTCGGGCCGAACTACCCGTCTGTCGTCGACGCGCTGCGCCTGTCCGTCGAAGACGCGCACCGAGCCGAACGCAGTCTCGACCGGCTCGTCGAAATGGAGCACGACGGAGCGCGGGCTCTGCGGGAGCACCGCATCGTTGGCCGGTTCGGTTGTGATCAGCCGTGCGTGAGCGCCGGCAGCCGGTGCTCCCACGAGCACCGCCAGAACGGCGGCGATCGCGACGAGCGCCGGCCGGAGCAAACCACGGCTCGAACGTCGTTCCATTCCTCCTCGATTCGATACCGCAGGCAAACCTGTGGCCGCCTGGTTCTTCGGCTAGCTCGTGAGGGGCGGACCGCGACCCGAGTAGCCGCGCGAGAGCTCGGCGCGTAGCGGAACGTCGATCGCCTCGACGATTCGCTGCACGAGGGTTGGAGAGACGCGGCGTGGGGGTCGGCGGCTGAGCGCGACTCCGAGCTGCTCCGCGCCGCGGGCAAGCGCGAGCGCGAGCGACGCAACGAGGAGCGCGATCGGGAGCTGCGCAGCTAGCCCGAGTAGGAACGGGGCCGAGAAGAGCATGTTCCAGTGCACGTGACCGTTGTGGACGTAACGCTCGAGCAGTTCCTGGACGATGAACGCCAGCGGGGGCACCGCAGCGACGAGCTCGATCTCCACCGCCGCTGCGCGCGAGCGGCCGAGGAACGCGACGAGGACGGCTGCCGCGAACGCCAGGACGAGGCCGGCGAGGCAGATGGCGACGACGAGCGGGACGTACACCAGGTAGCCGTGTCCACTCGAGGCCAGTACCTGTCCGCGCTCGTGCGCGTCGGGTACCGCCGCGCGGTAGGCGAACGAGTGCCCGGCCAGGGTCCCGATCGCCGCCAGCGGCAACGCCAGGAGCCAAGCAACGTGGCGCGTCATCGCCGGAATGGTCGCATACGTCACCTACTCCTTCGGAGCCACGCAGGCCGCCGGATTGGGACGAAACGACCGTCAAAACTCATCCGAGCCGCGGTCGTCCGCGCGGATGAAGGGCTGTGTCCTGTCTGCGGGGCACGGGTCGGTGGGAGCGCCGATGTTGCAGTCGGTGGGTTCCCGCGAGTTAGGCTTGAGTCCAGTCGAACGAGGTCCGGTCCGGATGCATGCCGACGGAAATCCGCACGAGGAGAGTGCCCCGCGCCCTCAAGAGCCTCAGGAGCGGGCGCACGAGTCGAATGACCTCTTGCGGGTGGCTCGAGAACGCGAGCGAGTTGCCGTAGAGCGCGAGCACATCGCCGACGAGCGGGACAGGATCGCGGACGAGCGGGACCGGATCGCGGACGAGCGCGAGCGCCTAGCAGATGAGCGCGGGCGCGCGGACAGCAGGCGCGAGCACCTTGCCGGCGAGCGGGACAGGGTCGCGGACGAGCGCGAGCGAATAGCAGACGAGCGCGAGCGCGCCGCCGACAGGCGGGAGCGCCTCGCGGACGAACGCGAAGGGACTACGGAGCAACGCGAAAGAGAGCGTCGCGATCGTTCTGCGGCGGCGAGCGAGCGCAGCCGACAGGCCGGGCGCAGAGAACAAGCGCAGATCAGCCGCGAGATCGCCGCGACGGAACGCGACCTGGCCAGCGAAGAGATGGGAGAGGAAGCCGCGCAGGACCGCGCCAGGCGAGAGCGCGAGGACGAAGCAAACTAGCTCGCCCAGCCTGCCATTCACGCTTAAATCCGCGCGTCAAGGGTAAACCCAGGCAAGAGGCAAAGCCGCTGGCTCGCGAGAGCCTGTTTCGGACATGTCCTCAACGACTAGCGCGGGCGTTTGATCTGCGTCGTGGTGTCGCATGTCGACCACCCGCAGCATCCTCGTAAAAGGCGCATACGGGATTCGAACCCGTGCCGCCGCCGTGAGAGGGCGGTGTCCTAGGCCACTAGACGAATGCGCCGAGTTGCCTCAATTGTAGCGTCGTCTACGAGAGAGCTGTGTCTCCGGGACGGGGCTCTTCGACTCCGGTCTCCGCGGGTCCGACGACCGCGGGCCCAACCGGGCGGAGGTACAGGACCTCGTAGACGACCGCCGCGATCACGCCGCCCGCGAGTGGGCCCACATACCAGATCCAGAAGTTGTCCCACGTGTTCGAGAGCAGCTCGGGGCCGAAGGCCCTCGCCGGGTTCAACGCGGCCCCGGTCAGCGGGGAGCCCATCAGGACGTCCATCGTGACCGTGAGGCCGATCGCGAGACCCGCGATCGACTTGAACGTGCCGCGCGGGTCGGCCGCGGTCGCGAAGAACACCCACACGAGGAAGAAGGTCAGGAGCGCCTCGATGATGAGCCCGGCTTCGGGCTCGATATTCGGGCTCAGGACCGGCGAGCCGAGGTTTCCCTCGGTGGCGTCGTTGAAGATCCAGCGGAGGAGGGCGGCAGCGGCGACGGCACCCGCGAACTGTGCGACCCAGTAGATAACCGCCAAGATCGCGTTGAGCCGGCCGGTGACGAGGAAGCCCAGGGTGACCGCAGGATTGAAATGCCCGCCGGAGATATGGCCGACAGCCGAGACCATGACCGCAATCGCGAGCCCCTGGGCGAGGGCGATTCCGACGACACCCGGCTCGAGGAGCGGGCCGGCGACGATGACCGCGCCGACGCCTGCGAACACGAGCGCAAACGTCCCGACGAACTCGGCCGCGCCGCGGCGCAACGCATCCGGTAGCACGGCGACGAGGGTAGTGAGCGCCTCGGACGACACGAACCTGGCCGATCGGCCAATTGCGCGGCCGCTCGCCTGGTGAGATGGTCCGCGGTGGATGGAGAGGGAGATCCTGAACCTGCGGCTCTTCGTTGCAGCCGGTTTCATCGCAATCTGCGTCTTCGCCGTAGCCCTGCTGGGCGTAGCTGCCTGACGGCACCCGTTCGGCACGTTTCAACGGTGAAGAGGCGGGCAGAGTCGCCCCATGCCCGAAGATCGCGAGCTGAGAGGAACCGCCGCCGGCGTCCCATTCCTGGCGCAACCGCCCCCGACACGGGACGACGCGGCGCCGGTGGTCGTGCTCTGGCACATGACGGATCCGCCGCGCAGCGAGACGGCGATGGCCGCCGCGGTGCCGTTGCGGGGACTGGACGCGTGGCGTGTCTACCTCGGGCTCCCGATGAGCGGGAGCCGGTTGCCCGACGGCGGGCTCGACGCGTTCCTCCAGCTCGGCTACCAGGATGCGGTGCTCGAGCTGTTCGATCCGATCACGCGGCAGGCGGTCCAAGAGTTCCCGGCTGCGCTCGCCGAGCTGCGACCGCAGCTGAACCTGGATCACAACCCACTTGCTCTGGTGGGGGCCTCGGCCGGCGCCTTCGTCTGCCTCAGCCTCGTCACGGAAACGGACATCCCGGTGGCAGCGGTGGCCCTGATCAGTCCGGCGATCCGGCTCGCCAGCGTCGTCGCAGGGAACGAGCGTCGGTTCGACGTCACCTACCCGTGGAGCGAAGGGTCGCGCGAGGTCGCCGCGCGGCTGGACTTCGTCGCTCGCGCTGCGGAGATCGCCGACCGTGAAATCCCCACGCTGTTCGTCCTCGGCGACCGCGACGATCGCGAGGCGTTCCACGAGCCGGCCGAGGCGCTGTCCGAGGAGCTTTCAGGCCGCGCCACGCTCGTTCGCATCCCGGACCTGGAGCATGCTCTGGCCGAGGAGCCCGGGCTCGATCCGGCACCGCAAACCGAGCAAGCCGCGCAAGTCGACGCGGCACTCGTCGAATGGCTTCGGCGCGAGCTCGCGACCTAACGAAAAAGGCCGCATTTGCGGCCCTTTCTGCGGAGCTGCGGGGCTAGGATTCGAACCTAGACTACTCGGTCCAGAGCCGAGCGTCCTACCATTAGACGACCCCGCAACGGGGGACGGATTGTAGCGCCGCTAGCTCGCCAATCGCCTGTGCAGCACGAAGGGCGCGTACGAGTAGAAGGCGATGATGACCGTGTTCAACGCCAGAGCGGCGAGCCACGCTCCGAGCACCCCTTCGAGCACGAGGTAGCCGACGAGCACCGGGACGGCGACAAGCGGGACCGCGGTCAGGGTCAGCAGGGCGAAGATCCCGAGGACGGCGGCCGTGCGGCCGCGCACGAGCTCGTTCGAGCGCCCCAGGGCGGCGCGCCAGGGCATGTGCTCGAGCACGATCGCCGGCACGATAAGCGTCCAGCGGGCGAACAGGATCAGGCCGGGGACGACGAAGGCGACGAGCCCGAGCGCGGCCCCCACCGCCGCGACGAGCGACGACATGATCAGGTCGGGCAGCCGGTCCCAAGTCCGCGCGTAGGGCTCAGCCGCCGTCCGATCACCCTCCGCGACGTCGTGAACGAGCGCACCGATCGCCCAGGGGAAAGCAACCTGCGCGATCAGCGATGTGATGCCGACCCACGCCCACCACCCCGGCGCGAATGAAGCGAAGCCGGGATCGACGATCGCAAGTCCGAGCTCGAGCGGCGCGAGCAGGAGCAGGACGATCAGCAGGGTGCGCCAGAACCGGCCGAGGAAGAGGCTCCAGACTTCTGCGACGACTTCGCGAATCACCGCGCACTACGCGACGTCGGCGGCCCAGTCCCCGTAGAGGGCGGTGTAGAGGCCCTGGCGGGCCATCAGCTCGTCGTGCGAGCCCTGCTCGACGATCCGGCCGTGCTCGAGCACGACGATCTGCCCGGCGCGCTCGATCGTGGAGAGCCGGTGGGCGATCACGATCGCCGTGCGGCCGGCCAGCAGGCGCCGCAGGCCGGCCTCGATGCGCCCCTCGGTGTGCAGGTCGACGTTCGACGTCGCCTCGTCGAGGACGAGGATGCGGGGGTCGGCGATCAGGGCGCGCGCGAAGGCGACGAGCTGGCGCTGGCCGGCCGACAGCTGCACGCCGCGCTCGCCGACCTCGGTGCGCAGCCCCTCCGGCAGCGCGGCGATGCAGTCCCACGCGCCGACCGCC
>Ga0081455_10009160_pt1 | contig 10208 bp, 6 predicted proteins | sample TabmetS3T2R1_FD_70207 | JGI IMG/M metagenome (GOLD analysis project Ga0081455, IMG submission 70207) | Tabebuia heterophylla rhizosphere microbial communities from the University of Puerto Rico - S3T2R1 | ecosystem: Host-associated > Plants > Roots > Rhizosphere ... | reverse complement strand
CGGGCTGATCGGCACGCGCTCGTCGTCGGTGTTCGCCCACTCGGCGGTGTGCCGCAGCAGCATCTGGTTGAGGCGCGCCAGGATCGCCGACGGCATGACCCCCGCCATGGCTGACGAGCGGATCGTGTGCCGCACCAGTCCGGTCGTGGCCGCAGCCTCGACCCCGTGCCCGCACACGTCGCCCACGGCGAAGATCCACCAGTTGGCGTCGGCCTGGAAGGCGTCGTAGAAGTCGCCGCCGACGTCGAGCCCGCGCCCCGCCGCCCGATAGCGAGCACCGAGCTCGATCCCCGGGATCTCGGGGAGGCTGCCCGGCAGGAGGCTGTCCTGCAGGGCGCGTGCCACCATCGACTGCTCGTCGAAGAGCCGGGCGTTGTCGACGATCACTGCAGCGCGCGCCGCCACCGACTCGGCGAGCTCGAGGTCGTCGGCGTCGAATGCGCGCGCGGCCCGGTTGCCGAACCCGATCGCACCTAGCAGCCGGCCCCGGGCCTGCAGCGGAAAGATCGCCAAGGCGTCGACGCCGACATCCTCCAGGCCGCGGTGGCCGTCACCGTCGGGGAACAACGGCCGCAACGCCTGCCCGGCCTGCGACCCGCGGATCAGGGGACGGCCGGCGCGGAGGGCCTCGTCCACCTGGCCAACCTGTGCGGGGTCCCGGGGGATCCGGTCGAGCAGCCGAAGCAGGGTCGGCACCTGTGTGGGATCGACGTGGGCGGCACCGACCACCGGCTTGGGGTTGGTGGTCGACTCGACCAGCCGCACGACGCACCAGTCGGCGATCCGCGGGACGGCGAATCCCGCCAGCTCGGTGAGGGTCGCATCCAGCTTCAGGGTGCTCGAAAGTGCACCGCTCAGCTCATCTAGGAACCGCAGCCGCTGCTGGTCCCGTTCCGCAGCCACCGCCAGGCGGGCCCGATCGAGCGCCAGCGCGCAGTGCGCCGCAACATCCTGGAGCAGCTGGGAGTCGCTCGTCCTCAGCTGGCCTTCGTTCTCGAAGCCGATGCCCAGGACGCCGAACGGCTGCCCTTCGGCGTCACGCAAGGGAACCACGCGGAAGGCGTCCTTGAAGAACGCATCGGGTGCGTCGAGCTGGGGGTAGCGGCGCCGGCGCTCCGCCGGGTTCGCGATGGTCACATCCTGGCCGGTCCGCAAGACCTCCGCGGCGGGTAGGGGCGAGCCCCGGGGGATGCGGCCGAACCTGCCATGCAGGACGTCCTCCGCGACGCCCGACGCACCCGCGACGACGAGCTCGTCCTCGTTGGACAGCACGTACACCACGCCGGTCGCCGCCCCGAGCAGGGGAATGCCCTCGTCGAGCATCGCCCGCACGATCTCGTCGGGATGGCGCAGCCGGTTGAACCCCTCGACGAGTCGGGCGGTCCGGGCCGCGGCCCCGACGGAGCGAGTGGCGTCGACCAGCACGCCCGACGCGCCCGTGACGCCCTGTGCCCCGCCGAGCGCCTGGACCCGGAGCACCGCCCAGCGCTCGCCGCTCCGCAGCCGCAGCGGCTCCTCGCGCGCCTCGTCCCCGGCCTTGCCGGCGAGGACGGTCCGCACCGCGTCGGCGGCGGTGGCGTGATCATCGGGATGGAGCAGCTCCAGCCACCCGTCGGCCAGGAACGCCGCCTCGTCGGTCTCGGGGCGAGAGCCGCCGCCGAGGCGTGCCTGCCGGCATTGCCCGGCCCCGTCCCACGTGAGCATCACGGCCAGCGCTCCGTAGGGCAGGCTCCCGCGCTCGAGACCGGGCGCCGCCGGCGGCCTGGTCGCGGCGACCGCGAGCCGCTCCTGCGGTGGGGGAGCCGATCTGACGCCCGCCTCGGGCGGAGCGTGGGGATTGGGCCGAACGGTCATGGGGTGCTGGCAGTCTCCCACCGCTGGCAAATCCCCGCACCGGCGGCGATATCACATATACGGAGAGCGCCAGCGAGACCGGCACCGGTGCGACAGACTGAAGCCATGGCCCCGACGCGCTTCTCGCCCGGGCGAACGGATGGCACCGCGGTCGCTTCCGATGTCCTCCAATACGGCCCGGGCCTGCCGCCGGAAAGCGAGCTCAAGCTGCTCGGACATGTCGATGGACGGCGGATCCTCGACCTCGGCTGCGGCGCCGGAGTCGGCGCCGTGGCGCTGGCCAAGGCCGGCGCCCGGGTGATCGCCGTCGACGAAGACGTCGCAAACGTGGGCAGGGCCCGGGACAACGCCGAGCGCGAGGGCGTGAGGGTGGAGACCCACCACGGCCCCCTTCCGGAGCTGGCCTTCGTCCGGGCCGACACGATCGACGCGGCCGTTTCGGTGTACGGCTTGGCGGCCGCCGACGATCTCGACCGGATCTTCCGGCAGGTCCACCGGGTGCTCAAGCCCGAGCGGCCATTCGTGTTCTCGTTGCCCCATCCGGCATTCACGCTTCTCGACCCAGATGGCGGCGAGCCGGTGCTGCGCCGGACGTGGTGGGACTCCAGTCCGGTGGCCTGGTCGGTGGCCGCCGATGGCGCCGAGCCCGACCGGGCCCGCACGTTCAGCGGGCTGTTCGCAAGCCTCGGGCGAGCCAACTTCCGGGTGGACGCGCTCGCGGAGCCGGAGCCCGATCGGGCCGCCGCTGGCGACGGCTGGTCCGACCCGATGCGGTGGGTGCCACCGACGCTGATCGTCCGGGCCCGCAAGGTCGCCTGACTCGGGAAGCCGAGACGGCCCTTGGCGCCGGACCGGCCTACGTCCGACGCCGGCGCCGCCGTTGCGCCCACCACTCCAGCAACCGCCGCTCCGCCTCGACCTGCCCCAGCGGGCCCTCGTCGAGCCGGGCCTCCAGCAGCATGGACAGCGCCTCGCCCACGATCGGGCCCGGCTTGACGCCGAGCAGCTCCATGACCCGATTGCCGTCGATGTCGGGGCGGATGCGCCCGAGCTCCTCGCGCTCTCGAAGCTCGGCGATCCGGGCCTCCAGGTCGTCCATGCGCTTGGCCAGCATGCGAGCGCGCTGTTCGTTGCGGGTCGTGCAGTCGCTGCGGGTCAGCTCGTTGAGGTCGTCGAGGAGCGACCCCGCGTCACGCGCGTAGCGCCGCACGGCGGCGTCGGTCCACACATCGTCGCGGTAGCCGTGGAACCGCAGGTGCAGGAACACCAGTCGCGAAACGTCCTCGACGATCTCGTTCGAGAACCGCAGCGCCCGGAGGCGGTCGCGGGCCATCCGGGCGCCCACGACCTCGTGATGGTGGAAGCTGACACCGCGGGGACCGATCGACCGGGTCTTGGGCTTGCCGATGTCGTGGAGGAGTGCCGCGAGCCGAACGACCAGCCGGGGCGACGTCTTCGCCACGACCGCGATGGTGTGCGTCAGCACGTCCTTGTGGCGATGGATCGGGTCCTGCTCCAGCCTCAGCCCCCGGAGCTCGGGCAGGAACCCGTTGGCCAGCTCGGTGTCGATGAGGAACCACAGGCCGGCGCTCGGATCGGCAACCACCAACAGCTTCGACAGCTCGTCACGGACCCGTTCCATCGACACGATCTCCAGCCGGTGGCGCAGCTTGCGGACGGCGGTGACCAGCGCCGGGTCCGGCGCCAGCCCGTACCCGGCGATGAACCGGGCCGCCCGCAGCATCCGCAGCGGATCGTCGGAGAAGGACACCTCGGGGCCCAGCGGCGTGCGCAGCACGCCCTCCGCCAGGTCGGCCACGCCGCCGAACGGATCGATCAGCTCCACATCGGGGAGCCGCAGCGCCATGGCGTTGATCGTGAAGTCGCGGCGGGACAGGTCGTGCTCGACGTCGTCGGCGTAGACCACGTGCGGCTTGCGCGAGTCCTCGCGGTACGCCTCGGCGCGGTGGGTGGTGACCTCGAACGTCACGCCCCCCTTGCGGGCGCCGATGGTGCCGAACGCCTGCCCCTGCGTCCACGTCGAGTCGGCCCAACCCTCGAGCAGTGCCAGCGTCTCGTCCGGCCGAGCGTCGGTCGTGAGATCGAGGTCGGCACCGTGGTGCACGCGATCGAGGACCACATCGCGCACGATCCCCCCGACGAGGTAGGTCTCGTGGCCCGCAGCGGCGAAGCGCTCGGCCAGGGGCCGGACGTCGTCGAGGATGGGCTGCAGCCGCTCGGGGATCACGTGGCGCGAGGGTAGGCGGTTACTAAGACGCGTCGGCCCGCTGTTCCCACGCCCTCGTGTGGGCCACCGCGGCGGCGTCCACGACCTCGCGACCGGGCCCGCCCGAGCTCGGCGCCTCGGGTCGCAGCCGATCGCCGGCAAGCGCGACGAGGACGGCGGCGGTCGCGTCGCGCAAGGCCTCCAGGTCGTAGCCGCCCTCGAGGAACACCAGCCGCCGGCCCGGGGGCGCCAGCGCCAGGAGGTCGGTGGTGACGTCGGCGTAGTCCCCCGATGTGAGGTCCAGGTTGGTGAGCGGGTCGCGCCGGTGCGCGTCGAAGCCGGCCGACACCAGGAGCCAGGTGGGGCGAAGGTCCTCGGCCAGCGGCACGACGACGTCGGCAACGGCGGCCCTGAAGACGTCGCCGGTGGCACCCGGCGGCACCGGCACGTTGGCGGTGGTCCCCTGCCCCTCATCCGCCCCGGTCTCGAGCACCGACCCGGTGCCGGGATAGAGCGGATGCTGGTGGACCGAGACGTAGGCGACCCGGGGATCGTCGTAGAACGTCGCCTGGGTGCCGTTGCCGTGGTGGGCGTCGTAGTCGACCACCAGGACGCGCTCACCTCTGCCGGCCAGGACCGCCGCCGCCACAGCGACGTTGTTGAAGAGGCAGAAGCCCATGGCGCGGGTCGCGAGGGCGTGGTGGCCCGGCGGGCGCACCGCGCAGAACGCGGCCGTGAACTCGCCGGCGTCGAGGCGGCCGATCACGCTGGGCCCGGCACCGGCGGCGAGCAGCGCGGCGTCCCATGAGGCGGGGCTGGCCCGGGTGTCGGGGTCGAGCCGCCCGCCCCCGCTGCGGCAGAACCGCTCGAGAGCCTCGACATAGGCCCCGTCGTGGACGAGCCCTACCTCCGCCGTGGTGGCCGGCCGGGGCGCCACGGCGACCAGCTCGTCGCCGAGACCGGCGCGGTCGAGGCCGCCGTGCACGGCCCGGAGGCGCTCGGGGCGCTCGGGGTGGCCGAGCCCGGCGTCGTGGGCCAGGTACTGCGGGTGGGTGACGAAGGCGATCGACATCCGGCGATGACGGTAACGGGTATCGCTGGGATGCCTACGCTTTAGGGGGTATGAGTGTCTTGCGGGCGCCAACCATCGGTGTGGCGCGGCTCCGGGTCCGAACCTGGCACGCCGACCACCACGTTGCCCACATCACGCCCACCGCCGACGGGTTCGGTCCCCTCACGACCGAGGACATCCGGCGCTGCAGCGCGGCGCTCCGGCGCGAGGGATACCGGGGTGCCGTAACCGCCGCAATGAGCCGGGCCGACCAGGGGCCGTTCCTCGAGGCCGGATTCCTGCCCGCCGAGCGCTTGCACCTGCTCCTCCATTCCCTCGACGAGCTGCCGAGCCCGGCGTCGGCAGCACCGGCACAGGTACGTCGGGGCCGCAGGCGCGAGCTGGACGACCTGCTGGCCGTCGACCAAGCCGCGTTCAGCGGGATGTGGCGCCTTGACCGCGTCGGGCTCGACGAGGCGCTGAGCGCAACACCCACAGTCCACCTGCGCGTGGCCCGCGACGCCAGCGGGACGATCGGCTACGCCATCTGCGGGCGCGCCGGGCACCATGGCTACGTGCAGCGCCTGGCGGTGCACCCCCGCTCCCAGGGCCAGGGCGTCGGCAGCACCCTGCTCCTCGACGGCCTGCGCTGGCTGCGGCGCTGGGGTGCGCGCGACGCGCTCGTCAACACGCAGGAAGGCAACGCCCGGTCCCTCCGGCTCTACCAGCGCGTCGGGTTCGTGCTCCAACCCGATGGGCTCACCGTCCTTCGGCTCGATCTCGGCGCCGTCCCGTGAAGCGGGTCTTCGGCATCGGCCTGCTGGGTGCCGTCGTGGTCCCCGCGGGCTTCGCCGCCGCCGCCTCCGTCGGGGCTGGGACGGCCGGCGCCGTTCCCCGGCAGGCGACACCCTCGATCGAGCTCGTGGACCAGACGATGTGGGTGCAGAGCGGCGACCGATTCGAGGTGAGCGCGCGGGTCGCCGGTGCGCCGACGGGCGCCGCCCTCCAGCTGGTGGTGCACGACCGGCTCGAGTCACGATCCGGGTTCCGAGACACCCTCGATGGCGACCTCGGAGGTGTCGCGCAGGCGCTGCCTGCGGAACCTCTGGCGGCGTCGAGCGCGGGGACCGGGATCTTCTCGACCGGGTTCACCGTGGGGGGCGACGGCCAGGGCCTGGAGGGTCGCGGCGTGTACCCCGTCGAGGTGCAGTTGGTCGACGCCCAGGGCAACCCGCTGGCGACGCCCGTGGTCACGTACCTGATGTATCTGAGGCCCGACACGCCGGCGTTCGCTCCGCTGGCGGTCGCCGTCATCGTCGACGTCGGGGGCCCGCCGATCCTGCAGCCCGACGGATCCGTCCGTCCCACCGCCACCACGGTGCAGCGGGCGCAGGAGCGGGCCAACCTGGTGGCTGCCGCACGTGACGTCCCCTTCACGCTGGCACCCCAGGCGGAGACGCTCGACGGGCTGGCCGACGCCGGCGGTGCCGGTCGGGCGGCGGTGGACAGCCTGGTGTCGGCCACCGGCGACAGGCCGGTCCTCGGCCGGCCCTACACCGACGTGGACCTCGAGGCGCTGCAGGAAAGTGGGCTGACGACCGAGGCGGACCAGCAGGTCAGCGCGGGCGCCGCCGCGATCCGCTACCGCTTCGGACGCGAATTGGTTCCGGGCGTCTGGCTCTCGGGCGCCACCTTCGGTAGCGAAGGTGCGAACCAGGCCGCGGATCTCGGGTTCGACCGGGCGATCGTTCCCCCCAGCGCCGTCGAGACGAGCGCTGTGCCGGACGCACCGGTCACGCTGGAGGATGGCGGCCTGCGCGCCATGGTGAGCGACCCCGAGCTGGTCGCCCACCTGCGGGGTGACGACAGCGTCGTCGACGCGCAGCGCTTCCTGGCCGAGCTCACGATCATGTGGTTCGAGCGGCCCGCAATCCCCCGTGCCGTCGTCGTCTGGGTCCCGGGCGACGCCGACATCGAACCCTCAACGGTTGCCCGGGCGCTCGATGGCCTGACCGACGGCGCGGCGGTGCAGGCCGCGACGATCGACGAGGTGTTCGACGTGCCCCCCGATCCCAGCGGGCCGACGACGGTATCCCTCGTTCCTCATGAGGTCACGGACGAGCTCAGCGGCATCGCCGCACCGCTGCGGCGGGCCCGCAGAGGCGTGAGCGGCGTGGCCGGGACGGTCGCTTCGGCAGATGGTGGATCGCTGACCCGCTCCCTGCTGCTCGCCACGGGGACCGCCACACCCGAGGCCCAGCGCCCGGCGTACGTCGAGCGTGTCAACACCGAGCTGGGCTCGCTGAGCGGCGCCGTGGTGCTGCCCGACCAGTTCCGCATCACCCTCACCTCCCGGACCAGCACCATCCCCGTCAACATCACCAACACCCTGAACCAGCCGCTGAACGTGCGGATCGAGTTCGACAGCGGCCAGCTGGAGTTCCTGGACGGTGACATCGTCACCCGCGAGCTCCCACCCGGCGTCACCCGGCTGGACGTCCGCGTGCGCGCGCTGACCTCGGGGGCGTTTCCGATGGGCATCACCGTGAGGAGCCCGGACAGCTCCATCGAGCTCGACCGGACGACGTTCGACATCCGGTCCACCGCGGTCACGGGCGTGGGCTTCGTGCTGTCGATCGGGGCCGGGCTGTTCCTGGCCGTGTGGTGGGCGCGCCATTGGCGGAGCTCCCGACGATCGCGCCACCTGGTGTCGGCCGGTGCGGCGCCGGCGTCAGCGGCGGTGGCCGGTGTGGCCGGCGCGACGCGGCCGGACGCACCGACCGGCGGCTCCGGACCGCCCGACGACGCCGATGGCTACCGGCCGGCGCATCTGGCCGGCGGTCGCTCCCGTCGCAGCTGACGTCACCGGGGCAGATGCCACTCCCGCGCATTAGGGTCGCCTCCCGTGCCTGTGCGAATCGTCACTGACTCGGCCGCCGACCTCGAGGCCGCCGAGGCGAAGGAGCTCGGGGTCGAGGTGGTGCCGCTGTCGATCCGCTTCGGCTCGGTCGAGTACACCGACGGCGTCGACCTCTCGGTCGAGCAGTTCTACGACAAGCTGGGGTCATCCAACGAGCTGCCGGAGACGGCCGCCCCGTCACCCGGGGCGTTCGAGGCCGCGTTCCGCCGCCAGGCCGATGCCGGCGCCGACGCCATCGTCTGCGTCAACCTGTCCTCCGGCCTGTCGGCAACCATGCAGGCCGCGCAGAACGGCGCCAAGGCCCTGGAGGGCAGCATCGACGTTCGCGTCGTCGACTCCCGTTCGATCACCTCGGGCCTGGCCACCCAGGTGCGCCGCGCGGCGCGGGCGGCCGGCGACGGGGCGGATGCCGACGCGGTCGAGTCGATGGTCCATGACCTGTCGGCCCGCACGCACGTCATCGGCGCACTCGACACCCTCGACAACCTTCGCAAGGGTGGCCGCATCGGCGGGGCCCAGGCGCTGCTCGGATCCCTGCTCGCCATCAAGCCGCTGCTCGACATCTCGACCGGCGAGGTGGAGGAGGCCGGCAGGGCCCGGACCCGGCGCAAGGCGTTGCAGGTGCTGCGCGACAAGGTCTTCGAGCGCCCCGCCGTGGAGGAGCTCACGATCACCCACGGCATGGCCGCCGACGTCGACGAGATGCGCGACCTGCTCAGCCCCCGCTACCCGGCCGACCAGATCCGGGTGGCCGTGATCGGCGCCACGATCGGCACCCACGCTGGGCCGCGGGTCATGGGACTCACCTGGCTGGACCCGGCGTGATGGAGGCCCTGGGGTGCGCGCCACCGGGCCCCTTCCCGCCGCCCGGCTGACATACCCGACCAGCTCGTCGCCCATCCGCCGGGGGCTGACGGCGCCGGCCCTCCGCCGACGCGAATGCACCGGAACTCCTTGACTACGGTGGGCGCACCGTGGCACTGACTCCTCCGCCAACCGGCCCGTCGCCCGCTGCCGGCCTGGTAGCCGGCGCGCTCCTGGGCGGCCGCTACCGGCTGGACGAGCAGCTCGCGTCGGGTGGCATGGCACAGGTTTGGCTGGGGACAGACGAGGTGTTGCGGCGCGCCATCGCCGTGAAGATCCTGCACCAGCACCTGGCCGACGACGAGACCTTCGTCGCCCGGTTCCGCCACGAGGCGATCGCCGTCGCCCGGCTGTCGCACCCCGCGATCGTCAGCGTGTACGACACCTGCAGCGACAACGGCGTCGAGGCGATCGTCATGGAGCTCGTGCGCGGCCGCACGCTGCGCCAGCGGCTCGACGAGGGGCCGGTCGACCCCTGGCTGGCCGCCAACATCGCCGCCCAGGTGTGCGGTGCGCTGTCCGTGGCCCACGCCGCCGGGCTCGTGCACCGCGACATCAAGCCCGCAAACATCCTGCTGTCCGAGGACGGCCGGGTGAAGGTCGGCGACTTCGGCATCGCCAAGGCGGCCGAGTCCGCCGATCTGACCCAGGAGGGCTCGTTCCTGGGGACGGCCAAGTACCTCGCGCCCGAGCAGGTCGAGGCCGGGCCGGTCGATGGTCGCACCGACCTGTACGGCCTCGGCGTCGTGCTCTACGAGATGCTGTGTGGACGGGTCCCCTTCGAGGGCGACTCCTCGTCGTCCACCGCGCTCGCCAGGCTCCACAGCGACCCGCAGCGGCCCCGCCTCGTGCGGCCCGGCATCCCCCGCGAGCTCGAGGCGATCACCATGCGGCTCGTCGCCCGGTCCCCCGACGACCGGTACGCGACCGCCGGCGAGGCGCGCGCTGCGCTACTGGGGGCGGGTGCCGACGACGGCCCGACCACCGGCGATACGACCGTCGTCGAGTCCGGGCGGGCCGGCGCCGATGCGCGATCGGTCGCGACCGCTGGCGCCACCGGCCACCTGCCTCCGCCGCCCGTGGCCCCGCCCACGCCGCTGGGGACCTCGGCAGTCCAGGGCCCGGGGGCGCCGGTGCGGTTCGCGGAGACCGAGCGCCGGTGGCTGGTGCCCACGCTGCTGGTCGTGCTGGTGGCGGTGGCGCTGGGCGTCGCCGGCCTGCTCATCCAGGGGTCCGGCTCTAACCTCTTCGGCAGCTCCGACAACGGGTCCGACACCTCGGAGCCAACCACG
>Ga0081455_10009159_pt1 | contig 10209 bp, 9 predicted proteins | sample TabmetS3T2R1_FD_70207 | JGI IMG/M metagenome (GOLD analysis project Ga0081455, IMG submission 70207) | Tabebuia heterophylla rhizosphere microbial communities from the University of Puerto Rico - S3T2R1 | ecosystem: Host-associated > Plants > Roots > Rhizosphere ... | reverse complement strand
GGGCGCCTCGCTGCGTTGTCGTCACTCGACGCACTATCCAGTGCGCCTTCGCTCCTCCGCCTTGCGAGGCATCCCGCCAGAAACCGCTCGCGACGGCCGGGGATAGGGAGACACGCCCTAGCCGATGGAGTAGAAGGCCGACACGCATCGGGGCTGACCACCGGGATTCGCGTCGATCCCGAAGGCTCCCCGCCGCGGCTGGCGGTCGATGGTGCCGGCGAAGCGGATCGCGACGTAGCCGGCGCGGGCAGCGTTTCGCAGCGGCGTGACGATGTGGAGATTGGCCGCCCGCCTCGCGGTCCACACGACCGCCGAGTGAATCGGTCGACGCTTGGTGGGACACAGCATCTCAACCGCGCCGACCACATGGCCGGTGTTGAGCTTGGTCATGAACTGCCGGGCGACCACGGCGGTGGCGGCATCCGGAGTGAGGCGGCCCTGGTCGAGGTGCACCAGTGCCCACGGCAGCTCGCGTGCCCGGTCGACCGGCGCCGCCTTGTCGGGTGGATCCGGGAGCGCGGAGCTCTCACCACGGTCGAGCAGAAAGCCTGGGGCGATCAGGCCGGTCACCAGCAGGGTCACGCTGATCACGCAGGTCGCGCCCAGCGAGACCCACCACCAGAACAAGCCACCATCGAGTCGAGAATCTGCGGGATTACTCATTGCTGACAGCCTGCCAGACCGTCGACACCCGGCGAAATGTCCGACCATACAGCTGCCAAAATCGGGTACAGCCCACGAAGGGGACGAGACCCGTCAGCGATCCCATGGAAGACTCAAGACCTATGGCCAAGCCCGCACCCGCCGACATCGCGGACCTCAAGCGACTGGTCAACGGTCGCCATACGGGCCCGCACGATCTCCTGGGGCCTCACCTCCACGACGGTGCCCTGACGATCCGGACCCTGCGTCCGTTCGCCCGGTCGGTGACCATCGACTATGGCGACGGAGAGGTCGAGCTCACCCACGAGTACGAAGGCGTCTGGGTCGGGACGATCGACTCCGACGAACTGGTCGACTATCGCGTGCTCGTCGACTACGGGGACGGCATCACTCACCGGCTCGACGAGCCGTACCGCTTTCTGCCCACCCTCGGCGAGCTCGACCTGCATCTGATCGCCGAAGGACGGCACGAGGAACTCTGGAAGGCGCTGGGAGCCCGTCCCCGCGGCTACGACTCGCCCGGCGGCCAGGTCAACGGTACGGCGTTCGCGGTGTGGGCACCCAATGCCGCCGCCGTCCGCGTCGTCGGCGATTTCAACGGCTGGAACGGCACCGCCCATCCGATGCGCGCACTCGGCTCGTCCGGGGTCTGGGAGCTGTTCATCCCCGAGGTCGGCCAAGGGGCGATGTACAAGTTCGAGGTGCTCGGCGCCGACGATCACTGGCGGCTGAAGGCCGACCCGATGGCGTTCGCCACCCAGATTCCGCCGGACACCGCGTCCCGCGTCTACGCCAGCAACTACACCTGGGGCGACGGCGACTGGATGACCGAGCGGGCCGAGGGCGGCTGGCACGCGCGCCCGATGAGCATCTACGAGATGCACCTCGGGTCGTGGCGGCAGGATCAGACCTATCAGGGGCTGGCCAAGGAACTCGTCGACTACGTCACCGAGATGGGCTTCACGCACGTGGAGTTCCTGCCCGTGATGGAGCACCCGTTCGGCGGCTCATGGGGCTACCAGGTCAGCAGCTACTACGCGCCGACGGCCCGCTTCGGCGAGCCCGACGACTTCCGGGCGCTGGTCGATGCGCTGCACCGGGCCGGGATCGGCGTCATCGTCGACTGGGTCCCGGCGCACTTCCCAAAGGACGTGTGGGCGTTGGCGCGATTCGACGGCACCGCGCTCTACGAGCACGCCGACCCGAGGCGGGGCGAACATCCTGACTGGGGCACCTACATCTTCGACTACGGCCGGCCCGAAGTACGCAACTTCCTCGTCGCCAACGCGATCTACTGGCTCGAGGAGTTCCACATCGACGCTCTACGGGTCGATGCCGTCGCGTCGATGATCTACCTGGACTACTCCCGGGCGGCCGGCGAGTGGACGCCCAACACCTACGGCGGCCGGGAGAATCTCGATGCGGTCGAGTTCCTGCAGGAGATGAACGCCACTTGCTTCCGGCGAGTCCCCGGCGCCACCACCATCGCCGAGGAGTCGACGTCGTGGCCCGGCGTCACCCGGCCCACGGATCTGGGCGGTCTCGGCTTCGGCTTCAAGTGGAACATGGGCTGGATGCACGACACGCTGCGCTACCTCGCGCACGATCCCGTCCACCGCCAGTTCCACCACCAGCAGATGACCTTCGCGATGATGTACGCGTACTCGGAGAACTTCGTCCTCCCGCTGTCGCACGACGAGGTCGTCCACGGCAAGGGATCGATGGTCCGCAAGATGCCGGGCGACCGCTGGCGGCAGCTGGCCAACCTGCGGGCCTATCTGGCGTACATGTGGGCGCACCCCGGCAAACAGCTGATCTTCATGGGCACCGAGCTCGGCCAGGAGTCCGAGTGGTCCGACGAGCGTGAGCTCGACTGGTGGCTGCTCGAGAAGGCCGAGCACGCCGGCCTCCGGTCGATGGTGACCGACCTCAACCGCACCTACCGGGACGCGCCGGCGATGTGGATCCGCGACAACGAGCCCGAGGGCTTCGCCTGGATCGACGCCAACGACGCATCGAGCAATGTGCTGAGCTTCACCCGCTATGGATCCGACCCGGACGACGTCCTGGTCTGCGTCTCCAACTTCAGCGCGATGCCCCGCGAGAACTACCTGCTGGGGTTGCCGCGGGCAGGGGAGTGGCGCGAAGTGATCAACACCGACGCCGAGAACTACGGCGGCTCCGGCGTCGGCAACCTCGGCGAGGTCACGGCCGACGAGCCGGGGCGGCACGGCCAGCCGGCCTCGGCCCAGATCCGGGTGCCACCGCTCGGCACCCTCTGGCTGCAGCCGGCCTGAGTCGCGGCGAGCCGGCGACGGGTACCGTGACAGCGTGTCCGAGACCCGCTTGGGATCGACCCCGCTGCGCGACGGGGACGTCGCCGTACGGCTGCTGGACCGGGTCGATGTCGCGCTGCTGAGCTTCGCCGTGGAGCATGCCGACGAGACGGCCGGCTCGGTCAACCTCCGGCGCATCGACGACGCTCGCGGCGAGTTGACCTGGACACTGGACTCCTCGTACCGGGGCCGCGGCATCGGCTTGCGGGCCGTCCGGCTAGTCCTCGGCTACGCCTTCGAGGGATTGGGACTGACCCGGGTCGAGGCGTTTGTCGATCCCGGCAACCTGGCCGCCCTCCGGCTCGCCTCTCGAGCCGGGCTCCGACGAGAGGGACTCGTCCGCGGTGTCGGCGTACGCGACGGGGTTCGGCAGGACAGCATCCTGCTGGCCCGGCTAGCCGACGATCCGCCGCCGGTCTCACGAGCCGGGTTCGTCCACGTGCTCAACGCCGCCCTGCCGCGCAAGCGCGTCATCACCCAGGGCCTGCTGCGCAACGAGCGCGACGAGTACCTGCTGTGCGAGCTGACGTACAAGCCGGAATGGGACCTGCCCGGTGGTGTCGTGGAGCCGGGCGAGTCGCCGGCGACCGGTCTGGCCCGCGAGATCCGCGAGGAGCTCGGCCTCGAGCTGGCCCCGATGCGGATGACCGCGATCAACTGGCTCCCGGCCTGGCGCGGCTGGGACGACGCCTGCATCGTGCTGTTCGACCTCGGCACTCTCCCGGCCTCCGCAGTCCAGCAGATGCAGCTGGAACCCGCCGAGATCCGCGACGTCCACTGGTGCGATCTCGACCGCGTCGCCGAGCGTGGCACCGCAGCCACGAACCGGCTGCTGCACTTTCTCGCCTCGGCCGACGGCGACGGGCCGTACTACCTCGAGGACGGCAGCCGCGCCGACCGGACCAGGTGACCTGCGGGGATATCCCGGAGGCGCGCTGTCCCCTCGACGCTCTAGGATGCTCGGGTCATGTTCACAGCGACGCTCGCCGTGGTGCTGGGACTCGGGGTTGCCTTGGCGCCGGGACCGTCTCTCGCGCTGGCCTCCGCCAACACCCTGCGGGGCGGTCTGCGATCCGGGGTCGTCAGCACGATCGCGGCGTCGATGGCCGACCTGCTCATCGCCGTCCTCGCCGTCATCATCCTGTTCGGCGTGGGAGATCGGGTCGCCAGCACGATCGGAGTCATCGGCGGCATCATGATCTTCGGGCTCGGTCTCGACGCTCTCATCGTGGCGTCCCGGCGCGATCCGGTGCCGCGAAGCGCCGCCACCCACCGGAAGTTCCTGCAGGCCGCGCTCGTCGAGTTCGGCCTCCCCCAGGCGCTGCTGTTCGGCCTGATCGTGGTCGGTCCGGTCATCACGCATCTGCGCGACAGTGGTGAGGCGTGGCCGTGGGCGTTGGTCGCCTTCATGGTGGCCGGCCTGGTGGTGGCGCGGCTCGCCGTCGTGATCCGCGTCGCGCACACCGACCGGCCGCTCGACCGCTCGAGCTATCGCCTCATCTGCCGGCTGGTGGGCGCCGCCCTGATGATCACCGGCGTCATCATGGTCGTCTGGCTCGGCCAGTACGCGTTGGACATCTAGGTCAGTACCCGACGCCGTCGACGACGCCGCCGTACTGTCCGAGCGCGACCGGCAGGCCCTCGTCCGGCGGGATGTACACCAGGATCTGGTGGTAGTAGCGCAGCTCGCCGATGCTGTAGAGCCGACCGGACAGGAAGGCCTTCTGCTCCGATCCCTCCGGCCAGTTGATGTAACGCCCCTTCTCGATCTCGTAGCGATCGACCCGGTACAGCGTGCCGAACACGAGGGCACCGCCGTCGGCGGACCGCAGGGCGTACTGCACCGTTCGAGGGGTCCATTGCTGGGTGAAGTTGACGCCCTGGACCTGCTTCTGCTCGGCCGCGACCTGGCGCATCTGGGTGATGAAGGAGTCGTCGCTCACCTTGGACTCGGCGTCCGGCGGGTTGTTGAGCGTTGCCGCGTAGGCATCGACGGCCGCCTGCGGCGACATCGCCAGGCCGTCGGCGCGGAAGGGGTCCACCGGCTTCAGCGCATCGGTGTCGTCCAGGTCGAACGCGGGGAGCTGCGTGGTCGGCAGGATCTCCGGACTGGCGACCATCTGCCACCCCGTCGTCGACGACTCGCGCTGGAAGATCTGCACCTTGATCAGGTCGCGTACGCCGTCCTCGACGACCGCCACGAACCACAGCGGGTACGAATCGAGCCGCGGTGCGTAGACGTCAAGGATCCGCAGGGTCTGGGTATCGTCCGGCGCCTTGGACATCAGCAGCCGCCGCGCCACCATCATTGCCCCCGCGTCGATCGCCAGCACGGCGCCCGACTCCACCTGGGTCAACGGTGCCTCGTCGAGCAGTTCCAGTGCACTCTTGCGGACCGTGCGGTAGCGGTCGTAGATCGCCTCGGCCTCGGCCTCGGACGCCGCCACCTTCGTGACGCCATGGGAGTCCTTGGGATGGGGCACGGCGCAACCGGCGACGAGCATGGCGCCCGCCATGACGGCGACCCACAGCCGACGAATCACCACCGCTCCCCCTCCTCCGCGTACTCCGCTTCGTCCTCTGTCTCGTCCGCGACGCGAACCATCGAACGGCCCTGGAACGCGATCCGGCCGAACAGACCGAGCCCGACCGCGAACCCCACCATCCCGAGTCCGATGCCGAAGCCGCCATCGAGCTCGTACGCCGCGGTCACCCGCATGCCTCCGAGATCACCGCCTCCGATCGCGATGACGGCGAGCCCAAAGGCCTGCTCGGGAAGCTCCACGGTCAGCGTCGCCGATCCGGTGCCTTCCCCGCGGGCCACCCACCAGTCCAGCTTGCCAGGCGCGATCGGCAGGCGGTTCTCGCCGACGACGTCCTCGGTCTCGATGGTCCACGGCGGCCGGAAGTCAGTGACCTCCGTGCGATGGGTCGTCGCGACGTAGTCCGCGAGGTCGACCGAGTTCGCCGCCCCCACAAAGATCTCCTGCCCCGGCTCCACCTCCACCGTCAGCGTGATGGTGGGTCCGGCCCAGCTGAGAACGTCCGGTCTCGTGACCAGGACCGGCGCATTGGTCTCGATCTCATGCGGACCGGTCGCTGTCCGATTGTCGGTGCCCAACAGGATCGCGAGACCGGCACCCGCGATGGCGGTGATCACGGCGATCACGATGAGCACAATGCCCACGAACCGCCGCATGGTTGGTTGCGCCCTTGGCTCAGAACAGGGCGCTGGACAGGGCCCGGCGAGCCGACCCCACCCTCGGATCGTCCGGTCCGACCGCCTCGAACAGTTCCAGCAGGTGCTCGCGGACTCGGTTGCGGTCGTCCCCGGCCGTCCGGCGTACGGCGTCGATCAGTCGCCGGAAGGCGTCGTCGACATGGCCGCCGAGGACGTCGAGGTCGGCCGCCAGCAACTGGGCGTCGACGTCGGCGGGATCGGCGGCCGCGGCCGACCGAGCGGCATCGGCATCAGCGCCCTTGGTCCGTTGCATCAGCTTGGCCCCGGCCAGGCGACCCACGGCCTCGGAGTCCGACGGGCCGGCGTCCACGACGCGCTGGTAGGCCGCGATCGCGCCGTCGATGTCGTCGGCGGCCAGCGCGGCATCCGCTTCGGCGAACCGCGGATCGTCTCCCGTGTCGTCGTCAGCCGCCTCGTCGGCCTGCGTTGCCCGCGGCTGCGCCCGGCCGGTGACACCGTTGGCGACCGCGGCCTGGACGAGTTGGTCGAGCACCGTACGGGCTTCGGCTTCGTCGGTCGTCGGCGGAATCTGGGCGACCGGTTGGCCTCGCAGCAGCGCGACGATGAAGGGCACGCCCTGGGCGCCGACCGCCTGGGCGACCTGCGGGGCGGCGTCGACGTCGACCCTGGCCAGGAGGAACCGTCCGTCATAGGCGTCGGCGAGCTTAGTGAGCACCTCGTTGACCTGGATGCTGGTCGGGGCCCGGGACGACCACAGTGACAAGACGACCAGATGACTGAGTGAGGCTTCGGCGAGCGCGGCCACCTCACTGGGATCGGAGACGTCGACCGCGAAGCTGCTGCTGCCGGAGGGCGACTCAGCGCCACTCAGGCCCGACAGATCGACGGCACCGGGACGGGAGAACTGCTCGGAGGTCATGCGGCCATTGTTGCTGAGTGGGCTCGTCAGAACCTCGCGGGCTCGCGATAGTCGCCCCACTCGGCGCGGAGCGCGGCGCAGATCTCACCGAGCGTCGCCTCGTGGCGGGCGGCCTCCAGCATGCTCGGGATGAGGTTGTCCGACGTACGCGCCACCGCGATCATCGCCGACAGGGCGGCATCGACCTCGGACTGCTCGCGGGCGTTGCGCCGCCGATGGAGCTGGGCTACCTGCTCCACCTCGACCTCGTGCGAGACCCGCAGGATCTCCAGGTCGCCGCTCACCGAGTCGTGATGGCCGTTGACGCCGACGATCTTCTTCTCGCCCTTCTCGAGCGCGGTCTGGTAGCGGAACGCGGCCTCGGCGATCTCGGACATGAACCAGCCGTCCTCGATGCCGCGCAGGATGCCGGACGTCATCGGTCCGATCTTGTGCTTGGCGCCGGCGCCACCGCCCATCTCGATGATCTTGGCGAAGGTCTCCTCGGCCTCGGCCTCGATCTTGTCGGTCAGCGCCTCGACGTACCACGAACCGCCGAGCGGGTCCGCGACGTTAACCACGCCGGTCTCCTCCATCAGCACCTGCTGAGTACGCAGGGCGATCTCGGCTGCCTGCTCGGTGGGCAGCGCGAGTGTCTCGTCGAGTGCGTTGGTGTGCAGCGAGTTGGTGCCGCCGAGCACGGCGGCGAGCGCCTCGACCGCCGTGCGGACGACGTTGTTGTAGGGCTGCTGCGCGGTCAGCGAGACCCCGGCCGTCTGGGTGTGGAAGCGCAGCCACTGCGCCTTCTCCGTCTTCGCGCCGTAGGTGTCACGCATCCAACGGGCCCAGATCCGCCGGGCCGCGCGGAACTTCGCGATCTCCTCGAAGAAGTCCACATGGGAGTCGAAGAAGAACGACAGACCCGGCGCGAAGGTCTCGATGTCGAGGCCGCGCGACAGGCCGAGCTCGACGTACCCGAAGCCGTCGGCGAGGGTGAACGCCAGCTCCTGCGCGGCGGTCGAACCGGCCTCACGGATGTGATAGCCCGACACCGACAACGGCTTGTAGGCCGGGATCTGCTCGGCGCAGTACTCCATCAGGTCGCCGATCAGCCGCAGATGGGGCTCGGGCGGGAACAGCCACTCCTTCTGGGCGATGTACTCCTTGAAGATGTCGGTCTGCAGGGTGCCGTTGAGCCGACCGATGTCGGCGCCCTGACGCTCGGCGGCGACGAGGTACATGACGAAGATCGGCACCGCCGGACCCGAGATGGTCATCGAGGTCGTGACGTCGGCGAGGTCGATGCCGTCGAACAGCCGGTCCATGTCGGCCGCGGAGTCGATCGCCACGCCGCAGTGCCCGACCTCGCCGAGCGACTGCGGCTCGTCCGAGTCACGCCCCATCAGGGTCGGCATGTCGAACGCGACCGACAGCCCGCCGCCGCCGGATCGCAGGATCATCTTGTAGCGCTCGTTGGTCTGCTCGGCGTTGCCGAAGCCGGCGAACTGCCGGATGGTCCAGGTCCGGCCGCGGTAGCCGGTCGCGTAGAGCCCGCGCGTGTACGGGAACTCGCCGGGGTAGCCGATCCGGTCGAAGCCGGGGTATGCCGCCTCGTCGGCCGGACCGTACGCCGGCTCGACCTCCATCCCGGACAGGGTTGTGAAGTCGGCATCCCGGACCCGCGACGCCGCGTAGCGCCGCTGCCAACGCTCGCGCGCGCTCTCCTGCTCGGCCATGCTGGCTCCCCCACTCCTTCAGTCGGTACCTACGAAAATAGTAGGACGTCCAACTATCTCGGCCAAGGTGGGCTCGCTCACCTGGCCCTTGAAACGTGCTCAGTCGAAGTCGCCGGCGGCCTTGCGCACGGGGCGCAGCACGTCGGTAAGCATCGCGAGCTGCCGCTCGTCGAGCGCGCCCAGGCCGAAGTCGGCCGCGACGAGGTCGGCGGTGGCGGTCACGGCGACGGCGCGGCCGCGGTCGGTCAGATGCGCGAGTACAGCCCGGCCGTCGTCTGGATGCGGCTCCCGCCGGACGTACCCGGACGCCTCGAGGCGCCGCATGATCGAGGTGATCGACGTCGGGTGCACCTGGAGCCGCTCGCCCATCTTGCCCAGCGGCAGGGCGCTGTGCCGGCTGAAATGGAGCAGGACGAGGGCTTCGTACCCCGCGAAGGACAGCCCGTGCGGCCGGAGGATCTCGTCCAGCTCGGCGATCACCAACTGCTGGACGCGCATCAGCGACGTCACGGCTCGCATCTGGGGCACCCCGTCCCAGCGCCGCTCCCATTGCCGGGCCGCTTCCTCGATCGGATCGAAAGGCAGCGGCGCACCTCGCGCCATGGCCCCACAGGCTAGCCGGGACCGTCCGCACCACTGACGGTAGGCAAATTGCGAGACACGCCGGCGTGTTTCGCAATTTGGCTACCGCCAGTGTGGGCGGGTCAGCGGGCCGCCTCGCGAAGCTCGGCTCCTCGAGCGCCGCGCACCGACGCCGTCGCCACCACCGCGGATACGACAAGCAGCACGGCGGTCGTCGCCCCGACATAGCCGCCGAGGGCCACCGGATCGATGCTGGCCGCGATCTCCGGGCTCCGGCTGTCCGCGGTCCCGAGCCGGATCTGGCCCAGGATGATGCGCTGCGCGACCACCCCGGCGATCACGCCCGCGACGGCGGCGGCGCCCAGGGTGATCGCCAGGTCGACCAGCCCGGCGCGTAGGATCGTACGCTTCGGCACGCCGACGACCCGAAGCGAGGCCGCGTCCCGACGGCGACCCGGCATGCCGACGACGAGGTGGGCGATCACGCCGGCCAGGGCGAGCAGCAGCAGGGCCGCGGCCACGACCACGTACAGCCGCATCGACAGCGCGTACGCGTCATGACTGAGCGCGTCCCGCTCCGCAGCGAGACTCATCGGCGTGTCGACGTTGACCCCCGCCGTGGCGAGCGCGTCCACGATGTCGGCCGGCACGCCGTCGCGAGCGAGAACGTACGTCTGCGTGGAACCGGGGACGACGTCGCTGAAGTCCTCTCTCGTGTACGCGTTCAGATCGATGAGGACGCCCAACCGGCCCAGCAGCGGAACCGCCTCGGACCGCCCGACGAACCGTACG
>Ga0081455_10009158_pt1 | contig 10210 bp, 5 predicted proteins | sample TabmetS3T2R1_FD_70207 | JGI IMG/M metagenome (GOLD analysis project Ga0081455, IMG submission 70207) | Tabebuia heterophylla rhizosphere microbial communities from the University of Puerto Rico - S3T2R1 | ecosystem: Host-associated > Plants > Roots > Rhizosphere ... | reverse complement strand
GAAAGCCGTGTTTCTTTCCCCAGCACGATTTTGGGCCGCGCGCCTGCTGGAGTCTTGCGCGGGTTTAGCTGAGTGAAAACGTACGCTGCCGCACGCCCCAACTTCAGTGCGGTCTCAGCGGTGACCGGTTCGACGTTCGCGACGCCGCGCACGCCATCCGTCCCAAAAATCTTCTTTCCAGTCACGGCGTAATTGAAACGCTCGAACATTAGTTCGTAAACGGCAAAATTTGGAATTTCGCGAAATCCATCCGTGGCGCCCGTCGCGCCCTGGACACGAGCGGCATTGGACGCCACGGCCACAAAGGCTTAAGATGGAAGCGCTTTTTTACTTTTATCGCAGCGTGGAAGCGAAAGCCGAGTTGCACGGTGAACGAGTACCGCCCAGGGCGGAGATGCCCCGAAACTTCGGCGATTACGAATTGTTGGAGGAGATCGGTCGCGGTGGTCAGGGTGTAGTATTTCGCGCCTGGCAAAAGAGTCTCAACCGCACAGTCGCGGTAAAAATCATCGGTATCGGTCAATTGACGACCAGCGTGCATTTCAGACGCCTTCGCCGCGAAGCAGAAGCGGCAGCAAAACTAAATCATCCCGGGATCGTTCCGATCTATGAAGTCGGTGAACGCGACGGCACCTATTACTTCAGTATGCGGTTCGTCGAAGGCGACTGTCTCGACGAAGTAATCGAACGCGGTTCGATGTCAGTTCGAGAGGCGGCAGAGCTCATCGTGAAAGTCGCCCGAACGGTGCACTACGCGCATGAACACGGCATTCTGCACCGAGACATCAAGCCTGGAAATATTCTGTTGGACGCAGACCGCGAACCACACCTGACCGATTTTGGCCTGGCGCGATTAGTCGAACACGGAAGCACGGTCACGGGCTCACTGGAGATAATGGGGACGCCCAGTTACATGGCGCCGGAACAGGCGGTTGGAAACAACGCGGCCGTTAGCCAGGCAACCGATGTCTACGGCCTGGGCGCAGTCCTCTATGAATTGCTAACCAGCCATCCGCCTTTTTTCGGGGGGACAACCTACGAAACGATTCACTTGTTGCTGGATTCGGAACCGCGGCAACCGCGCCTGTTGAATCGCAAGGTAGACCGCGATCTTTCTGCTGTTTGCCTGAAGTGCCTGGAGAAAAATCCAAGATACCGTTATTCGTCGGCGCTCGAGCTTGCCGAAGACCTGGAACGTTGGCTATGGCACGAACCAATCCGCGCGAAGCGCAGTGGGTTCTTCACACACGCCCGAAAATGGGTGCAACGGAATCCGTTGATTGCTGCTCTAATCACGTTGTCGCTCCTTCTCGCAGCAGGCTTGGGCATGATGACCTGGGAGCGTGAATCGGATCGCAGGATCCCCGCGGGAATCGCTGTTCTTCCATTTGAAAATCTGAGCGATAACAAAGAGGACGCGTTCTTTGCCGACGGGGTACAGGACGATATTTTGACCAAGCTTGCGAAACTGGCCGATCTGAAAGTGATCAGCCGCACCAGCGTGATGGGATACCGCGGTAAACGGGATTTGCGCCAGATTGGGCGCGCGCTTGGGGTTTCACATGTGCTCGAGGGAACTGCTCGACGTTCTGGCGACAGGGTGCGCGTGAATGCGCAGCTCGTGGATACGCGCACCGACGTCGGCGTATGGGCGGACGAATACGAAAGCGACCTCAAACAGGCGTTCGCGATTCCGAGCGAGATCGCACAAAAAGTCGCGGAGGAATTGCACGCCAGGATCTCCGCTACTGAAAAAGCTTCAATTCAACAGCCGCCAACCAGCGACCTTGCTGCCTATGATCTTTATGTCCGCGCGAACAATCTTTTGCTAACAAGCTTTAGCAGTGCTGCGAAAGCCAACTTGCTCCAGGCTGCCGATCTATTGAACCAGGCGGTTGCGCGTGACCCCTCGTTTTTCCATGCGTATTGCCAGCTCGCTCACACTCACGGGCTATTGTACCTGCTTGGAGTCGACCACACTCCAGAACGGTTGGCATCAATGGAACAGGCAGTTCAGGCAGCGGTTCGCCTCCGCCCAGATGCGGGTGAAACGAACCTGGCGCGCGCGGAAAACCTTTATTTCGGATACCTGGATTACGATGGAGCACTGGCTCAGTTGGACTTGGCCCGCCGAAGTTTACCTAACAATCTCCAGGTATTCGCGGTGCAGGGTTACATACAGAGGCGTCAGGGACATTGGGAAGAATCCACGCGCAATCTTGAGCGCGCGATTGATCTCGACCCGCGGAACTTTTATCTGCTGCAGCAGATTGCGCTTAGTTACGGGCTTCTCCGGCGTTATCCGGATGAAACGTCCGTACTGCAGCGAGCGTTGGCCATCGAGCCTGATGATGTGAATACGAAAGTAGCGCTGGCGGCGGTTCAATTTCATTGGAAAGCCGATACCCGACCGTTACATCAAACAATCAATTCCATTCGAGCTACTAACCCGGGCGCGCTGCCGAATGTCGCGAATGACTGGCTAAGCTGTGCACTAGCCGAGCGGGATGTCGCCGAAGCAACCAATGCGTTGAATTCCTTCGGCGAAACACCGCTGACTGATTACGTGGTTCACGCAAATCGTCCGCTCATCGAGGGCATTCTCGCTCGTCTGACGAAAGACGAAGCCAAAGCTCGCGTTGCATTCTCCGAGGCACGTACGCTTCAGGAAAAAGCAGTTGCCGACGAACCCGACTACGGACCGCCGCTATGCGTGCTTGGTTTGATTGACGCCGCTCTTGGACGTAAAGAGGACGCACTGCGCGAAGGTCGCCGTGCGGTCGAGCTTCTTCCGGTGAAAAAGGATGCAATTAACGGTCCGCTGATGATCAAGTATCTGGCCATGATCGCGGCGTGGGCCGGAGACACAGATCTTGCTTGCGAGCAGCTCGCAATCGCTGTCCAGCCGCCTAGCACTGTAAGTTACGGTCAGTTAAAACTAGAACCTAATTGGGATCCGGTCCGCGGCGACCCGCGCTTCGAGAAAATCGTTGCTTCCCTTGCGCCAAAATCTCACTAACCCTCGTAATTGTAGCCGCCTCGCTGTGTCGAGGCGCTCAGACGCTGTGGCGGCACCTCAACTACACGGCGATACAGCGCCGTGACTACAGCTCGCAGCACTATCCTCCATGATCCTCGAATTCCGCACCCTCTTTTGGAGCGTTCATTTCGTTTATCTTTCGATGCAGGGTGCGTCGGCTAATGCCCAGCTTTTTGGCTGCTGCGGTCACGTTTCCATTCGTGGCTGCAAGCGCCTGTGCGATCAGTTTTTTTTCCGTCTCGTGCAGGTCAAGCGGGCTCGTATTTTGCCCAAAAGCTTGAGCTGACACGCCACCCGGGGATTTTGGGCTGGTTGCCTGTCGCACCGCCATCGGTAGATCGCGCAAAGTGATCTTTGCGCCAGTAGCCATCACGACGCCGTGTTCGATCGCGGTGCGCAGCTCGCGAACATTGCCCGGCCAGTCGTAAGCCAGCAGCGCGTCGGTCGCATCGGATGTAAGATCGACAAGAGGCTTGTCGTTTACTTTGCAGAAGTGGCGCAGAAATCCGCGGACCAGAATCGGGATATCTTCCTTTCGTTCGCGCAATGGCGGCATGGTGATGCGCACGACGTTGAGGCGAAAATAAAGATCGTCGCGAAATTTTCCTTCGCGGACCAACTGTTCGAGATTTTTGTTCGTAGCCGCAATAATTCGAACATCCGCGTGCAACGTTTGATTGCCGCCAACGCGTTCAAACGCGCGGTCCTCGCTCATGATGCGTAGCAGTTTGACCTGGGTGCTCGGGTCGATCTCGGCCACTTCATCAAGGAAAATGGTGCCGCCGTTGGCCTGTTCGAAGCGGCCGATGCGCCGTTCGTATGCGCCCGTGAACGCGCCTTTCTCGTGACCGAACAACTCGCTCTCCAGTAGTTGCGGCGAAAGAGCCGCACAATGCACCGCCACAAATTTTGCCTTGTTGCGCCGGCTCAAATTATGAATTGCATGGGCAGCCAACTCTTTGCCTGTTCCGCTTTCTCCTTCGATCAACACATTGGCCGATGACGGTGCTACCTGCCGGATGGTGTCGAGCACTTCATGCAGCGCAGCCGAGTCGCCCCAGATGTTTTCAAGGCCGTAACGTTCATCCACTTGTTCCCGCAGAGCGCGATTTTCCTGCTCGAGTTTGCGGCCTTGCACGGCGCGCGCGATCAGCAATTCAACTTTATCAAGGTTGAGGGGCTTGGTCACAAAATCGTACGCACCCCGTTTCATTGCTTCCACGGCGACATCCACCGATCCATAGGCCGTCATCATGATGGAGGCAGGCGGTCGCGGCATTTTCAGCGCGCGATCGATTAAGTTCATTCCATCTTCGCTGCCGAGACGCAGGTCCGTGAGAAGCACATCGATCTGCTCTCGATCCATTACATTGACTGCGCCTGCAATGTCCGGAGCGACGTACACGTCGTAATCGTTCTCAAGCAAACTTCGCAAACCGTCGCGAGTGTGCTTCTCGTCATCAACAATGAGAACAGTGGGCTGTAGATTCATTGGCCTCGCCACGTTGAACCGTTAAATAATTACAACCTTGCAACCGTAGGTCCGGCAACGCTCCATTTGTAACTTTTGTAGCGTTTTTAACTACTTTAACAAGTCGCGGCAGACCCTCGGGGGTGGTCGTGAAATCCGTGGCGCTCCAAGGGCGCGACCGAGTACCACAGGCAAAGAAATATAGCCATGTGGTGGAAATGATGTATTCTCGCCGCCGATGCAGCAGCGAATTCTCCACGGGCTGACCTGCATTTTTCTCGTTGGCTGCCCAACCGCTTTCGCCGCCGAAGAATCCATTAGCGCGGACGATTACTGGAAACTTTCGGACCATGAAAAAGACGTTACGATCTACAGTCGGCCACGTCCGGGTTCGTCGCTGAGGGAGTTCAAAGCTGTTGGCCCGATTGACGCGCCCACCACCGCCGTGTGCGCGGTGATCGACGATTTCCAGAACTATCCGAAGTTCATGCCATACATGACCGAATGTCGGTTGATCAAACGGGACGGCGATTCGATCGTTGGATATCAACGGCTTTCGCCAAAAGTTTGCGCGGACCGCGATTACACATTGCGCGTCTGGAAGAAATCATGGCCCTCGACCGATGGTATAGTTTTCACGAGTCATTGGGCGCCGGCAAACGAACTCGGGCCGCCTGAAAAGAAAGGCGTTGTGCGCGTAAAACTTTGCGAGGGAAAATGGTTGCTCGAGCCTGATGGCGCGACGAAAACCAGAGCCACCTACTTCATTTACACGGATACTGGCGGCTTTATCCCCTCTTTCATTGCCAATCATGTTAGCGTGACAGGAATCACGAAACTTTACGCAGCCGTTCGCAAGCAGGTTAAGGATCCAAAATACGCTCTTTCGACGGCCGGTCGTTCACCATCGACAGCTGGACAAACGAGCGCTCGGAAAAATGAGCAGGCTCGAATTGCGACTGACGAAAAAAACAAAAAACCTGAATAACCCAATTGCGAAGAGTCGGTGAGATTCGTGGTTCATGGCACGGTAAGCTCGATGAAATGATTTACGGATCACTGCGGTGATTCGCTTTTCGCTATTTCTGCTAAGTTTCGCGCGATGAAAACCAATCGTTTCCTGTTTGCGGTTTGCACGATTAACACGCTGGCGCTGTTCGCTGTACGCGCTGCCGAACCTGCGGTTCAAACGCCAAAGAAACCTGTTTCAAATCAGTATCAGGGCGTGACTGTGGCAGATCCATATCAATGGCTCGAACAGGATGATGAGCCGGATGTGAAAGCCTGGTCGGAGGCGCAGAATCAACGCACCCGACAATATCTCGATCAGTTGCAGGACCGGACCGCCATCGAAAGGCAATTAACGGATTGGTACGCAAAAACTTCGCCAAGTTATTCATCGCTTGTCTCGCGACCCGGACTCTTGTTCGCGATGAAATTCCAGCCACCAAAGCAACAGCAGTTACTAGTCACGCTCACTTCGGTTGACGACCTCAAGTCCGAGAAGGTCGTCCTCGACCCGAACGTGCTGGACGCCAAAGGCACGACCGCGATCGATTGGTTTGTGCCGTCATGGGATGGGAAATATGTCGCCATATCAATTTCCAAAGGTGGAAGTGAGGACGGCACTCTTCACTTTTACGAAACTGCCACGGGCAAAGCGCTGCCGGATATGATTGCCCACGTGCAGTATCCCACGGCAGGCGGCAGTGCAGCATGGAACGCCGACGGGAGCGGGGTCTATTACACACGATTTCCCAGAAAAGGTGAGCGGCCCGAGGCGGACCTGAACTTTTATCAGCAAGTTTATTTTCACAAACTCGGCACACCCGATACCGAAGATAAATACTCGGCCGGAAAAGACTTTCCGCGAATCGCAGAAATCATTTTGGAAGGTTCCCACGATGGCAAATACATTCTCGCATCAGTCGCGAACGGTGATGGCGGCGACTTTGCGCATTACCTGTTCGGGGCAGGCGGATCCGTTTCAAGCGGATGGAACCAGATCACAAAATTCACCGATCAAATCAAGGCCGCCCATTTTGGACGCGATAACGCCCTATACCTTCTATCGCGCAACGCCGCGCCACGCGGGAAAGTTCTCCGTCTGCCGCTCGAGACGCCGGAATTAAGCAAAGCGATCGAGATCGTTCCAGCTGGCGAGCCGGTTATCCAACGAATCGTGCCTACAGCCGATGCTTTGTTTGTTGGCGATTTGCTTGGTGGTCCGTCTCAAATTCGACGCTTCGGCCTGGATGGCAAAGGAGAGACGATCATCCCAATTCCAAAAATATCTGCCGTGCAGGAAATGGTCGGTCTCGAGGACGGTTCTCTTCTTTTTCGCGACCAAAGTTACACCGAACCGGCGAGCTGGTTCCATTGTCCAAAGGAAAAAACCCGCCTTCGCCAAGGCTACAGTGGGCAGGCCGAGCCTGTGCAGACGGCGCTGCGCAGCACATCGCCGGTCTCATTTGCCGATATCGAAGTAACACGCGAATTCGCAACCTCAAAGGACGGCACAAAAATTCCGCTCAACATCATTTACCGCAAAGGAATGAAACGGAACGGGCAGAACCCGACATTGCTTTACGGCTACGGCGGTTACGGAATCAGCATGTCCCCGAATTTTGAGTTTACCCGGCGGCTTTGGTTTGATCATGGCGGCGTGTACGTGGTGGCCAATATTCGAGGCGGTGGAGAATTCGGCGAAGACTGGCATAAAGCCGGCAATCTCACGAAAAAACAAAACGTATTCGATGACTTCGCCGCTGCGGCGGAATATTTGATTAAAGAAAAATACACGCGCCCTGAAAAACTGGCGTTCCAGGGAGGAAGCAACGGCGGACTGCTTATGGGCGCAATGATTACCGAACACCCGGATTTGATGAGAGCTGTCGTATCCCAAGTAGGAATCTACGACATGCTACGCGTCGAGCTCGCGCCAAACGGCGCCTTCAATGTTACCGAATTTGGGACCGTAAAAGATCCCGAGCAGTTCAAGGCGCTTTATGCGTACTCACCATACCATCACGTTGTCGAGGGAACGAAATATCCTTCTATTCTAATGATGACGGGTGCGAACGATGGACGAGTTGCACCATATCATTCGCGCAAAATGATCGCTCGGCTGACTGAGGCGAATAAATCTGAGACCCCGATTCTGTTGCGGACGAGCTCGAGTGCAGGTCATGGTATTGGCACCGCTCTGAACGAGCGGATCAAACAATTGGCAGACATTTATGGATTTCTGTTTGTGCAACTGGGAATGACCGCCAAGACCCAGTAGTCGGATCGCTGCCTCAGGCGCCCAAAACGGATTTCCACTTAAGCGGCTTAACCTTGTAACCTCGCCGTCGTGCGAAGAAAACTGCTGATCTATTCGGCGGCCATTGCGTTTGCCTTCCTGGTTTTGGCCCTAATGGGCGTAGCCATCTTTCACAGTCCTCAGCTGACTCGTTACATCGAGAGCGAAGCATTTCGCGCAGCGATGGAAAATGAAACAGCGAAAGGATTGCATTTCCCTCGATCCCGCTTTTCGCCGATCCGGCGTACCAGTGCCTTCACCGCGCGAGCTGAGAGTTTTGAGGCGCAGAATGGCGAGAAAGCAATGAAATCACTCAGCGCTCGCGGGATCACGGCAACGTTTGATCCGTTAGGCGTCCTGGCGCGGCAGTGGAGGTTCTCCGACGTGCGCGTGGATTCAGGCGACGTCGAAATCCAGATCTACAAAGCAAATCCTGAGGCAGTGGCGCCCAAACCATGGTTTAGCATTTTTTTGCCAAACAGGGTGTATTTGGAAAAAATTGAAACGCCCCACGCCAACGTGACCTGGCGATTTCGCGGCGAGCAGGCCGGATTTTTCGACACACAACTTCTGATTACACCTCACGGTGTCGATTTTGAATACCTTGCCACGGGCGGCAGACTGAAGATGGCGTTTCTTGCCGATCTGGATCTGCGGCAAGCGCATCTACTCATCACCAAGACGCTCTTGACGATTTACAATATCGATCTGGCATCGGATTCAGGCAGCAAAGAAAACATTCACGCGCAGGCGAACGCCGGTTTGGGCAAGGATAAGAGCGTCGATTTGAGAGCGAACTTCAGTCAGGTCCCAATTCGCTCCTGGCTACCTGCTGAATGGAAAGAACATTTGGCCGGAAATGCATTCGGCGATCTTCATTGGGCCGGAAAAGATCCGAAGTTGGAAAGCTCGTCTGGCGAAGGTTCGTTGCGCGTCAGTGATGGACGAATCGATAACCTTCCGGTTTTGGAAAAACTCGCTGAGCTGGCACAGAAGAAATCATTCGAAGACCTGGCGCTGAATGATTGCTCGCTCAGCTTTGAATGGAAATATCCGAAGATCGACATCCACGACATTGCCATCGAAGAACGGGGAAAATTCCGGATCGAAGGAGAAATGGCGATCGACCAACGTCGCTTGGGCGGCACGATCAGACTGGGGCTTACCCGCGAGTATCTGGATTGGCTGCCGAATCCCGAAGAGGTCTTTAGTCGCAAGGAAGGTAACTACCTTTGGACCAATGTACGTCTCTCCGGAACGATCGATGATCCCGGACAAGATTTGAGTCCGCGCATTATCGAACTGTTCAAGCAATCTCCAGGAGCCTATCTCAAGCTCCTCTTTCGTCAGTTCGAAGGATGGTTGAAAAAAGGATTTGGCGGCGACTAATCGCCTCATGCGCACATTCAAGAAGCGACGGCTTCTTGAACTGGCATTTTCGGTTCTCCCGCTTCCAACATTCGAATGCGTTTGTCGACGTACGGTAATCGAATCGTAAGGGTCAGCCCTCTGCCTTGGCCGCTCTCGATGGAGAGTTCCCCGCCGTGTTCGCGTACAATACGACGGACTATTAACAATCCCAGACCAGTACCGGATGGTTTAGTTGTGAAATACGGCTCGAATACGTGGCTCAAGTTTTCTGCCGACATGCCACTCCCGGTATCAACGAAACTGACGATGACGTACGTGTCGTCCAAATCGGTACGAATGCGCAGGGTGCCATGGCGTTTCATGGCTTCGATGCTGTTCTTGATGACGTTATAAAATGCCTGCTTCATTTGCTCGCGATCAAGTTGAACCGACGGAAGGTCTGCGCGCAGCTCCTGTTCAACAACCATCTCGCGGTCTTGAATTTCAGGGGCGAAAAAACGCACTGCTTCGTCGACAATCGCGTTCACGTTTTCCGGGTGGAGCCGTGGATGCGACGGCCGGATTGCTCGCAGAAATTGCGTAACAATGGAATCGAGCCGGCGGACTTCGGAACGGGCAATGTCGATCGATTGTTGGAGTTCTGCCTTCGCTTTGTGGTCCAGGCCCTGAGCCTTGCGCTCCATCAATTGTAAATGGATGTGCAGCGAATTGAGCGGGTTGCCGATTTCGTGCGCCACGCCTGCCGCCAGTAATGTCAGCGCATTCAGGCGTTCTGATTCAATCGCTTGTTGGGCTGTGCGGCGGCTTTGGGTGATGTCCCGAAGGATCATGACGTGTCCGACCTGTTGTCCTGTAGCGGGGATCGTCGCTCCCAATCGGGTAGAATCACCCATTCCAACTACAGAATTCCGCGATTCGATCATCAACGGCACGATGTAAAAATTGATGAAGCGATTTTCCGGATAAAAAATCTCCATATCACGAGTGAGCGGTCCGCCGCTCTGGCTAAGCGATTGCCAGTCGA
>Ga0081455_10009157_pt1 | contig 10211 bp, 10 predicted proteins | sample TabmetS3T2R1_FD_70207 | JGI IMG/M metagenome (GOLD analysis project Ga0081455, IMG submission 70207) | Tabebuia heterophylla rhizosphere microbial communities from the University of Puerto Rico - S3T2R1 | ecosystem: Host-associated > Plants > Roots > Rhizosphere ... | reverse complement strand
CGCATGGAGATCGCCTACACCTCGCGCAGCGAGTCGCCGTACGCCGCCGAGCTGGAAGCGACGCGTCTCGACCTCGACGAGCTGCTCGCCACCGCCGACGTGGTCAGCCTCCACGCGCCGCTGACCCCGGAGACGCGCCACCTGATCGGCGCTCGCGAGCTCACCCTGATGAAGTCGACGGCGACGCTCGTCAACACCGCGCGCGGGGCGGTGGTCGACGAAGCGGCGCTGGCCGAGGCGCTGAAGGAGGGCGTGATCACCGCCGCCGGCCTCGACGTCTTCGAAAACGAGCCCGAGGTCCACCCGGCGCTGCTGGAGCTGGAGAACGTGGTCCTGGTCCCCCACCTCGGCTCGGCGACGGAGGAGACCCGCGCGGCGATGGCCGAGCTCGCCGCCCGCAACGCGGTCGCCATCGCCGCAGGCGAGACGCCACCGACCCCGGTCCCCCTCCCCGGCCTCTAAGCGTCGATGGGCCGAAAACCGGTCATATAGTCCGGTTTTCGGCCCATCAACATGGTCAGCCGGCGGCGCTCTCGCCCTCCTCTACCCAGCGGACGAGGGCGCGGAGGACTCCCTCGCAGCGGCGGGAGATGCGCTCGTCGGCGAGGCCCGCGACGGCGACGCTGGCGATCTGCAGCTCGGTCAGCGTGTGCGGCTCCTCGGCGGCCCGGCGCTCCTGTCCCAGCCGCACGAGCCAGCGCCGCGCCGCCGCCTCGAAGCGCTTGTCGCCCGCCCGGGCGAGCAGGATCAGCAGCTCCAGCGCGCAGTGGAGGCTGACCGGGCCACTTTTCGCCATTTCCCGCGCCGCCGCCGAGGCCGCGTCGAGGTCGCGCCGCTGCACCGCGGCGTTGAAGCGACCCAAGGCTTCGGAATGAGAGGCCACGAACATATGTTCGCATCGACTTCAAGTAGGTTCGCTCAAGACGACTTCAGCGACCAAGGAGAGCGATGACGACGCACGCGGACTTCACCGAGCAGGAGTGGGACACCGTCCTCGAGGGCCCCACCAGCGCCGGGATGATCATCACCACCGCCGAGCGCGGCGGCACCTTCCGCGAGGTCTTCGCGATGGCCAAGGCCTACTCCGAGGCGCGTCAGGAGCACGGCGCCTCCGAGCTGCTCGACGAGATCGTCGCCCACAAGCCGGAGACCGACCGCACCCGCGCCCACTCGCCGGAGGAGGTGCGCGAACACGGCCTGCAGAACATCCGCGACGCCGTCGCCCTGGTCGCCGCCAAGGCGACCCCGGCCGAGCTCGGCGATTACCGCCTCTTCGTCGTCACCCTGGCGAAGAAGGTCGCCGCGGCGAAGAAGGAGAAGGGCTCCGAGGACGGCATCAGCACCGCCGAGGCGGAGGCGATCGCCGCGATCGAAGGAGCGCTCGGCGTCTCCTGACGCCGCGTCCGGAGTGTCACCATGCCCGGCCCCGAGATCCTCGACAAGAAGGGCTACAAAAAGGAGCTCCGCCGCCTGCAGGTCGAGATGGTCCGGCTGCAGGAATGGATCGTCCACGAGGGCCTCAAAGTCGTCGTCCTCTTCGAGGGCCGCGACACCGCCGGCAAGGGCGGCACGATCCGCCGGATCACCGAACGGACCAACCCGCGGGTGATCCGCAACGTCGCCCTCGGAATGCCGAGCGACCGGGAGAAAACCCAGTGGTACTTCCAGCGCTACGTCGCCCAGCTGCCCGCCGCCGGCGAGATGGTCCTCTTCGACCGCTCCTGGTACAACCGCGCCGGCGTCGAGCGGGTGATGGGCTTCTGCACCCACGCGGAGTACGAGGAGTTCATGCACTCCTGCCCGCGTTTCGAGCGGATCCTGCAGCGCTCCGGGATCGTCCTGATCAAGTACTGGCTCTCGGTTTCCGACGACGAGCAGGAGCGCCGCTTCAAGAGCCGCCTCGACAACCCGCTGAAGCGCTGGAAGCTTTCCCCCACGGACCTGGAGGCGCGCGCCCGCTGGGTTGACTACGCCGAGGCCAAGGACGAGATGTTCGCCCGCACCGATACCGAGCACTCGCCGTGGTTCGTGGTCGAGTCAGACGACAAGCGCTCCGCCCGCCTCAACCTGATCAGCCATCTGCTCGAACAGATCCCCTACAAGCGGATCGACCAGGAGCGGGTGACGCTGCCGCCGCGCCAGCAGCGCGACTACCAGCGGCCGCCTAGGTCTTCCGAAAAACAGGTGCCGGAACGGTTTCGCGTGGACTAGCGGCCGGGTGCGGGTCCCGGCGCGGGCTCGGCACCGGCCGGGCGGCGCCGCCGTGCGGGCCGCGGCGGCGCGGGCGGTCGCCGGGATGCGGCAGCCGCGGCGGCATCTTGCGGGCGACCTCGGCCGACGGCCCGTCGCTCGCCTTCGGTTCCTTCATCAACCAGTAGACGAACAACCAGAGGCCGATGATCGGGATCTTCATCGCGAGGATCAGCAGGACTGCCGGCAGAACTCCCATGGGTCAAGTGTAGGTATCTCGGGGGCCGCTGTCAGGCGGCGGCGGAATCGGCGCCGGCACGCCGATCGAGCACCGCGACCACGCGCAGGGCCACGGCGAGAAGCACGATCGCGACCGCCGAGCCGATCAGCCAGGCGCCGATCATGCCCCCGGTCGGGGTGGCGATTTCGAAGAAGTCGCGGGCGACCGGGATCGCGCACGCGCCGAAGAAGAGCAGCGCCATCGTCACGCAGAGCGCCCCGACCACGAGCCGCCGCGTCCCCGGCTGGTCCTCGAGCGCGAAGACGATCGCCAGCCCGGAGACGACCACCGTCGCGGCGGTGGCGGAGCGCGCCTGGGTGAGGTCGTCGGTGAGCCCGTGGCGGGCGAGCAGGTAGGTGACGAGGATGCCGAGCCCGCAGGCCAGTCCGGCCGGGATCGAGAAGCGGGCGATCGCCCGCAGGAACCCCTCCGGCCGCCACGGCCCGCTTGACGGGGCGAGCGCCAGCAGGAACGCCGGGATCCCGATCGTGAAGGTGGAGGTCAGCGTGAACTGGCGCGGCAACATCGGGAACACGCCGCTCGGGATCGCGATCACCAGCACCAGGAAGGCGGTGAAGATCGCCTTCGAGACGAAGAGACGGGCGACCCGCTGGATGTTGCGCAGGATCTGGCGCCCTTCGCCGACCATCGGCGGCACCTCGCCGAATTCGCCCGACACCAGCACCAGGTCCGACACGGAGCGGGCCATCTGGGTGCCGCTGCCCTGGGCGATCGCGAGCCGCGCCTGCTTCAGCGCCGGGACGTCGTTGACCCCGTCGCCGAGCATGCCGACGTATTCGCCGCCCTCGGTCAGCACCTTGACCACTCGCGCCTTGCCCTCGGGGGAGATGCGACCGATCGCCGGGGCGGCGCGCACCGCTTCGCGCAGCTCGGCGTCGTCCTCGGGCAGGTGGCGGCCGTCGAGCGCCGGGCCGGTCGCCTCGATCCCGAGGTCCCGCGCGATCGCGCCGACCGTCGCCGGGTTGTCGCCGGAGAGCACCTTCAGGGCGACGTCCTCGCGGGCGAAGAAGGCGATCGTCTCGGAGGCCTCGGCGCGCAGTTCCTCGGCGAGGACGACGACCCCGAGCGGCTGCAGCGGCTCGGTCAGCTCGACTTCCGGGCCGGGCTCGGGAAGCGGCGCCGGATAGGAGGCGAGGGCCAGCACGCGGCGTCCGGCGGCGGCTTCGTCGGCGGCGCGGGCGCGCAGCGCCTCGTCCGGCGCCGGGCTGCTGGCGCCGCCGGCCGCCGCGCCGTCGGACCCGGCGGCAGCCTCGAGCAGCGCCTCGGGAGCGCCCAGCACGAGTCGCCGCCCGTCGAACTCGAGCGCGCTCCACCGCCGCCGCGAGGAGAACGGGATGACCGCGGTCGGCACCGGCGCCGCCGCGCCGTCGTGCCCGGCCAGCCCCGCTGCGTGGATCGCCTCCAAGGTCGTGTTCCGCGTCGGCGCGGCGGCCGCATAGGCGCCGAACGTGGCGGCCAGATCATCCGCGGTCTCACCGGCGGCCGGGATCAACTCGACCACCCGCAGCGAGGCCTCGGTCAGCGTCCCGGTCTTGTCGGTACACATCACCGACACCGAGGCCAGCGACTCGATCGCGTTCAGCTGCTGGGCGAGGATCCCGTGGCGGGCCATCTTCGCCGCCGTCACCGCTGCGGTCAGTGAGACCAGCAGGATCAGCCCCTCGGGGACGATGTTCACGATCCCGGCGGTGAGCGTCTCGACCGCGTCGGCCTGGCTCACGTTGCGCAGCGCCAGCGACACGCCCAGCCCGACCGCCAGCGGGATCATCGTCCCGACCATCACGATCAGCAGGCGGTCCATCGCCTTCTCCAGCGGCGAGCGCGGGTGGCGGAAGGCGCGCGCCGTCGCCGTCACTTTGGCGGCGTGGCTGTCGGCGCCGACCGCGGTCGCTTCGAAGTCGCCCTCGCCCTCGACCGCGAACGACCCGGAGAGCACTTCGTCGCCGACTTTCCGCACCACCGGCTCGGACTCGCCGGTCAGCTCGGACTCGTCGAGCGCCAGCCCGTCAGCCCGCACCAGGGTGCCGTCGGCGGGGATCTGGTCGCCGCTCGCGACCCGCACCAGGTCGCCGACCACGACCTCCTCGACCGCGACCTGGCGCGACGCCCCGTCGCGGACGACGGTCGCTTTCGCCACCACCAGCGCGGCGAGCTTGTCGAGGGCGCGCTTGGCGCGCACCTCCTGGAAGGTCCCGATCGCGACGTTGGCGACCAGGATGCCGAGGAAGAGAGCGTCCTTGGGGTTGCCGAAGATGATCGTCGCGAGCCCGAACCCGGCGAGGATCGCGTTGAACACCGTAAAGGTGTTGGCGATCGCGATCGAGAGGTAGGAGCGGCTGGTCGGCGGCTCGTGCGGCGGCCCGGCCTCGCGCAGGCGACGCGCCGCCTCTGACTCGCTCAGTCCGGTGGCGGTGACGGTCGCGGCCTCCATCGAGGCCGCAACCCTAATCGTCAGACCGAACGACTTCGACGCTTGTCATCCATACGAAGACAAGCGTCGGGAAGCCGAAGCGCCCGGCGCCCCTCACCGGACGAGAGGGGCGCCGAGCTTCGTGGGTGGCTTCGGAGGAGGGCGCGTCCCTGAAGCGCGCCCACCGTCTAGCCCGCCGAGGTGGCGGGGCGTTCGGCGAGGGTCACGCTCACCGACGCAGTTTGGCCTTCGCGGTCCACGGTCACTTCGACCGTTTCGCCCGCGTGCTTGTCGGAAATGGTTTCGACCAGGTCTTCGGTCGAGGCGATCGGTTCCCCGTCGACGGCGGTGATGATGTCGCCGCCGAGCCCGAATTCGGTCCCTTCGACTTCCGCCGCGGTGGTCGCTCCCTGGATGCCGGCGGCCGCCGCGGGCCCGCCTTCCTCGACCTGCTGCACGAGCACGCCCGCTTCGACCGGCAGATTGAAGGCCTGTGCCAGTTCGGGGGTGATCGTCGCGCCGCTGATCCCGAGGTAGCCGTGTTCGTCGGCCGTCCCGGACTCGAGCTGGGCGATCTCTTCCTTCGCCGTGTTGATCGGGATCGCGAAGCCGATGCCGACGCTGCCGTCGGAGCCTTCGCCGCCGGTGGCGATCTGCGAGTTGATGCCGATCACTTCGCCCGCCGCGTTGATCAGCGGGCCACCCGAGTTGCCCGGGTTGATCGCCGCGTCGGTCTGGATCACGTGGTCGATCGTCACCCCGTCGGGCGCCTGGATTTCGCGCTGCAGGGCAGAGACGATGCCGCTGGTCACCGTCCGCTTGAGGTCGAACGGGTTGCCGATCGCGACCACCGGGTCGCCGACTTCGACCGCGTCGGAGTCGCCCAGCGCCAATGGGTGGAGCTTCGAGGCGGGCGCTTCGACCTTCAGCAGGGCGAGGTCCTTGTTGGGTTCGGTGCCTACCACTTCGGCCGCGTACATCTGCCCGCCTTCTTCGAGCGAGACGGTGATTTCTTCGCCGCCTTCGACGACGTGGTTGTTGGTGAGGACGTGGCCTTCGTCGTCGAGGACGACGCCGGAGCCGGAGGCGATCCCTTCGGCCTCCTTCGATTCGATGAAGGCGACGCCGTTCGCGTCGGCCTTGTAGATCTGGTTGACGGTGTTGCCGCCTTCACTGCCGCGGGCGTCGGTGGTGACGGCCGCGGCGGGGGTGGCACCGGAGGCGGCGACGGTGCCGCTCGGGGTAGAGGTTGAACCGCCGCCGGTCGAGACAAGCCCGGTCGCGATTGCGAGCAGGCCGGCGACCGCGACGATCGCCCCGCCCAGAAGGGCGGAGCCGAACGCGTGACTTCTCTTTCGCTGAAGCATGGAAGCCAGGTTGAAGCCCCCTGCTCGGCGCTCCCTAAACGGGCGTGAACAACTTTCTAAAGAGTTGCCAAGAGATGCCTAAAGACGCCAATCCGCTTCGGTCCCTAATCTTTCGGTGCCGAATGTCTGACCGGATCGAGCCCTACGTCTGGAGGATCGCCGGCGTCGTGATCCTCGGGATGACGATGTCGATCCTCGACACGACGATCGTCAACGTCGCCCTCGACACCCTGGGCCGCGAACTGGAAAGCACGCTGGCGCAGATCCAGTGGGTCGCCACCGGCTACCTGTTGGCGCTTGCCGCAGTGATCCCGCTGACCGGCTGGGCGGCGCGGCGCTTCGGCGCGAAGCGCGTCTACCTCGCCTCGATCGCGCTCTTCACGATCGGCTCGGCGCTCTGCGGGATCGCCGAATCGAGCACCACCCTGATCCTCTTCCGCGTCCTCCAGGGCATCGGCGGCGGGATGATCATGCCGGTCGCCCAGATGATCATGGCCGAGGTTGCCGGTCCGAAGCGGATGGGCCGGGTGATGGGGATCGTGGTGATGCCGGCGATGCTGGCGCCGATCCTCGGCCCGGTCGTCGGCGGCCTGATCTTGGAGCACCTGCACTGGTCCTGGATCTTCTTCGTCAACGTGCCGATCGGCATCGTCGCGTGGATCCTCGGCGCGCGCATGCTGCCCGACTCCGACCTCGGCGAGGCGGGCAAGCTCGACTGGCTCGGCCTCGGCCTGCTCGCCACCAGCATGCCGCTGGTCGTCTACGGCCTCTCGGAGATCGCGACCAAGGAAAGCTTCACCGCGCCGACCGTGGTCTGGCCGATCGTCGGCGGCCTGCTGCTCACCGCCGTCTTCGGCCGGCACGCGCTGCGGGTCCCGCGGCCTCTGCTCGACGTGCGCCTCTACGCCAACCGGATCTTCGCCGCCGCCTCGCTCACCACCTTCGGTCTCGGCGCCGCGCTCTTCGGCGCGATGATCCTGGTGCCGCTCTACTACCAGCAGGTCCGTGGCGAGAGCGTCATCGTCACCGGCCTGCTGACCGGCCCGCAGGGCCTCGGCATGCTGCTGGTCGCGCCGTGGATCGCGCGGATGACCGACCGCTTCGGCGGTGGTCGGGTCGCCGTCGTCGGCATCTCGATCCTCACCCTCAGCTCGCTGCCGCTCTGCTTCATCGGCGCCGACACCTCGATCCCCTTCATCTCGGTGATGCTGCTGATCCGCGGCGTCGGCATCGGGCTCTCCTTCATCCCGACCACCACCGTCGCCTTCGCGTCGCTGCGCACCGACCAGCTCTCCGACGCGACGCCGCAGATGAACGTCCTGCAGCGAGTCGGCGGGGCGATCGGCACCGCGGTCCTCGCCGTCGTCCTGCAGCGGGCGAGCGCCGATGCCCACGGGCCGGCCGAACTGGCCGGCGCCTTCGGTACCGCCTACTGGTGGGCGCTGGGGATCTGCGCGGCGTCGATCATCCCGGTGCTGGTGCTGCTCCGCGCCGAGGGACCGAAATCCGAAGCCCCGACTCCCGCAGTCGAAGCGGCGGAGGAGCTGGTGGAGCCGCTCGGTGCCTGAGGTCAAGCCCCGCCCGGCGGGAGAGCATCACGAGGAAAGCGCCTCACGCCAGGAGGCGATCACCGAGCTTGTCGCCTCGTTCCGCCTGGCGTTCCGCCGTCTGCGCAGCATGCGCGGCCGCGACACCCACCGCGGCGACGAAATCGGCCACGCCCAGTACGAGCTGCTGATCGAGCTCGCCGTACGCGGCCCGCTGCACGCGGGCGAACTGGCCGAGGTGGGGGGGGCGAGCGCCGCCACCGTCTCCGGCATGCTCGACAACCTCTGCGCCGCCGAGCTGGTCGAGCGCAGCCGCTCCGAATCCGACCGTCGCCTCGTCGTGGTGAAGCTCACCCGGCGCGGCCGGCGCAAGGTCGAAGCGCGCAAGGCGCTCTGGCGGCGGCGCTGGGAGGAGGCGCTCGAGGGCCTCGACGAGGACGAACTGCGGGTCGCCGGCCGCGTCCTCGACCGGATCGGCGACATCTTCACCGAGCGCCCCGAGGACTGAGCGGACGCCGTCCCCGGCTAAGCTCGCCGCCATGGCGCTGAGCGAGGCCGACGAGCGGCGACTGGAAGCGGAGGTGGCGCGGATGATCGCCGAACTGCGCCTCAACCCGAACCAGGAAAAGGAGGACCGGATCGGCCTCGAGATCTCGCTGCTGCCGGAGGAGGAGCGGGCCTTCGTCCCGACCGTCCTGCTGCGCTTCATCGCCGCCGAACGCACGGGGGAGGCGCTCCCCGAGGCGGCTTCGAGTACCGGCCTGCCGCCGAAGCGGCGGATCGCCTGGACGCTGCGCCCGCCGCGCTGACGCAAGCATCGAGCCGGCGGCACGGTCGCGCCTACCGATCGTCCGAAGGACGCTTGTATACTAGTATCCACGTATGGCTGAGCCGATCCCGATCCGCGGGGGCGATGTCCCTGACAAAAGCCGTCGTCCGGGGCGAGCGTCGTCCGGCCCTTACCTCTACGCCGCCCTTCGCGACCAGATCGTCCGCGCCGAGCTGGCCCCCGGCGAACGCCTCTCGGAGGCCGAGCTGGGTGAACGCCTCGGCGTCAGCCGCACCCCCATCCGCGAGGCGCTCGGCCGCCTCCGCGACGACCGTCTGGTCGAAGTCCGTCCCCAGATCGGCACCTTCGTCGCCCGGATCAGCCCCGCCGCGGTAAGCGACGCCCAGTTCATCCGCGAGGCGCTCGAGTGCACCGCCGTCCGCGTCTCCGCCGAACTCGCCGACGACGAGTCGATGGCCCAGATGGAGGAAAACCTGCGCGCCCAGGAACGCGCCACCGACCGCATCGACATCGACTCCTGGCAGCTCCTCGACGACACCTTCCACCGACAGATCTGCGACCTCTCCGGCCACCCGGCCGTCTGGCCCGTGAACGAGCGGGCCAAGTCCCACCTCAACCGTCTGCGCCGGCTCAGCCTCTCGATGCCCGACTACCTGCCGACGATGGTCGAAGCCCACCGGACCGTTGCCGAGGCGGTCGGCAACCACGACCCCGACGGCGCCGAGGCCGCCCTGCGCGAGCACCTGCGAGCTGTCCTGCGCGAGGTCCCGCGGATCCGCGAACAACACCCCGACTATTTCGAGGAGCCCTAGATGGCAGTGATCGACCGCGCCGATGCCCCCGTCGACCCCGAAGTCGGCGACCTCTTCGAGCACTATCGGATGATGTTCCTGATCCGTCGCTTCGAGGAAGCGGCGGAGCGCCAGTACAAGGCGGCCCGGATCGGCGGCTACTGCCACCTGTCCTCGGGGCAGGAGGCGGCGACGGTCGGCGCGGTGGCGGCGCTGGAGCCCGACGACCTGCTCGTCACTGGGTATCGCTGCCACGGCTTCGCGCTTGCCCGCGGGGTCCCGCCGGAGGCGGTGATGGCGGAGCTTTTCGGCCGCGCCCACGGCTGCGCCCACGGGCGGGGCGGCTCGATGCACCTGCTCGACATCTCGCGCGGCTACTACGGCGGCTGGGGGATCGTCGGCGGCCAGATGCCGATCGCGACCGGGATGGCGCTCTCGCTGGTCCGTCGTGGCGCTCCCCAGGCGGTGCTCTGCGAGCTCGGCGACGGCGCCGTCAACATGGGCGCCTGGCATGAGTCGCTGAACCTCGCCGCGGTCTGGCGGCTGCCGGTCGTCTTCCTCGTCATCAACAACCTCTACGGGATGGGGACGAGCGTCGACCGCGCCTCGGCCGAGACGGACCTCTTCAAGCGCGCCGGCTCCTACCGGATGGCGGGTGAGCGGGTCGACGGTGACGACCTCGAGGAGATGGAGGCGGCGACCGCGCGCCTCTTGAAGGCGGCCCGCGAGGAGCGCCGCCCGGCCGTGCTCGAGGCGGTCACCTACCGCTACCGTGGCCACTCGGTCGCCGACGCCGGGCTCGCCTACCGCTCCAA
>Ga0081455_10009156_pt1 | contig 10213 bp, 9 predicted proteins | sample TabmetS3T2R1_FD_70207 | JGI IMG/M metagenome (GOLD analysis project Ga0081455, IMG submission 70207) | Tabebuia heterophylla rhizosphere microbial communities from the University of Puerto Rico - S3T2R1 | ecosystem: Host-associated > Plants > Roots > Rhizosphere ... | reverse complement strand
GTCTGGGCGAAGCACCGCGCGAAGTGGTACCTGGAAACGTGCGCGGCACCCGCGAGCGTGTCGAGGTCGAGCGGCTCGTCGTAGTGCCGGTCGGCCAGGTCCTTGGCGTCGCGGAGGTGCGGCAGCAGGGCGGTGGGAACCACGGTGGCCCAGCTCAGCCGTACGCACCGGGTCCGCTGAGCATGCCGCGTTGCCAGCGGTGCGGCGTGACCAGCACGGCGCGTGGGTAGTCCTCGAAGAGCCAGAGGGCGAAGTTGCGGCGGCTCCAGCCTGAGGCGCCCGCCAGCCGCAGTCCCGCGCGCACGCCGCGCCGGTGCCGCACCGCCCGGATGAGCAGCGTCGACATGTGGTGGTCGGCGACGAGGGCCCGCCGCACGGCCCGGCGGTAGCGGGCCGTGACCACGCCGGGCGGCTCGCCCGTGGTGCCACCGGTGCCGGGGGCGCCGCCCGCGCCCGTAATGGCCTCGGCGGCGAGGACGCCGGTCAACAGCGCCTGGCCGATGCCCTCGCCGGTGAGCCGGTCGCTGGCGGCGGCGGCGTCACCGACGAACAGCGTGCGGCGACCCGTGAGCACCGCCCCGTCGATGCGGGCCGGGATCGGCCAGGCCCGGTGCGGCGCCTCGGGCTCGGCGTGCTCGCCCAGCACCCGGCGGATGTGCGGCCGGTCGAGGAGGTCGCGCCAGATGGCGGCCATGTCCCGGACCCGTTCGACGCGCTCGCCCCGGACGATGCCGAAGCCGACGTTGGCCCGGCCGCCGGGCAGCGGGAAGGACCAGGCGTAGCCGGGCAAGAGGTCGGGCTCGAACCACACGAACAGGTCGCGGGCCGCGTAGGGACCGACGGCGCCGAAGTACTGGCGGAACGCGTGCCATTCGCCCCGGTAGCCGGGCGCCGCCAGTCCGAGGTGCTTGCGGGTCGGCGACCACATGCCGTCGGCGGCCACGGCGTAGGCCGCGGCGAGCTCACCCACGCCGTCGACGCGGATCGCCACCTGCTCGTCGTCCTCGCGCGCCCCCACACAGGCGTGCCCGTCGAGGACCTTGACCCCGGCGGTGCGTGCCTCGTCGAGCAGCGCGGCGTCGAGGTCGATCCGGCGGGCCACCGCCGCGTACGTGCCCCGGCCCCGGGGCAGCGGGAACGTCACCTCGTGCCCGCCTGGGCCCCGCACGACCACGTCGTCCACGCTCTGCCAGGAGGAGACCCGCCGCGGATCGAGCCCCAAGCCCTCGAGGAGGCGCAGCGCCCCGGTCGTGAGCCCGTCGCCGCAGACCTTGTCGCGGGGAAATCGCGCCCTGTCGACCAGCGTCACGTCGCGCCCGGCCCGGGCGAGGCCGATCGCCGCCGCCGACCCGGCGGGGCCGCCTCCGATCACGACGACGTCGGCAGCGAGCACCCGCCAACGCTACGCGGTCAGCAGGGCATGTCCGGACCGGGGCGGTACGTGGCGGTGAAGGTGTCGGTGGCGGGTTCCCGGTCGGGGTAGGTGATCCGGCGGGTCGTGGTGACGACCCGGCAGGCGCCCGACATCGACTGCGTGATGCCGACCTGCTGACCGGTGGCGTACGGCCTCGACCACATGGTCACGGTGACGCTGGTGTCCGTGTACGACGTGTCGATGAGGATGCCGTAGGGGGTGTCGTTCACGAAGGACAGGTCCGGCGCCGGGTACCCCATCGTGGCTTCGCGGCCGATTGGGTACCGCGTGAAGTACTCGGAGTGGGCCTGGTAGGTGGTGATGTCGAGCCCGCAGAAGTACGCGGCGTTGAACGTGGTCGTGGCGAACTGGGACACGCCGCCACCGACCTCGTCGACGTGCTTGCCGTCTCTGATCGCGCCCGCAACCACGAAGCCCTTCTCGAGGGTCCGGGGCCCGACGACGGCGTTCATCGAGAACTCCGTCCCCGGCAGGACGAGGGTGCCGTCCACGATGTCGGCGATGCGGTGGATGTTGGCGACCCGGGGCTCGCCGGGGTTGTAGTAGGTCGTGAACCCGGGGCCGGCCGTGGTGGCCTCCCCGTTCCGCCAGGCGTTGTTGCCGCAGACCGGCCGTTCGACATGCAGTCCGCGGGCGGCGTCGGTGGTCAGCGCGGGCTCGGTCACGGTCGCGTCGAGCTCGGCCCCCTGCTGGCCGTCGCCAAGCGCCTTCCAGATCCGATCCGCACTGTCGCCACCGCAGCAGGACACGCCCTGCTCGGACGGGACGATGCTGGGACCATTGGCGCCGAGGACGATGCGTGCGTCCTTGGCCCGGGTGATGACGTCGGCGAACACTTGGGGCAGCGCCTTGTCGACAGCGCCCTTGTTGATCGCCAGCGCGAGCTTCCCGTCCGCATTGGTGGGCCCGATCCACGTGCGGAGCTGCGCGACCGGCACGGTCTTCGTCGTATCGGCTGCGGTGAGCTCGATGCCGTTGGCGGTCATCTTGTTGGCCTGGTCGGCCAGGTCCTGCGCCTGCTGGTCGGTGACGGCGGGGGCCACCGCGGCCGAGTCCACCTTGACCTCGATCGCGCCGGTGCGTGATTCGGCGGCGGCCTCGGGCAGCTTGTCGATCAGCGTGTCGGTGTCGATCCCCTGGCCCGGCACGCCCGGCACCAGGGCCCAACCCTGGGGGCCAAGCTTGATGGAGGGGTCACGCGGTGCGGTGAGGTCGGCCCCCTGCAGCTCGACCATCTTGGCCGTCGCCGTCGGCCCGCTGACCGTGTACTCGACGTCGACGTCGCGGGGCGTGAAGAACGAGCGGAGCCACGAGAACGGCTGGAGGGGCAGTGCGTCGTCGCGACCAACGTCGAGGGCCGCCTCGGACGTGGCCTTCTCGTCGAGGGCCAGCCCGATCTCCCCGGCCGTCGTCTCGTACGCCTTGTCGCCGCTGGTGATCCGCACCGGGCGCGCCGCCACCTCCTTGGCGATGCTGTTCATCACCTCGGGCAGCGACGCCTCACCCAGGCCTCCCACCGGTCGCCCGGCCACCTCGACGTTCCGCCGGACCTGGCCCGACAGCGCCGCCGTGTCGATCGCCCAGGCACCGATCAGGAGCACCAGGGCGAGCACTGGCACGGCCGCGAGCGCCAGCGCCCAGCGTGGTGGCCCGCCGTCACCGCCGTCGGTGGATGCCGGCCGGCCGAAGTGGCGGCCGGCGGGTTGCTCGTCGTCGACGCGGAGGTGCCCGTTGGCGCCGGGCGGGGTCCGGGATTCCGCCGGCAGGGGGCCGGCGATGCGGGCGTTCGGGCCGGTGGTCCGGCCCTCGGCGGCCGCGGCCCCGCCGAGGACGAGTGTCCGGCTGCCGCCGCCACCCGGGCGTTCCCCTGTGGGGCGCTCCGTGTCCGGGGCACGGTCGTCCGCCGTCCGGTCGGGCAGATCGAAGATCGGGGACCCCGTCGCTGGGTCGTCCCCTGACGGCTCGCCGGCGGCATCCGTGTCGGTGGACGGCGTCGGTTCGACGGGCGCGTCGGTGCGCCCCGGCTTGGGCTCTTCGTTGGGCGGCCCAGCGCCCGCCCGGCGAGGTGCGGGCGTGGCTTCATTCCCGTCCACAGGGCACCACCCTGCCACGCCGGGCAGCGCCGTTCTAACCGCCGTTGACCACACCCCGCGCGAAACGGGGGTCTGTTACCGGATCGTCATGGGCCAGAGGTTCCCGGTTCGGTGTCGTCGTCGAGGTCACGCGGATGGTCGCACGCGACGTGATCCTCGAGCTCGTTGCGCGTCCCGAACCGCAGCTCGCAATAGGGGCATTGGTGCACGTCCGTCACGTCGCCCAGTGTCGCGCTGCTACGTTCCCAGCGGTTGAAGAACTGGCGTCACCGCCGAAAGGGGACGTGGTCGATGGGCATCTGTGACGATCGGGTCGCGATCGTGACCGGGGCGGGCCGGGGCATCGGGCGCGAGCACGCGCTGCTGCTTGCCGCCCAGGGGGCCAAGGTGGTCGTCAACGACCTCGGTGGTTCGATGGACGGCACCGGACGCGACACCGGGCCGGCCCACGAGGTGGTCGACGAGATCACTACGAAGGGTGGTCAAGCGGTCGCCAACACAGACGACGTCAGCGACTTCGCCGGCGCCGAGAAGCTGATCGGCACGGCCGTCGAGGCGTTCGGGCGCCTCGATGTCCTCATCAACAACGCCGGGATCCTGCGCGACCGCATGCTCGTCAACATGAGCGAGGCCGAGTGGGACGACGTCATCAAGGTTCACCTCAAGGGCACCTTCGGTCCCGCGCACTTCGCCGCCAACCACTGGCGGGAGCGGTCCAAGGCGGGCGACGCCCTCGACGCCCGCATCGTCAACACGTCGTCGCCGTCCGGCATCTACGGGAACGTCGGGCAGACGAACTACGGCGCCGCCAAGGCCGGCATCGCCGCGTTCACGATCATCGCCGCCAAGGAGCTGGCCCGCTACGGCGTCACGGTCAACGCCATCGCCCCGGCGGCCCTGACGCGGATGACGGCCGACCTCGGCATGGGCCAGCTGCCCGACGAGGGCAAGGAGGAGATGGCGCCCCACCACATCGCCCCGATCGTGTGCTGGCTCGCCAGCCCGCTGTCGGCGGGCGTCACCGGCCGGGTGTTCGACGTGAGCGGCCGGATGATCTCGGTGTCCGAGGGTTGGCACCGGGGGCCGTCGATCGAGAAGCCCGACGACGACCCCGAGGTCCTCGGCCACGCCATCACGGACCTGGTCGCCCAGGCCCGCCCCAACGCCAACATGTTCGGCTACGACGAGACCTGAGGGAGTCCCCATGCCCATCAACCACGACGCCGCCGGCACCAAGTCGGATCCGGCCCGCCATCGCTGGACCTCGAAGGACTGCCTGCTGTACGCGGTCGGCGTCGGTGCCGGCGCCGAGGACCCGTCCCAGGAGCTGGCCTTCAGCACCGAGAACAGCCAGGACGTCGAGCAGCGGGTGCTCCCCACGATGCCGGTGGTCCTAGGGGTCGGTGGCGGGGCGTTCGCCGCCCTGGGCGAGTTCAACCCCGCCATGCTCGTCCACGGCGAGCAGGCGATCTCCCTGGAGCGGGAGATCCCGGTCCAGGGCGAGGTCGAAACGGTCACCGAGATCGTGGGCATCTACGACAAGGGCTCGGGGGCGCTGGTCGTGGTGGAGTCGTCCGCCAACCTCGTCGCGGACGGTCGACCGCTCTTCACCAGCCGCTCGGGGCTGTTCATCCGGGGCGAGGGTGGGTGGGGCGGCGAGCGCGGTCCGTCGTCGTCGTTCGCCGTTCCCGATAGGGCGCCCGACCACGAGGTCACCTACCCGACGCGCATCGACCAGGCGCTGACGTACCGGTTGTCGGGCGACCGCAACCCGCTGCACTCCGACCCCAAGTTCGCGGCCATGGCCGGCTTCCCGCGGCCCATCCTCCACGGTCTGTGCACCTACGGCTTCACCGGCCGGGCCCTGCTGCACACGCTGTGCGGCGGTGACCCCGCACGCTTCCGGTCGATGAGCGGCCGCTTCTCCAGCCCGGTGTTCCCGGGCGAGGCGCTGACGATCAGGATGTGGCGCGAGGGCGACGGCCAGGCGCTGTTCCAGACCGTCGGACCCGACGGCAGGGTGGTGCTCGACGCCGGGTCGGCCGGCTTCGACGCGGCCTGAGGGCGAGCGCCCGCTAGAACAGCCGCAGCACGTTGGGCTCGATGCCCCGGAGTGCGTCGTAGTCGACCTCGACACAGGCGATGTCGCGCTGGGCCGCCAGCACCCGGGCCTGGGGCTTGATCTGCTGCGCGACGAACACGCCGCGCACCGGGCGCAGCCGCGGGTCGCGCTCGAGGAACTCGAGGTAGCGGGCCAGCTGCTCGACGCCGTCGATCTCGCCGCGGCGCTTGATCTCGATGGCCACGGCGTTCCCGTCGGCGTCGCGGCACAGCAGGTCGACGGGGCCGATGTCGGTCGGGTATTCGCGGCGGACGAGGCGCAGGCCGGGCGCGATGGCGCCGCAGTTGGCCGCCAGCAGCTCCTGCAGGTGCGACTCGACGCCGTCCTTCCGCAGCCCCGGATCGACGCCCAGGTCGTGGCTCGTGTCCGACACGATGTCGTGGAGCGTGATCGTGAGCGTCTCGCCCTTGGGGGAGCGGACCGTCCAGACCGCGCGCCCGTCGGGGTCGACCGCCTCGGTGACCGTGTTGGGCGCGTTCATCCAGTTGAGCGGCTTGTAGGCGCCGCCGTCGGCGTGGACCGCCACGCAGCCGTCGGCCTTGACCATGATGAGCCGGGGAGCCGGGGGCAGGTGGGCCTCGAGCCTGCCCGCGTAGTCGACCGAGCAGCGGGCCACGACCAGGCGCATTGACCCGAACGCTAGACGCCGGACGGCGGGCTACCGCCGACCGGGCCGCCGTTGCGACAGGTTGCGGCGGATGGTCTCCCGACGCTTCTGCAGCTGGCGATGGGTGAGGCCCTCGGTGTCGTCCGCGATGCCGAAGCTGGCCCTGACCCCGGTCATGTCGAGCTCGATGGCGCGCGGGTCGATGCCGACGTCGGCGGCGATGCGGTCGCCGTGGTGGGTGGCGAAGTAGATCGAGATGGTCGCGATCTCGGCGAAGATGTCCAGGTCGGGTGCCAGGCGGGCGATGGCGCCGTCGAGGAACACGAGGTTCTTCACGAAGAGCATCAGCTCCTTGGGAAAGCGGGCGCCGATGCCCAGCAGGCCCTTCATCACCTGCTGGATCTCCGCCACCAGCTGCTCACCCGACATGGTCGTCGGGTCGACCGGCGGCTGGTCGAGGCGGAGGTCCCGGACCACCGCCTCCAGGTCGGCGTCGGGCGGCAGTGCGCCCAGGTCGCGCAGTGCGGCCAGCTGGGCGAGGACGTCGTTGCCGGCTCCCCCCATGAGCAGCCGCAGGAACGCCTGGCGGCGCACCTCGTCGAGCCGGCCGGTGATGCCGAAGTCCAGCAGGGCCGTGCGCCCGTCGGGCTGGACGAACAGGTTGCCGCCGTGGAGGTCGCCGTGGAAGATCCCCTTGAGGATCGCCCCCTCGAGCGTGGCGATCATGCCGGTGCGGATCACCGCCTCGGTGTCGACCCCGGCGTCGCGCATGCCGACCACGTCGTCGAAGCGGAACCCGTCGAGCCGCTCCATCACCAGCACCCGGCGGGTGACGAGCGTGGGGTGCGGCCGCGGCACCACGTAGCCTCGCTGGCCGAGCTCGGCGAACGTGCGGGCGAGGTCGACCATGTTCTCGGCCTCGAGCCGGAAGTCGAGCTCCTCGGCGATCGTCTGGGCGAACAGCTCGACCAGCGCCGGGGGGTTGGCCAGCGCGGCAACCGGGATGCGCCCCACCAGCTTGGGGGCGATCCAGGCCATGACACGAATGTCGTCGCGGACCAGCCGGGCAACCGTCGGCCGCTGGACCTTGACCACCACCGTCTCGCCGGTCCGGAGGGTGGCTGCGTGGACCTGGGCAATCGAGGCCGCAGCCAGCGGGGTGCGATCGATCCAGCGGAACGTCTCGTCCAGGGGCCGGCCCAGGTCCTCCTCGATGACCTGGCGCACGACGTGGAACGGCTCGGCCGGCACCTGGTCGCGGCACAGCTTGAACTCGTCCACGAGCTCCGCGGGGAAGATGCCCTCGCCGGCGGAGATGATCTGCCCCAGCTTGATGTAGGTGGGGCCCAGGCGCTCTGCGGCCACGCGCAGGCGGCGGGAGATGCCGGCCCGTCGGACCTCCGGCCTGGCGGATCGCTTCTCCCGGAGCGCCCACCGCGCCAGTGCGGTGCCGAGCCGGCGGGTGACGGTGAGCACTCGACGCCCCGGGGGCAACCGCCCGGGGCGGGTGAGCCGCGGCACCTCGGCCACGACCCGAGCCCGCAGGGCGGCCAGGTCCTGCCGCCATGCCAGCGTCGCAGGATCGTCCAAGGTCCAGGGCGGGGTGTCACTGAAGCTGCCGGCGTCGAGGTCGGTGGCGACCACCATCGAGGTGAGTCTCGCCGACGGCCGCGGGGATGGCACCCGGCGGGCGTCCACTAGGGCCGCACGTGCCCGTCGACGACGCGCACCCCCTCGCCCCGGAGCCTCCGCGCGTGCTCCCCCTCGTGCCCCGGGACCAGCCGGCCGGTCGTGGTGACGACCCGCCACCAGGGCAGGTCGAGGTCGCTGGTCGCCAGGATGCGGCCGACGGCGCGGGCCCGGCCGGGGTAGCCGGCCTCGGCGGCGACCTCGCCGTAGGTCACGACGTCACCCGGGACGAGCGAGGCGAGCACGGCCACCACCGCCTCCTCGAACGGCGTCAGGTCGGACACCACACGCAACCTAGAGTTCCGCCCATGCGAACGCTGACGGGAGCGGAGGTTGCGAGCCACGCCGACCGGATCGACGAGCAGGGCTGGACAGTGGTCGAGGACGCCATCGAGCCCGACCTCGTCGACGAGCTCACCGAGGCGCTCGGCCGCCTCGAGCGCGACCTGGCGGTCGTGCCGGCCGAGAACGCGTTCGAGGGAACCCGCACGGTGCGCATCTACAACCTGCTCGTGCACGGCGACGTGTTCGCCCGCGTGCCGGTCCATCCCAACGTGCTTCCCCTCGTGGAGCGGGTGCTCGACCCCGGTTGCCTGCTGTCCTCGCTGTCGTCGATCGCCATCGGTCCGGACGAGACCCCCCAGCCGATCCATTCCGACGACCAGCTCATCCCCATCCCCAAGCCCCACCCGCCGGTGGTGTGCAACTCGATGTGGGCGCTGACCGACTTCACCGAGGCGAACGGCGCGACGCGCCTCGTGCCGCGGACGCACCTCGGACCGTCGCCCGACTTCGGCCGGGACTACGACTCGATCCCGGCGGAGATGGCCCGGGGGAGCGTGTTGGTCTGGAACGGGAGCCTCTGGCACGGCGGTGGCGCCAACACCACGGAGCGGCGGCGCGTCGGGCTGGCGTGCAACTACTGCGCCGGCTACATCCGCCAGCAGGAGAACCAGCAGCTCGGCATCCCCCGTGACGTCGCCCGGCGGTTCGACGAGCGGCTGCAACGCCTGTGCGGCTACGGCATCTACAGCGGCCTCATCGGCCACATCGACAAGCGCGACCCCATCGAGCTGCTCCGGGCGGCCGACGGGGCCGAGATGGTCTGGGACCAGATCTGACGCTCGCGGCGTTGCCGACCGTTTCCGCCCGTCAGCCCCCGGCCGCCGCCGCGATCACCCGTTCGGCCAGCTCGGGCCGGCAGATCAGCAGGTCGGGGAGGTACGGGTCCGGCCGGTTGTAGACCAGCGGCGACCCGTCCAGGCGCGAGGCGTATAGGCCCGCGGCCCGGGCCACGGCCACGGGGGCCGCGGAGTCCCATTCGTGCTGGCCGCCGTTGTGGGCATAGACCTCCGCCTCCCCCAGGGCCACCGCCATGGCCTTCGCGCCCGCCGATCCGAGGGTGACCAGCTCGCCGCCCAGCGCCGTGGCGATGAGCGTCGCCTCGGCCGGCGGTCGGCTGCGGCTCACGACCACCCGCACCGGCCCGGTCCGGGGACCGGGCGGCGGGGGCGGCGCGGCCGTGGACAGGGTCAGGCCCCGGGCGGGCAGGGCGACCGCGCCGGCGATGGGGTCGCCGGCGGCGACCAGCGCCACGTGCACGGCCCAGTCGGTCCGCGGGACCTCACTGAACTCGCGGGTCCCGTCCAGGGGGTCGACGATCCAGACCCGCTCGGCGGACAGCCGGGCCGGATCCGCCGCCGCTTCCTCGGACAGGACGGCGTCGTCCGCGCGCAGCTCGGCGAGGCGCCGCGTCAGCAGCTCGTGGGCGGCCCGATCGCCCTCCGCCCCGAGTGCCTTGCCGCCCACGCCGTCAGCGGTGAGGCGGGCACGCAGATCGATGAGCATGGCGCCGGCCTCGGCGGCGAGCCGGGCGGCGATAGCGTGATCCTCGCTGGTGATGACGGGCATGCTGTCCCCCCAGGGATACCAGATCCGACGGAATTGCTTACCAAACAGGTCGCATTTAGCCTGACGCAGCCATGTCCACAACCGCCTCGATGCAGCCCGACTACGAGTTGACGCACCTCCAGGCGCTGGAGGCGGAGGCGATCCACATCATCCGTGAGGTGGCGGCAGAGTTCGAACGGCCGGTCATGCTCTTCTCGGGCGGCAAGGACTCCGCGGTGATGCTCCACCTCGCGGTCAAGGCGTTCGCCCCTGCCCGGTTGCCGTTCCCGGTGATGCACGTGGACACCGGCCACAACTTCACCGAGGTGATCGAGTTCCGCGACCGGCGGGTCGCCGAGCTCGGGGCCCGCCTGGTC
>Ga0081455_10009155_pt1 | contig 10213 bp, 8 predicted proteins | sample TabmetS3T2R1_FD_70207 | JGI IMG/M metagenome (GOLD analysis project Ga0081455, IMG submission 70207) | Tabebuia heterophylla rhizosphere microbial communities from the University of Puerto Rico - S3T2R1 | ecosystem: Host-associated > Plants > Roots > Rhizosphere ... | reverse complement strand
CTGCACATCCGCCCAGGGAACCATCATGGTAGCCTGGAGGAGTGCCGCGGGGACGTCCTTGCCGATGACCGCAGCTGCCTGGAGGAGATTTTTCTCTTCTAGAGGCAGGCGGTCGATGCGTGCGGCCAGCACCGCCTGCACGGTCGCTGGTACCTGAATGCTCGGGAGCGCCTGGGCCAGGAGATAGGCACCGCGCTCGCCCCCCAACACCTGGGTCTCTGCCAGGGTACGCACGCTCTCCTCCAGAAAAAAGGGATTGCCCTCGGTGCGTGTAATCAGTAATGGCGTGAGCGGCGCCAGGCTAGGGTCGTCCCCCAGGAGGGCCTGGAGCAACGTCTCCGCGCTTTCCGGAGCCAGGGGATCAAGCCGCAGCTGGCTATAATAGGTCTTGCTCCCCCAGGGGTGCTGGTATTCGGGCCGGTAGTTGACCAGCAACAGGATCCGGACCGTGGGCAGGCTCTCGACCAGGCTGTTGAGCAAGGCCTGCGTCTCCGCATCAATCCAGTGCAGGTCCTCGAAAACCAGGACGAGCGGCTGCACCTGGCTTTCGCGTAGCAGCACACGCTTGAGGGCCTCCAGGGTGCGCTGGCGGCGCTGGGGCGGATCGAGCGTGCGGAAGGGACTGTCGTCCGGCAGGGCCTCCAGCAGGGCGAGCAGCGCCGTGGTGGTATCCTGCAGCGCCGCATCGAGGGTGAGCACCTGCCCGGTCACTTTGGCGCGCACCGTCCGCGTATCATCGCGGTCGTCGACCGCGCAGTAGCGCCGCAGCAGGTCGATGATTGGGAAATAGGGAGTCGCCTTGCCGTAGGACACGGAGGCGTTTTCCAGCACCCGCCAGCCCTGGGTATAGTGGGCATGCACAAACTCATAGACCAGGCGGGACTTGCCCACGCCCGCTTCCCCCACCAGAGCCACGACCTGCCCATGGCCTGTGCCAGCATGCGCCAACGTCTGCTGCAGCGCCACCAGTTCGTGCTGCCGTCCCACGAACCGGGTAAGCCCTCGCCCGGCAGTGGCCTGTAAGCGCTGCCGGATAGTACTCGCCCCCACGAGCTCGAAGATCTCGACTGGCTCTGGCAGCCCCTTGACCGGGAACTGCCCCAGGGCCTGAATCTGCACCAGCCCTTCGACCAGCCTGAGGGTCGTCGCCGTCAGTCGAATAGTGCCTGGGGTGGCGAGTTGTTCCATGCGTGCCGCCAGGTGCGTGGTCTGACCCACGGCGGAGTAGTCCATGTGCAGATCATTGCCAATGGCGCGTACCACCACGTCCCCCGAGTTAAGCCCGACGCGGAGCTGCACCTCCAGTCCCTGGGCCCGGCGCACCTCCTCTGCATACTGGCGCATAGCAGCCTGCATCGCCAGCGCCGCGTAACAGGCCCGCACGGCATGGTCTTCGTGGGCTACTGGCGCCCCGAACAGGGCCATGATGCCGTCGCCCAATACCTGGTTGACCGTGCCCTCATAGCGATGCACGGCGTCCATCATGCGGTGCAGGGCGGGATCCAGGAGCCGCTGGGCGGCTTCGGGGTCGAGGTCGGCGATGAGTTCTGTCGATCCTTTGAGGTCGGCAAACAGCACCGTGACCTGCTTGCGCTCGCCTTCGAGCGCACCCCTGGCGGCGAGGATCTGCTCAGCCAGATAGGTGGGCGTGTAGGCCAACGGCGCACGGTCCTGGGGGCTATCTGCTGGAGAGGCGACTGTGGATGCGGTGTCTGGGGTACTGGACCAGACGAGGCCGCGCCCTGCATCATCGCGCGCCTCCGGGTGGGTATAGAGGAGTTCGTCTTTCAGATCAGTGAGGGTGTCTTCGTCGAGCTGAAATTCGCGCTGGAGCGCCCGATAGGTGACGCGGCCCCGCCGCCGTAGGAGATCCACCATCTGGTCCAGGATCTCATAGAACCCCATGGCGTTGCTCCTCTCTTCCGCCAGCGAAGGTGCACTAGCGAGGGTGCCAAAGAATCTTGCAAGTGACAGGCAAAGCACTGCTGGGCAGGCAACCGAGGGCTGTGATACCACCAGCCCCCGGTACGAGCTGCTGTAGGTTGACCGTTAGCCGACCTTGGTAAAGTCAGCCTGCGGGATGGCCGGCCGGACCGGCTCCGGCGCCGTAATGTCGATGGGTTTGGCCTGGCCCGGCGTCGCTTTCATGAACGCCAAGCCCTCCTCTTCGGTGTCGAAGGTATCGCAGAACAGCTCCATCTCGATGCCGTCCGGGTCCAGAAAGTAGACGCTGCGCGTCATACCGTGGTCCACGATGTGGTCAATGGTGGCGTTGGCAGCCACCAGGCGCTTGTGGGCTTCCTGCAAGGCGCTATAGCTCTCCACCTTGAAGGCGAAGTGGTTTAGGCCAATGCCCCCTTTCTTGAGGGGCTGCGCATCGGCTGGCGCTTTGAACAGGGCGAGGTTGTGATGCACGATGCCACAGGTTAAAAAAGCGCCTGAGCCATCGGGGCGAAAGCGCGACACCTGGAACCCCACCACATCACGATAAAACGCCGTGGACCGCGCTACATCGGTCACATTGAGTACGAGATGGCCGATTTCCTTGGGTACACTCGCCATAATGCTCTCCTTTTCTGCTGCTTAGTTACCGTGCGCAGTCAATACGCCACGGGTTCCACACACGGCAAGTGAGCCTGGTAAGCCAGGGAGCACCCCGCCAAACTGGCGGGGCAATTGCCGTGCGCAGCACTTAGCGCCGCACTGTTGGCGCGTATTTCCCTTCCAGTTGCGGGGTCGTCCCCTCCAGCCCTTTCTGTTGCATCTCCAGCCGCGTCTCCCGGCCCCAGACGCGTCGTAAATCGTCGCGCACGTTGAAGCGCAGGCGGCCTAATCCCTCCGTCTCGATCTCGATGACATCCTCGTTCTGGAAGGCGCTCAGGCCACGGTGGTTGGTGCCTGTGGCGACGACATCGCCCGGCTCCAGGGGATGGATAGAGCTGATCCACTCGATAACGCGCGGAATCTTGTGGGCCATATCACTGGTGTTATAGTTCTGCTTGAGAATCCCGTTCACCCACAGCCGTACCTGCAGGTTGAGTGGGTCAGGGATCTCATCGGCAGTCACCAGATAGGGGCCCATCGGGGCAAAGGTGTCCCGCGACTTCATCTGGTAGAAGGTATTGCCCGACGGTGGCAGGCCGCGCGCCGAGCCATCGATGAAATTCAGGTACCCGAAGATGTAGTCCATGGCTTCCGAGGCGCGCACATGGGAAGCGCGCTTGCCGATGACCAGCGCTAGCTCCGCCTCACCCTCAAAGATGGTGGCTGGCACATCGGGCAGCACCATCGTGTCACCATGGCCCATGACACTGTTGGGGGACTTGTGAAACGCGTTGATCGGCGCCGGCTCAGAACGCGTCCCGTCCTCCATGTAGTTCACCGCCATACACACGATGTTGTAGGGCTTTGGTACTGGTGACCGCAGCCTGACCTGGCTCACCGGCACGCCCTGGCCGCGGTTGACCGCCTCCTCCAGGCGTCCCTTGTACTCGGCAAAGCGCTCGATCAACCCGTTGATGAGGTTGTGAGCCCCCGTGTGCGGAATGTTCCGCACGACATCCGACACGTCAACAACACTATCGCCCTTGAGCACGCCTAACTTAAAATCGTCGAAGAAGAGTAGTTTCATGATCCTCTCCTCTAGTGATAGAGATTTCGCCACTATACCAGACTGCGCCCGCCGCGTCCACTCCTTACCCACAGTGGCCGTCTCAGGGCGAGTGCTAGCCTTTGGCCTTCCCCTGCGGTAGTTTTTATGGTACACCTACTACGTTAAGACATTACGTATAGACTGGCTTTGGGAAGGAGCCTCACTATGGACCCCCTATCATTCACCACTGTTCCAACGCTCAATCGACCCATTCTGGTGCTGGCGTTTGCTGGCTGGAATGATGCTGGGGGATCAGCCACGTTCGCGGCGAAATTTCTTTCCCAACGGCTAGGGGGCCACAAGTTTGCCAGTCTCGATCCAGAGACGTTTTACAATTTTGTTGAGCAGCGCCCGCAGGTGCGTTTGCGCAACGGCGAGCGTGAAATTCTCTGGCCAGCGAACGAGTTTTCTTACGTGCGTGATACGCGTCTCGTGCAAGATGTGATTATTGGCATGGGCGTCGAGCCGCACTTGCGCTGGCACGCCTATATTGATGCGATTTTGCAGATAGTGCAACAATGCCAGGTCGAATTAGTGGTCACCCTGGGTGCCTTGTTGGCTGACGTGGCCTATTCCCGTCCCATACGCTTAACAGGGTCGGCGAGTGATCCGGCGCTGGCCCAACGGCTGCACCTCTCCACGTCACGCTACGAAGGGCCTACGGGCATTGTCGGTACCCTGCATGATGCGTGCAAGCGTCAGGGCCTGCCGGCGATCAATATCTGGGCCAATGTGCCGCATTATATTGCCGCCTCGCCCAACATCAAAGCGGCTCTGGTTTTGGTGCGACGTGTCTTCACCCTGCTCGATTTCAGTGCGGATCTCAGCGATTTAGAATCGGCAGCCAGTGACTTTGATCGGCGTGTGGCCAATGTGCTCGCTTCGGATGCCAAAGTCGCCGAGTATGTCCGCCATCTTGAAGAACGCGATGAGGATGAGGACGAAGAGGAGGAGTATCCCGGCAATACGGACGCCCTGCCCAGCGGTGAGGACCTGGCACGCGAGCTGGAAGAATTTCTGCGCGAGCAGCGTCGCGAACGCGGTCAGGAATAACGGCCACGCCCAGGGGCATACCCATGCGTCAGGTGTGCATTGTCCGCCACGGTCCTCCGGAGGTGTTAACGCTCCAGGAGGCACCTGACCCGCTTGTAACCCCCGGTACAGTGTGTATTGCCGTGCAGGTAATTGGGGTCAACTTCGCGGACGTGATGGCGCGCCAGGGGCTCTATCCCGATTGTCCGAAACCGCCCGTGGTCGTAGGCTATGAGGTGGCTGGCATCGTGGAGGCAGTGGGGGAGGGGGTCACTGCAGTAGTACCGGAACAGCCCGTCTTGGCGCTGACGCGTTTTGGAGGGTATGCTGAGCGTGTGGTTGTGCCAGTTCAGCAGGTGTTTCCTGTACCGTCAGGGATGCCATTGACAGCCGCTGCGGCGTTGCCGGTGAATTATTTGACGGCCTATTTTATGTTATATTTTTGGGGACGGCTGCGGGCCGGGGAACATGTGCTGATTCATGGAGCTGGTGGTGGGGTTGGCCTGGCGGCTGTGCAGCTTGCGCGTCTCCGCCGCGCCGAAATTTATGGCACGGCAGCCGCGTCGAAACACGCCTTTTTACACGAACAGGGCGTGCACCATACGATTGACTATTATCATCATGATCTTCCCACCGTCATCCACGGACTCACTGGTGGCCGTGGGCTAGACATTGTCCTGGATCCTCTGGGTGGGCGTTCCTTTGCGCAGAGTTCTAAGATGTTGGCCCCTCTGGGGCGTTTGCTCCTGTTTGGGGCCTCACGTATGAGCCCTGGCTTGCGCCGCAATTTCTTGGCGGTTTTCTGGCACCTCCTCCGTATGCCCCGATTTCATCCCTTGCGCTTGATGAATGAGAACAAGGCGGTGATTGGTGTCCATCTCGGTCGTCTGTGGGACCAGACTGACCTGCTACACGAGGCGATGCAGGCCTTGTTACAGCTCTATGTGCAAGGGCAGATCAACCCAGTCATTGCGCACACGTTCCCGCTTGCCGCAGCCCCTGCAGCACACCGTTATCTCCAAGAACGGCGTAATATCGGCAAGGTGCTGCTCACCATAGACGCGTAGAGATGGCAGACCAGAGATAGCTGGCATGATTTCTGCAATGACACATGCTGCATGGTGAGATGAGATGCTCTGGGCTGGCTCATGCATGTGGTGATGAGCCAGCCAGCATGAGAGCTATGTACAAACACAGAAGAGAGGAAGTATGACGCACACACAGACAGATCGCGGGCACCTGATTGGCATTATCGGCGCTGGTCCAGCCGGGCTCTATGCTGCCAAGAAATTGGTCGAGGCTGGGGCGCACGTGGTGCTGTTCAACCGCGATATCAAACCTGGTGGGCTGGCCGAATATGGCATTTTTCCCACCAAGCACAAAATGAAGGAGGGCTTGCGCAAGCAGTTTCGGAGAACTTTGGCGCATCCTCAGGTGGACTACTATGGCAACTGTAGTGTAGGAGAAAAGGGTGTACTGACCTTGGCGGATCTCCAAACACTCGGTTTCGATGCCTTGATTTGTGCGGCCGGGGCCCAGGGTACCAAGAATCTGGGGCTGCCGGGTGAGGATGCAGTCGGAGTGTGCCATGCCAAAGACCTGGTATATCACTACAACCATCTCCCACCTTTCAGCCAACGGCATTTTCCCATCGGCAAGCGTGTCGCGATTATTGGCATGGGCAATGTGATGATTGATATCGCCCATTTTTTGCTGCGCCTCTGGAAAAACGTCGAGGAAGTGATCGTCGTGGCCCGTCGTGGGCCGGCAGAACGGAAATACGACGAGAAGGAATATAAGTATATCGAGGCATTTGTAGACCAGGACGCGTTACGTCAGGAAATTGCGCGTCTGCGCCCGCGTCTCGAAGCGGTGGGCCAGGATGCGGATACGCTAGTGGCAGAGATGAGCACCGCGACACCACCAGCCCGGCCAGCCGACTGCCCCGGCCGTATGCTGTTCCGCTTTCTCGCTTCGCCTACCCGTGTGCTCACCGATGCTGATGGACGGGTATGCGGTCTTGAAGTCGAAGAAAATATCCTCGTGCCTCGCAACGGCGATACCTCTGCTCGCGGCACGGGAACGTACGTTGAGATTCCCCTGGAGACCGTCGTCTTTGCCATCGGTGATCGTGTCGATGAGGCCATCGGGTTGCCATACGCTCACGGCGAATTTCTCACTAAAGCGCAGTCAGACGCACCGCCTACGAGCGGCGCAGCATACCAGGTCTATGACCCGGTACACCAAAAAGTGTTGGAGCACACCTATGTTGTGGGCTGGTCACGCAAGGCCAGTGATGGTTTGGTGGGCAAAGCCAAGCAGGACGCCGAACTCGGTGTTGAGACCGTGTTGCAAGACCTGGCGGCCATTCCGGCACCTGAGGCTGCCGAGGTGGCAGAGCGGCGCCAGGCCATCCGTCGCCTGGTGGAGGAACGCTGTACGTATCCGATTACCAAAGACGAGGTCACCCTCCTGGAAGAAGCCGAACGGCAGATAGCGACGCAAGCACAGGTCGAAGAGTACAAGTTCGACTCGAATATAGGGATGCTGAAAGCAATTGACAGCCGGAAGGCCGGCGCGGTCTGAGTCGCACGACCTCTGTACCTCTGGCGTCCTGGCAGCCGGCGTTATCCAAGCTCAGCGGGCAGGGCGTCAAGGTATTTGAGGCCACTGCCGGTATTAAACAATACCACACGCTCTTCACGATCTATCCAGCCCTGCTCGACTAAACGTCGCAGACCAGCCAGCGCCGCCCCCCCCTCCGGGCAGACGAAGAGCCCTTCACTCTGCCCGATTTCTTTGACGCCCCACAGGATCTCCGCCTCACTGACGGCCACGGCCGTGCCCTCGCTCTCACGCAAGGCGCGCAGCATCAGGGCATCACCTACAGCACTGGGCACACGCAGGCCGGCCGCCATGGTGGTCGCGTTTTGCCAGGGCTCGGCGCGGGTGGCGCCGCTCTCAAAGGCGCGCACGATAGGGGCACAACCAGCCGCCTGCACTGAGACCATGCGTGGCCGGTGCGAGTTGATCCAGCCGAGCGCCTCCATTTCGTCAAAACTCTTCCACATGCCGATCAGGCCTGTACCGCCCCCGGTGGGATAGATGATCACCTGCGGCAGTTCCCAGTCGAACTGCTCAGCGATCTCGTACCCCATAGTCTTCTTGCCCTCTACGCGGTACGGCTCTTTGAGTGTCGAGAGGTCAAACCAGCCGTACTCGTCACGCCCGGCTGCGACCCGTCGCCCGGCGTCGGTAATCAACCCGTCTACCAACTCAACATGCGCGCCGTTGATCTGGCACTCGATGATAAAGGCGCGCGGCACATCCCGTGGCATGAAGACGTATGACTCCAGCTCGGCACGCGCCGCATACGCCGCCGTCGCACCGCCAGCGTTGCCGGCGGACGGGATAGCGACGCGTGTCACCCCCAGTTCCGCGGCACGCGCAATCGCCAAAGCCAGGCCACGCGCCTTAAAGGAGCCAGTCGGGTTGAGGGACTCATCTTTGATATAGAGGTGGTTCAAGCCCAGACGCTTGCCCAACCGCTCTGCCCGTAGGAGAGGGGTCATGCCCTCGCCCAGTGATACCACCCCTGCCGGGCTCTGCACCGGGAGTATGGCGTGATAACGCCAGAGCGTCTGGCCCTCGAGCTGGTCGCGGTCCAGCGCTGCCGCCGCCTCTGCGAGTCGGTAGCGGGCGAGTAAGGGTGCCCCACAGGTACACAAATTCATGAGGGCTGTCGAGGCGTATGTGGTAAAACAGGCTGAACATTCCAGGTGATCAAAGTACGAAAACATGTGCGTCTGCTACCTTTCTTGTACTTAAAAGCACTCACAAGTAGGGTAATATCTCACGTTCCTGCCGGCGGGGCCAACTTCCGTCACTCCCCTACAAGCAACCGCAGTCCCTGCCCATATCAACGATGTTACAGCATGGTTTGAACGTACACTAGCTCCAGGGTGAGGTCAGGCCAAATATGCGCAGCTTTGCCTCTAGTTCTGTGCGCTCACGATTAGGAGCAAGGCTACCGTCCTTGCGGTGGTTGAGCAGACCGTATTTGGTAGCGAGGTTACGGGCGTGCTCTGGGTCTTTCGAGTTCAGGGCCCCGATGATCTCAGCTTCGATGCGCGAAAGCTGCACGGCGTGCCATCGGTAGTCAAGAAAAGCTTCCCAGACGATTGGCACCCACTTCGCGACGATCTCCTCTCCAATGATGACCGCGTACGCGCGAATTTCCTGTTGAGCATGTGCATCCATGCGCAGATGGAGGAAGTGGAGTAGATTGTGCAGATCAATCTTCCAGTACGCCTCGGTATACGTCGAGAGCGGCAGATCCTTGCGGGCCTGCTCGCGCGCCACGCCAGCCGCTAGGCGTGCCTCGTAGACTTCGCGCGCCTTTTCCTGTAGCTCCTGCTCCGCAGCTGAGAGAGACTCCCCAAGGTCGGCTGGCAAGTTTCCAGTACTGCCTTGTCGATTTACCGTCGACTGCCTACGCCACGCGTCTGATGGGGTGTGCTGCGCAGCATCAATGGCCACTGAGTAGCGTGTCGAATACTCATTCACGTTCGCTGTACGGTGACGAATCCACTGGCGCCATGCGTCCATGGGCACGCGCACGTGCAATTTAATCTCACACATCTCGAATGGCGTGGTGTGTGAGTGTCGCATGAGGTACCGAATGAGGCCACGATCCTCGTGCACACGCTTAGTCCCCGTGCCGTAGGAGACGCGCGCGGCCTGCACGACGGCGGCATCATTGCCCATATAGTCGAGTAGGCGAACAAAGCCGTCGTCAAGGACGCGAAACGGCTGGCCGAGGATGGTATCCAGCGCAGGCACACTCGGCCGCGTCAAGCGTTCCGGGACCTGTTGCGCCTCTGATACCGGCACGTCTGAGGCGCTTTTGCTTAAATCGGGGTTCGCACCCGAAGACCCCTCTTGAGGCTTCACGGTATAGACCTCCGTTTCATACAGCGCGAATCATGGGGGCTCTCGAGGTATTCGCGCCGTTCCGCGTTGGCGATGACAGCAAGGCGTTCAGAGAAGTGATCACAGTCGAGGAGCCACTAGGCCTCTGTGCCTGAGCTGTACTCCTGCGAGAGGTATGTGGAAAGCATTGCAGGCGGATGGCACCGTAGACGCGTAAGAAACTGGGGCTTCGGGCGTTTCTTGAGCAGTTCACTCAAGGCGTTGGTATCCAGCAGATACATACCGCTAATGGTCTGTCGGCCGGAGGGCACGTGGGTGATGGGTCTCCCGGCCTGTCACGATCGTGTCAATCATGGTAAAAAAGGGGGCATCGTCCTCTCGCCATCCATACCATAGGCCACACGCCCTAAGAGACCCACGAAGTGCCGCTTGGTGTCTGCCACGTTCCTAGTGGTTGTCTTGGGCATCCGTACCTCCTGCATCATGAGATCATGGTGACTATTATAGTCTTTATGGTCTCATCCTGTCACTTAGGAAACCATGGAGCCACGATGTGGGTTGGGCTGTGCTGCACCTTTGCGAGCCGCTGCAGCGGGC
>Ga0081455_10009154_pt1 | contig 10214 bp, 10 predicted proteins | sample TabmetS3T2R1_FD_70207 | JGI IMG/M metagenome (GOLD analysis project Ga0081455, IMG submission 70207) | Tabebuia heterophylla rhizosphere microbial communities from the University of Puerto Rico - S3T2R1 | ecosystem: Host-associated > Plants > Roots > Rhizosphere ... | reverse complement strand
GGCTCGACGTAGTCGTCGGACAGCGGCTGGCGGTACAGCACCCGGCCGGACTCGGCGTCGACGACGTCCAGCGTCGGCTGGGCCGCCGACATGGTGACCGTCTGCCAGGCGCGCCGCGTGCCGCCCGGAGTCTGGAACAGCACGGCCTTGGACGTGTCGCCCTTGGCCGGCGCGGTGTTGTGCTCACCGGTGTCGCGCTTGGCCACGGTGATCGCGTCGGAACCCGTGATCGACGACGCGGCGGCCGGAGCCGTCAGCGAGGGCAGCGGCGAGCCGGTGATGTTGATCAGCCGGCCGTCCTTGGTGACGTTGGCCTTGAGCCCGTTGCCGAACAGGGTCAGCCCACCGGCCTGCTGGGTGAACGACAGGTGGTGGATTCCGGCGATGTCGACGTAATCGCGGGCCAGCACGAAGTTGGCGGTGTCCGCGCCGCTCAGATGGAACACGTCCGGGTGCGCGCGGACGTAGCCGAGCGCGATGTCACGCGCCGGGGCCGGGCTGCTCCCGGTCAGCATGCCGTCGAGCCGGGCGACCTGGCTGGGCGTCCCGGTCAGCGGATCCATGTCGACGATGCCCTGCGTGCCCAGCTGCTGGGACAGCGCCCGGACCCCGGACGAGGCCTCGAGCTTGGCCCGTCGATCACTGAGCGCCTTGACCTGCGCGGCACTGCCGCCCTGGCGCACGTCGAACGGCTGGGCCGCACCCTTGGCGGCCGAGCCGGATGGTTTCGGCGCCGACGGCGACGCCGACGCAGTAAGAGTGGGTACCACGACGCCGAGCAAGGCAGCCGATCCGGCTACCGCTGCGACGAGGTACCGAGAACGAAATGCGGGTCGCGCCATAAACGTCTCCTCACCCCGATGTGACCACGCACAGACCCAACGACCCTTCCACACGAATTTCACAGGATGCCTGGTCAGTAACTGCACGTGCAGGACCTGCCATCGATACCGGAGCGTGACCTTGGTCCCGATTCCGGCCGTTTGCAGGGCTAGGTGAGCTGCGCGCGATGAGCCGACGAGATCGCGCCCTCTTCGAACTCGATCAGCCGGTGGGATTCCAACTCGGCCAGCCGGGCCCGCAGTGCCGCGTACGGCACGGGCGGCGGGACGTCGACCGCCCAGTGGCTCGGCACGGTGGTCGTCTCCCACCGGCACCCCAAGCCGGTGAGCAGCTCGGACAGGGCGGCCGGGGCGCGGTCGTCCTTCAGCAGGATGCGCACCGTCGAGTGTCCCGACTCGCGCACCACGCCGTCGTACATGAGCTCGTTGCGCTCGCGGTCGAGCACGACGCGGACGATGTCGTCGTACGCGATGCTCTTGGCGAAGTACGGGATGCTCTTGACCTGCCCTTCGCGCTTCACCGGTGCCTTCTGCACGAGGAGGCGCTCGACCGAGAACGGCGGCCACGTCTCGGTGACGGGCGGCAGGTCGACGCTCACCTCGAACAGCCGGTCGTCACCCGCCATCGCGGCACCGCGCCTCTCGAAGTCGGTGGCTCATTCCAGCCACTCCCGCAGCTCGTCGTCCCAGTCCTGGAGGGTCTTATCAGACTTGTGCCGGTTACAGCGCCGACAGGCGACGGACCCGTTGGACGGATCGCCGGCTCCCCCGCGTGACTTCGGGTACACGTGGTCGACCTGCGCGTCGTTCTCCTGACCCCGGACGCCGCGGACCGAGGGTCGGCGATACACCTGCTGGCCGCAGTAGTCGCAGCGCATGACGCCGCCGTTGCGGGCGAGGTTCTGCGCGTACACCTGGTCGCGGCCGTCGTCGGTGAAGTCCTTGCCGGCGCGGTTGCCAACTGTCGGGGTCGGTTGGCTCGAAGCGGACGGCGGGCGGCCCGAACTTGGTCGTCCGCCGCCGGATGCGGCGACGGCGCCGCCGCGGCCGCCGATGGAACCTCTGCGATAGGCCCGGTACCCGAGGCCCGCCGCGGCGGCGGCGCCGGCTGCGCCGACCGCCTTGGCACCGTTGCTCGCGGCGTTGTTGCACTTCGTCACGCCCTGGAACGGGGACGGCGCGCCGTTGCGGTACCCGGCGCCGCCGCAGCCCGAGTCGGCCGAGGCGCTGCCCGGCGTGATCAACCACAGGCACAACGCCCCGCCGAGCACCACGAACAGCCGGGCCACCAGCACCCTCACGCCGGCACCGCCTCGAGCTCGGCCAGCAGCGCCCACTCGGCCCGGCGCTCGGCCACTCGCTCGCGCAGCACCGCCTCATCCGGAGCGAACTCGTCGACCTCGTCGCGGGTGCGGTGCCAGCGCTGCATGCCGAGGTCGAGCTGGGCGGCGAACAGCCGGCCGAGCGCCCGGTAGCCGATCAGCCCGTACCGGAACAGCGCCTGCGTGCGCAGGTAGAACCGCCGCTCGGGGCGCATCAGGGCGTCGATCTCGTCGTCGGTCACGGCGCCGCTGCCGGCACGGGCCTCGGCCGGGAGCTCGGCGGCCAGGCCGGCCCGCTGCTGCTTGAGCCCGGCGCGCAGCAACAACAGGTACAGCACGACGATCGGCCCTTGCAGCACCAGGAACAAGATCGGCTGAACGACGAGGATGTCGACGCCCGAAGTCGTCGAGAACCAGTGCGCCTTCACCTGGCCGTAGAACCGCAGCACGGCGTCGTTGGCGAAGTGGGCCGCCGCCGCGAGCAGAAAGCCGGACGCGATCACGAACCGGCGTTGCCGCGCGTCGGGCGTCTGCCGGGCGACGCCGAACGCCGCCCCGATCACCGCGGTGAAAGCCAGGTGGGCGCCCATCAGGCCCAGTGACTGCCGGAACCAGAACTGCTGGCCGGCGGTCAGCCCGGCGGACATGTACTCGGTGCTCTCGACCAGGTTGAAGCCCAGCCCGACGGCGGCCCCCACGACGATGCCCGACACGACGTTGTCGAAGTACCGCCGGTACAGGATGTAGATGATCGCGACGCCCAGACCCTTGCCGAGTTCTTCGAAGATGCCGGCACTGAGGACGACCCAGCTCGATATGTCGTGCTCGAGGCGGAGGATGTCGTCGGAGGACGAGCTCGCGTAGTTGCGGTAGTAGTCGCTCAGCCAGATGTTCATGCTGCCGCCGAAGCCGGCGCCGATCAGCCCACCCCAGACCGAGGCGGCCAGCACCAGGCGCACCGGCATGCGCCGGTATCGCTGCATGCGGTACACGAGCGAGAGCGCGAATGCGCTGGTGGGCACGCACACCAGCGCGTAATGCAGCTGGCTCCACAGCAGCGACAGCGGGTACATCGAGAACGGCACGACGAGCACGCCGGCCACGATCAACATCACGGTGTGAGCGCGGCGGGCGCGTTGCGCGGGGTCGACCGCGCCGACCACCGTGGCCCGGCCGATGAGCCCGATCACCAGCGCCAACCCGAGGCTGGCCAGGTAGCACCACAACGTCGCTTTGACGCCGCTGGGTACGCCGTCGTCGAGGATGCCGACCAGGTGATGCGTCTCGTACTTGAGCTTCGGCCGGAACACGTCGACCAGGGCCTGCGCGCCGTACAGGAACGACATCAGCCCGGCGATGATCAGCACGTTCCGGGCCCGGGTGTCGCGGCGTGCCCGCGGGTACGGCATCGTCAGCTCGAACGGAGCCGATGCGGGTGGCGCGATCGACGGCGGCGCCGCGCTGCTCAACGGCGGCTGGCTCATCGGGTCGGCACCGGGAAGGACGGGAAGCCGCTGGGGAGGCCGGGCCCGGACGGGAAGCTCGGTAGCGACGGGAGTCCCGAGCCGCCCGGTTGGGCCGGAGCCGACGGCAGGCCCGGCCCGTCGGGCAGCTTCGGATGCCGTCCGGTGCCGAAGTCGACCGCCGCGGCCCCGATCGCGATCAGCACGCCGGCGATGCCGCAGGCGATCATCACGCGATACAGCGGCGGTTGGCGTCTGGGCGCGGGCACACCGGGGTACTCGCCCCGTTCGTCAGCGCCCGCCCCACTCATCGCTCGCTAACGTAACGCACAGCGCATCTGGTGAGAAACAGGCAGGTCCGACGTCAGACGACGAAGTTCACCAGACGCCCGGGGACGGCGACGACCCGCTTGACATCGCGGCCGTCCAGCGCGGCGACGACCTTGGCGTCAGCCCGCGCGGCCGCCTCCATCGCCGCGCCGTCGCTGCCGGTGGGCACCGAGATCACCGACCGCACCTTGCCGTTGACCTGCACCGGCACCTCGACGGTGTCGTCGACCAGCAGCGCCGGGTCGGCCTCCGGGAACGGGGCCCAGGCCAGCGACTCGGGGTGGCCCAGCTTCGACCACAGCTCCTCGGCGACGTGCGGCGCCAGCGGCGCCAGCATCAACACCAGCGGCTCGGCCACCGCCCGCGGTGCGCCGCCGTTCGGATAGGCGGCCACGATCGCGTTGTTCAGCTCGGTGATCCGCGCGATGGACGTGTTGAACCGCAGCGTCTCGTAGCCCTCGCGGACGGCGTCGATCGTCTTGTGCAGCAGGCGGTTCAGCTCATCGGGCACGGCGTCGTCGGACACGTGCACGTCGCCGGTCTGCTCGTCGACGACCACCCGCCACACCCGCTGCAGCAGCCGGTACGGCCCGACGATCGCCTTCGTGTCCCACGGACGCGACTGCTCCAGCGGCCCGCTGAACATCTCGAACATGCGGAACGTGTCGCAGCCGTACTCGGCGATGAACTCGTCCGGCGTGATGACGTTCTTCAGGCTCTTGCCGATCTTGCCGAACTCCTGGTTGACCCGCTCGCCGTGGAAGTAGAACGCGCCATCACGCTCTTCGACCTCGGCCGCCTCGACGTAGAAGCCGTTCGAGTTGGTGTACGCGGGCAGTTGCAGGTAGCCCTGGTTGATCAGCCGGTGGTACGGCTCGGCGCTGCTCAGATAGCCCAGGTCGAACAGGATCTTGTGCCAGAACCGCGCGTACAGCAGGTGCAGCACGGCGTGCTCGACCCCGCCGACGTACAGCCCCACGCCGCCGGCCGGCCGGGCGTCGCTCGGGCCCATCCAGTACTGCTCGATGGCCGGGTCGACCGGCGCCTGATCGTTGAACGGGTCCAGGTAGCGCAGCTCGTACCAGCAGGAACCGGCCCAGTTGGGCATGGTGTTCGTCTCGCGGCGGTACTGCTTCGGGCCGTCGCCCAGGTCCAGCGTGACGTTGACCCAGTCGGTCAGCCGGCCCAGCGGCGGCTCGGGATCGGAGTCGGCGTCGTCGGGGTCGTACGTGCGCGGCGAGAAGTCGTGCGTGTCGGGCAGTTCCAGCGGCAGCATCGACTCGGGCAATGCGACCGGCAGCCCGTCCTCGTCGTAGACGATCGGGAACGGCTCGCCCCAGTACCGCTGCCGGGAGAACAGCCAGTCGCGCAGCCGGTAGGTGATCGCCCCGCGGCCGTGGCCGAACTCCTCCAGCCAGGCGATCATCGCCGACTTGGCCTCGGCGACGTCCTTGCCGTCCAGGAACCCGGAGTTGATCGCCGGGCCCTCGCCGGTGAACGCCTTGCCGTCGAAGCCGTCCGACGGCTGCACGGTACGGATGATCGGCAGGTCGAAGACCTCGGCGAACTCCCAGTCGCGCTCGTCCTGCCCGGGTACGGCCATGATCGCACCGGTGCCGTAACCCATCAGGACGTAGTCGGCGATGAAGACCGGGATCGGCGCGCCGTTGGCCGGGTTGACCGCGAACGAGCCGGTGAACACGCCCGTCTTCTCCTTGGCCACGCCGGCCTGGCGGTCCAGCTCGGAACGTCCGGCCACCGCCTTGCGGTAGGTCGCGACCGCGTCGGCCGGTGTCGCGGCGCCGCCGGTCCACGCGTCCCTGGTCTCGGCCGGCCAGGCGTCGACGGTCAGCTCGTCGACCAGCGGGTGCTCGGGGGCCAGCACCATGTAGGTGGCCCCGAACAGCGTGTCCGGCCGGGTGGTGAACACCTCGATCGGGCCGGCCGGCGAGGCGAACTGGACGTGGGCGCCGATCGACTTGCCGATCCAGTTGCGCTGCATCGCGCGGACGTTGTCCGGCCAGTCGATCAGGTCCAGGTCGCGGACCAGCCGGTCGGCGTAGGAGGTCATGCGCATCATCCACTGGGCCAGCGGCTTGCGGAACACCGGGAAGTTGCCCCGCTCGCTGCGCCCGTCGGCGGTGACCTCCTCGTCGGCCAGCACGGTGCCCAGGCCCGGGCACCAGTTGACGACTGCCTCGGACCGGTAGACCAGCCGGTGGTTGTCGACGACATGGCGGCGCTGCACCTCGTTCAGCTCGCGCCACGGCACGCCGAACGGGTTGGTGCCCTCGCCCGGGTGGCGGGTGCCGGCGTCCAGCGCGTCGATCAGCTCGGCGATGGGACGGGCCTTGTCGGCGTCGACGTCGTACCAGGACTCGAAGATCTGCCGGAAGATCCACTGCGTCCAGCGGTAGTACTCGGGGTCGGTCGTCGCGATGCTGCGCCGGGTGTCGTGGCCCATGCCCAGGCGGCGCAGCTGGCGGCGGAACTCGGCGATGTTCGCGTAGGTGGTGGTGCGCGGGTGCTGGCCGGTCTGCACCGCGTACTGCTCGGCCGGTAGCCCGAACGCGTCGAAGCCCATCGTGTACAGGACGTTGGTGCCGCGCATCCGCAGGTATCGGGTGTAGACGTCCGTGCCGATGTAGCCCAGCGGGTGGCCGACGTGCAGCCCGGCGCCGGACGGGTACGGGAACATGTCCATGACGAACGCGTGCGGGCGCTCGGCGACCTTGTCGAAGCCGTCGCTCAGGTCGCCGGTCGGGTTGGGCGTGTTGAACGTGCCGGCGGCCGCCCAGCGGTCCTGCCAGGACGTCTCGATCCGGTCGGCCAGCTCGGCGTTGTACCGAAACGGCGGGATGTCGTCGGCGGTGTCGACGCTCGTCATCTGAGTGCTCCTGCTTCGATGATTTACCGGGGCAAACGAAAAGCCCCCGCGAAAGGATCGCAGAGGCTCAGCCGCGCTGATGTGGTACCCGTGTCAGCGCGGCCCGGTAAGGAGCAGGTGTCGGGTACGCACCCCGCCATGGTACGGGATGGCAAAAAAATAAGGTGCACACCCCGCGTCCGCTGTCCGTCGCCACCGGACGCGGGGGCACCTGACACCAACGGTAGGTCGGCCCAAACGGGGCCACAAGCCACCGCGCGGGGCCTTGCGCGCCATGGCACTGAGGTGCCAGGAATCGGTCACGCTTCGGCGTCGGGCGCGTCCTCTTCGAGGTCAAGCCGCGGAATGACGGGCCCCGGCGCGCCGACGTTGTGCGCGCGCAGTTCCCAGCGGGCGCCGTGGCGCAGCTCTGACCAGTGGCAGTTGGCCAGCGGCGCCAGCACCGGGTAGCGGGGCGGCAGGCCGAGCATCGCCGCACACAACGCCATTGCGGTTGCACTGTGCGTCACGATCACCGCGAGGTGCGTGTCGTCGGGGACCTCGGCGAACGCCTCGCAGGCCCGCGCGGCGACCTCCTCACGGGTCTCGCCGCCGCGGCGGCTGACGTCGCGCCCGGCCACCCAGTCGGCGTACTCGTCCGGGTACCGCTGCGCGACCTCGTCGCGGGTGAGTCCCTCCCAGTGCCCGAGCGAGCGCTCGCGAAAGCGTGGCTCGGCCACCACCTTGAGCCCGGTGATCTCGCCGAGCGGTGCCGCGGTCTGCATCGCCCGCTGGGCGTCCGAGGACAGGATGAGTCCCGGACGGAGCGCGCCGACCAGGGCCGCCACCTCGAAGGCCTGCGCCTTGCCGATCTCGTCGAGCGGTGGATCGGCCTGGCCCTGGAAGCGGTGCTGGGCGTTCCAGGCGGTCCGTCCGTGCCGCAGCAGCAGCACCCGGCGCCGGGTGACCAGTCGGTTGCCGGTCACGAGGCCGCGCCGCCGGGCGTGAACTCGATCGTCGGGCAGTCGCGCCACAGCTTCTCCAGGCCGTAGAAGACGCGCTCCTCGGCGTGCTGGACGTGCACCACGATGTCGGCGTAGTCGAGCAGCACCCACCGCCCGTCGCGGCGGCCCTCGCGGCGCAGCGGCTTGACGCCGGCGGCGCGCAGCTTCTCCTCGACGGCGTCGACGATCGCCTCGACCTGCCGCTCGTTGCTGCCCGTCGCGATCACGAACACGTCGGTGATCACCAGGCGTTCGCTGACGTCGATCAGGACGATGTCGGTGGCGAGCTTGTCGGCAGCGGCGTTGGCCGCCACGACGGCGAGCTCGCGGGCAGTATCTGTCGCGGTCACGACGGCGAGCTTAGAACGTGTCGAGAGCGGCCCGCCCGTCGCGCAGCACGGCAGCGTCCGTTCTCGACACGTTTCTCAGTCCCGGTAGAGACGGTGTTTCGCGATGTACTGCACGACGCCGTCCGGCACCAGGTACCAGACCGGCCGCCCGGCCTGGACGCGGGCCCGCACGGCGCTGGACGAGATGGCCATGGCCGGCACGTCGACCAGCGTGACCGCGTCGGTGGGCAGGTGCTCGTCGGACAGCACGTACCCCGGCCGCGTGACGCCGATGAAGCGGGCGGTGCGCAGCATCTCCTCGTGGTCGTGCCAGGACAGGATCTGGGCCAGGGCGTCGGCACCGGTGATGAAGAACAGCTCGGCGCCCTCGCGCTGGGCGGAGATGTCCCGGATCGTGTCGATGGTGTAGGTCGGGCCGGGGCGGTCGATGTCGACCCGGCTGACCCAGAAGCGCGGGTTGGACGCCGTCGCGATGACGGTCATGAGGTAGCGGTGCTCGGCCGGGCTGACTTCGCGCTCGGTCTTCTGGTACGGCTCCCCCGTCGGGACGAAGATCACCTCGTCCAGGGCGAACTGGTCGGCGACCTCGCTGGCGGCGACCAGGTGGCCGTGGTGGATCGGGTCGAATGTCCCGCCCATGATGCCCACTCGTCGTGGCGACATAGGGCGTGATCCTACGTAGCGGCCGTACCCGACGGTTCGGTTAACCACACCGCGAAGTCCCGTGCTGGCGCCATCGAGATCGCGAAGCGCCCGAACCAGGCTAGATGCCATGACATCCATAGAGGCGCGCAACCTCACCAAGCGTTACGGCCGGCGGGTCGCCGTCGACGGGCTGAGCTTCACCGTACGGCCCGGTACGGTGACCGGCTTCCTGGGGCCGAACGGGGCAGGCAAGTCGACGACGATGCGGCTGCTGCTCGGCCTGGACCGGCCCGACCGCGGCTACGCCGCCATCGGCGGGCTGGCCTACCGGGACCTGCCCCGCCCGCTGTGCACCGTCGGGGCGCTGCTCGAGGCCAAGGCGGTGCACAAGGGGCGCAGCGCCTACAACCACCTGCTCGCGCTGGCCCAGACGCAGCGTCTGCCCCGGCGCCGGGTCAACGAGGTGATCGACCAGGTCGGGCTGGGCGCGGTCGCGAACCAGCGGGCCGGCGGCTTCTCGCTCGGCATGGGCCAGCGGCTGGGCATCGCCGCGGCGTTGCTGGGTGACCCGGCCGTGCTCGTGCTGGACGAACCCCTCAACGGCCTCGACCCGGAAGGCATCGTCTGGATCCGCACCATGCTGAAAGAACTCGCCGGCGAGGGCCGCACCGTGCTGGTGTCCAGCCACCTCATGAACGAGATGGCCGTCACCGCCGACCACCTGATCGTCATCGGACGCGGAAGGCTCATCGCCGACTGCCGCACCGACGAGTTCGTCGCCCGGGGCAGCCGGCCGGCCGTGCGGGTGAGCTCACCGGACGCGCGCACCCTGGCCACCGTCCTGGTCGAGCAGGGCGCCCAGGCCACCCCTGACGGCGTCGGCACGCTGCTCGTCACCGGGCTGGACGCGCCGCGCATCGCCGAGCTGGCCGCGGCGCACGGCCTCGTGCTGTACGAACTCGCGCCACAGCGCGCCTCGCTCGAGGACGCGTTCATGCAGCTGACCCAGGACAGCGTCGAGTACGACGGAGCCCGGCGATGATGCGACGCACCGCATTGCTGGCCGGCGCCGTGCTGGCCGTCTATCTGGTCGGGCGGGGCATCGTCGAGCTTTTCGTCATCAACTACCACGACCCGTCCTCGTACCGGAAGGACTGGGGTGGGCCGTCGCTGGCCGGCGTGCTCGCCGTGCACAGCGGGCCGGCCCTGCTGATCATCGGCGCGCTACTCGTCCGGATGCTGCGCCACCGTAACGCGAAAGGGATTTCGTCATGACCGCCATCGCCACGGCCGACCGGATCTCGTTCCGCGACGTCGCGGCCAGCGAGTGGATCAAGCTTCGCTCGCTGCGTTCGTCCGGGTGGTCGTTCGCCGCGTACACGCTGCTGTCCA
>Ga0081455_10009153_pt1 | contig 10214 bp, 10 predicted proteins | sample TabmetS3T2R1_FD_70207 | JGI IMG/M metagenome (GOLD analysis project Ga0081455, IMG submission 70207) | Tabebuia heterophylla rhizosphere microbial communities from the University of Puerto Rico - S3T2R1 | ecosystem: Host-associated > Plants > Roots > Rhizosphere ... | reverse complement strand
ACACAGCGATCCCAACTGGTCGCCGACCTCGCCGACCAGGTTCAGGACCGTGCCAGCCAAGGTGACACCCAGCCGGTCTGGACACCTTCGGGAAGCCACCTAAGCACCGCCCTCCTCGGCGAAATCGCAGTGTGGCGGGCCGCCAACGGCATCAATCCTCAAGACCTACGACCAACCGGAGGAGACGGTCAACTCGATACAGCCACCGCCCTGTGGAAACAGCGACTCGACCGGCTGACCGGCCATTCCACCTATCCGTCGGGCAACGCGAGGTTTGACGAACGGCAGGCCGCACCCACCGCACTCAGTTGCTCGCACCGCCACAACGGGCGCCGGTATCCAGCACCCGGTCAGCGTCCGAACCGGCCAGCCGCACCCCGCCGCTAACCTGCCGTCGAGCTGCTCGCGTCGGGGCTGTGGCCGACCCAGTTCAGTACAACCCAGCGATGGCAGCAGTGAGTGACGAAAACGCTGACCACCGCGCTCCACCGCTGAGCCTGCGCGTGTCCGCCGCCGGACCCCAACGTCGCACAGTGCGGCACAGCCGCGGCATGCACAGCGGCAGGCCGGTATCCGCCGACATGGGTCTCATGATCGACAAGCTACAGCAACGCTGACAGCAACCCGGTCGACGATCAGTCCGTCCCCCAAGATCATCACGCACGATCACCCGCCTGACAGGGATCACATCCTCACTACGCGTGTGCGCAAACGCAAGCCCGCTCGTGGTGCCGGGGCTCCTACATCTCCACGTTGGCCTGCAGGTCGGGTCGATTGGCGAGGCCGACTAAGTACGCCGCCCGGACCTGCAGTGTTGACGAGGCTCAATGAACCGGCTGGTGCACCAGAGGACGCTGGCGAGCCCAACCGGAATTCAGGTCTGGTGGCCGAGGCGTGGCAGCTTGGAGGAGAGCATGTCCCGAACGCGACTTCGAGGAGTTCCTTATGGGTGAATCGCCCGGCCGCTGCGACGTCGTCGTCGTGGGTGCCGGCCTGGCCGGCCTCACGGCCGCCGACCGGCTTGCCCGAGCGGACCTGGATGTTGTCGTTCTCGAGGCGTCCGACGGCGTCGGCGGCCGGGTGCGGACAGACCGGGTCGACGGCTTCCTGCTCGACCGCGGTTTCCAGGTGCTGAACACCGCCTACCCGGCCGCGCGCCGGATTCTCGACCTCGACGCGCTGGAGCTGCGTGAGTTCGACCGCGCGGCGCTGCTATACGTGGACGACCGCCGGGTCCGGATCGGCGATCCGCGCTGGGAACTCCTGGCGCTACCCCGTGCGATCACCGCTCCGATTGGCGGGCTCCGGAGCAAGGCCACGCTCGCGGCGTACGCCGGGGCGACCGCGGGCTTGCCCGCGACGCGGGTGAAGGGCCAGTCGGATCTGCCGGCGACCGAGCATTGGGCCCGTCGCGGTATGACCGGTCCGGTGGTCGACAGGTTGCTGCGGCCGTTCTTCAGCGGAGTCGTGCTTGAGGAAGAGCTGACCACATCCTCTCGCTTCGTGGATTTGATGCTGCGGATGTTCGTGCGCGGCTCGTCGGTGGTGCCGGGCAGCGGCATGCAGCAGCTCGCCGAGCAGATCGCTGCACGGCTCCCGGCCGGCAGCATCCAGATCAACCTCCCGGTCCGAAAGGCCGATGCGCGCCGGGTCAGCACGGACGCCAGCACCGTCGAATCCCGCGCGGTGGTCTTGGCGACCGATGCGGACAGCGCCGACGAGCTGCTCGGTGGTGCATTGGGGCGCAACGAGTGGAAGGGCGTAACGACCATCTACCACGCCGCACCGGAGGCACCGCTGGCCACACCCACGTTGCTGCTGGATACCGACGACGGTCCTATCAACAACACGGTGGTGGTCACGGCGGCGGCCCCGTCGTACGCCCCAGACGGCCGGGCGCTCGTCGCGACCTCGTTGGTGCACGGTCGGCAGGCGTCGTTCGACGAGAACGCGGTGCGCGAGCGGCTGGCCGTCCTTTACGACACCGCGACCGGCGAGTGGGAGCGCGTCGCAACGTACGACATCCCCAGGGGCCTGCCTGCGATGCCGGCACCGCACGATTTCCGCAAACCGGTCCGGCACGGCGACCTCTATATCTGCGGCGACTATCGCGAGACGAGCTCAATCCAGGGCGCGTTGGTATCGGGTGAGCGTGCGGCTGCGGCCGTGCTCGCCGACCTCGGCGTGCGGCGCCGCCGCTGACAGTACGCGCCCCCCCGAAGACGCCCGAAAGAAGACTTCGGCGCAGGGCTCGGCATCCGATCGCTCGACTTTGGCGAATTACTCACATGAGGTGGTTGTTGGCGGGCGCTTCGGGTTTTCTGGGCACCGCGATCAGAGTGCGGCTCGCGAGCGAGGGTCACGAAGTGGTTCGTTTGGTACGCCGGAAGCCCGCGACGTCGACCGAGTTCGGTTGGGACCCTAGTGCAGGTGAGCTGGACCCGTCGTCCTTCGAAGGTGTCGATGTCGTAGTCAATCTTGCCGGGGTGCCCGTCGCGCCCCGACCGTGGACCAAGTCTCGTCGCGAGCAGATTCTCGCCTCGCGGGTCAACAGTACGAGCACGATTTCCCGAGGTCTCGCGGCGCATGGAGCCGGCCGCACCCTCACCCTCATCCAAGCAAGCGGTGTTGCCTGGTACGGCACGACGGCTGGCGCTGAGCCGCACACCGAAGATTCTCCTGCTGCTGCGGATTACCTGGCTCAGCTGACGACGGAGTGGGAGGCAGCGACGCAGGTTGCAGCCGACGCCGGCGTACGCGTCGTGATCATCCGCACCAGCCCGGTCATGGACTCCAGTGGCGGACCATTTCGGTTGATGAGGCTCGCCTGGTCGTGCGGACTTGGCGCCACGATCGGCGACGGCAGCCAGCGGATGCCCATGATCAGCCTCCGCGACTATCTCGCGGTCGTCCGGTGGGCCGCGACCAGCGAGCATGCCGCGCGCCCGTACAACCTGACTCTGCTGCAGCGCACAACTAATGCTGAGTTCACCGACGCCCTAGCGGCGGCGTTACACCGACCGCGGTTCCTGCGAGTGCCGACCGTGGCTGTCCGCGCCGCCCTCGGCGAGCTAACCGAGCAGATCACGGGAGACATGTACGTCGTTCCGAAGCGTCTGACCAGTGACGGCTTCGCCTTCACCGATCCCACGGTCGAGGACACCATTGACTCCGCGCTGCGGGATTGATTGCGCTGGCCGCGATGAATGTGTGTTTTTCACGCCACGCAAGCAACGCCCTCAGCGTGGTTCCTCGGGATGGCAAAGCACGTGTAGGCGCGTCGAAGCCGGCTGATCAGCTCCTCAAGCCCACCCTGATCGAGCGCGCCACCACCGCCCCTTCTGATCCTCCCAAGGCGCAACCCCAAGGTCGATTGGTCGAAACGTTTGGTATCCGATCGGATACATGCGGTCGTGGGGTCGCTCGGTGGTTGCTTCCGGCATAGGACGCAGGCGCTTGCCGCTTGGCTGTCAGGGGATTACGTGAGGAGCGGCAATGTGGCAATTCACGTCGAACTCCTCTTACCCATCTCGCGCTCGTCCACCAAGTTCAGGCGCTGTTGGGTGAGTTTGTGTTCCGTGGAGTTCTCCCAGGAATCGACGCTGAGGGTGTCGGCCCAATCTGCGCAGGAGGCTTTGTGCTGCTCGCACTCGTTGTCGAGGTCTAACACAGACAGCGACCCGGACACACCACACGCCGTAGCCCGGAATAGTCCTTGCTTTCCAGTTTTTCCGCAGTTTGGGGCCAATCGAGCCGGTCTGGCTCCTGGATGTTTTCCACATGTTTAGATGCGTCTCAGGTTGTTTGACCATTTGTTTGCGGCGGCTGTGGTCCGGCCATGATCAGGTTGATCACCTGCTGGCGAGGTCTCGCGATGGTCTCCGCCGTATCGTGCCGGGTTTGTTTTGAGAGCCTGGGTTGGTGCCCGAGGGGAACACATTGCACCAGTGGGCCGCGACCAGGCTGAAGTGGTCCGCCTATCCCCGGTGCCAACCGGAGTCGAGGGCTGAGCGCCGATGCAGACGTTCACTCCATACGCAGATTTCGAGGAGTCGGTGCGCGCATTGGACCTGAAGCGGTTGGGCAAGCAGCGGGTTGAGGTGATCCAGATCGTGCGGGCGTTGACCGTGCCTGGGTATGCGTGGTCCTCACACCCGGCCGTGCTGATGTGGAAGGGGTATGAGGAGGCGCTCGGGCGCTACGGGCTGACCGCGTGCGAGGTGTGGATCGAACGCGGGTTCGGCGACTCCTGTGCCGCAACGATTACCGCGGATTTACGGGCCGCCGGGATCGCCAAGATCCGAAGCTATGAAGAACTGGCGGTGAACGACGCGCTGCCGCCCTGGCTCTTTGATGAGGCTGTGCAGCTGAGCCACCGCTCCTCTTTGCTGCGCAAGGACCCCGAGCATTACGGACCGCTGTTCCCGCCCGACACGCCGCGGGACCTGGACTACGTCTGGCCGGTTCGCTCGCCTGCGGTGATCGAGCGGAACCTACGCAGGGAGGAAAACGCCCGGCGTCGCGCCCAGCGGACCGCCCAGAAGCTGGTGCAGGAGATGGAGCGGGATCGGAAGAAGCGCAGCGCGGCGGCCAAGCGCGGCTGGAAGACCCGCCTCGATAAGGCGAAGCACGAGGCCCAGCGGTTGCGAGAAGAGGCCCGCGAGTAGCGCAGGGCTTCGCCGAAGATCGTAAGAGATTCTGCCTGCGAGACGCCCGCTAGCCGGTCCGCTTGCGAGACCGACCTGGCAGAGTGCGCGACATGGATCTCATTTGGGAGCAGGTCGTCGTCGACGCTCACGATCCGGTCGCGCTTGGTCGATGGTGGGCCGAGGCCTTGGGCTGGGTTGTCGTGGGCGACGCCGAGGACGAGTTCGAGATCAGGCCGACTCCGGATCGGGTGCCGGGCCTGTTGTTCGTGCCGGTTCCGGAGGAGAAGGCTGGCAAGAACAGACTCCATCCCGACTTCCGTCCGGTCGATCAAACCGCAGAAGTCGAACGTCTCCTTTCCCTCGGTGCTCGGCGGGCCGATGTCGGGCAGCGTGACGTGTCGTGGGTGGTACTCGCCGACCCTGAAGGCAATGAGTTCTGCATCCTTCGTGGACGGGTTCGGCCCGATCCCGAGGAGCCGACGACATAGGACCACTCTCCGTTTGTCTGCTGGCACCATCTCCTGCGGTGAGCCGAGATCGTGCTCGGCGCTAGCTCCGGTCTAGGTGTGCGAAGGGTCGCTCCGGTTCCGGCGGGGGCTGGTCGCACCCGGTCAAGGGTTCGATAGACAGTCGAGCGGCCGACGCGGAAGAGAGTTCGGCGAGTTCGGCTGGGTGTAGGTGCCAAGGTCGTGCAGCTCGAGGAGGTTTTTTGGCCTGGTTGGTTTCAGCTTCGACTGCCTGCCTCGCAGCCGGCCCTTGGCTTTGGCGACCTACATCCCTTCGCGGGGTGCGCAGCCGTATCAGATCGGCCTCGAACTCCGCAACCATCCCGAGCATGTTGAACAGGAGCCGTCCGACGGGATCGGTGGGGTCGTGAATCGAGCCGCCGAGGCTGAGCTTGACGTTTCGTCTGGTCAGCTCATCGAGGATGTCGTGGGCATCTGACAGGGAGCGGGTGAGCCGGTCCAGTTTCGTCGCCGCGAAAGGTCTCGCCCGCTCGACAGGGGCGAGCGCAGCCGAAGATCTGGCCGGTCCCGGTTCGTGCCTGGCAGGCGGTGGTCGACGTAGATGCGGTCGTCGCCGACCCGAGCGCGTGCAGCCCGTCGCGCTGGGTGGTGAGATCTTGTTGCTCTGTCGATGCACATGCGTATCCACCAGTAGTTCGTTCATTTCCTGCCGTGACGCGGCCGGCGGCCACAGTCAAGCCGGCCGAGGCACGGTCGTAAGCGGGGCTGCAGGGGGCATTTCCTCGATCGATGTGAACTCTGCGACGTCTGTCACACCTACTCAGCGCCCGGATGCGCCAAGTTGGCCGGGCGCGGGCGCATCCGTCCCACCGCGCGGGAACGAAAACCTGCACGTTAGAACCTCAGCCCAACGGACGGAACCGCCTCTTATGCACGTCCGCGAAGCGCCTCTGCGCGCGGCTCCGACGACCACGACCACGCCGATGAACCAACGGTTGACCCCCCTGCTCTTCGTCGGGCTGATGCTAGGCCTCCTGCTGGCGGAGCTGGATCAGACAATGTTTTCCGCCGCTCTCCCGACCATCGCCGGTGAACTCGGCGGGGTGGATCGCATGTTGTGGGTGACGACCGCCTACCTCTTGGCGGGAACGGTGGTGATGCCGGTGTACGGAAAGCTCGGCGATCTGCTGGGACGCAAGCCGGTGTTCATCGCCGCGTTGTCGGTTTTTGTGTCCGGATGTGTGCTCGGTGGCCTGGCCCCTGACATGACCTGGCTGATCGTGGCCCGAGCCGTTCAAGGGCTGGGCGGCGGCGGCTTGCTGATCTTGATCCAGGCCATCATCGCTGACGTTGTCCCAGCCCGGGAGCGGGCAGCGTCCATGGTCGTCGTGGGCGCAGTGTTTGCGCTGTCGGCGATGCTCGGCCCCGTTTTGGGCGGATGGCTCACCGACTGGCTCGGCTGGCGGTGGGCGTTTTGGATCAGCGTCCCTTTGGGCGGGGCGGCGATTGCCTCGGGCGCCGCTTTCCTCCCGTCGGCCCCACGGGGCGTCAGACCGGTCAGGATTGATGTCGCGGGCATTGTCGCCATGACCGTCGCGGTGACGGGAATCGTTTTGGTGGCGTCGTGGGGCGGCGTCGCCTACCGTTGGGGGTCGCCTGTCATCGTCTCGATTAGCGTCATCGCCGTACTGGCCAGTGCGGTCTTCATCGCCGCTGAGCGCCAGGCCGCCGAGCCGATTATTCCGTTGGCGTTGTTTCGGAATCGGACCTTCACAGCGGCGACGATCGCCGGTTTGGTGATGGCGGTGGCGATGTTCGGCGCGATCGGGTACTTGCCGACCTACTTGCAAATGGTCAACGGCCTGGGGGCGACCGGCGCGGGATTGGTGATGCTCACTTTGATCGCGGGACTGGCGCTGACCAGCGCTGGCTCAGCGCAGATCGTCCGGAGGACCGGTCAGTACGTGTGGCTTCCGGTCGTCGGATGTGTACTCGTCGCGGCTGCCCTCGGGCTGCTCTCAACTCTCACTGTCGAGACGGATCTGTGGGTAATCGGCAGCTACCTGTTCCTGCTCGGTGCGGGCATCGGCTGCGCCCTGGAGATCTTGGTCCTGGTTGTGCAAAATGCCTGCCCGGCGTCCCAGGTGGGTACGGCGACAGCGGCCTACAGCTTCTTCCGCGAGATCGGGGTCACGCTCGGCTCGGCGGTGGTTGGGACGATGTTCACGAGTCGTCTGCTCACCTTCCTGGCTGACCGTATGCCGGAAGGAACCACCGCGCGGCTCGACCCTTACGCGCTGACCCCAGCACAGGTGGTTCAATATCCCGATGCCCTCAAAGTGCCGATCGTGTCCAGCTACAACGACGCCCTGACGCCGGTCTTCTGGTGCCTGATACCACTGGTTCTCGTCAGCATGGCTGGCCTGTGGCTGATCAAGTCGGTTCCGCTGGCCGCGGAGCCGGTCAGACCGTGATGGAGAACGACATCGCCGGCCGATACCGCTTCTCGGTCGTCATACCTGCCTACAACGAAGCCGACTACCTGGAGTCGGCCCTGAAATCCTTGCAGCAACAGGATTTCGCGGGTCCGTACGAAGTGATCGTGGTGGACAACAACAGCAGCGATGACACCGCGGCCATTGCCCGCCGCCACGGCGCTCGGGTGCTGCACGAACCGCAGCCCGGCGTTTGCGCGGCACGACAGCGGGGCACCCTGGATGCCCGCGGGGAAATCGTCGTTTCCACCGACGCGGACACCGTCCATCCGTTCGACTGGCTGACCCGCCTCGATGCTCGATTCCGCGCGGACGACGTCACTGCGGTCGCCGGCCCCTGTAAATACCAGGATCCACCTTGGTGGGCGGCCATCTTTCCGCCTCTGTGGTTCGCGGCGGTCGCGGTCGGATACGGCACGGTCGGGCGGATCTTCTACGTCACTGCGACCAATATCGCCTTCATCCGTGCGGGCTTCGCCGGCTACGACATCACCCTGACCCAAGGCGGTGACGAGGTCGACCTGCTGCGCCGACTGAAACGCCAGGGCCGGATCGTCTGGGATGCCAGCAACGCCGTGGTCACGTCATCCCGGCGGATGAATCAAGGCCTGCCTTACACCTTGGTCGTCTCCTTCGGGTACTACTACGGCTGGTCGTACGTGCTGAGTCGTTTGTCATCGCGCCCAGTCGTCGGGGTGGCGCCCGCAATCCGGCGCGGGCATGCAGAGCAGGTTTGCCGGCGCCGACGACGCTGGCAGGTCGGCGCGACGGTGGTGGCATTGGGCCTGGCCGGACTGCTGCGTGTCCGCTCGGCCGGAGCGCTCCCCAGACTTGAGCGTGTGTAGCCTCAGAACGCTTCCTATGTCTCACCTTCTGCTGACCAGCACGCCGATCTATGGCCACGTGGCGCCGATGCTGACGGTTGGTCGCGGCCTGGTTTGCCGCGGACATCAGGTCACCATGCTTACCGGCCGCAAGTATCAAGAAGCGGTCGAGTTGCATGCCATGACGTTTCGGCCCCTGCCGGATGAGGTCGACTACGACGATGCGAATCTCGACGCCTGGCTGCCCGGCCGAAAGCAATTCCGGGGTCTGGCCGCCGGGCGATACGACATCATTGGGATGTTCATCCGCCCACTGCAAGGCCAGTACTACGCGTTCACTGATGCCTTGGCGAGCGAGTCATACGACGCCGTCGTGAGCGAGACTGCGTTCTTGGGAGTACTGCCTGTGCTTCTGTCGGTGCCGGCTGGACACCGGATACCGATTGCGGGCATCTCGGCCACTCCCCTGTCGGTGACCAGCGTCGACTGCGCCCCGTTCGGTTCGGGAATCGATCCCGGTCGGTCGGCCCATACCCGGCGCCGGAATCGGCTGCTCAACACCGTCCTGCAGCGGGGCCCCCTCAAGCCCATTCAGGATGCGCTCGACGAAGCACTGGCCGGGCTGGGCCTGCCCGGCACCGCCGACAGTTACTTCGACCAGGTGACGAAGTTTGACGTCACCTTTCATCTGGCGGTCTCGGCCTTCGAATACCCGCGGCGCGAGTTGCCCCCGACCGTGCGCTTCGTCGGACCGCTCCGGTCGACCGAGCCGGAAACGGCGTGCCTACCGTCCTGGTGGGCCGATCTCCAAGGCTCGCGGCCGGTCATACACCTGACCCAGGGGACGATGGACAACATCGACTTCGGCAAGCTGTTGGTGCCGGCGCTACGCGGGCTCGCCACAGAACAAGTATTGGTGGTGGCCTCGACTGGCGGCCGGCCGGTGTCGGCCCTCCTGGAGCGGCTGGGTGGACCGCTCCCTTCGAATGCGCGCGTCGATACATTCCTCCCCTACGACCAGCTCCTCCCCCACACCGATGTAATGATCACCAACGGTGGATTCGGAGGCGTGCAACGTGCGCTGTTCCACGGGGTGCCGCTAGTAGTCGCAGGGACTACCGAGGACAAGCCGGAGGTTGCCGGTCGAGTGGCCTGGTCAGGAACCGGTATCAACCTGCGCACCGGTACGCCCTCGCCCAACCGACTGCGCCGAGCCGTTCGATCCGCGCTCGCCGACCCGCGGTACCGGATCGAAGCCGGGCGTCTGCGGCGGGACATCATTGGCGCGGGCGATCCCGTGGTGACGGTCGCGGACACGATCGAGTCGTTGATGTCGGGCCACGCCAGTCCGGTCAGCGACGGCGTCCTTGACGAGGTTGAGCCGGTCCTTGCTGTTCAGTAGGTCGGCCGTCGGTTATGGATTGCGCAGTGGAGCCGCCGTATGGGATCGAGCGGTATTGAGTAAGCACCGTCCGACGGATCAGCAAGCAGGACCTCGACCTGAGCGAAGTGTTCAAGCGAGAGGGCGAGCCGCTATTGCAAATCCTCACCTGCGGTGGAACCTACCGTCGATCAGGCGGGTACCAGGCGAACGTCGCCGTGACTGCGCGGCCTGTGTGACTGCGCAGTCAGACAGGATGGTTGCCGAGCCCGGTCGCGTTAGGGTGATTTCCGTGATCGACGAGGCGCGTCCCGACCCTGAGGCGGCTGGTGATCGCGTCGATTGGCGTACGGCGACTGAAGCCGAGCTCACGGTGGGCTTCGCCCAAGGCGATGAAG
>Ga0081455_10009152_pt1 | contig 10214 bp, 13 predicted proteins | sample TabmetS3T2R1_FD_70207 | JGI IMG/M metagenome (GOLD analysis project Ga0081455, IMG submission 70207) | Tabebuia heterophylla rhizosphere microbial communities from the University of Puerto Rico - S3T2R1 | ecosystem: Host-associated > Plants > Roots > Rhizosphere ... | reverse complement strand
AGTCACGAAAATTTTTAATTTGTAGCGGGCGCGATTTTGACGGTTGGGTGCGTGGATTGCGGCGGACCATTGCCGATACAGTCCATTGGAAGGCGGCGCATACGTTGCGTAGAGTGTTCGCCGCTACAAACGCGGATTCGTGAACCTTTAGAGCGGGTATGCGGTTACTGTAGGGAAGTGTTCTGGTCGATTGATGTTCGGCAACGGTATTGCGATAGACGATGCGGGTACAACGCACATAACGCGCGGGTTAGCCGGGCATTGGCGGCGCGTCGTCCGAACTGTTACGAATGTGTCGAATGCGGAATCGTCTTTAATGCTGCGCCAAGTAGTCGGCCAAAGTATTGTTCCGAACGTTGCCGCGATAAAGGTTACAAGCGAGACAACAAAGCGCGCGTGCGTGCCAACGATACGGCGCGGCGGCGTCGTCGTGGCGTTCCAATACGTTCTGAAAGAACGCCTAAATATTCAAAGCTTACGCATTGCGCCGAATGTGAGAAGTTGATTGCGGCGGGCAAAGGCAAACGAATTTGCGCGGATTGTGCGGGGATATCGGTTACGCACGTTCAGTCATGCGGCATTTGTGGCAAGTGGTTTGCGCCGACATATGGCACGAAGTTTTGCGGCGATACGTGCCGACGAAAAGCAAAGAGCGACTACCGGGCTAATCGTCGCGCCAAATATGGACGCATGGGAAAAGCAATACAACGCGCGAGACATTACGGCACGGAATACGAACCGATTAACCGGCGAAAGGTTTTCGAACGCGACGGTTGGATTTGCTATAGCTGCGGGATTGCAACGATTGACGATCCAAAGGCAAACAACGGCGCGACGATTGACCATTTAGTAGCGTTGGCGGCGGGTGGCGGGCATACATGGGATAACGTCGCGTGCGCGTGTCGTGCATGCAATAGCGCAAAACGCGAGTTAACGACGGAAGCCGCAATGCGCAAGCGGGCGGCATTGCAAGAATGCCCGAAACGTTCCGCCAACATCGTGTTGCGTGGTTGACGGCGTTAGCGTCGTTTATCGCGTTCGTGTTATCGATGTCGTATCTCTACGGACGCATGGACGAACGCATTAGCGCGTTGGAACGCGAACGCGAAGCGGATAACGCGCAATGGTTAGCAGCTCGCGCGCGGATTGAACGGGTGATAGACGCTATTGAGGCGGACATAGAGCGACAGAAGGCAACAGGTAGATAGACGAATGATTTACGAACCGAAGCCATCGCATCGGCGGCGCGTAATGATTTGCGCGGGTGCGGGAATGAGGCACGACGAAATCGCGTTGTCGCTAGGCATAGACGAAGCGACGTTGCGCGAACACTTCGACCACGAATTAAGCATAGGCGCGGCTATGTGCCGGTCCAATGTTGTTCAAAGCGTATACAAGGCGGCGACGAACACGAAGCATCGCAGTATGTCGGCGGCGCGGATGTATCTATCGAATGAACCGCCAGCGAATGCGGTTCCGCGTCCGGTTGCGGATGGCGAAGTGATAGACGTAACGCCGACGCCGCGCGTAGGCAAAAAGGAACAAGCGAACCGCGACGCAACAACGGCGGTAATAGGGACGGAATGGGAAAAGCTTTTGCCATTGCGTCCGAATCAATGACGACACATAGCTATAGGAGCGATACCCGATGTCACGCGTTACGCGTAGCACATACACCGTTATTGAATTGGGACCGGATGGCTTCCCGGCGCGTTCGTACAACGCCGTTATTACGCCGTACTACGCCGGTTCTGCGCCGCCGGGTTATCAGGAACCCGTTTACCCGGAACATCCGATTTCTGGCATTCCGGACTTTCCGCACGCATCGCCGCCAATCTACGTCGAAGGCTACCCGCCCGGATGGTCGCCGCCAATTTGGATGCCCAAGCCGCCGGACGTTGACCCGCCGGGAACGCCGCCGCCGAATTGCAACTGGGTGTATTCGGATAAAGGATGGGTATTGGTTTGTGGTCCGTACGAAGGCGGCAAACCACGACCGCCCGCCGACGCCGTCCCGCCGCCCGCAAAGAAATAGCGACGGGACAAACGCGCGGAGGATTGAACCATGCCAAAGAGCGAACGCTACGCAATAGGGCACGGCGAATTGGCGTTGTCGATTCTTCGCGCGTTGCATATCGATCCGTCATACGTGCGCGCCATCCGGATCAACATTTGCGCGGGCGAAGTCGTGACGGTCGATATTGAACGGTTTTGTTTGCAAGGCGAAATCCGCGATTTGTGTTCCGTGTTGGACGCGCAAGCGCGCGCGGATGAATTGATACCGCGAATGGACGCGGTCGCTATGGACCGATGCAAGGCAACGACGGAAACATACGCGCAAGCCGCGCGATTTGGCGGGTATCCGACGCCGCGAGAGGATACGTAAATGAAACTATCAACGGTTTTATTTCTGGCATTAATCGCGGCAATTCCCGCGCACGCGCAAGCGGCGAATTGCATTTGCACCGGGACCGGATGCAAGGTCGCAAGCGATCCGTACCCGCCGCCCGCAAGCGGGCAACCAACGACATGCACGGTTTATAAGGCGGGCGTTGCGATTGGAACCGGACCCGTTGTGCCATCAACGCAAATTGCGGCTAGTAACGGGTCGGTATGTCAACCGGCATCGGCCAATTACAACCCGGGCGCGGCCGGTTCGGTTTCGTGTCTTGTATCGATTCCGGCGCAACCGTCGGGCAACGTAACGTTAACGATGTCGGGAACGAACGCCGCCGGAGAGTCGGCGCAATCGGTCCCTTTTACGTTCGCCAACGTTGCGGCAATCTCGTCATTGCCGACAGCCCCGACGAATCCGCGAATAACGCCGTAAATTATTGCGTAATGAATATTTCGCCGACGACGGCAACGACCGGCGGAACGCAACGCATTAAGCCTTTGCGGCAAGCAATCAAAGCCAAAGCGCGCAAAGCCAAAAAATAGATGGCGTGGAATCTCGCGTGTCCCGATTGGGAAACGCGTTTGCGTTCGGGTCGGTCGTTGGTCCCGGACTTGCCGTTGGATGTATCGGCGGCGGAACGCGCCGTCGGCGTGTTCAATATGCTGCGCTTGGCGGACGTGCCGGGTACGCCATCGATGGCGGAAGCGGGCGGCGATTGGTTCCGCGACATCGTCCGCGCCTTGTTCGGTTCGGTGGACGCGGAAACGCAATCGCGCGCCATCCGCGAAGTATTGTTGTTGATTGCCAAGAAAAACAGCAAGACGACCAACGGCGCGTTGTTGATGCTAACGGCGTTGTTACTGAATCAACGCCCGATGGCGTCGTACATCATGACCGCGCCGGTGCAAGACGTAACGCAACTAGCGTTTAACGCGGCGGCGGGTGCGATAGCGTTGGACCCGGTGTTGTCGAAAATCCTACACGTCCGCGAACACATTAAAACGATTGTCCATCGTGAGACGAAGGCACGGCTAGAAATAATGACGTTTGATCCGGAAGTCTTGACGGGTCAAAAGGTTTCGGGCGGCGCGTTGATAGACGAATTGCACGTCGTTGCGCGAATGTCTAAGGCGGCAAGCGCAATTCGCCAATTGCGCGGCGGCATGTTGCCATTTCCGGAATCGTTCCTAATCTTTATCACGACGCAAAGCGAGGAACCGCCGTCCGGCGTATTCGCGGCCGAGCTGCAAAAGGCGCGCGCGATCCGCGACGGAACGAAAACCGGCGCAATGCTTCCGGTGTTGTATGAATTCCCGGAAGCGATGCAACGCGACCCGGCGCAATGGCGCAACCCGCGCAATTGGCCGATGGTGAATCCGAACGCCGGGCGTTCGATAACGATTGATCGTTTACGGGAAGAATTCCAAGCGGCGGAAAACACGTCGGACGAAGAATTGCGCGCGTGGGCGTCGCAACATTTGGACGTTCAAATCGGCGTGGCGTTGATGTCGGGCGGTTGGGCGGGCGGCGAATATTGGGAAGCGTGCGCGGACGAAACCGTAACGCTTGATGCCATCTTGGAACGATGCGAAGTCGTTGACATCGGGATAGATGGCGGCGGCTTGGATGACTTGTTGGGAATGGCGGTATTGGGACGCGAACGCGAAACCGGGCGTTGGTTGTTATGGGCGCATGCGTGGGCGCATCCAATCGTATTGCATCGGCGGCAGGATCAATCGCCCGCGTTCCTAGACTTCGAAGCGGACGGCGACTTAACAATCGTCCGGGATATTGGTGACGATGTCGCGGAAGTATCGGACATCGTGTCGAAGATTTACGACGCCGGGCTATTGGACCGGGTCGGCGTTGACCAAGTCGGCATCGGTGCGATTGTGGACGCGATCATCGCGCGCGGAATCCCGGTCGAAAAGGTCGTAGCGATTTCGCAAGGATGGCGGCTTACCGGCGCAATCAAAACGGCGGAACGCAAGTTAGCAGCTCGCGCGATGTTGCATGGCGGTTCACGGCTAATGAATTACTGCATAGGCAATGCGAAGGCGGAAGCGCGCGGCAATGCCATCCTTATTACGAAACAAGCGGCGGGACGGGCGAAAATCGATCCATTAGCGGCGACGTTTAACGCCGTGGATTTGATGTCGCGCAATCCGGCGACGACCGAACCGCAAATGTTTTTCATTGGATAGCGGAGGCAACATGCTAGCAACGATTCTATTCGTGGCGGCGTTTGTGTTGTTCGTATTGGCAACCATCGGCATACCGAACCCGCCACGCTTTAACTTGTTAGCCGCCGGACTTGCCTGTTTGGTCGGCGCGCAATTGTTTGGCCCGCTATTGCGTTGAAGCCATGCCACGCGCCGGAGGAAAGGACAACCATCGCGTTATCGATGGCGTGTTGGAACGGCGTTGCGCCAAATGCCAGCAATGGAAGCCGCAAACGCTTGAATATTTCACATGGCGGACCGGCGACCCGCCGCGTTGGCAATCGCCGTGCATTAGTTGCCAACGTGCGTTGTACACGCGGAAGTATTCGGCGGACGCGGCGAACGACCTAGCGCACGCGCTTGCGCGTCGGTAGCGGGAGGGAACATGGTTCGCGTATGGCTAGCCGTATTGTTGGCATTGTTGGTAGTCGTCGCGTGCAAGACGGTGGACCCGCGCGCCACGACCAACATTGCGTTAAACCGCCCGATTATCGCGTCGTCGGTTTATGGTCCGGGCATGGAAGCCGCTAAAGCCGTGGACGGAAACACGACGACGCGTTGGGCAAGCGTTGCGCAGCAAGACCCGTCAACGTTAATCGTTGATCTTGGCAAGACATACACCATTACGGGCGTTAAGCTTGTATGGGAAGCCGCATTCGGCAAGTCGTATCGCATCGATGTATCGGCGGACAACTTGGTTTATACAACCATCTATAGCACGACGACGGGCGACGGTGGAACGGACGACATTACGGGTTTATCCGGCAAAGGCCAATACGTCCGCATGTATGGCATGGCGCGCGGAACGAATTACGGTTATTCCCTTTGGGAATTCGAAGTCTACGGGACCGAATCGCAACCGGACGTTTACCCGGATTGTTCGGTGCCATTCGATCAAAGCAAACCCGGTGTCGGTTGCCGCGTCGTTACGGAACCGGACACGACATCCGATCCGCCGTTGGTTGGCGGCATTGATGAATGCTATTTATACGGTGCGCCGTACGGCGGGAATCTTTACGACAAAAAGAAATACAACGTACAGACAGTCGTATCGCGTGGCGATCCGGGAACGCCACCGGCGGGCACGACCACAACCGTTGGTTGCGTTTGGTATGTCATCCAACCGGCGGACACAGTAAAGCAATATTCCGCGACATTCGTACGCGCATCGGATCAACTAGAAAGCCCGCGAAGCAACGTTCTAACGATCACGTCCGGAAGCGGCGGCGGTACGCCGTCGCCAACGCCGCCAAGCGCACCCGTCGGGTTGCGCCTTACATTGCTTGACGCAATAGGCGAGAGGTTCGCGGCGTTCCTGCCGCGTTGACGTAAACCGCATCGAATCGAAAGCCCGCGCAAGCGGGCTTTTTCTTTTGGGACGCCCGCTTATGAACCGCGCCTATTCGGTGTTTGAAGTTAAGGACTTTGACGAATCCGCCGGGATTGTTACCGGGATTGCAACGACACCCGAAACGGATCGCGTCGGGGATATTGTCGAAAGCAAAGGCGCGCAATTTACGTTGCCGTTGCCGTTGCTTTGGCAACACCAATCGGATGCGCCCATCGGGCACGTAACCGATGCGAAGGTGACGAAAAGCGGGATTGCCATTACCGCGCAAATCGCGCGCGGGTTGCTTCCGGAAATCGACCGCGCGTTTGCGCTCATTAAATCCGGATTGGTGCGCGGGTTGTCTATCGGCTTCCGCCCGTTGGAAGGCGGCGCGGAACCGGTAAACCCGCGCGATCCTTTTGGACCACTTCGCTTTACCGCGTGGGAATGGCTTGAATTGTCAGCCGTCACGATTCCCGCAAACGCGCAAGCGTCAATCCAAACCATTAAGGCATACGACGAAGTAACAACGCGCGCCGCGTCCGGCGAAAACGCGTTGCCTTCGGTCGTTCGTCTTTTCTCGCCCGGCGTCGCGGGACCACAAGCCATTTTGACGAAGGGTCATGCAATGAATACGCAAGAGCAAATTACCGCATTCGAAAACAAACGAGCTGCAAGCGCAGCCGTTATGGCGGATTTGATGGCGAAGGCTGCGGAAGCGGGCGAATCGTTGGACACCGACGCGGCAGAAAAGTACGACGCGGAAAAAGGCGTCGTAAAGCAATGCGACGAACACATCGCCAGATTAAAGGAATTCCAAGCGATGTTGCCCGCGACGGCGAAGCCCGTTAAGGAGGATGACACCGAACCCGCGCCGCGTCGCACGGTCCCGCACGGCGAAGGCGTGTTGCGCGCGCCAAAGCAATTGGAAAAGGGAATCGCGCTAGCACGGTACGTCAAGGCTATCGCGTTCGGGCACGTTAACAATTCTTCGCCTATCGAATACGCGAAGCAATGGAACGACACAACGCCGGAAGTGCTTATCGCGTTGAAGGTGGCGCAAAACGCGGGCACAACGACCGATGCAACATGGGCGGGTCCGTTGGTATACGCGGAAAATTTGGCGTCGGAATTCTTGGAATATCTGCGCCCGCAAACGATCATGGGAAAGCTAACCGGCGTTCGTCGCGTTCCTTTTAATGTTAGGTACGCGATACAAGACGGCGGGTCCACAGTCGCATGGGTCGGGCAAGGCGCACCGAAGCCCGTTTCGGAATTGTCGTTTTCGTCCGGAACGCTTGGGTTTGCGAAGGCGGCGGGCATCGTCGTTATTACGGAAGAATTGGCGCGCTTTTCTTCGCCGTCGGCGGAACAAGTCGTCCGCGATGACTTGGCGGCGCAAATGCGCTATTTCTTGGATCAGCAATTTATTGACCCGTCCGTGGCCGCCGTGGCGAACGTGTCGCCCGCTTCGATTCTGAACGGCGCATCCAATGTCGTTCAAGCGGCATCGTGGTCCACGATGGCAAACGTTGTTGCGGACATTTCAACGTTGCTTAACACGTTTGCAACTAACAACATTGACACGTCAACGGGTCAATTCGTAATGACGCCGGATGTAGCAATGAAGTTGTCGGTGTTGATGACGGGCGGCGGCGAAACGCGCGCCTTCCCGCAAATGACGCCAATGGGCGGAACGTTGCTTGGTTATCCGGTTATCGTTTCGAATACCGTTCCGCATTCAACGTCGGCCGGATCAATCGTCGCGTTTATTGTCGGTAACGAAGTATTGTTGGCCGATGATGGCGGCATCGGGATTTCGGTATCGCGGGAAGCGTCGTTGCAAATGGAGTCTGCACCAACGAATCATTCCGTTACGCCGACGCCAACGACGTTGGTTTCGTTGTGGCAAACCAATAGCGTTGGCATCCGGGCGGAACGCGTGATCAATTGGGCACGTCGGCGCACGTACGGCGTTGGCTATATCGACAACGTCCACGTCTAAAGCAATGCCGAAGCAACGCAAGCGCAGTAAGAAAAGCCCGTCCGGGAATCTTGGGCGGACGGGCGTTTTCCAAAGCACCGAACCCGGCGCGCGCGACCGTAACAACGGGCGCACGCGTCGCGGTCCGGTTTATCGCCGCCGGGACATGCGCGCGGAAGGTTCCGACGAATGAAACTATTTGGCGTTGAAATCCGACGTGCGGCGAATTTGTCGTCCGTGCATGATTCGTCGCAATACGCTTGGGGTATGGTGTTGGAACCGTACGCGGGCGCGTGGCAACAAAACGTGTCGTGCGAGTCGCGGCGAAACCTTTTGGCGTTTTCCGCCGTGTACGCGTGCATTTCCATTCGGTCGGAGGATGTCGGGAAGCTTCGTTGCCGGTTGATGGAATACGACGACGCTTCGCAAGTGTGGTCCGAGGTAACGCGGGCTAGCCCATTGGCGGCGGTATTGGCGAAGCCAAACCCGTACCAAACGCGACAACAATTTTTCACGCAATGGCAAGTGTGGAAGTTGCTTTATGGCAACCATTACGTTTATTTGGAACGCGACGCGCGCGGCGTCGTCGTGCGTATGTTCCCGTTGGACCCGCGTTACGTTACACCGTTGGTTGCGGATGACGGGTCGGTGTTTTACGAATTGCGGCAAGACTACCTAAACAACCATCGGGAAGCGATCACGGTTCCGGCGTCGGAAATCATCCACGACCGTTGTATAACGCCGTTCCATCCATTAATCGGCGTGTCGCCAATTTATGCGTGCGGCGCATCGGCAACACAAGGCATCCGGATACAAGCGAATAGCGAACAATTCTTCGCCAATATGTCGCGCCCGTCCGGGCAACTAACGTCGCCAAGCCCGATCACGGCGACGATGGCGGCAACGCTAAAGGAACAATTCGAACGCAACTTTAGCGGCGGGAACCTTGGGCGTTTGTTGGTGACGGGTAACGGATTGACGTATGCGCCGATAGCGATACCCGCCGCCGATGCGCAACTAATCGAACAATTGCGGTTTACGGTCGAGGACGTGGCGCGGTGCTTCCGCGTTCCGTTGCATAAGCTCGCCGCCGGTCCGTCGCCGTCGTTGTCGAATCTTGGCGCGTTGAATCAAGACTATTACGCGCAAGCGTTACAACCGGATATCGAAGGCATCGAAGCATTGTTGGACGAAGCGTTGGGCTTGCCGTACGTCCGCGACCATACATACGGCGTCGAATTTGAATTGGAAGGCTTGTTGCGTACGGACCCGCTTACGCGTGCCGACACGATGGAAAAGCGCGCGCGAGCTGGTGTCTACGCGCCGAACGAACAACGCCGCGTGGAAAACTTGCCGCCGGTTGCGGGCGGCGCGTCGCCGTATCTGCAACAACAAAATTATTCGCTTGCCGCGCTTGCCAAACGCGATGCGCAAGACGACCCATTCGCGCCCGCGAAGCCGCCGGAACCGCCCGAACCGAAACAACCCGCGTTGCCCGCACCGGAAGGCGGAACCGACGAAACGCCGCCGCCGGAAAAGATGGCGGCAATACTTGTTAGCGAATTGCGAATCCTTCGCCTTGCGAGGGAGGAGGAATTCGCAGTAATCGCCGCATTGGACCGGATACCGCAAGCGATTGCGGAAGGGTTGGACAATGTCGCAACGTGAACCGCCGCGCGTTGGCCCGCGCGGCATGCAAGGTGATACGGGCGAAAAGGGCGACATCGGACCGCGCGGCGAACCGGGACCACGCGGCGAACCGGGACCGACGGGCGCGACGGGACCACAAGGCGAAGCGGGACCGAAGGGCGAACCGGGACCACAAGGCACACCCGGATTGCAAGGCGAAGCGGGACCGAAGGGCGACAAAGGCGAACGCGGCGACCGTGGCGAACGCGGCGCGAAGGGCGACATCGCAACAATTGCCGGATGGCGCGCCGAAATCATCCGCGACGACATGGGGCTAATGTCTGCTGTAATTCTTACGCCGACACAAGCAACGGCGACGCGATGACGATACTTGCTTCCGACACGTTTACGGGCGCGGATGGGCTATTGCCGCAACCGCCGTGGCTATATGCGTCGGGCACGGCAGCAAAGCGCGCAAGCAATGCGGCGCAATCCAACACCGGTTCGACGGTAACGGCGTATTACGACAGCGGCGTTAGCGCGATAGCGGATCAATATTGCAAGGTGACATTTAACGGCGGGTCGGGTGCGTGCGGTCCGGCGGTGCGGTGTTCGCTAAATAAATATTACGAAATGGGCTACAACACGACC
>Ga0081455_10009151_pt1 | contig 10215 bp, 8 predicted proteins | sample TabmetS3T2R1_FD_70207 | JGI IMG/M metagenome (GOLD analysis project Ga0081455, IMG submission 70207) | Tabebuia heterophylla rhizosphere microbial communities from the University of Puerto Rico - S3T2R1 | ecosystem: Host-associated > Plants > Roots > Rhizosphere ... | reverse complement strand
ACAGTGGTTTGGAAGCCGAACCGCTGAAGCCAGTAGGCGAGCACCGGCCCGGCGACACTGGCGCCCGAGATGAGTACCCGACCGTTTGCGGGGTCTGTGCTCAGGACCACATGCGGAGCGTAGCCGTCTTCACTCGGGATAGTTGGCGCTGTGCCGGCCGAGGCGGAAAGGCGTCGTTACGCCCTGATACATGAGGTGAGCCAGCAATCCCTGCCTGGCGTGCACCAGGTTGTGGCAGTGATCCATCCAGATTCCCGGGTTGTCGGCGCGGAAGATCACCTCGTACGTCTGGCCGTTCTTGACCTCGAGGGAGTCGGTCCACCACGGGCTGCCCGTTGCCGGGACACCCTCGCGTGCCAGCACGAGCACGTGATGACCATGCAGATGCATCGGATGAGCCCGGCCCGAATGGTTACTGATCCGCATCCGAACGAGGTCGCCCTCGGCGACCATAAACATCGGGACATTCGGGAACAGGTGGCCGTTGATGGTCCAGTACACGCCTGGCTTTCCGTTCACGAAACCAGGGCGACGGCCGATCTTGTAGTCGAAGATCCGATTCGCCGCGGCGGGGTCCAAGCCGATACCGCTCGAGGATCCGTAGGCGAGCAGGTCAACTGTCTCCGACGGCGCCGGCGTGGCAGATGCGGGAGCACCCTTGGGCCCGATGATCATGGCTGCTCCGCCGAACTCGACGCGTACGGCCTGGCCGCTCTGGGGGATCCGGACAGCCAGGTCAGCGCGTCCACCGGCTGGCACGAGCACGGATCGGTTCTCAATGGGAGTTGGCGCGCTGACCTGCGTGCCGTCGACTGCGACCAGCCGGTACGCGGCTCCACTGACCCACACTGGTATGACTCCCGGATCGGTGTTGATCACTCGGATCCGTGCTGTCGATCCGGCCGCGGCAGGTGTGATCACATCGCCGGCCTGGCCGTTCACCGTACGCTTGCCCGCGTACCTGTGCGAGAGAGCCAGTACGTCGATGTCCTCCTTGATGCCCTTGGCCGGATTGATCACGATCGCGCCGAGCAGTCCGTTGAGCACCTGCTCATGGGAAACCTGGTGGGAGTGGTACCAGTAGGTTCCGACTTGCTTGGCGACGAACCGGTAGATGAAGGATTCACCGACTTGGACAGCGTCTTGGGTGACGCCCGCGACGCCGTCCATGGCATTCGGCACGTCGAGCCCATGCCAGTGCAATGTCGTCCCGCCGGTCACGGATTGGTTGACGAGCTTGACCTCAACAAGATCGCCCTGTGTGGCCCGGATGGTCGGCCCAGGCGTCTGCCCGTTGAGGGTGTAGGCCATCAGGGACAGGCCATGCTCCAGAGTGACTCGCTCACGCCGGGCCGTCAGTGTCACCGAGACATCAGCCGGGCCGGACTCGCCCGCTACGAGCGAACGGACATCGTGTGGCGATCCGGCACTGCTTGCGGCGCCATGGCCAGAATGACCCGCGTGGCCGGTGCCGGAGTGCGCGACAGCTTGCGCTTCGCCGGTGTCCATGACACCCATGTCGGTTGCGGCGTACGACGCCGGCAGCCGGCTTGCCGTCCACCCCCAGCCAAGTGTGCCGAGGATGATCAGTGTGGCGGTGATGGAGATCAGCAACCGGATACGGCTGCTGACCCGGGGAGCCCTCCTCCCGGACCCGACTCCCATGTTGCGACGCCTTGATCCGGACGCGTGCGCTTACTTAGACCGTCACGCGCTCGGCCAGGGGCTCCCGCTGGACCCTTCGGCTTGCCCACGACACACGTAGTCCGGTCCACATCGCGATGGAGAACAGTGCCAGCGCATTGATTCCATGAAGAGCGCCCAAGACGGAGATAGCGTGGCCGCCCAGTCCCAGGCTGACCTGAACCACCACCAGCCCCAAGACAGCCAAGGCAAAGACTATGCCGCGTGGCACCTTGGCGAAGAACGACGAAATCACCAGCAGCAGCGCAATAGCCGGAATGATCATCATGCCGTTGAGGCCGTGGAGCAGCAGACCCAGGAACTCAGGGAATGGCGCAACGCCAGTCTCGAACGCTGTGTCGAAGGTGGATTTCTCCACGACACCGACCTGATCGACGTAACGGCCGAGGCCGGCATCACCCCAGACCACAAACGCTGCCTGGATCGCGACCTCTCCGGCCACGACGAACGCCAGAACCCGATAGACAGCTGACATCACACCGTTCATGCCCGAAAGCTATGGGCGTGCAGTGGCGTGCGCATCCGTGGGAACACCTACCTTGGTACTCAAGTTGGAATGCGCCGCGACAGCTGTTGAAACCTAGAATTGATTGCCATGCTGGAGTCCAGCGAGCGAGCGGCCGCCGATCGGGAGGCGCGGCTCCAGCTCCTGGCCGAAGCGCGACGCCAATACCAGACCGGCGCGGTCGCCGATGCCTGGGAAACTTGCTCGCGTATCGCCGAGCTCAGCCGGCTGGCAGAGGATCCGTCCACCCTCGCCGATGCGGCAACTGTCATCCGAACGATGACCAATTCTGCGGTCACAGGTCGTGTCCACGCATTGTGCGTTGAGGCGCTGGCCCTGCTCGGCGATGCGGACCCGGTTCGAGAAGCTCGCGTCCGCGCTCAGCTGGTGGCAACATCAAGTCCGTTCGTACTTGATCAAGAGCACCTCGCGCCCCTTGCTGAGGTGGACGATGTCGAGGCCTCCTTCCTGCGCCTACAAGCTCAGCATGCGGAGCTGCAGGGCGTACGGCACATCGGTGATCAGCTCAAGATTGCGGACGCTGCGATTGAGCTCGGCCGCCGTACCGGTGTCGACGAGTACACGTGCTGGGGACGTCGATGGCGCATGGACGCGTACGCGGCGCTGGGCAGCCGGCTCGACCTGGTGGCCGAACTCAATGCGATCACTCCACTGGTGGAGCGGATGAATAACCCCGCCTGGCAATCCTTCTTGATCTTGGTCAATGCCTCCCAGCGGCTGATGGACGGCCGATTCGCGGAGTCGAGGAGCCTCAGTGAAGAAGCGTCGCGGGTGGGCGGTCAAGACAGCGACGCAGCGTACCTGCGTGCGATGTACACGTGGGAAATTGCGGCGTTGACCGGCGACGACTTGGACGCTGTCGAACCATTGGTGCGCAGGGTGGTGGATGACATGCCATTCATGGCGCGTGGCTGGCTGTGCCTGGTGTTGATGGCTCGTGGCAAGCGGGATGAGACAGCAATGTTGTGGAAAGCGATCGCTCCTCATGTTCGCCGTCTTCCGGAACGGGCAATCGAGTGGCTGATCGCAACCGTCGGGAATGCCGAGGTCTGCGCGTGGCTCGGTGATACCGAGACCGCGCCGACAATCTATGATCAGCTCCTGCCCTACGCAGGGCTGCAGTCAATTGGCCTGGCGGCGGGACCGTACGGCGGCCCAGTGGCGCTTGCTCTTGGCCGGCTGGCGTTCGTGATGGGCAAAGTTGATCAAGCCCGGCTGCACCTAGTGAGCGCGCTGAAGAGCTGCGAGGAGCTGCACGCACTGCCGCACCTGGCTCTGACCCATGCTGAACTCGCCAAGATCGATGGCCTCCAGGTCCGCGCGGGCCGGAAGCACGCCGAGGTCGCGTTGCAGATAGCGCAGCGGCTCGGCATGCGCCCGCTTGGGACCGAGCTGAGAAGCCTGCTGGCCACCATCTCCGATTCTGAGCCGCGGCTCACTGCTCGGGAGCGGGAGATCGCTGAGTTAGTGGCCGCTGGTTTGAGCAATGCCGCGATCGCGGCCCGCATGACCCTGTCGGAGCGCACGGTCGAGAACCACGTCAGTCACATCCTGCGGAAGCTCGGCGGCAACTCGCGAGCGAGCGTTGCTGCCTGGTACGCGAGCCAGCAAGCCCGGTTGTGATCTGGCCGGTTTGACGGCAACTTTCCGCGGGCATCCGTGAGCAGTTTGGCTAGTTCAGCTTGGTCCACTTTGCGGTAGAGACAGCACCCTTGTCGTTGATGGCGAACAGCCGGTAGTAACCGCGCGGAGCCAGACTCGACGTGGCATTGATCGTGATCTTGCCGGCGGCGTACTCCAGTGGTATCTGGCGCTGATTGGCGTCGAAACCGTGAGTCGGTGACGGGGCACTCATCATCACGACACGTGTGACATCGCTGCTCACATTGATCGGGTAGGCCTGCCCGTACGTGACGTTTTCCGGCACACCACTCAGAGTCGGCCGGTCGCCCTTGAACATGTAGGGCGGCTCGTACCGCAGCACGGTGTTGCTTCGGGCCTGGCCCTTCGGATTCGAGGACAGGCTGATGACGCTACCGTCGTCTGCGAGGTAAGCCATCGAGTGATACAGCCGATGCTCGCCGGTGGGCAGCGGGTTCATGGCTGTCCACGACGTCGCGGTCGCCGACTTCAACAGGCTCACCGTCTGGCTGGCGTTGGCGATCTTGTTGGCGGAACCGCCACCCAGCTCCAGCACGCTCCCGTCGGGCAAGTTCACGCAGTTGAGGTACGCCTTGGCGGCCCGGAGCGACGGACCCTTGGTGAACTTCGGTGCCGAGGAGCTATCAAGATCAATGACGTTCGTCGTCGAGGTCGCCGGCCAGCCACCACCCATGACCATGATCTTCTGCCGCCGAATGCTGCCCAGCCAGCAGGAGGTGCCGAAGCCGCGTTGGCTGGGCTTGGTCAGATCATTGACCTTCGTAAATTTGTTGCCATTGAACGGCTGCCAGAAACCTGGGTGGAAGTAGCTCCCAGAGTTTGGGCCGTCTTCGTCAGGTTTGGTCCATCCCTCACCTGTGAAGAAGTACTTGGCATCGGCGGTGAGGAAGATGTGCGGGTACAGCGGGAATTCGCGGTTGCCAGGCCGTGGGTCGTACTTCTCGGTCCACGGCACGTAGACCTCCGATGTCGCCGAGTTCTTTCCGCCCGCGTCGAATCCGCCGACGATCAAGGCGTAACCGCCCCGGGTATTGATCACGCTCGGGTACCAGCGGCCGTCATACATATTGTCTTGCTTCTTGAAGGTCTCGGTTTCAAAGTCGAAGGTGTAAAGCGCCTTTGAGCCCTTCCATGGTGACTTGGATGTCTTGTAGCCGCTGGTGCCGCCCGCGGCAATGGCTTGGCCATTGCTCATCAGCATGTGCCCCGAGCAGAACATGTCCTTCGGAGTCGTCTTCGTTCTTAATGCGCCGGTCTTCGGCTCCCAGACGTAGGACTTGAACGTGCCGGCTTCGAAGACGTCGGAGCTGTTTCCCGATCCGGCCAGCAGCAGGATCTTGCCTTTTGGCCCCATGATCAGGTGGTACGCGTTGGATCCCGAGGGCAGCGTCGGCAGCTTCGTCCAACGGCCGCCGTCAGTGCTGGCAACTTTCTGCAGGTCGGATGCGCTGTCCGGATCGGTTGCCACGGTTTGGACAGGCGAGTCCACCGGGGTATCTGCGGTAGCCGCTTTGGCGGACTTCGCCTCAGTGCCGATCGGAGCCTGCGGATCGATCAATTGCTCCTGATCCTTCGCGGTCCGCGCCTGGCTGTCCTTGGCATCGGCGGCCCCCGCCCCACCGAGGATGAGAGCGCCAGCCGTCAGTGCGGCCACCGCCGCGCCGAGCAGGGGTGTATGCAGGCGCGTTTTAGCCATGTGTGTGTGTAGCCCCCCGAGCATCCAGCCTGGCCACCCTGGACGGGCGGCGCACGGATGGTGTTTCAGGGCATTCAACCAAAGAACGGGCAGTCTGGAAGCCGACATGCCGAAAAACGACTGGCTCTTTTGACACCGTCTGTGATCCGAACGCACCCTCGGCTCCGTATTAGATGTATGCAGGCCCGTCGCGACGGCGCTCATAGCCTGTCGTCTCATAAGGCGGATGTGATGTACCGGCTCACGATCGATATCGGTGTCGCATCCACCGCAGCCAGCTATGAGATGGCAGCAGGGTCGGATGCGCTACAGCCGAGCCCGTCCGCAGTTGATCTTCCCTCCACAGGCCTCATGGCTGATGACGAGTTTCAGGTTGAATCGCTGGCGGGCACGCTCCGTGGCATTGTCGAGACCGCCAGACAACAGCTAGGGGAGGAACCGGCGTCGGTCGAGGTGACCTATCCGGCAAGCTGGGAGACGGGCCGGCTCCTGCAGCTCTGGGAGGCCTTGGTTCTCGCCGGAATTCCTGATGCGGCGACTCGGGTTGCCTCCGAACCGAAACCGGCGGCATCGCCACCTCCGGCGGATGATGAGCTCCCGCCGACCAAAACCACGCTGCTTCCATCGAAGAAGGCGCCCAGGGCGAGGGCCGGCTGGCTCGTCCTTGCTGCAGTGGCTGCGGTTGGTGCGGGGGTTGTGGCTGGCATCCTGGCCACGGGCGCCCAGCTGCCCGGCCCAATCCCAGCGGAAACTGGGACTCCGATGAAGACAGTGGCACCGACGAGAACACCGGAACCGACTCCAGCGCCGGGTGTTGATCTTCCAGCTGCCGACCCGCTCGCTCCGCATCGATTTGTGGTTCCACGTGGCCGGGATGACGCGACTCAGCTCAACCTCGCAAGCGTGTCCGGGATGGTCCCGCCGCGCCTGCTTCCGTCGGCTACGGCAGGCCGCAATTCCTGGCCGGTCCTGTCAGCAGATCGGCGAACGATCATCTATATCAACTATGTCGCGGGCACTCTGCGGACCATGGCTACCGACGGGAGCGGCGACCGTGCCTTGATCAAGTCGGCACCCAAGGGCTGCGGACAGATCACGCGTGCCTCGTGGAGTCCAGCGGACCAGTCGATCATGGTCATCGAGTGCCGGGCGGCGGGCCGGCCGGACAGACTCTTGGTGATCAAACTTGATGGCACGGTGGTACGTGAGCTCAAGACGGGCCAGCCGCGTCTCGAAGACCCGATGATCTCACCGGATGGTCGAACGGTGGCCTATTGGGGTCGCGACATCGAAAGTGGTGGACCCAATGGCGGGTCGATCTACACCTTGGCAATAGACGGCTCGGCCGAACCAGTGCGTTTGACCAACCGGAGGGCTGGCAGCGACGCCGACCCGGCCTGGTCACCCGACGGGACCATGATCGCCTTCCGGCGGCGGGTATCGAATGACAACCTTGACGTGTATGTGATGCGATCCGACGGTTCAGGCGTACGGCCGGTTGCCACCAGTCAAGCCGTGGACGAGAAGCCTGCCTGGTCTCCGGATGGCCGGCAGTTGTTGATCATCTCCAACCGTGGCGTGTCCGGCAGACCGGCGAAGACCTACGACGTCTACATGGTCGATCTCGACGGTGGCAAAGCCGAACCGCTCGGGCTGACGGCCAACGTCGTTCTCACGCCCGTCTGGTCGTATCGGTGACGGGCCGTGCTCGCAGGAGGCTGAAGCTCAGTCGCCGGCGAGGTTCCGGCTGCGCTGGTCGACTCCCATTTCTCCGTACGGGTAGTCGGTAGCATGCAGGTCGCTTGCCTGATCCAGCGCCGCGGCCTCCTCTGAACTGAGGTGTAGGTCTGCTGCGCGCAGGTTGGTCTTCAACTGCTCGGTGGTGCGGGCACCCAAGATCGTCGACGCCACCCCCGGCCGGTCGTTGACCCACGCCAGGGCGATCTCTGCCATCGAGACACCGCGATCTTCCGCAACCTTCTGGACGGCGTCGATCACATTCCAGGTGCGCTCGGTGCCACGTCGGTCGTACGCCTCCATACCCCGCTCGGGGTTGTCTCCAAGCCGGGTGTCACCCGTCGGCCGCTGATCACGCTGGTATTTGCCAGACAGCCAGCCACCGCCCAAAGGACTCCACGGGAGCATCCCCATGCCCGCGTCCAGGACAGCGGGCACGATCTCCCACTCGATCTCGCGGACGATCAGGCTGTACTGCGGCTGGAGGGTGATCGGCGGAGCGAGACCAAGGCCATTCGCAAGATGGACCACTTTGGTCAGTTGCCAGCCGGTGAAGTTGGACAGGCCGTAGTAGCTGATCTTGCCTGCTTGGATGAAGTCGTTGAGGGTTCGCAATGTCTCCTCCAGCGGCGTCCACGGGTCGAAGGCGTGCACCTGGTAAAGATCAACCCTGTCCAGCCCGAGGCGCGACAATGATGCGTCAAGCGCCCGCGTCAGATGGCGATTGGAGAGTCCGAGGGAGTTCGGTTCTTGACCCATGGCGAACCGGGCCTTGGTCGCGAGCACCACGCGCTCGGTTACATCGGCTGGTCGGCTGGCGAACCAGCGTCCGATGATCTCCTCGGACTGACCGCCGCCGTACACATCAGCCGTATCGACTAGGGTGCCGCCTGCTTCGATGAAGTGATCGAGCTGGTCATGCGACCCAGCCTCGTCGGTTTCGACGCCGAAAGTCATGGTTCCCAAGCAGAGTGAGGAAACGGCGCAGCCGCTGCGCCCGAGAGTGCGATAGTCCACATCCCGTTTCTATCACTGTGCTTTTTCATGATCAGATCCGGGCTGTGTCGGGACTCGACCGCATCGATTGCAGTTTTTGTATTCCCACCGGCAGGTGCCTTGGATACAATCGAAAGCACGTTCGGGCCCCAGGTGATCAACAAAACGTCGACTGGAGGCGGCCATGTTCGAAGGATTTGTCGACGAGATGGTCGATCTTGGCGACGTACGGCTGCGGGTACGATTCGCTGGCGACGGACCACCTGTTCTCATGATCCACGGGCATCCCCGGACCTCAGCCACCTGGCATGAAGTCGCACCGAAGCTGACTACCGCTGGCTTCACCGTGGTCTGCCCGGATATGCGTGGTTATGGGCGGTCCAGCAAGTCGATCATCCGCGATTCCCACCGTCAGCAGGCGAAACGCGAGGTGGCCGATGATCTTGCTGATCTGATGGCACAGCTGGACTTTGATCAGTACGCGGTCGTCGGACATGACCGCGGCGGCAATGTCGCCTTTCGACTGGCAATGGATTATCCGAGCCGCGTGACAAAGCTTGTGATCATTGACACCGTGCCGATCATCGAGGCGCTGGAGCGGTGTGATGCGCGTGTCGCGGAGCGGAAGTTCGACTGGTTCTTCTTCGCCCAGCCCGCGATGCCTGAGCGGGTGATTTCTGCTGATCCGATGGCTTGGTATCGACCCGATCCCTATCAGATGGGTGCGGAGAACTACGCGGAGCTGGTCGAGGCGATCAATGACCCCGAGACCGTACGCGCGATGCTGGAGGACTACCGCGCGGCGTTGAGCGTCGACCGGGATGCCGAACGGGCCGACCGACTCGCGGGCCGCACCATCGGCAGTCCGACGCTCGTGGTGGTAGCCGCCAGCGGCGATTTGGAGCCGCTCTTCGGCGATCCGCTTGCGATCTGGAAGGCGTGGGCCGAGGAGGTTCGTGTCACATCAATCGATTCCGGCCCTTATGTGGCCGAGGAGAACCCCGGCGCCCTGACCGAAGCTCTCACCGATTTTCTGGCCGATCCCCTGCGAGAGGGAGGCCCGTCACTGCAGTGACGGGCCTCCTGCCAGCCTCTCAACGAAACGTGCAGCGACGGCGGACGACCGTGTCTTAAGCGTGACCACAGAATCCGCACAAATTTGACGTGATTTCACAGGTTATTCCGGCATCCTTGCTCATAGTTGTCTGATTCGGGGGGCGGATCGGAACTCAGCTAGAGGGGAAGAACCCATGAAAACGGTGTATCGAGTGCTTGCCTATGCCATCGCAGTGATGGTTGCCGTTCAGTCGGCTGCGATCGGCTATGCGGTCTTCGCGCAGCTGAACTGGATGGAGACAGGCGGCACGCTCGACAAGGCAGCGTTCGATACCGGCGCTCCCGGCACCGGAGCGATGATCTTCCACGCGCTCGATGCTGGCTTCATCCTGCTCTTGTCGCTGGCTTTGCTGGTCGTCTCCTTTTTCGCCAAGATTCCGCATGGGGTCAGATGGGCGGTAATCGTCCTCGTCTGCACGATCCTCCAGATCGCGTTCGGTGTGCTCTCACATTTGACGGCCGTGATGGGCGCGGTGCACGGCGCAGTGGCGCTGGTGCTTTTCGGGGTCGCCGTAATGGCGGCCATGCGGGTGCGCAGGCCGGCAGTCGTCGAGGAGACGGTGCCAGCCAGCGTCGCCTGAGGCGACGCCCACGATGGCCAATCGCTCGACGCGCGTACGGCTCGTGGTCGCGGTGCTGGCCACGGTTGTCATCCTCGCGCCGCTCGCCTGGCTGTGGCAGTCGAGCCTGGTGGGCAGCAGCTATTCCGTAATGGACATGGGCACTCTCGACTACGGAGGTGGTCCAGTCGATGGTCACGGCCACGGGTCGTCAGATC
>Ga0081455_10009150_pt1 | contig 10215 bp, 9 predicted proteins | sample TabmetS3T2R1_FD_70207 | JGI IMG/M metagenome (GOLD analysis project Ga0081455, IMG submission 70207) | Tabebuia heterophylla rhizosphere microbial communities from the University of Puerto Rico - S3T2R1 | ecosystem: Host-associated > Plants > Roots > Rhizosphere ... | reverse complement strand
GTGAGACCTGCTCGGCGAGCGCGCCGGGCAGGCGCGCCAGGTCGGCGGTCAGCGCGGCGTCGCCCTCCGCAGCGAGCGCGGCGATCGCGGCCAGCGAGGCGGTGTAGGTCTTCGTCGCCGCGACGGAGCGCTCCTCGCCGGCGCCGAGGTCGAGGACATGGCCCGCGACGGCGGCGAGCGGCGAGGTCGGGTCGTTGGTGATCGCCGCGGTCAGCGCGCCCTGGCGCGCGCCCTCGGCGACGACGCTCACCACGTCGGGCGACGCGCCGGACTGCGAGATCCCGATCACCACCGCGTCGATGAAGCGCGGCGGCGCGTCGTAGAGCGTGTGCAGCGACGGCGTCGCCAGCACGACCGGCAACCGCAGCATGCGGCCCAGCACGTGCTGCGCGTAGCGCGCCGCGTTGTCCGATGAGCCGCGGGCGGCGATGACGGCGTAGCGGGGACGCCGCCGTCGCAGGTCGCCCGCCAGGGCGCGGATCGCGGCGCGTTCGCGGTCAAGCAGCCGCGCGACGACATCCGGCTGCTCGGCGATCTCGGCCCTAACGAGCGACATGCTCGCCTCCCGCCACCAGCGCCCGCTGGACGTCGAGCCGGTCGTCGAGGATGACGACGTCCGCGGGGGCGCCGACGGCCAGCCGTCCGAGGTCGGAGCGCCCGACGATCCGCGCGGGCACGGTGCTCGCCGCTGCCAGCGCCGCCTCGAGCTCGGCGCCCAGCGCGTGAAGGTTGCGCACCGCCTCGATCATCGTCAGCGCGCTGCCGGCGAGCGTCCCGTCGGCGCGGCGCACGACGCCGCCCTCGGCGGTGACCTCGGTGCCGCCGAGCATGTAGCGCCCGTCGCCGAGGCCCGCCGCGGCGGTCGCGTCCGTGACGAGCGCGAAGCGGCCCACGGCGGCCTGCCAGGCGACGAGCACGGTCTCGCCCGCGAGGTGATGCCCGTCGACGATGACCTGCACCGTGACGTCGTGACGGGCGAGCGCCGCCATCGCGATACCCGGATCGCGCGGCACGCTGGGACGCATCGCGTTGAAGAGGTGCGTCACCGTGCGCGCGCCTCGGTCGAAGGCGAGGTGGGCTTCGGCGGCGGTCGCGTCGGAGTGCCCGCACGACGCGGTCACCCCACGCGCGACGAGCTCGTCGATGAGCTCGAAGGCGCCGTGCAGCTCGGGCGCGAGCGTCATCTCGCTCACGGGGCCGGCGTCGAGCAGCCGGCCCAGCACCGCGAGGTCGGGCGCGAGGCAGCCCTCGGCGTCGTGCGCGCCGAGCCGTTGCGGCGAGAGGAACGGGCCCTCCAGATGCGCGCCGATGATGCGCGGGCCACAGCGCTCGGCCGGCATCACGGCCAGCGCGGTGGCCAGATCGACTTCGGGCGCGGTGATGAACGTCGGCTGGAACGCGGTCACGCCGGTGGCGAGCAGCGCCTCTCCGGCGCGCAGGTAGGCGTCGGTGTCCGCCGTCTGGAAGTCGACGCCCGCGAAGCCGTTGACCTGCAGGTCGACGAAGCCGGGCGCCGCGATGCCCCGCCCGCCCCCGCCGCCGACACCGAGCGCCGTGACCACGCCGTCCTCGACCGCCACGTCACCCAGCAGGAGCTTGCCGTCGACGAGCGCGGCGGCGACGCCGAGCCTCATCGCGCCGCCTCCCGGACACTCCCGGCCCCGGCCAGCCGAGCGCGTGCCTCGCCCGCCTCGACGTCGGCGAGCAGCATGACCAGCGCGACCTCGAGTTCGTCGTCGGCGTTCGCGAGTGCCGCGCGCGCGGCGTCCTCGTCGCAGCCGGCACCCGCGCAGCAGATGCGCACCGCGCGGTCGCGCAGTTTCGCGTTCGCGACGCGCATCGAGCTCATGAGGTTCCCGTAGGTGCGCCCGCGACGGACCATCAGCGCCGTGGAGAACGCGTTCAAGGCGAGCTTCTGCGCGGTGCCGGCCTTCAGGCGCGTCGATCCGGCGATGACCTCGGGGCCGACCGGCAGCACGATCGCGTGATCGGCTGCGCGCGCGAGTGGCGAGACCGGCACGCACACCACCGCGGCGGTGAGCGCGCCGACCTCGACGGCGGCGCGCAGCGCGCCGAGCGCGTACGGCGTGCTGCCCGAAGCCGACACCGCGACCACCACGTCGTCGGGCAGCGGCCCCAGCGCGCGCAGCTCGGCGGCACCCGCCGCCGCGTCGTCCTCCGCCGCCTCGCGCTCCGGCCCCGCGGGCAGGTCCACGCCGGCGACAAGCGCGACGACGGCGTCATCGGAGACCGAGAAGGTCGGCCCCCACTCCGCCGCATCGGCGGCGGCCATCGCGCCTGCCGACCCGGCGCCGACGTAGACCACGCGCCCGCGACCCGCCGCCGCATCCACGAGCGCAGCGATCGCGCCCTCCGCCTCGCGCAGCGCGTCGAGCAGCACCGCGTTGGCGTCGTTGAGCGATCGGACGACGTCCGCGGTCGGCCGCAGGTCGAGGTCCGCCAACGAGGCGTCGTGCCCCTCAGTGATCATGCCCGGACCCCAGGCAGCATCGCGTCGCAGAGCACGTCCCACACCGCCGCGGGATCGCTCCCCGCCAGCGCGCTCATGTGCCCGCAGGCCTCGAAGGCCCACGTCCAAAGATCGTCGATTCCGGCCTCGCGCGCGACGCGCACGGCGGTGCGGATGTCGTCCGCGTCCGACGGTTCGAGGCGAAAGCCCTGGATCCACAGCTGCGGCTGGACCCCGTGTTCGCCGGCGAGATCCACCACGCGGCGGGCGTACTCGCCGACCATCGCCTCGACGTCCTCGCCGAACGCCTTCCAGTACGGGTCGGTCCCGAAGGTGTGCAGCCCCGGCAGCGACGCCACGCTCGACCAGTCGTCGATCCCGTGCACGCCGCCGGTCAGCGGCAGCAGGCAGACCGTCGCCTTCGCGCCCTGGCCCGCCGCGTGCGCCACGAAGTCGCCGACGAATTCGACCAGGCAGCGCTCCCGGAAGGCGAGCACGTCGGGGGTGAGCTCGAGCGGCAGCTCGCGGCCGAAGCGCTCGGCGCAGTGTTCGCAGCGGCAGCCCCACCGCTCCTGCGATAGCCCGAAGTGCTCCGGGTGCACCCAGTGCGGCTCGTCGCAGAAGATGCGGTCGGCGCCGGTGTCGATCGCCGCGTCGATCCACTCGTGGATGAACGCGCGCACGCGCGGATCGTTCGGGCAGCCGCTCGGGGTCTGCGTCCCGTCGTCGAGCACCTGACCGACGTCGCGGCGGTGCGAGGTGAACCGGCTCTCGGCCTCCCCGCCGAACATCTGGCACACGCCCCATGGCGCGATCTGCACCTCGAGGCCGGCGTCGTGCGACGCGGCGACGATCCGCCCCATCGTCTCGCGGTAGTACGCGAGGTCGTTCTCCGTGAACGTGTGCAGCACGCCGGTGAAGCCGCGCGCGGCAAGCTGCTCCATGTCGGCCGCCACGTGGCGCGGGATGCGGCTGCCGAAGTAGGCGACGCCCGCGCTCATCCCTTCACCGCCCCGGCGGTCATGCCGAGCATGAGCCGCTTGCGCATGAGCAGGAAGAAGAGGATCACCGGCACCGTGTAGATGACGCTCGTCGCCATCACCGCCCCCCAATCGGTGTCGCCGCGGCCGACGAACTGCTGGAGCACGAGCGGGAGCGTCTTCTTCTCCTCGGTGTCCATGAACGTCAGCGCGAGCATGAACTCGTTCCACGCCGCGATGAACGACAGCGTCGCCGTCGCGATCAACCCGGGTCCCGCGATCGGCAGGATCACCCGGAACATCGCCCCCACCCGCGTCGCGCCGTCGGTCATGGCGGCGTGCTCGAGCTCCTCGGGGATGGTGAGGATGAAGCCGCGCATGATCCAGATCGCCAGCGGCACGGTGAAGGCGAGGTAGGCGATGACCAGGCCCTGGTAGGTGCCGATCAGGTTCGCGTTCCGCATGAGCACGAACAGCGGGATGATCAGCACGACCAGCGGGAACATCTGCGTGGTCAGGATCAGCATGAGCAGCGTGCGCTTCAGCGGCACCTCGAGGCGGGCGAGCGCGTAGGCGGCCATCCCCGCCACCAGCACGCAGATCAGCGTTGTCGCCGTCGCCACGATCAGCGAGTTCGCGAGCGCGCGAGCGACGTGGCCCTCGGTGAGCACGCGCGTGTACTGGTGCCACTGCGGGTCGTTGGGCCAGAGGTCGGGCGTGCGCGTGTAGATCTCGCTGCGCGGCTTCAGCGACGTGATCACCACGTAGTAGATGGGGAACAGCGCGAACGCCGAGACGGCCAGCGCGCAGGCGTACATCCAGCCGCGGCGCAGCATCCACCTCATGCGCGCGCCTCCTTGCCGATGAGCCGCACGTAGGCGATCGAGAAGACGAGGAGGACCAGGAAGAGGACGACCGCGATCGCCGCGCCGGTGCCGAAGTGGCCGAGCGCGAACGACTCGCGGTAGCTCGTCACTGCGGCGGTGTCCGCCGCGCGATCGGGCACGCCCGGCGCGAGCACGTACACCTGGTCGAAGATCTTGAAGTCCCAGATCGTCGAGAAGATCACGAGGACCGCGATGATCGGGCGCAGGAGCGGCAGGGTGACGAGCCGGAAGCGCTGCATCGCGTTGGCGCCGTCGACCGCGGCCGCGTCGAGGGTGTCCTTGGGCACGGTTTGCAGGCCGGCGAGCAGGCTCAAAGCGATGAACGGGAACGACTGCCAGACCACGACGACGAACATCGCCACGTAGGCGCTGTTGCGATCCGCAAACCAGGCGTAGTCCTTGAAGTGGTCGAAGCCGAGGCCGACGAGGGCCCAGTTGATGAACCCGTAGCGGTCGTCGAAGAGCCACTTGAAGATCGAGCTGGCGGCGATTGCGGGTACCGCCCACGGCAGCAGGACCGCCAGCGAGAAGAACCAGTTGAAGCGCAGGCGCTGGTTGAGCAGCAGCGCCACGCACATGCCGAGGATCATCGTCCCGATCACGCACGCGGAGCCGAAGACGACGGTGTTGACGAGCGACGTGCGCAGCTGCTCGTCGGTGAAGACCTCCTTGTAGTTCTCGAGGCCGATCCAGGTGCTCGTGCCGTTGATGAGGTCGCCGAGCCGCGTGTCGGTGAACGACAGCCAGATCGTCTTGACCAGCGGGTAGCCGACCAGCCCGACGATGATCGTCATCGCGGGCAGCAGGAGGATCACGGGCAGCGTCAGCTTCGACGCCGCCCGCATCATCCGCTCGGCGGCGCTGGGCCGCGGAGCGCGAAGGCGCCCCGCGGCCACCGCCTGGCCGGACGTGGTGCTCACCCGGCGAACTCCTCGTCCATCTTCTTGGCGAGGTTCTGCGCGGCCTGCTGCGGCGTCTGCGTGCCACGCATGACCTTCTGGATCTCACCGTCGAAGATGTTCGCGCCCTCCAGCGCGCCCCACCGCGGCGACGGCGGGTACACGGCGGAGTGGTCGAGCAGCTGCTCGGCGAACGGCTTGCGGACGGGGTCGTCCAGGTAGCCGGACGCCTTGATGCCGCCGACCGTGCCGGGCAGGAACCCAATCTCACCCGTGAACTTGTTGAGGTTCGCCGGCTCGAGCATGTAGTCGACGAACGCGTTCGCGAGGTCCTTGTTCTTCGAGCCGTTGAACACGACGAGGTGGCTGCCGCCCGCGAAGGCGGTGTCCTTGCCGCTCGGGCCGGCCGGCTCGAGCTCGGTCCCGATCTTGGCCTTCATGGCCGGCTTGGTCTGGATGATCGAGTTGTAGGTCCAGCCGCCGCCGATGAGCATCGCGATGTCACCGTTGATGAACGCGGTCTGCGCGTCGGGCTCCTCCCACCCGATCGCCGCCTTCGGCGTCAGGCCCTCCTTGTAGAAGTCCGTGTAGAAGCGGATCGCCTCGACGGCCTGCGGCGTGTTGAGCTCGGACGTCCAGCTCTTGCCGTCCTGCTTGGCGATCTGGCCGCCGGCCTGCCAGATGGTCGGCAGGTACATGTGCTCGGTCAACCCCGTGTAGCCGGTCGGGTAGATGCCCGGGACCTTGGCCTTGATGGCCTTGGCCGCCGCGATCATCTCGCTCCAGTTGGTCGGCGGCTTCACGCCGGCCTTGGCGAGCACGTCCTTGCGGTAGATCAGCGCGCGCGAGCCCGCGTACCACGGCTTGCCCCAGATCTTGCCGTCGAGCGTGGCGGCGTCGATGAGGCTCGACACGTAGACGCCCGGCTTGGGCTTGGGCACCTGCTCGAACGCGCCCTCGTCGGCGAACTCCGGCGTCCACGTCGTGCCCATCTCGGCCACGTCGGGGGTCTTGCCGCCGGCGATCGACGTCGTGAACTTGTCGTGCGCCTGCGCCCACGGGACGAACTCGATGTTCACCGTCGTCCCCGGATGGGCGGCCTGGAAGGACGTCGCATAACCCTTGACGACGCCCTGGATCTTCGGCGAGCCCGGATCCATGATCCAAACGTCGACCGAACCGGACAGCTTGGCCGGAGCGGCCGACGTGCTCGCCTTGTCGTTACTGCTGTTGTCGCTCCCGCCACAGGCGGCGAGCGCCACGCTCACGGCGGCAAGCGCCGCGAGCAACACCTTTGGAGTTCTCACTCTTCCTCCTCGTGGCAGGCCGCCCCCGACACGACGACCCTCTCTCCCTGAAAACCCTTCGTAACTCGCTTACCGGGCGCCCAGCGCAGGCCGGAGCTCCGTCACGAGCCGATACCGATCACCGCGATAGATCGAACGGACGAACTCCACCACCTCCCCTCCCTCACTCGTGCTGGTCCGCTCGAACAAGAAGGCCGGCGAGTGCAGCGGCACTCCCAGGACCTCGGCCTCCTCCTCGTTCGTGACGGTCGGCTCGATGGTCTGCGTCCCCGCGACGACGACGGTGTCGTAGCGCTGGGCGAGCAGGTCGTAGAACGAGTGGCCCTCGAGGTCGCGCCGCGTGAGCCCCGGCGCGATGCGCTGGGGTACGTGCAGGACCTCGATGGCCATCGTCTCGCCGTCTGCGAGGCGCAGGCGGCGGATGACCCAGACGCGATCGGCCGGCGAGACCCGCAGGCGCGCGCCGAGCTTGGCGCCCGCGCTCGTCTCCTCGAACGACAGCACCCGGCTGCCCGGGCGCATGCCGCGCTGGCGCATGTCCTCGGAGAACGAGGTCATGGTCAGCGGCAGCGCGATCTTCGGCTCGGCGACGTACGTGCCCGAGCCGTGGCGGCGCAGAAGCATGCCCTCCCGCACGAGCTCGTCGATGGCCATGCGCAGCGTCGGCCGCGAGACCCCGAGCTGCGACGCGAGACGCCGCTCCGACGGGATCGCCGCGCCGACCTGCAGGCCGCCGACGAGGTCGAGCAGCGCATCGCGGGCCAGCTCCTGCTTCGATGTCCCGCCGTTTTGGTCTACACCACTTGCCACGTGCCTCGCTCCCTCGCCACCAATCGGTGCACTCCAGAGCCATCTGGAGCGGGCGGCAAGCTACACCTGGCTCGTGGGATTGGTCAATACCAATCTTGAACCACTTCCGCCGTTTTGGCTCTACGGCGGCGATCCAGTGGTCAAGTCTGGCGCGTTAGCGCTCGCTTCGCGAAGGCCCCGATCTCCTCGTGGCGGTGGTGTTCAGGTAAGGCATGCCGACGACTACAGCGAACCGCGCGCCGCGCGTCGATTACCCCGGAGGTCATCGTCTCTCTGCGGACCGGGCCCGGCGCGCACGCACACGGTCGCCGCGCGCGCCGGCCATCCGGAGGACCAGCTCGCCGGTGCCGACCTCGATCGCCCCAAGCGCCAGCGCCCGCGCGCGCAGCGCGGAATGCAGGTCGTAGTGATCGCCCTGGAAGCGGCGCCGCGGGATGCCAAGCTGGGCGGCGAACGCGTGGAGCTCCTCGAAGCCCGCGTCGCTGACCATGTGGCACCAGCGCGTCACCGGGAGCCCGGCGTCCGGGTACTCGCGCAGGGGATCGACCAGCACGGCCATCGCGGCATCCTCGCAAGCGATGAGTTTCGGCGGCTCGCGCGATCTGTACTCATATGACCCCCATCGCGCACGTGGGCGCGTTCCCCGTGGAGGAGCTCGTGGTACCACTGGCGTACGGCGGTTGCGCCGCCTGGCTGGCGGCCCGCGCCTGGCTTGCGCGCTCGGCTCGGAGGGTCGTACGTCGACGAGAGAGGAGCGAAGGATGAGCCTTCCCAAGGTGGTTTCCCACGACGAGTGGCTCGCGGCCCGCAAGGAGCTGCTGGCCAAGGAGAAGGAGCTCACGCGGCGCCGCGACGCGCTCAGCGTCGACCGGCGCAACCTGCCGATGGTCCGCGTCGAGAAGGACTACGCGTTCGAGGGGCCGCACGGCTCCGCCACGCTGCCGGACCTCTTCGACGGGCGCCTGCAGCTGATGGTCCAGCACTTCATGTTCGACCCGTCCTGGGAGGACGGCTGCCCGGGGTGCAGCGCCGGGGTCGACGAGATCGCGCCAGGCCTGCTCGACCACCTCCACGTGCGCGACACCTCGTTCGCCCTCGTCTCGCGCGCGCCGCTGGCGAAGCTCGAGGACTACAAGGCCCGGAAGGGCTGGGACGTGCCGTGGTACTCGTCGTACGGCAGCGACTTCAACTACGACTTCGGCGTCACGGTCGACGAGTCGGTCGCGCCCGCTGCCTACAACTACGCGACGAAGGCCGAGCACGAGGCGCGCGGCACCGGCTACTACTTCGACGCCGAGCAGCCGATCGAGCAGCCGGGGTTCAGCTGCTTCCTGCGCAACGGCGACGCCATCTTCCACACGTACTCGACGTTCGGCCGCGGAGCCGAGTGGCTCGGCGGTGCGTACTCGTGGCTCGACCTCACGGCGCTGGGCCGCCAGGAGGAGTGGGAGGAGCCGAAGGGGCGGGCCGACCACGCCCGCGAGTCGCTGCCCTTCTTCGCCAGCTAGCTGGCGAGCTCGGGCTTCTCTGGCAGATCGAGGCCTCGCGCCTCCACGCCGCCGCCGGCCAGGCCGGGACGGGGCAGGGGGCGCGGGGCGTCGCGCGGACGCTCGGGAGCGACGGGCTCGCCGGGGACCGGCGGGCCCGGAGGCGGCGGAGCCTCGGCGCCGAAGACCTCTTCCTCGGTCTTGCCGGCCAGGAGCGCCTCGAACTCCTCCTTCTCGATCGTCTCGCGCTTGACGAGGATCTCGGAGATCGTGCCGAGCGACTCGCGGTGCTCGGTGAGGAGGTCCTTCGCGCGCTGGTGCGCGGACTCGACGATGCGACGGATCTCGTCGTCGATCTCGCGCGCGATCTCGTCGGAGTAGTCGGGCTCGGCCGAGAACTCGCGGCCGAGGAACGGCTGGCCGTGGTCGTGGCCGAACACGCGCGGGCCGAGCTTCTCGCTCATGCCGAAGCGCATGACCATCTGCTTGGCGGTCGCGGTGACCTTCTCGAGGTCGTTGGACGCGCCGGTGGTGATCTCGCCGAAGACGATCTCCTCGGCGGCGCGGCCGCCCAGCGTCATCGCCATCGTGTCGGTCAGCTCCGCGCGCGTGGTGAGGAACTTGTCCTCCGACGGCAGCGAGATCGTGTAGCCGAGCGCCTGGCCGCGGCTGATGATCGAGATCTTGTGGACCGGGTCCGAGTGCTCGAGGAAGTGGCCGACGATCGCGTGGCCCATCTCGTGGTACGCGGTGACGAGCCGCTCCTTCTCGCCCATCACCCGGGTCTTCTTCTCCGGGCCGGCGACCACGCGCATGATGCCCTCTTCGAGCTCGATCTGCGTGATCTCCTTCTTGCCCGTGCGGGCGGCGAGCAGCGCGGCCTCGTTGACGAGGTTGGAGAGATCGGCGCCCGTGAAGCCCGGCGTCTGCCCGGCCAGCGCGTCGATGTTGATCTCCTTCGCGAGCGGCTTGCCGCGCGTGTGGACCTCGAGGATCTTGGCGCGGCCCTTGCGGTCCGGGCGATCGACGGTGATCTGCCGGTCGAAGCGGCCGGGGCGAAGCAGGGCGGGATCGAGGATGTCGGGCCGGTTGGTGGCCGCGATCATGATGATGTTGTCCTTGGCCTCGAAGCCGTCCATCTCGACGAGCAGCTGATTGAGCGTCTGCTCGCGCTCGTCGTGACCGCCGCCGAGGCCGGCGCCGCGGTGGCGGCCGACCGCGTCGATCTCGTCCATGAAGATGATGCAGGGCGAGTTCTGCTTGGCCTGCTCGAACAGGTCGCGCACGCGCGAGGCGCCCACGCCGACGAACATCTCGACGAAGTCAGAGCCCGAGATCGAGAAGAACGGCACGCCCGCCTCACCGGCCACGGCAC
>Ga0081455_10009149_pt1 | contig 10215 bp, 12 predicted proteins | sample TabmetS3T2R1_FD_70207 | JGI IMG/M metagenome (GOLD analysis project Ga0081455, IMG submission 70207) | Tabebuia heterophylla rhizosphere microbial communities from the University of Puerto Rico - S3T2R1 | ecosystem: Host-associated > Plants > Roots > Rhizosphere ... | reverse complement strand
CCCGCGAGTAGGAGGCTTCGACCAGGCTGCGCGAGGCGAAGATCACGGCGGATGAGCCGGTGACGTCGCCGAACAACAGGCCGATCAGGAACGAGGTGCCGCCGTTGTAGATCAGCCCGCGCATGTTGTCGTGATGCTTGAGATGGCCGAGCTCGTGGGCGAGGATTCCGGCGAGCTCGTCCGGATTCTCTGCCTTGTCGAGCAGGCCCTTGAGCACGAACACCTTGCCGCCCGGCAGCGCGAACGCGTTCGGCACCGCCGTCGGCAGCACGCCCGCCGTCATGGAATCGTCGTCGAGGCCGGCTGCATCGCGCAGGCGGTTGACGAGCTTCGTGAATGCGGTCTTGCCCGCGGGGTCTTCGCAGACGCTGCGGCCGAAAATGGTCTTCATCTGCACCTCGGCGGCATCGCCGATCACCACGGTGAAGTCGATCACGCCGAAGTTGAACGGCGCCACGATCTGCTGGCGGGGCTTGGCGTTCGGCTTGTTCTTCGGCGGCGGGACCGTGACGGTCACCTTGCTCGTCAGCCGCACCGTGACCGAGCCGATGCACGCCTCGCCCGCCGCGGCGTTGGCCCGGCTGGCGCACGACAGTCCGGACCCCGCCGAGGGACGATTGCTCGCCTTGCGCTACATCACCGCCACCAGGGCGCACGACGAGGCGACGAAGGGCGAGATCGCGCAGACGCTCGGCGCGCCGAAGCTGGTCGCCACCCTGGTCACATTCGTCACCGCGGCCTGGACCGAGCTGGGCTACGAGCCGGAGCAACTGCTCGCCTCGCTCACCGATGCCGCTCTCGTGGACATCTGCACGCCGGCCGCCGACGACTGACCCCGCTGCGTCGCCCGGACCGGAACCTAGCGCCCCACGACGCCGGTGAGCACGCGATGGCGCTGGTAGAGCGGCACCGTCGCGGCGACGGCACCCAGCAGCACCGCGCCGATGCCGTAGCCGACGCCGTGCAGGTCCGTCAGCCCGGCCACGTGGTCGAGCGAGTAACGGCCCGGCCCGGTGAACGCCAGCACCGCGGCCATGAACCCGTAGAGCACCGGCACCTCACATCCGCCGCGGTGCGCCCACAGCCCGTTGGCCGCGTTGGGCGAGGCGGCGACGATCATGGTGCCGACGACCACGGTGCTGCCGCCCGGGGTGAGCAGACCCAGCGCGATCGAGCCGGCGCCGAGCAGCTCGCAGCCGGCCGCGATGACGGCCATGCGCTGGCCGGGCCGGAACCCCCAGGACTCGAAGATGGTTGCGGTCTTGGCCAGGCCGTTGCCCTGGAACCAGCCGAACAGCTTCTGCGTCGCGTGGCCGACGAGCAGGGCGGCCAGCCCGATCCGCAGCACGAGCAGCCCGACGCCGACACCGGTCATGTGCTGTAGTCCGGGTAGGGCAGGGAGTGGCGCGCCATCGCGCGGGCGTAGCCGCGCTGGTACTCGAGCGGGCCGTGGTCGCGTTCGAACAGGGCGATGAACAGGGTGAGCGTCAGGAACGGGTGGGCCCCGAGCTCGAACAGCTGCACATGGTCCTGCGCGCACAACGCCGCGCGCTCCACCTCGGTGAACGCCTGCCAGGTCGACGCCTCGGCGGTGGCGCAGTTGAGCAGGTCGTTGGCCACGTGCTGCTCCCACCAGGCCACGAATGCGACGGGATCGTCGCGGTACCGCTCGACCAGCTCGGCGTCCCGGTCGACGGTGAAGAGGAACTTGTCGAGCAGGTACTTGCTCACGACGCGACTCCGTTCGGGTACCAGGTGAAGTAGGCCTCCATGGTGTGGAACAGGTCGAGGCTGTCGACGTAATCGGCCTTCGCACCGTCGCCGGCGACGCCCATCATCAACATGAAGTCCATGAAGCCGTGCGTGGCGTTGCCGGGCAGGTGCAGGCTGTCCAGCGTCACCTCGGCCAGGCAGCCGTCGACGTCGCCGCCGGCGATCCACTCGACGGCCTTGCGGTCGAACTGCGGATCGGGACCGTGGTCGCCGAACTGCCGCGGACCGCCCAGCTCGAGCGACAGGTGTCCGGTGCCGACGATGGCCACCCGCGCGTCGCTCGGCCACGACTCGACCATCGCCCGGATGGCCCGCCCGAGCGCGACGAACCGGGCCGGACGCGGCAGCGGCGGAGCGAAGATGTTCGTGTAGATCGGCACGATCGGCAGATCGGCCTGCGGCCGCAACGTGATGATCGGGCAGGTGATGCTGTGGTCGATGCGCAGCTCGTTGCTGAACGCGAGGTCGAAGCCGGCGTCCAGACCGTTGCGCAGGATGTGGGCCGACAGGTCCTCCTGCCCGGTGAAGCGCATGCGCGGCAGCCCGAACTCGCGCTCCTCGTTGTGCCAGTTGGCGTCGTACATCGGCGCCTTGCCGACCAGGAACTGCGGCATGTTGTCCAGCCACAGCTGATGGAAGTGGTCGCTGCCCACCATCACCAGCACGTCCGGCTCGGCTCGGGTGAGCGTCTCGCGGAACGCCTCGATCTTGGCCACCCACTCGTCGGCGAACGGCGGCCGGTCGGCGCCGGTCGACGTGCTGGCCCGGTAGTAGAAGGGATGATGCGTCGAGGCAATGACCGCGGCAACGGTGGCCATGCGCTCCTCCTTCAGCTCGACGTGTCGGTGGGGTCGACGAGGCTCGACGTGTCCGTGGGGTCGACGTAGACGGCGTTGCGGTCGACGGCGAGGTAGGCGTCCATGCCGATGGGCCGGCGCTGCTCCTCGGCGAGGTGGCCGAGCAGTCCGGCCGCGCGGGCCAGCAGGGCGAACCCGCGCAGCAGTTCCACCGGCAGGCCGAGGTCGGCCAGCGCCGCACCGCACACGCCGGCGCCGTTGAGCGGCAGGTGCCGGCCCAGTACCTGCTCGTGCACCCGGCCGATCGCCTCGAACAGCCGCAGGTGCGGACCCCGCAGCCCTTCCTCGTCGGCGATCCGGATGAGCACCGGGGTGCGCGGATCCTGCTCCTTGTGCACGGGGTGGCCGAGCCCGGGCACGAACTGCCGGGCCGCCCGGGACGCCCGCACGGCGTCGAGCGCCAGTGCATCCCAGCCGGCGTCGTCGGTCGGATCGGCTCGGCCGGCACGGTTGGCCTCCAGGACGTCGTGCAGGTACCGGCCGCAGTCCTCGGTGACGCCGAGGAAACGCGAGCCGCCGCCGAGCAGCCCGGCGGCCAGCGCCCCCTGCAACGAGTCCGGTGCGGACAGGTAGGTCAGCCGCGCCGCGATCGCGGTCGGCGTGAACCCGTGGTCGGCCAGGGCGACAAGCACCGTCTCGAACACGCGCGTCTCGGACGGCGTCGGCCGCCGCAACGTGACCAGCCAGAACGCCAGCTCGGCGAAGCCCACCTGACCCATCAGGTCGGCGGTGAGGTCGCTGCCCAGCAGCGTGATCCGGTCGGCGCTCGACGTGCCCAGCGAGGTCGGGAACTGCGGCTCGCTCATCGCTCACCCGCCAGCCACTTGCGGATCTCGGCGCCGTGCTCGTCCAGGCGGGGCGGCGGGTACCGATAGCTCGGCGGCGTGTTCGAGAACCGGATCGGGTGCCGGATCGAGGGAACCATCGCGGCGCCCTCGCCCACCTCCACGACCGGATCGAGGCCGACCTGCTCGGCGAAGGCCACGCCCTGGTCGACGGTGTTGATCGGTCCGCACGGCACGCCGGCCGCGATGAGTTCACCGAACCACTCGGCCTTGCCGCGCGTACGCAGGCGCTCGACCAGCAGCGGGCGCAGCTCGGCCCGGTTGGCGGTGCGGGCCTCGTTGCGGTCGAAGCGCGGATCGTCGGCCAGCTCCGGGACGCCGAGCACCTCGACGAGCTTGCGGAACTGGCCGTTGTTGCCGGCGGTGATGATGAGTTCGCCGTCGGCGCAGGGCAACGGCTCGTACGGGAACAGGCTCGGGTGGCTGTTGCCCATCCGGAACGGCACGACTCCCCCGGCGACGTACGCGCTGGTCTGGTTGACCAGCCCGGACATGGCGGTGGACAGCAGGTTCACCTCGACGTGCTGGCCCTGGCCGCTCTCGGCCCGGGCGTGCAGGGCGGCCAGCACGCCGATCGTGGCGTGCATCCCGGCCATCACGTCGAAGACCGAAATGCCGGCCCGGAACGGCTCGCCGTCGGCGTTGCCGGTCAGGCTCATCAGTCCGGACATCGCCTGCACGATCAGGTCGTAGCCCGGCAGCGCCGCGCCTTTCGGCCCGCTGCCGAACCCGCTGATCGACGCGTAGATGACAGCCGGGTTGCCCGTCGCGACGCTGTCGTAGTCGAGCCCGAACCGGGCCAGCCCGCCCGGCTTGAAGTTCTCGATGAGCACATCGGCCCGGCGGGCCAGTTCCTGGGCGGCGGCGAGGTCGTCCGGGTCCTTGAGGTCGAGTGCGATCGAGCGCTTGTTGCGGTTGACGCCGAGGTAGTACGTGGATCGGTCGTCTCGGACGGGCGGCAGCCAGCTTCGGGTGTCGTCGCCGCCCGGCGCCTCGACCTTGATCACCTCGGCGCCGAGATCGGCCAGCAGCATCGTCGCGTACGGGCCGGCGAGGATGCGCGAGAAGTCGGCCACCAGCAACCCGGTCAGCGGGCCGCGCGTCTGATCGTCAGTCATCAATCACCGCAGGCTTCGTCGTTTGCGACCGCTAAGCGGACACGAGTCCGCCTTTTGTCAGCCAGTATTCAAGCACCGATATCTGATAGTCAAGAGTGGACAGAGCCGTTGACAGTACCGCGCTCGACGACGACCATTCGGCTCACGGATCGGTATACGGACAGTTGTCCGAGCAGGCGGGCGCCACCCGTTCCAGCGCCGGCCGATACGCCTGGAGGAGCGATGACCAGTCCCGAGTTCGTCCCGGCCGAGGGCCGCCCGGTGCTGCTGCGCGGCGGCACCGTCTTGACGATGGACGACCAGCACTCCGTCCTCCCGGCCGGCGACGTGCTGGTCGTCGACGACCGGATCGCCGCCGTCGGAACGGACGTCGCAGCGCCCGACGGCACCCTGGTGATCGACGCGAGCGGCGGCGTCGTGCTGCCCGGCCTGATCGACACGCACCGGCACATGTGGCAGACCGCCATGCGCGGCTACGGCGCCGACTGGACGCTGACGCAGTACTTCGTCTGGTACTACCTCGAGCACGGCAAGGCCTTCCGCCCCGAGGACGTGCACGCCGGCAACCTGGTCTCGGCGTGGGACGCACTCGAGGCCGGCACCACTACCACCGTCGACTGGTCGCACGGGCTGCAGACCGTCGATCACGCCGAGGCCGCCGTCGACGCCCTGCAGGCGGTGCCCGGGCGGTTCGTGCTCGCCTACGGCAACATCCAGGCCGCGCCCTGGGAGTGGACCGCCGATCCGGCCGTCCGCGCATTCATCGAGCGCCGCCGGACTGGGGCCGGTGACCGGCTCGGGTTCCAGCTGGCGTTCGACGTCACCGGCGACCCGGCCTTCCCCGAGCAGGCCGCGTTCGAGGCGGCCCGCGATCTCGGACTACCCGTCACGACACACGCCGGCGTATGGGGAGCCACCAACGACGACGGCATCCGGCTCATGCACGAGCACGGCTTCATGGCGCCCGAGACGGTGTACGTACATGCAGCCACGCTGAGCACCGACTCGTACCAGCGCATCGCGGCGACCGGCGGGTCGGCGTCGGTGTCCACCGAGTCGGAGCAGAGCGCCGGGCAGGGCTACCCGCCCACCTGGCAGTTGCGCCGGCACGGCATCCCGACGTCGCTTTCGGTGGACACCAGCGTGTGGTGGAGCGGAGACATGTTCTGCGCGATGCGCACCACGCTCGGCGCCGACCGGGCCCGCGAGCACCTCGAGGCGCACTCCCGCGGCGAGACGGTCACCCACGTGCACCTGCGGGCCGAGCAGGTCGTCGACTGGGCCACCCGCGGCGGGGCGCGCGCGCTGGGCCGGGACGACCTGGGCCGGCTCGAACCGGGCGCGAAGGCCGACGTCGTGCTGATCAAGAACGACGACTCGCCGGTGTCGTTCCCGCTGCTCAACCCGTACGGGCACGTGGCCTTCCAGGCTCAGCGCGGCGACGTGCACACCGTGCTCGTGGACGGGCAGATCGTGAAGCACGAACACCGGCTGCTCGGCATCGACCTGCCTGCCGTCCGGCGCGAGGTCGAGGCGACGGTCGAGCACCTGCGCTCGGCGCTCGGCGACGCGGACTGGCTAGGGGGCATGAACCCCGAGCTGGCCCCGGACGAGATGCTCGACAACCCGTACCAGTACACCGACTACAAGTCCGGGTCCACGCACGTGGCCCCGGGTGACGACCTCGGAACGGCCTAGCACGATGGCCGGACGCGGGGCCGGACCCGACTTCGTCGAGGCGCTCGCCCGCGGGCTGGACATCCTGGCCTGCTTCGATCCGCACCAGCGCACGATGACGCTCAGCGAGGTCGCGGCGGCCACCGGTCTGGCCCGGCCGACCGCCCGCCGGCTGCTGCTCACGCTGGAGGAACTCGGCTTCGTCCGGTCCAGCGACAACGCGTTCACCTTGACCCCCAAGGTGCTGAGCCTCGGCACCGCGTACGTCAGCTCGCTCGGACTGTGGGACATCGCCCGGCCGCATCTCGAGGCGCTCGTCACGCAGACCGGTGAGTCGTCCTCGATGGCCCAGCTCGACGGCTCGGACATCGTGTACGTGGCGCGGGTGTCGGTGCCGAAGATCATCGCGTTGCGGGTGGACATCGGGACCCGGTTCCCGGCCGCACAGACCTCGCAGGGCAAGGTCCTGCTCGCGGCGCTGCCGCCCGATCGGGTCGCCGCCACCCTGACCCAGCCCAGCCGCTCCGGGTTGCCGGCCTACATCGGGCGCAGTTTCGAGCAGCTGCAGGACGAGCTCACCGAGGTCCGCGCCCGGGGCTGGGCCCTCGCCGACGAGGAGCTGGCCCCGGGCGTCCGCTCCGTGGCCGCGCCGGTCCGGGACGGCACCGGCACGGTTCGCGCCGCCATGAACGTCACCGTGCACGCCGCCGAGACCACCACCGAACGGCTGCTGCACGAGCACCTGCCGCGGCTGCTGCGCACGGCCGGAGACATCAGCGCCGAGTGGGCGCTGTGGCAGTCGCGCCCGCACGTCGAGGTCAGCCGCTCGGTCGACTCGGCGACCGGCTGAACTACTGGGTGAGGCCGATCATCGCCAGGAAGAGCGCGGTGAGCAGGAGCACGATGCCGGCCACGGCGAAGCCGACCTGACTCGTCGCGTCACCGATCAGCATGGCCGGCAACCACACGACGCCCAGCACCTTCGCCCACACGAGGTGCGCGCGCCGGGCGGCCCGGCCGCGCAGGACGCGGTCCAGCGCGGGATCCTCGGCCGCCAGATGCCGCTCGATGTCGCGCAGGCGCAGCAGCTCCTCGCGGGTAAGGCGCATACCTCTCCTCCGCCGGTCTTGACGCCCCCACTCCTATGACGATCCGGAGGGTCCGGGTGTGACTTGGACCCTCGGTACGCCTCTGGGCGGGCGAGTTACCACGCTGAAACCACCAAGCGGACACCCTGGTCGCGCGCCGCCGCAATCGAAATTCAGGGAAGGACTCAGCTCATGTCAGACGTGTCCCGGCCAGGCCTGACCCGGCGCCGGTTCATCGCGACCTCGAGCGTGGCCGTAGGGGCCGTGGCGCTTCCGCGGCAACGAGCGTCCGGGGCCGTCGACGCCGGCCGCGGTCGAGTACGCGCGTTCGCCGACGCGGTGTTCGCCGCATTCCAGCGGCACCGCCTCGTCGGCATCGGCGAGGCCGGGGTGCACGGCCTGCAGGAACACCACGACGCGGTCGCAGCGCTGGTCGCCGACCCCCGGCTTCCGCACGTGGTCGACGACGTCGTCGTGGAGTTCGGCAACGCCCGCTACCAGGCGACGGCTGACCGGCTCGCGGCCGGTCAGGCCGTCGAACCGTCCGACGTCCGGGCCATGTGGCGCGACACCACCCAGTCGCCGCAGCAGACCTGGGATCAGCCGGTGTTCGAGCAGTTCTTCCGTACCGTGAGGGCAATCAACTGGTCGTTGCCGCCCGAGCGCCGAGTGCGCGTGCTGCTCGGCGATCCGCCGATCGACTGGACCCGGATCGCGACACGCGACGACCTGAGCGCGTGGCAGGTGCAGCGCGACACGCACGCGGCTTCGGTGCTGCAGCGGGAGGTTTTGCAGAAGGACCGCCGCGCGCTGGTCGTATACGGCGCGGCTCACCTGCTGCACTGGACGCCCCGCGCACCCGTGCCACAGTCGGCGTTCAGCACGGTGTCGATCGTCGAGCAGCAGACCGGCGAGCGGGTGTACGTGATCGCCGGCCTGGTGCCGATGGCCGGCGACCCCGGCGGGCTGGCCGATCGCCTCACGTCGTACCCGCGCCATTCGGTCGTTCCGACGGCCGGCACGTGGCTCGGCTCGGTCGACGCCGGGCGACTCTACCCGCTCGCGCTGCGGGGCCCGTCGGGCCAGCCGACCAACGCCATGTGCGGCGTCGCGCTGAGCTCGCTGATCGACGCCGGCCTCTACCTGGGTCAGCCGGGTGAGCTCACCGTGTCCCGCGAGAACCCCGCGACCTACCTCGACCCGGCCTACTGGTCGCAGCTGCAGCGGCGCAACACCCTGCAGGGCGGGCTGGTCGACCTGGACGCCTACCGCCGCGAGCAACCCGTCCGGCTGGCGTTACCCGAACTTCCGCCTTCGCTGGACTGCCCGTAGCGCCGGCTCGAAGCGGCCGCGTCACGGTCGGCTCGAACCAGACCCGGGCCGCCGGTTCGTCGGCCCGGATGAACCGGCCGATCCGCCGGCCAGCAGCTCGGTGAGCAGCGCGTTGAGCAGGGCGGTGCGCCGGGGCAGTTCGGCGACGATCACGTGCTCGTCGTCGGCGTGCGCTCCCCCGCCGACCGCGCCCAGCCCGTCGAGGGTCGGCGTGCCCACGCCGGCGGTGAAGTTGCCGTCCGACGCGCCGCCCACGGCCACGCCGCGCAGCGGGCCGACGCCGAGCTGATCGGCCAGTCGCACCGCCCGGTCGAACAGCTCGGCCGAGGCGCTGCCCGGCAGGGGCGGGCGATTGGGGCCGCCGACGGTCTCGATGCGGACGCCGTCGAGCGCCGGCGCCAGCGCGTGCATCGCGGCGTCGACGCGGCCCTGCTCGACGGCGTCGCGCACCCGCACGTCCACGGCGAACCGAGCCTGGTCCGGGACGGTGTTGGTGGTGGTGCCGCTGTGCAACCGGGTCGGCGTGACCGTGGTGCCGGCCGCCGGGTCGGCCAGCGCGGCGACGGCCAGGATCTGGTGGGCCGCCTCGATCGTGGCGTTCACGCCCCGCTCGGGTTCCAAGCCGGCGTGCGCGGCCCGGCCGTGCACGATCACGTCGTAGCGCGAGACGCCCTTGCGCTCCAGCTTGAGCGCGCCCCCCGGGCCGGACGCCTCCAGCACCAGGGCGGCCCGGCAGCCGCGCGCCTCGTCCTCGATCAGCCCGCGCGAGGAGGGTGAGCCCAGCTCCTCGTCACCGGTCACCAGCACGGTGACCCCGTCCGGATCGGGCAGCGCGGCGACGGCGTGAAAGGCCATCACCAGGCCGGCCTTCATGTCGAAGCAGCCCGGTCCGCGCAGCACGCCGTCGCACACCTCGAACGGATGCGTGGCCAGCGACCCGGCCGGCCAGACCGTGTCGTGGTGGCCGAGGACCAGCACCCGCGGCGCGTCGCCGAAACGCCAGCGCAGGTGGGTGCTGCCGTCCAGGACGATCCGCTCGGGCGCGCCACCCAGGTAGGTCGCGCCGAGGTCGGCGACCAGGTCGGCGCTGCGCGACACGGCGTCGTGATCCTCGGACGGTGACTCGCACCGCACCAGCCGCTCGATGTCGCGCAGCATCCGCTCCAGCATCAGGCGACCTTCGGGGTGGCCCGCACGAACGCCAGGACGCGCAGCCGGGGCGACAGTTCGTCCGCGGCGACGCGGCCGGGGCCGGATTCCATCCGCCGCGACGAGAGCAGGCCGGTCATACGACGGGGCCGCGCCGGCCGATCTCGGTAGGCGGCGCGTCGACGTGTGCGCGCAGCGCTACCTCGAACGCGTCGGGGTCCTACGGCGTCAGCAGCGGCTGGACGTGGTGGCCCCTGGTAGTCGGTCACCCGTCCCACCCTGCCATCGCCGCAGCACGGCAGCTACAGCACGCCCTCAGCCGTCCGGGGTGAGCGGCTGCAGCAGCTCGATCAGCTCCGACTGGTCGAAGTGGCGG
>Ga0081455_10009148_pt1 | contig 10216 bp, 6 predicted proteins | sample TabmetS3T2R1_FD_70207 | JGI IMG/M metagenome (GOLD analysis project Ga0081455, IMG submission 70207) | Tabebuia heterophylla rhizosphere microbial communities from the University of Puerto Rico - S3T2R1 | ecosystem: Host-associated > Plants > Roots > Rhizosphere ... | reverse complement strand
TTACCGATTGATCCTGAGATGACGGTGAGTATAATCCTGCCCCGCGGCCAGCGCAACGATTTAATCCATCGGAGTTACCGCCAGCCGATATCAGCTATGACCTTCTTGTGTGATTGTTAGTCTTTTGCGGGCAATAAGCCTAAATCCTGCGCCGTCTTCATCAAGTCCTGGTGGTCGAGTTGAAACACGACCCGCAGCGAAGATTCTTCCTGGCGTAAAATGTAGGTTGCGGAGGTTTCTGCGACTGTTGGTTGTTCCGCATCTTTTTCAAATCGAATATTCCAATATGCTTTGACCATGACATAGTTGTTATCCAAGGGAGTTTCTTCGAGTGACTGGATAGTTGAGGAAGTTAGGCCGATTGTTTTGAAAAACCACTGCCGTTTCGGAAGCGCCTTGAGAAAGTCCTCCTTTTTAACAGCTTGCGCTCCTTGTGGTCCGGCAAACATAAATAAATCACTGTATCGCGATGCGATGAGTTCTGGGGAGCCTTCCGAGTCGGACGCAGACGCATTAATGCTTCTCTCGTAGTCTTCAAAGAACTTTCTGACAATATCACTTGCCTGTTTCATGAGCGCTCCTTAAAACAACAGCTTCAACCCGAACTGGATGCGTCGCGGGCTGTCGGCTGAAACGAGTCTGCCGAACGAAGGCGAGCCGACGAAGTTGTCGGGCAGGCCGAAGTTCGGATGGTTGAAGAGATTGAAGAACTCGGTGCGGAATTGGATAGTCGCGGCTTCGCGGATCGCCGTGTTTTTGACGATAGAGAAGTTGACATTCTTGTAACTCGGCCCATCGAGGATGTTGCGTCCCGAATTGCCGAAGCTGCCGAACGGCGGGATGGCGAAGGCCGCTGTGTTGAACCACCGTTCCGGCGTCGGGTTGTCCAACCTGGCCTGCCCCGTCAGGTTCGGGCGGTCGTTCCCCAGAAATCCGAGGTTCGAGACGCCGGTGTTGCTGTTGTCGAATTCGGGCAACAGCGCGACCGTGAACGGGCGGCCCGTTTGCAGAGTGATTACGCCTAAAGTCTGCCACCCGGTGAGCAGCGTCGTGGCCAAGCCCGAGTTCGAGAGCAGGCTTTCTCCTTTCCCGAACGGCAGATCATAGGAATAGCTCAGCGAGAAGCGATGGCGCACGTCGAAGCCGGATCTCCCGCGCTCGGCGCTCAGGTCAAAGCTATTCTGCGGATAGTTCGGATCGCCTGAGCTGGAGAAGATGCCCGAAGCGTTGTCAATAGATTTGCCATAGGTGTAAGCGCCGAGCAACGCGAGGCCGAACGCCAGCCGCTGCTGCAGGCGCGCCTGGAAGCTGTGGTAGTTGGAACTGGCGCTCCCTTCCTGCTGTGTGATCTCGCCGAAGAGCGGATTGGGGGGCGGATTGGGCTGTTGCGGGCTTGCCTGCGGCTGATTGATGTCTCGGGCGGCCAGCAGTTTCGCGCCCTTCGATCCGACGTAGGCCAGCTCGGCCACGAGGTTGTCGCCGAGTTGTCGCTGTACGCTCAGATTCCAGTGCTGCGTGTAGGACGTGCGGAGGTTGCGGTCGAATGCGAAGGCCGACGGCGGCGACTGGCTGGGCGTGTTGAACGGGAACGGATTGAAGATCGTCAACGGCGCTTGCGGCAGTTGGAAGTAGAAGCGGAAGTCGAAGAAAGGCGCGTTGAAATAAAGCCCCTCGCCCGGGGCGAGCGGCGATTGATCGTAAAAGACGCCATACCCGGCGCGAATCACCGTCGCACGGCCCAACGCCCAGGCCAAGGCGACGCGTGGCGCGAAATTGTTCTTGTCCGAGTCGTAGCCGGCGCGTGGGACGCCGTTTGTCCCGACCTGAACCAGTCTGCCCGTCGCGGGATTGTAGATGTTAGCGCGGTCTTCGGTGTCCACGGGCGGCGAATTGTATTCGTAGCGCAGTCCCGCCGAGAGCGTCAGTTGCGGCGTGACGCGGATGCTGTCATTGACGAAGAAGTTATAGCTTTCGGTTCGCAGATGCTGATGGTTATCAAGCCGCGCGCCGCCGGTCACCAGCGGGACTCCCAGCAGCAGATTGGCCAGCGCGTTTCCCGTTATGAACGGGATGACGAAAGGCGTTCCGTCAGGGAGCCTGATGGGGACTTGCGATGGGAAGGTGAGCAGGCCGCGCGATTGCACGTCGCGGAAAGCGTTCTGTTGCGCGTATTGGAAGTTGAATCCGATTTTAAGTAGTTGAGCGCCACGCGAGTATGTCGCCGTGTCGAGGACTTGAAAGTTGTTGGTCGCGCCGCGCTGCGGGTTGTTGAATTCGTGGCCGAGCGGCGAAAAGTCGGTGACACGGATGAAGCTCAGACCGAAATCGCGCGGGTTGTTCGACAACTCCGGTAATCCGACCTGTTTATTGACGCTGACCCCGGGATTTTCGATCAGCACCTGGTTGCTCACGCGGCTGTAGGCCACGCGCGCGTCGTTGATGAGTCGCGGCGAAAAGACGTGGGTCCCGCCGAGCGTCAGGTTCTGGCCGCGTCTGAGAAGGTTGGCGCCATAGCCGGGCACGAAGACCTGGGTCACACCCGAAAAAGGCTCGAAGAGCGTGCGGTCGGTAAAGCTGTAGCGGGCCGAGAATTGCGTGGCCGAACTATACGTGTGGTCTATCCGCGCATCGAAGAGATCGTTGCGATCGCGCTGGATCGGCGACGATGCGAAATTCAACCCCGGAACGTTGCGGTTCGGCAGCGGGTATAGCGCGGCGATGTTCAAGCCGATCTGATTGAGAAAGAACTGCGGGATGGTGTTGTTCGGGAAGCAGGCCGTTTGAACCTGTTGGTCGCATCTGCCGGCGCGCGTCGGATCTATGATAAAGATTTTGGCGCCGTTGCGATCAACGCTCTGCGAGAAATTGCCTGCGCGCTCGAGCGCCGTCGGCACATTGGCCAACCGTGTGACGCCTTCGCGGAACCGCGCGCCTTCGTAATCGCCGAAAAAGAACGTGCGATCTTTGACGATCGGGCCGCCGAAGGAAAAGCCGAACTGGTTGCGCTGATTTCTCGGGTCAGGTTGATCCGCCGGGGCGAAGAAGTTGCGCGCGTCGAGGACCTGGTTGCGCAGGAATTCATAGGCCGTTCCGTGAATCCCGTTAGTGCCTGATTTGAGCACGATGTTCACCTGGGCGCCGGCGCTGCGTCCAAACGACGCGTCGTACGCGCTGGTCAATACCTCGAATTCGCGGATCGCGTCTACAGGCGGTTTGACGCCGAAGGTGTTGAGCTTCGGGTCGACGTTGTAGACGCCGTCGAGCAGGAAGTTGTTGGCGTCTTCGCGCGAGCCGTTGACGCTGAACGCGAAATCACCTCGCACCGAGCCGGCGGAGCCTTGAGCTGCGGGGGCGGCGCCGGGAGTGAGCAGGCTCAACTCCAGAAAGTTCCGACCGTCGAGCGGCAGCCCCGTCACCTGACGGTTGTCAATCACCGAGCCGAGCGACGCGCCTTCGTATTTCAACGGGCTGGCGGCGTCACCGATAATGATCGGAGGATCCGTCGCGGCCGCCACCTCCAATGTCACGTCCAGCCGCGCCTCCTGGTTGACCCGCACAACAAGGGTCTCGGAGGATTTATGGAATCCCCCCTTCTCGACCTCCAATCGGTAAGCCCCGGGCCGCAACATCGTGATTGTGAAATCGCCGCTCCCGTCGGTTTTCAAGGTTCGGCTTTCATTCGTCTCCTGCTCGATCAATTTCAACTGCGCGCCAGGAATCGAAGCGCCGCGTGGGTCGGTGACGCGCCCGCGAATGGCGCCGCGATAGTTTTGGGCGAGCGCCGTAAGCGCGAAACTCGTCACGGCCATGAGAAGTCCCAAGGCGATCCTAAAGGTGATTTTGGTCTTCACAATTCAACCTCGTTTTGTTCTTTGATATTTCGGGAGCCGGTTTGAAGTCAGCTTACGCCTGGGATTCAACGAAAGTTTCAGTCATTAATTTTGGATTCCGATCCACTTATCGCATCGGCGCTCCCGGCGCTACCGCTTCTCGGATTGAGCTTTTCGCCTGGCGTCCTCGATCAATCGCTTGTACGCGGCCTCGTTGCGGATCGATGCGAAATCCGCGTTTCCGGCAATTTCGTCGGCGTTCGTGAATCCCAATTCGACGGCCTTCTTCAAAGCCTCAAGAGCTTGTTTCTTGTCGCCGCCGAGAGCGCAGGCTCTAGCCAAGGAGAAAAAGATTTGCGGGTTGTCGGGTCTAATCTCGGCGGCCAGCGTCAGACTCGCAGCCGCTTCCCGATATTTTTTGGCGGCGCGATGACGATTGGCCTCTTCGTTCATTGAGACGTAAAACGCGCCCAGCGCGCGTCGCGCCGCCAGACGCTCAACGCTTTCGTCCCTGCTCGCGGCTTTCTTTCGCAAATCGGAGATCATGCTCTTTATCCCCATCATCGCCACGGCCGGGTTCTCCGCCGTATTCAATTGTTCGCGCGCGGCGAAGAACTCCTGGGAGCGCTGCTGTTGCGCCAGCTCCGCCGTCTTTTCCTGTTTGAGACGGTCTTTGACCTCCTTGCTCGATCTCAACTCATCGGCTTTTTGGGCGAATTCAGCCACATCGCGCAGGCCGTTGAAATCCTTCGCGATCGCATCGTATTTCAAAAAGGCTTCGTAGACGCGTTTCGCCGATTCGTCGGCCCGCGCCTGTCCGGCCATTTTGTCGAACAATTCGGCGATCAGTTTCCCGTCGCGCTCCCGACGGCCCGACTTCATGGCCTGGAGCTCCATCCACTCGACCGCCGTTAAAAAGGAATCCGAAGGCGCCCACGTGTGGTCGCCGTCGAAAGTAACGAAGCGATTCGCGGAGCCGATTGAGTCGAGCGCCTTGTGAAGCTGTCGCAACTCTATCCAGTTGAAATCCTCGAGGCCGGCGACGCCGAAGACCGGGAATGGCAATGGCTTCTCCGGCGGCTTAGCCTCCGAAAATCCCGCGCCGCACAGGATTACGCCCGCCGCGCCTCCCCCGACGGATTTGGCGAGGGATTGGGCGAGCGATTGAGCCACCATGCCGGCCACGCGTGCGCCGCCCGACATCCCGGCCGTGTAAACGCGATTCTGGTCAATCGAAAACCGCGTTTGCGTGTCGTCAAACATGGCGTTGATGATCTCGGCGAGCGGCCTGTCGGGGAAGTTGCGAGAATTGTTCGAGCCGACGATGATGTATCCGTATTTTTCCGCAGCGTCCTTGAATCGTTCAACAGGGCGCATGCCGCGCGCGGCGGGATCGAACGCATAAATAACCGGCCAGCGGCGATCCGTCGTGTAATTCGGCGGCAGGTAAAGCGCGTAACTCTGGCCGGCGTCTTTGAGACAAACGACTCGCTCGATAATTTTCCCTGCGGGCAAATCCTGCGCTTGGGCTCGAAGCGAAAATAAAGCCAGCGACGGAATGATCGCCATCGCCAGCGACCGGATTTTGCGAGATTTCGTCATCATTTGTGGTTTATGACCGCGAGAGTTTCAGATTTTGGGAGATAAATCAATGTCATCACAATCATCCACACAATCACAAAGGCCGACGCCCGAACATTTTTTCCGAAGTATCAACGCGTTTCACCTCACGAGGGCGCTCAAAGGCGCGCTTGACCTGGACGTCTTCACGGCGATCGCTGAAGGCAATACGACTGCGAAAGCATTGGCGGAAAGCCGTCAGGCGTCGGAGCGCGGGATGCGCATTCTGTGCGATTTCCTGGCTGTCGCGGGCTTTCTGACCAAGGCAGGCGGCAAATATGAATTGACGCCCGATTCGGCGATGTTTCTCGATCGGCGTCTGCCGTCATATGTGGGCGGCGCGGTTGAGTTCCTGCTCACGCCGACTATGTTGCAGGCGTTCGACGATGTGGCCGCCGCCGTGCGAAAAGGCGGGACGGTGATCAATGACGAAGGCACGATGTCGCCCGACAATCCTTTCTGGGTGAGGTTCGCGCGCGCAATGCAACCGATCGCTTTCGGCATGGCGAAAATGCTCACGGAATTTATCAAACTCGATCCTGGCAAAAAAACAAAGGCGCTGGACATCGCGGCCAGTCACGGGATGTACGGTCTGGCGTTCGCGCGACAATACCCGAATTTGGAGGTGGTCGCGGTTGATTGGGCGAACGTGCTCGAAGTCGGCAGGGAGAACGCCGAGAAGTTCGGCGTCGCAGATCGCTGGCGCGCGCTGCCGGGCAGCGCCTTCGACGTCGATTTCGGCGCCAATTCCGATAAAGGCTACGACCTGGTCCTGATCCCGAACTTCTTCCACCACTTCGACCCGCCGACCAACGAGAAGTTAATGCGAAAGATTCATGCGGCGCTCAATGAAGGCGGGCGCGCAATAACCCTCGAATTCGTCCCTGACGAAGGCCGCGCCGAACCGCCGCACGCCGTCACGTTCGCGTTGACCATGCTCGTGACGACTCCCCGCGGAGACGCGTATACTTTCTCCGAGTACGAGAAGATGTTCGCCGACTCCGGATTTTCGCGCAGCGAGTTGATCCAACTGCCGATGGGAATCGAGCGGATGATAGTTTCATATAAATAGGAGATAGCCACGTAGTAACGAATTTATTCGTTACGGCCACGTAGTAACGAACTTATTCGTTATGGCGCCGTAACGAATAAATTCGTTACTACACGGCTATTTTCTGAGGGAACTTTACGTGGCGTTGTGACGCCCTGAAACGAGGACCAAATGGCCGAATCTCTTGTAGAAGAATACGAGGACGTGTTGCAGAACATAGAATTCGCGCTCGTCGGCGCTTATGACCGTAACCCGAACCTGACCGACACCGGCGCGATGTACGCGGTCGAGACCCTGATCAAGGTCTACACCGGCGAATTGCGTGGGCGCGAGGTCACGGCGCCGCAATTCAAACCTGAGGAGCGGGAGGCTTACGACTCGGCCAAAGCGATGTGCGATTTCCGCCTCGGGCGAACCTCGATGGAGGACGAGAAGGGTAAGAAGGTCGAAGCCGGCGGAGAGCCGCTCACGCCGGAGGAGATCATCGCTTGTTTGAAGCGCATACTGAAATCGATCAATACCTGGTACAAGCGAGGCGGGCGGCGAGGGTATTACGAGTTCGTCCGCCAGTTCATCAGGTAATAAGGGCAAGAAGGCCGAAGGGCTACAGTGTCCTGGCCGAAACCACGACACGGAAACCAGCGGCGCGGAGGAAGAAGAGCACAACACTAAAGCTGCGGTAAGTTGAACAGGAGCAACTCCCAGGATTGCTGTACGAACCGCCGCGCAGGACGCGAATACTTGGGTTTCCGCCACTCAACCGGTCTGAGCCGCTAACACTTGAATCTCCGTCGCTCAACCAGGCTGAGCCATCCGTTGGCGCCCCGTTGTAGCCTCTGTGCCAAACATCTTCGCAACATTCCCACACATTGCCGTGCATATCGTACAAGCCCCAGGCGTTCGGCTTCTTTTGCCCGACCGGATGAGTCTGGGCGCCGGAGTTTTCGCTATACCACGCATAATCGCCGAGCGATTCCTCGTCATCGCCGAAGCAGTACTTCGTGGTTGATCCGGCGCGGCAGGCGTACTCCCACTCGGCTTCGGTCGGCAATCGATAGGTTTTGCCGGAGCGTTTCGACGCCGCTTCGCAGAATTTCACCATGTCATCCCACAATGCGTTCTCGACTGGAAGATCGTCGCCTTTGAAATGGCTTGGATTTTTACCCATCACGGCCTTCCATTGCGCCTGAGTGACTTGATACTTGCCGATGAAGAACGGCGAAATCTTCACCCGATGTGGAGGACTTTCATCTAAAAAGTTCGATCCCATCGTGAATTCGCCGCCGGGAATGTAGATCATCTCCAGTTTCATGCCATTGAGGTTTTCGATGAAATTGAGGGGCCAGGAGTTGTGGGGCGCGACGATGCGGGGCGCCTCAGCTTCGGCATCAACCTCCGGCTTTGCCCCTTCGTCGTCGGGATTGAGTGAGATCATAATCTTCCGATTTGGCCTCACGATAGTCGCCAACTCCTGCGTCTGCTGCGGGGCATCGATGGCTTGGGTTCGAGAGGCGGCGGCCTGGCGTAGAAGCTCTCGCATCTCCGCCGCCGTCGCCAGACGGTCTTTGGCAAAGAGGGCCGCCGCGCGCCGCAAGACCGCCGACACTGTTTCCGGTATGTGCGGAACGATCTCGCTGAGGGGGCGCAACGGGTCGGGCTTTACTTGCGCCTCTGCTTTTAAACGGGAGATGGTCTTGGGAGGTTTCCGTCCCGAAAGCAGATGGTGTAGCGTCAAGCCCAATGAGTAAAGATCGCTGCGTTGATCGGACTTCTGTCCTTCATTCTCGTCTTCGTCAACCTGTTCGAGCGGCGCGTACTCAGGAGTGCCGCCCCAAATGCTTTCGACCACTGACATTCCAGGACGCGCGCCTTTGGCCAGGCCGAAATCGAGCAGGATGATTTGTCCATCCGGCATCAATTTCAGGTTCTGCGGCTTGATGTCACGGTGGATGATCGGAGTATCGAACTGAGTATGCAGGTAGTCGAGCGCGTCGAGCAGTTGATCGGCCCAGTCCAGGACCAGATGGAGCGGAAACGGCCCCTGGTTATTTTGCAAACGTTCCGTGAGCATTTCGCCGAGGTCTTTGCCCGGTATGAACTCCATCACCAGCGATTGCTGGCCGTCGAGGTCGAAATAATCGAGCACGCGAGGCAATGCGTTGTGGCGCAGGCCGCGAAGCAATCGGGCTTCGCGCTCGAAGGCTTCGCGCAGACATTCGGTCTGGCTGAGCAAAGCCGCCCCTTTCAAATCGGGAAACTTCTGGCGCATGAAAGCTTCATCGTTGAAGCGCGATTGCTTGATGACGACCGTGTCCTGCAGATTCAGATCGGTCGCCTGATAAACCACCCCCATCCCGCCTTGCCCGCTGAGCAAGCCAAGAATTTTGTAGCGATTGTTGAGAATCGTTCCTGCCGCTGTCATCGAAGGAGAACCTCATTTTGATCAGGCCGATGACGTGATTGCGCGCATCATCTGCGCTCATTTGCTCTGCTTTTCATATCGGCTTACACGACTACTTCTAAACGAAAGCCCGTTGTCTCATAGTATTCTTCGCAAACTGCATCCAATTCTTCTGGCGACGGCGCCGCGGCGACTTTGATGCGCGTCAGGCCCTGATCGCTATGCAGGCTCGGTTGTTTGAGCATCCGCCATTCCTTCGGCGCGAGCTTTCTGGCGATCTCGACCAGATCGAAGGTGTTCACGTGCTGGCGGATGCGCAGCCTATGTCCTGTGGCGTCGGCCATCGCCTGCATCGTGCGCCTCTGCCGCAAACCCAATTCGGGCGTGAGGAAAGCCATCTCCAGGTAATCGCCTCTCTCGTCGGTCTTCAATTTCACTCGCGACGGCCGCCAGGTTTCGGGCGCAAGGCTGAAGGCTTCTTCGATCTCCGCCGTCGCAGTCTTTTCGCTGAGAGGACGTCCGCCAGTCGCCGGACGGAATTCAAGCTCCGATTCTTCGATGATTCTTGGTCGCGCAACCTGTGAGGCGGTCGATGGCGCGGTCTCTGGCGCAAAGGGGGCGACGACAGGCTGTTGGGCGATTGTGGTTTGCGGCGTTTGCAAGCGCAGGCGCCATCCGGTGCGCTCGTGAAACGCAGTCATCGCGGCGCCGACGATTGACTCATCCGGCAAGGAGTCCAGCTTCACCGCCACTTCTTTAGTTTCCAGATGAACCGCCGGGGCGCGCAACATCGTGACTGGCAGGCATTCAAGTGCGACTTCGACCAGCCGGCCTTGGTGCGGCTTGTCGTTGATCGTGTAAGTCCAACCCGTGCCCGCGACGATCTCCTTGAGCCGCTCGGCGTATCGTTCTCGCGCGACGTCCGGGAACTCGAACATCAATCGCAGCGTGTGCGTGACGACGTCGTAGCCTTTGTGATACAGCCCGGTCTCGGCGGGGAGCAGATTTTCGACGCGCGACAAAACGTCCTGCGGCGTGGCGAAGGCGACCACTCCCTCCGGCGCCTCCTTCTCTTCCGGTTGGAGCAACCGGTAACGATGCGGGCGCGCTCTCGGGCGGCGGAAATCCTCGCTGTCGTCGAGGAGCCGGATCAACTCGCCGTAATGCTCCTCGTCCCATTCGCGTTCGCCGTGCCAGAGGTCGAGCAATTCGGTCTCGCCGAAAAGTTTCCCCTCGTCGCCGCGCTCGCGCAGTTGGTGAGCTAAACGCTGTAAGCCCGAAGCGTCGAGAGCTTCGCCCTCGCCGATTGCGGGT
>Ga0081455_10009147_pt1 | contig 10216 bp, 10 predicted proteins | sample TabmetS3T2R1_FD_70207 | JGI IMG/M metagenome (GOLD analysis project Ga0081455, IMG submission 70207) | Tabebuia heterophylla rhizosphere microbial communities from the University of Puerto Rico - S3T2R1 | ecosystem: Host-associated > Plants > Roots > Rhizosphere ... | reverse complement strand
TGTGTCGCCCCGGAGGCATGGCGTGCCGGCCGACTTTGACGGGGCGTCTGCGCGCGGGCGGCCGCGGCGATCCGCGGTCGGGGCGAAGGAAGGGCCTGCGGCGCGGTCGAACTAAGGAAGGTGACAGGAGGGGTCCCGTACCCTCTGCAGGGGCCAGCTCCATTCTTTGGCGGTGTCGACGGCGTTATTGTCTGCGGAACAGGTCGAGTTGGCGGGGATCGTCGTCACGCTCGGACGCGATAGCTTCATAGTGGCGGCGTATTTGGGAGTAGTGGTTTGCCTCGAACTCGAGGGCAAGCTGCATCAGTGCGTCGGCGATGTAGGCAGCAGCTGCATCGGAGACGGCGATTTCGTGCTCTTGTTCAGTGCGGGGTTCGCGCGCCATCGGCTCAACCGTCGATCTCGGCTTGGGTGCGGAAGCTCTTGCCCTCGATAATGACGGTATCGACGTGGTGCAGCACGCGATCGAGGATAGCCGAGGTCAAGGTGCTGTCATTGTTGAAGATCTGCGACCAGTGCTTGTAGGCACGGTTGGTAGTGATCAGCATCGGTGCGCGCTCGTAGCGCTGGCTGATGATCTGGAACAGCAGATCTGCACCGTGCTTGTCGATAGGAAGATACCCGAGCTCGTCGATGATCAGCAGTCGAGGCTGCAGGTAGCGGCTGATCTCGCGCTTGAGCCGGCCGGCGGATTGTGCCGCGACCAGGGTATTGATGATGTCGACGGCGGTGGTGAAGAGCACGGAGTGGCCAGCGAGACAGGCTGCGTGCCCGAGAGCAAGGGAGATGTGCGTCTTGCCGAGGCCGACTGGACCAGCCTCATAATGCCCGGAGTCCGGCGTTCCAAGTGCGGATCAACTATAAATTTCATCCACGATGCGGCGAGATGGTGCCTGTCATGCACCGTCGGCGCTTTGCGGGCGAAGAGCACCTCGTCGTTATCCAGACCGACGGCACTCTCGCTTTCGTTCCATCCTGGATGAGTGAGGAGTCCGCTCGCTCCTTCACTCTAACCAAATGCCCTCGGCTATGTGTTGATCGGCTTCTTGAGTTGCGCGCGCGCTTAGATGCGCTGTTAGCCTCCTTCAGCACAGAATCATCGCCGCAGAAGGAGGGCACTCATGCGACCACCAGGTCACCACCAAGATCTGCTCAAGGAAGATCGCAAGCTACCGGACATTCTGGGCGCGCAGCGGACGATTCTCGTTCACTTGATAGAGCGACTGCTGGTCGAGGCCCTCGCAGGCCTGGGCGACGCGGTCGGTCGCGAGGGATCGGGGGGCGCCCATGAGTAAGATCACTCCCGAGCATCTCACCCGTCAGGCCATCGTCTATGTCCGGCAGTCGACGGCCGATCAAGTCGCCAACAACCTGGAGAGCCAACGCCGCCAGTACGGACTCGCCGATCGAGCGCGGCAGCTTGGCTGGAACGATGTCGCTGTTATAGACGATGATCTCGGTCGCTCTGGTGATGGCATTGCCCGCCCTGGATTCGAGAAGTTGTTGGCAGCGATTTGCGAAGGGCGCGTCGGCGCTGTGGTCTCGATTGAGGCATCTCGACTCGCCCGCAACGGCCGAGACTGGCACACGTTGCTCGAGTTCTGCGGTCTCGTCGGCTCACTGATTGTTGACGAGTATGGCGTCTACGATCCACGGCATCCGAATGATCGCCTGCTGCTCGGTATGAAGGGAACCATGAGCGAGATGGAGCTATCAGTGTTGCGCCAGCGCTCACTCGAAGCTCTGAAGCAGAAGGCACGCCGCGGTGAGTTGTTCATGACGGTCGCCATCGGTTATGTGCGGGTCGGCAACGACCATATCGAGAGGGATTCGGATCAGCGCGTAAGGGAAGCGCTGGCCCTCGTGTTCGCGAAGTTCACGGAGATGCAATCCGTGCGTCAGGTGCACTTATGGTTCAGGCACGAGCGCATTCCATTGCCTGCCGTCACGTACGGCGCGGAGGGTTGCCGGATCGAGTGGAAGCTGCCGGTTTACAACACGATACGTAACATTCTCACCAATCCGATCTACGCTGGTGCCTATGCGTTCGGGCGCACTGGCAGCCGCGTTAGCATCGAGGGCGGCCGCAAGAAGGTGATGCGCGGCTACAGAAAGGAGCTAAAGGACTGGGAGGTGTTGATCCCGAATCACCATGAAGGTTATCTGAGCTGGGTCGACTATGAGAGGAACCTCGCCGTGATTGCCGACAATGCCAATGGGAAGACGCCAATGAGCCGCGGTTCGTTGCGCCGAGGCGAGGCGTTGTTGGCTGGTCTGCTGCGTTGCGGTCATTGTGGACGCAAACTGCATGTCGCCTACTCTGGCATTCGCGGCGATGTTGGCCGTTATCACTGCCGGGGCAGCTTCCTCAATCATGGCGGAGACCGCTGCATCTCGTTCGGTGGTATGCGGATCGATCGGGGCGTCGCCGCCGAGGTTATTGCGCGTTTACAACCGCTTGGGATCGAGGCTGCACTCGCGGCACTGGCTGCCTGCAGCCGAGTGAACGAGGACAAGCGTCATCAGGTGGAGCTGGCGCTCCAGCAAGCCCGCTACGAAGTGGCCCGTGCCCGTCGCCAATACGATGCCGTCGATCCCGATAATCGCCTCGTTGTCGCCGAGCTTGAAAGCCGATGGAACGAGCGACTTACCGTCGTCCACGCCCTAGAGATTGAGCTTGAGGGACTGACGCAATCACCCGCCACCGAGCTCATGCCTGCCGATCGTGATCGGCTGATGACGCTCGGCGCCGATCTTCAACAAGCCTGGGAAAGTTCCGGCGCGACACCGGAGACCAAGAAACGGATCGTACGAACACTGATCGACGAGATCATCGTTCGTGTGGAAGACAATGGGCTCAATCTTGTGATCCACTGGCACGGGGGTGATCACTCTGCACTCAAGGTCAAGAAGAACCGTTCAGGCCAGCACCGTTGGGCTGCCGAAGGTGAAACCATCGATCTCGTGCGCGTGTTGGCGCGACAGATGCCGGACAAGGCCATCGCCGCAGTACTCAATCGAGTCGGCAAGACAACGGGACGCGGCAACGGATGGACGCAATCGCGTGTGTGCAGCTTGCGCAGTCATAACGCGATTCCCACTTACCGCGAGGGCGAACGCAACGAGCGAGGCGAGGTGACGCTCGATGAGGCGGCGGCAGCTCTATCCGTCAGCCCGTCGACCGTACGCCGTCTGATCAACGATGGTCAGCTTTCGGCAAATCAGCTATGCAAGGGAGCGCCCTGGGTCATTCGGGCTGCCGATTTGGAACGCAGCGACGTTAAGGGCGCGGCCACAGCGCGCCGCCTCAGACGTCCGCGGTCTGACAATCCGCTGCAGAAGATCTTGGATTTGTAAGAGTATAGAAAGGTGAGCATTATGAAGCGGACTCGACGGTACTAATAAAGACGACGTTGGTGTTGGTTGCGATGAAGGCCAGACGGAATAAGTTCTGGATCTGTGGTCGGTTGATTTTTTTGGGCCAGCTCCACTGAAAGTCTTCGATGGTTTTGAGCACGGGGAAGCGCGCCTTTTTTATGCGCCGCTCGATGGCGCGGTTCTCGCGTATCGTCGCCTCGCCCTCGATCAGCTCTGCCAAATAGGCAAGGTGCGAGAGCTGCTTGTGGGCAGCTTTGGCGGCGAGATCCTGGTAGTGGCCTTTGACGTGGGAGAGGTGGAGACGATGGAGCTGCATGTCCAATCGCGCGAGGTCACTCGGGGTCACGGTCTCCTCCATCGTAGATATTGAGATCCGGGGGAGGGATGTCGATATCGAGTAGATCGTGGCCGCGCGTGAGTTGCAGTGGGCCCGGCTCTGGCAGCGTGCGGGCGCGCGTCTCCAGGATGTTGGCGATGTACTCGGCGCTGAAAGCTTGGAAGGCGAGGCCATCGGAGATGGCGCGTGCTACGTCGTCATGGGAATAGATCTCGGCCAGCGCGAGTATCTTGCGGACGTGCTGCCGGGCGTTGAACCTCTTTTGCTCGAGGCCGTCGTAGTAGGCTTGGGCATCTGGCGATAGAGCCAGGAAGCGCAGCATCAGGCGTTGCTCCCGCGCCCGGCCACGCTTGGCGATCAGCGCTTTGGCATGCTCGGGATCCTCGATGTCCTGGTGGCGGGCATAACTGCGCGTATGGCGGGCGATGAGCTCAGTATCGAAGTAGATGCAGACGCGGTCTGGATAGGCTTTAAGCGTCAAGCGGCGGTGAGCGTATTGCGAGGGAACGGAATAGGTGTTGGTGTCGAGCGTGATGCGGAACTGGCTGGAAGCGATCGTGGTCGCGGTGCGCGCGACATCGTAGGGATGTGGATTGAGCCGCGTCAGATGCGGACGCTCTTCTTGCAGCATGTCGAGGGGTCGCTGATGCGTCTCGCCGTGGATGCGCGCATTGGCGATGGTGTCGAGCCAGACCTGCGCGGCAGCTTGGATGGCGCTGAGCTCGGTCAACTCCAGTCCACGCAAGAAGTTCTTCTTGACGTAACCAACACCTGACTCCACGCGGCCCTTCTCATTGGCGCGCGAAACGTTGCACGGCTCGATCGCAAAGCCGTAGTGACGAGCGAAGTCGAGATAGCGGGGATTGAACACCGGTGCGACGCCGGCGAGGCGCTGCAACACGGCCGATCTTAAATTATCGACGATGATTTTTGACGGGACCCCGGCAAACGCCGCGAACGCGTGCTCGTGGCAGACGAGGAAATGCTCCATGGTCTGGGAGACCGTGAACTCCACGTACATTTGCCGGCTGTAGGCGAGCACAATGACGAAGAACGAGAGCCGGCGACACGTATTGCCCACCGCAACCGTGCCAAAGCAACCCCAATCGACCTGGGCACACTCGCCTGGAGCGAAGTGCAGCTTGAGATAGACGGGCAGCTTGGGTTGCCGGATGCGGCGGACGTAGTCGCGCAGGATGGTGATGCCGCCGCGATATCCCTCTTCGCGCAGACGCTGAAAGACCTGCTGAGCGCTGTAGGGGTGGCTATCGAGCAGCCGTGTGATGCGCGGCTTGAAGGGATCAAGGACGCTGCGGCGCGGCCGCGAGCGCCGTGGTTCGAAACGCGAGCGCGCTAACCACTTGGCAACCGTCCTCGTATCGAGGCTAAGCGTTCTGGCAATCTGCGCGATCGTCAGGCCCTGGCGATCATGGCAGTGCTGGATTTTGCAGAACGTCTCGTAGTCGATCACGACCGCGGGCTCGGACAGAGGGCGAGAATATCGCGCCCCAGTCGTAGCAATCGGTCGGTGGTGCGGACGATGTCCTCTTGTAGCGGTGTCCCCACGAGATGAGCGATTAAGCCAATGAGAACAGCGGGTTGCGCCGTTAAGAGATCTTGTAGCGGTGAGCGCACGAAAACACCCGTTTTGGCAATGGCACCAATAGGTTGCGCCATTGAGACCTCTTTAAGCGCAGTAGGGGCGCGCGAGGACTTACGCCAATAGCCGGGATGGCGTGCTCGCCAAGCCTGACCGCGGGCGAGGTGCACGGGCCCCTGGAAGTAGTCCTGGTTCTCGGGTTTGGCGACCCAACGCGCCTGGCTGGCGGCCTTGCTGGCTGCTTTGCACCGAGGCATCGAACAGTAGCGCTGGTGCCGGCGGTTACGCGGATCGGGACGAAAAAGCTTCAAGCAGCACTTGCATTTGCGGCGATCCCCACGAGCCATCGCGTCCCCTCCAGCGAGGACGCATCATTGGCTAAGCAAATGGCCTCAGCGGCATCGACGAGCTCGCTGAGGAGGACGCGCACGTCCTCAGTCGCCGGCCCTCGCAGGCACGCACCCGCGTCCGCTGGCACCGGCAGATTCAAACCGGTGGTTTTAGGGGAGATTCAGACCGGCGCTGACACTCTTCGGCCAGCTCGCTGCTATGGGGGCACCTGATAGCCCGGGGCACGCCGTTCTCTGCCTCCGCGGTGCAAGCCATGGTCAAGCCACCGCTGAGCGACCGCAGGCGTATCTCCCAAGTACGCAATCCTCCTTAGGTGCGCTCGGGTCACGTCCGGATAGGCAATTGCGGCCAATACACCACGATCTCTGCGGCAGATGTGGAGGTCCTCTACTTAAGATGTGGAGGTCGTCATGAGAGCCGGACGCTTTCCTTGCTTTCTCAGATCTGTGATGTTTGTCCTCCTTTTAATTACCGTCTGCGCGCCCGCCGGAGCGCAGCAGTCGAGCGCGCCGCCGCTTAGCAATGCGCAGCTGGAACAGCTTGTGGCTCCGATCGCGCTGCATCCAGACCCGCTGCTGTCGCAGATGCTGATGGCATCGACCTATCCAATGGAGGTCGTGCAAGCTGCGCGCTGGGTGCGGGACAATCACGGCGTCTCCGGTCAGGCGCTGCAGGATGCTATGCAAAAACAGCGGTGGGATCCGAGCGTGAAGGCATTGGCGGCGGTACCGCAGACATTGCAGATGATGAGTGACAAGCTCGACTGGAGCCAACAATTGGGCGATGGGTTCCTGGGGCAGAAGGAGGAGCTGCTCGCCGCGGTCCAGCGTCTGCGACGACTGGCCCAGGCCGCCGGCCAGCTGAAAAGCTCTGAGCAGCAAAAGGTCAGCTACACATCGGCACCGCCGGGCATCACATCGGCGGCCAGTGCTACGACATACAAGATTGCCATCGAGCCCGCAAACGCCGATTACCTATACGTTCCGGTCTATGACCCCAACGTCGTCTACGGTCACTGGCCATACCCGGACTATGAACCGTTTTATTGGTGCCCCGCTGGCTTCAGCGGCGGCGGCGTCCTCGCCTTTGCCACCGCGGTCGCGGTTGGCTCAGCGCTCTGGAGTCATCTCGACTGGTGGCGGGATCGCGTCGACGTCAATGTCAATCGCTTCAACGAGTTCAATCGCACGCATATCGCCGATAAGACATGGCGTCATAATCCGAGGCATCGTGGCAACGTTCCCTATCGGGACGCAAAGGTCGGCCAACGCTTCGGCGATAGCGGCCGCGCTGCCGCCCGCGAAGCCTATCGCCGCAAAGCAGAAGCAGGTCGCCGTGACTTAGCCAAGTCGAAGGTGGGCGAGGCCGGAGATGCGGGGGTGGGCGAGGCCGGAGGCGCGGGTGAAGTCAAGGCCGTCGTTGAGGGCGAAATGGCTCAAGCCGGAGGCGCTGCGAAGTCCGCGGCTAAAGCCAAGGCAGGCCAAGGCGGGGCTGCCGGCAAAGCCAAGTCCGCAGCGGCCGGGCAAGCAAAGCAAGCTCGACGCGCAGCGGCGAAACACTCCGGACAGGCCAGGACCGCCAAGAGCAACGTCGGCCATGCGGCCAGGGCAAGGCAGGCCAGTCGGCCCGCGGCCAGTACCTACCGGTCCTTTTCGGCGCCGCGCGCGGCCTCGAAGCGCCCTGCTTTCCGGGGCGGACACCGCTCCCGGGAGCAACAGGGGCCCTGGTTGTTGCCGTATTTGGTGCCGCTCTTAGAGTAGAGCCGAACGTCGTTGCCGTCCTTGATCACCGGGAAGCGATAGCCGTCCCACTTGGGCTCGTGAAGCCAATAGCTGCCACTGGGCGGGCGCGCGGCCGAGGTGGGGACAAGGGGACGAATTCGCCAAGCTCCGCGAGCTCGGGATTGAGCTCGTGGCCGCTGATAAACCATGGTCGACGGCCCCATGCCAGCCAGGCCCTCGCGGCATGATTGAGTGCGGGCGAAGGCCTTTCATTTCCGCGAAAGTGAGCGTGTGAACAGCTCCATTGTGATTCTGAAATCGGCGACATTGGGAGTGCCGTTTTCACACTCGCGAAAAAACGACACTGGTGACTTTGTGCACCGGTCATGCCAAGCTTGGCCTTGGCTGCTTGCGCGAGCACACACCGCGTTGATGCAGGCCTGGAGGCCGAGCGGTCCTGGCCAGCTTACTCCGCTGTGCCGGGACCGCTTCCGATTAGTGTAGCTGTTTTGTCCCGCTAGGAGACGTCGTCGGCCGGGCGCCCGGCTACGAGTGTGGCGATCTCTGCTTCCAAAATCTCGACGTACTCACCTGGCGGCCAAAAGTACAGAGCCACGCCCGTCCCCCTACGCTGATCTCCCCTCAAGCGGTGATGCCCTCGGCAGCCCCACTGATCATGTTCTCGATCATCGATCTGCTGAAGGGCGATGGCATGTCCAAGGAAGATCTTTACCGAGTCCTTGCTGCCTACAACCGACACATAGCCGAAGCGCGCGATCACATTGACGCTCTGAAGGCACTTGTGGTCGAGCAGCCGGATCCCGCAAGCGCCACGGAGCTCCAGCGCATTGCTCGCTCTCTGCGCCTGATGATCCGTTGTCGAGCAAGGCTCATCGCAGAACTGATGCGGGAGCCGCACAACGGGGCCTTTAAGTGGCGTTAGCTGACGTCGAGCGGGAGTTCGAAGACACGACACTCCCATTCATCTTCAACGATGATTAGGCCGCCCGGGATAGGAATGCCTCTGAGGGCTTGGCTTGTAGCGATCTGTCGACGTAGCCGCGCCGCTTCTTGTGCTGCCGCAGCGTCGCCGGGCAGTTTCATGCCCTTCTGATCAACTACGGTCAGTTGGCCACGGCAAACATGAAAGTAGTAGCGAGGCATCGAAAGGACCTCCTAGAGGCCAACGCGGCGCGCGGCGCCTTGATCCGCCTAGTGATGAATAGATTGCGTTAAACCTGGGCGGCGGGCTGTTTTGGTGCGGTAGTGCACCAAACCCGAAGATCTCCCCCCTGCTGGGGATGCCCCTACGCCCTCCGCGTCATTCAGATCAAGGAAGGCGCGAAGCGGCATCCACACCCTGCCACGGCCGCGCCGAGCGTCGTAGCGCATGGTCGAGGCGGCTTCGCCGGCACCACGGTGCAAGACCTACATAAGAGTACACTTTTCGATGTTCGCAGCAGTTCTCGTCGGCGCGAGGCTTAGGTTGTCCCACCACTACTCGTTACCGGCTTGCACCGATGGACACGCGGCTGGCCTAGGACGAGATTTTCGGTCACACGACGCCCCACGTTGCATTCGCATTGGCTCAGGAGTACCCGCCCGGGCAGATGCGGATCGTACAGGAGGGCTTCAAGAAGCAGGACCTTCTCAACGCTCCCGCATAACGCCTCACGCGGTCTTACGCTGCTTGATCCGCGTCAGGAAAGTGGGGAGTACCAGCCCCGTGGCAAGGGGCCTTCGACATCACCCCGCATCGCCCACTCTGACCTAGTCTGTGTAAAAAGGGCGTCTTCCAATACCGGGCAATTGAGCTCCCAATCGAGAACATGACGCCGCGCAACGTATAGGGAGACACGGGTATGAGCGACACCATCAAGGCCGAGATCCACAAGCTGGAAGACCGTCGCTATCAAGCATTGCAGCGGATTGCTAACTGACGGGCAGGAGCGCTGCTACACACGATACAAAAATGAGGCGGCGTAACATCGGGACAATACACACACGCACTAGCCTCCCCCACAGCGCACTTCTGCGCGGGATTGATCAGACTAGAGGAGATGGCCATGAAGACCGTCTTATCCGCGCTCCTCGCCCTTTCGGTGATGCCCGGTGTTGCTGGCTTGGCCGACGGCGGCGCGGCGGTCGCGTGGCCGGTCGCGGCGCGCGCGCAGCAGCCGAAGGTGCCGACCATCGGCGCGCTGGTTATTGGCAATATAAGCCCGGAAGAATTCTGGCGGGAGTTCCGTCAGGGACTACGCGATCTGGAGTATATCGAGGGGCAGAACATTCGATTTGAGTTTCGGTCGGCGGAAGGACAGATCGACCGGCTTCCCGAACTTGCAGCTGAGCTGGTTCGTCTCAAGGTCGATGTCATCGTCACTTGGTTTACCCCCACCGCGGTGGCGGCAAAGCAAGCGACGCGGGAAATCCCGATCGTGATGGCCGAGACCGGAGATCCGATCGGCACGGGCCTTGTCATGAGCCTTCATCGACCCGGTGGAAATGTCACCGGCATCGCGGCCGCAACCGCCGAATTGGCCGGCAAGAGCATCCAATTGATCCGCGACATGCTGCCGTCGGTGCGCCGGGTCACCGCTCTGGCCAACGCGACCGATCCCTTCTCCAAACCTTTCCTCGAACAGATCCAGCTTGGCGGCGAAGCCACCGGAACCGCAATCAACCCTATCAGGATTAGCAACAATGAGGAGTTCGAGAGCGCTTTCGCCGCGATGGAGAGAGACCGGCCCGACGCCATCATCGTTCAGCCCAGCCTGCCGAGCAAGCGCGCCGCCGAGCTGGCGCTGCAACACCGCGTGCCGGCAGTTT
>Ga0081455_10009146_pt1 | contig 10217 bp, 10 predicted proteins | sample TabmetS3T2R1_FD_70207 | JGI IMG/M metagenome (GOLD analysis project Ga0081455, IMG submission 70207) | Tabebuia heterophylla rhizosphere microbial communities from the University of Puerto Rico - S3T2R1 | ecosystem: Host-associated > Plants > Roots > Rhizosphere ... | reverse complement strand
AAATATTGGCGGAAATAGCATCGACGATTTGCCCCCGCGTCGGGGCCGGATTACCCGCCAGCAGTGCGTGCGCCGTGAGGATCATGGCCGGGGTGCAATAGCCGCACTGCATTCCATGGGTCTCGCAGAACGCGTCTTGAATAGGCGAAAGCTCGCCAGCGCCGCGTGCCACGCCCTCGATCGTCGTAATGGCGTAGCCATCGGCCTGAACCGCGAACATCAGGCAGGAGCGGACCGGGGCGCCGTCCACGAGCACGGTGCAGGCACCGCACACGCCATGCTCGCAACCGGCATGCGCGCCCGTGAGCAGCAGACGCTCGCGCAGGCAATCGAGCAGGCTCATGCGCGGCTCGACCTCGACCGGCCGCGTCTCGCCGTTGACGCTCAATTCAACTCGCATGGGCGCTCTCGGCGTCACGGTAGGCATCGAGGATCGCGCGCACGGCAAGGCACGCGCCGGCGCGCCGACGATATTCGGCGGACGCATGCAGGTCGGACAACGGCTCGACATCGGCGAGCGCGGCGCGCACGACTTCGCGCACAACAGCCTCCTCGGCGCGCGTCCCCTCAAGTATCTTCGCCGCGGCATCGAGCCGTAACGGATATGCTGACTGCGCCGATGCCGAGCGCCACACGTCGGCAGATGCCGGTCTCGTCGAGCGCGACCTGGGCCGCGGCCGAGGCAAATGCAAAGTCGCTCCGGCGCGGGCTGACTTCGTGGAAACCGACGCCGATGCGCGCATCGCGCCAGAGTGGAAAGCGCACGGCGGTAATGCAGCCCGCCGCCGGCAGCGCCGTCATCATCGGCCCAATAAAAAAATCGCAGGCCGCAATTTCGCCGTTCGCCGTGCCTTCTCGATAGCGGAGAGTCGCATCGAGCGTGACGGCCACGAGGGCTATTTCTGCCGCCGGGTCGGCATTGGCCAGCGAGCCCCCAATGGTTCCACGCGAACGAATCGCGGCATGACCGACAAACGGTATGACCTTGGCCAGCAGGGGCACCGCCGCGCGGACGACGGCGTCGCGCTCGAGCACACATTGGCGGGTGGTAGCGCCAATCGAGACGGCGTCGCGCTCACGGCGCACGAAGGCCAGATCGGAGATCCGGGCGATGTCGATCAGCCGCTTCGGCCGGGCGAGCCGCATGGCCATGAGCGGCACGAGGCTCTGGCCGCCCGCGATGATTCGCGTGTCGCCGCCAGCCGCGAGCATCGCGCAGGCCTGCTCGAGGTCCGCCGGCCTTGCATATTCGAACGAAGCGGGTTTCATCGAACGGCGTTTTGCCTCGGCAACAGATGACCTCGCAGTGCGCTCGGTCCATGGCGCGAATGGCTCCTATCATAAGGGAGAACGAGCGCGAGGAGCCAGCGTCGGAGCGTTTCCCGGAGCCACTCGAACTGGCTCGGGGCAGGCGCGGGAAGTTTGAACGATAATTGAGGAAATTTTTAAATAGGCAATCAAGGCGGAGTTGATGGTGTTCGAACATTTGCGCGAGGCTCGTCCATAACCTTTACGTCTCGAAACAGTCGCGCCGCTAACATAACGCACCTACAACGCAGGGACTGCGCCATGGGTAGCGTAACACCCGAGGATGCGCTCACCTTTGCCGCCATTCGGCGCAAGACGGATGTCTGCGTGCTCGAGGCTCAGCAAGAGATGCGAACGTTCCTTGCAGACACGCTGCAAGAGCTCGGCTTCGTCACTTGCGGATGCGCGCGACTCGCCGAATTGCCCCCAGTGCTTGCTTCGCAGCTGCCTGATATCGTCGTGATCGGATCGTCGGCAGGCGGCATCGAAGCTTGCGAGATCATGGAACTGCTCGCGGCCGACGACTTTGCTGGCCACGTGCTGGTGCTCGGGTCGCGCATTTCGCCCATGATAGCGGCCGTCCGAGAACTCGGGAAAAGGCTCGGTCTCAACATGCTACCTTTGCTGGCGACACCCTTTAGTCGCGAGGACCTGCGCGACTGTATCGCTGCACTCGGGCCGCCCGCATTGACGCCGATCTGCCCAGCGAATGCGGCCGAGACGCTTCCAGCAGCTCCCCTCGAGCTCTTGTATCAGCCGAAGATCGATACCCGCACGCTCGCGTTGAGCGGTGCCGAAGCGCTCATCCGACCGCTTCACTCGCCGCCGGCACATGGTTCGCCAGACGATGCTCGTTGCCTCGATCCGCTGCCTGAACTCGTCATCGGGCAGGCGATCGCCGACTGGCCCTATTTCGTCGCACGCTACGGTGCCTTCGAGATCGCGATCAATCTGCCGATCGCATTCATTCAGGATGCGAAAGCGGTCAAGAAACTGTGCCAACAAATACCCGACCAATCTGCTTTCGGGGGATTGATCGTCGAAATCGATGCCGCGGAGGCTGTTCGCAACCTGCGGCCGGTCACGGATGCCGCCAGGCTATTCCGGGATCGCCCCGTCGCGATTTCGATCGACAATGTCGGAATAGAGTGGCCGTTGCTCTCGGAACTTGACGCGTTTCCCTTCGTCGAGATCAAGGTTGCTCGACAGTTCGTGGTCGGCTGCGCCGGCGACCGCCGCAAGCAGACGATATGTCGACGCATCATCGACCTGGCGGACGCCGTCGGCGCACGCAGCGTCGCCGAGGGCGTGGAGAGCCGGTCCGATCTTGTTGCCGTCCTTGAAATGGGATTCAGCCTGGCTCAAGGCTCGTTGCTGGCCGCGCCCATGAGCGCCAAAACATTCACGCGGAGCGTGCTTGGCCGCCGCGCCCCCTGGCCGTTAGTGTAACGCACGGTTGGTCAAGGGCGGTGGAACACGCAACGACCGGTTCAGCTGGCCAGTTTCGGTCATGGCGAACCCTTCGCACCCGGCGAGTGAGACTGGAGCTGCAAAGTATCGAAGTCTTCGACGATAGCCCTTGCTCCGATCGCTTCGCGCGACCTCAAGGAGCGAGCACGCCGGAATTAGCGTACAATTTGGCGTTTCAGTTGTGATTCCTTGTAAATCTGCATAAAGTCAAAAGGTTTGTTGGCTAGACTGTAGGGATTCTGTGCGCACGGTCTCCGATCCTGCTGCGCGTGAAGGCGTCACATCCCCCTCCGGGACAGTAGCCGCGGATCAACCGACACTGGCGGAGGTCGGCGCTCGCGTGGGCCAAGACAACGAGGCGCTGCGCAATCTGCTGATCGATACTGATCGCCGGATCCACGCGATCGAAGACGCAAAGAACGCCTTCCGCAGGCTGAGCGAGCCCATCAGCACGGCGCTACGCGATCTGGAGCGAGAAAAGATCGACAATGCCGGCTTGCGCAGCGCGATGGCCAACTCCACACCAGCTATGAGGCGCTGCGCGGCGAATTCAGCGCACTTGAACAACGAGCGACGGAGCTGGAGAGCGACCGCGACGGCCTTCGGCGGGAAGTGGCGCGCGTGCAGCAGGATGCGTGCGGACTCGAGAACGACAAGGCCGAACTCATCAGCGAAATCCTGGCGGGGCGCGCGCGGCTCGAGCAGATGGAAGCCAATCTGGCCGCCGCTGTGGTGGAGCACGCCGCGCTTTCCGCTGCCCGCGATGAAGCTAACTCTGAAGCCCATACCCTGAACCGACGCATCGATGCGATTCGTTCTCGTGCTGCTACGGCGGAGAAACTGCTCTCCGAGGCACGGCACTCCCTGGCAGCGCGCGCTGAAGAGGTCAGAATTGCGGAGCGCAAGACGGCGGAAGCGACGATAGCTCGCAACACTACGCAGAAATTGGTCGCGTTGGGCGAGCGAATCACCGAAATGGAGGCTGACAGCGCGGCATATCGGATCAAGACCGAACGACGCATCGAGGACCTCAATGAGCGGCTTGCATGCGAACGCACCGACTTCGCGGGCGCCCGCGATGTGTCAGACGCCAAGACCATGGAGCTTGAACTGGAACGGACGACTCTGATGGAACGCTGCAACAGCCTGGCGGAAAGCCTCAAAGCGCGCGAGAGCGCGCTCGGCGCAGCCGAGCAAGAGATCAAATCGCTCACCGGCCATATCCGGGGGATCGAGCTGGAGGTCGCGGCCTACCGGGGCCAGGCCGAACGGCACATCGAGGAGTTGATCGCGAGCGCGAGGGCTCCGCCGCCACCCGCCATGCGATGGACGCAAAGCTTAGGGAACTGGAACTCGCACGTGCCTCGCTGACAAAGCGGTCCAATGCGATGGCAGGAACTTTGTGGGCGCGGGAGAGCACGCTCGCTGACGCCGAGCGGAAGGTCAGATCGCTGACAGATCACATCAGCCAAATAGAGATCGAGGTCGGAGCATATCGGGTCCACGTCGAGCGGCGTATCGAGGAGCTTACCGCAGCCCTTGAGCGGGAACGCTTCGAGTTCGCTGTCGCTCTAGAGAAAAGCCGTGAGGCATACGCGCCGAGAGAGTCGCCAGCGCAGCAAGAAAGGACCGACTCTGACGAGGTCTTCAACCCCGCCGAACTCAAACGGCCGATCGTTTCAACGAGCGAAGCAATCCATAACAGCAAGATGCTTAAGGCGAAGTTGGCAAAACTTGTCGAAGAAGCGCTCAATGACGCTGCGCCCGAACCCGACCGTAGCGGAGGCGCTCAACCGGATCGAGCTTCCGAAAGTAGGCGACCGATTCGGTGAGCTCTTCGGTCCAGGCGCACTGAGCTCCGGCATGAGGGGCGGGGCGGCCAGATTCAGATACTGCGCCAAATAATGTAGTCTCCAGTCCGAGGAACGGACAGCGATGTACGCGGATTCCTTCGACTATATCGTCGTCGGCGCCGGGAGCGCGGGCTGCGTGCTCGCCAATCGCCTGACTGCCTCCGGCCGACACCGCGTGCTGCTGTTGGAGGCGGGCGGGCATGACCGCAACATCTGGATTCACGTCCCGCTCGGCTACGGCAAGCTGTTCACCAATCCCAAGGTCAACTGGCTCTACACCTCGGAGCCGGAGGTTGAACTCAATGACCGGCGGATCATTCAACCACGCGGCAAGGTGCTAGGCGGGTCGAGCTCGATCAATGGCCTGCTTTACATCCGGGGCCAGCCGGCGGATTTCGACCACTGGCGCCAGCTCGGCAATTCCGGCTGGAGCTTCGATGACGTGCTGCCCTACTTCCGCCGCGCCGAGAACCAGCAGCGGGGGGAGGATCCGCTGCATGGGGTGGGCGGCCCTCTCGCGGTTTGCGACGTGTGCGAGCCGCATCCACTCTGCGAGGCGTTCATCGCCGCCGCGCAGCAGGCGGGCTTTCCGCGCAACGATGATTTCAACGGACCCACCCAGGAGGGTGCCGGGTACTTCCAACTCACGGCGCGTCGCGGCCGTCGGTGCTCGACTGCCGTGGGCTATCTGCGCCCGGCGCGGCGCCGACCCAATCTCACGATCGTCTCGAATGCACTAGCGAGCCGCATCCTCTTTTCGGGACGTCGTGCGATCGGCGTCGAATATCGCCAAGGCCATGCGACACGGGTCGCTCATGCAAACGCGGAAGTCATCCTTGCCGGCGGCACATTTAATTCGCCGCAGCTCTTGCAGCTCTCCGGGCTCGGACCGGCGCCGCTGCTGCAGTCACTCGGCATAAACGTCATCGCCGACATGCCCGGAGTTGGGGCCGATTTGCAGGATCATCTTCAGGTCCGGATGCAGTATCGCTGCACCGAGCGGATCACGATGAACGACGTGATTCACAGTTGGCGGCATCGCGCCGGCGCCGGGCTGCGTTACGCGCTGTTCAGAAAGGGGCTGCTCGCGATCGGCGCCGGCTATGCCGGAGGGTTCTTTCGCACGAGCCCGCTCGCCGCCACTCCCGACATCCAGGTGCACTTCATCATTTTCAGCGCGGAGACGGCCGGCGCCGCGCTGCACCCCTTCCCGGGCTTCATCGCGTCGGTCTGTCAGTTACGACCGGAGAGCCGCGGCTTCGTGCGCATCAAGTCGGCCGACCCGAGACAGCCGCCGGCGATCCAGCCGCGCTATCTGTCCAGCCCAGTCGACCGCGACACGGTCGTCGAGGGAATGAAGCTTCTGCGTCGCATCATGCGCCAGCCGGCGATGCGCCGATATATCGCGGAAGAGCGGGCGCCCGATCCGCGCTGCACGAGTGACGCGGAGCTGTTGGAGTTCGCGCGCGCGACAGCGACGACGGTTTTTCATCCGACAAGCACGTGTCGCATGGGCTGCGATTCCACCGCAGTGGTCGACGAGCGGCTGCGCGTGCGCGGCGCCGAGCGCCTGCGCGTCGTCGATGGTTCGATCATGCCCACGGTCGTCTCCGGCAACACGAATGCGGCGATCGTCATGATTGCGGAAAAGGGCGCGGACATCATCCTGCAGGACGCGGTTGCGAAAGCGCCCATGTCGGTCTCAGCTTGAGTCCGCCGAGATCATGAGCGTACCGGCAGAGCATGATCAGCTCGAAATCGTCAGCACGGAGAGGCTGGAACGCGAGTTGACCGCCGTCCGCGGTGCCGCGGTCGACCCACTCTCGGGTGTCTTCGGTCCTCGGTCGATCACCTGGCAGGTGGACCGGGAGGCGGCAATATTCTTGGGCGCGGGGCGCGCGCTCCTCCTGCAGCTTGCCCATCCCTGGGTTGCCGCTGCCATCGAGCAACACTCCGATACATTTGCCAATCCGATCGGCCGATTCCATCGAACCTTCAGTACCGTCTTCACGATGGTCTTCGGCTCCCTCGATCAGAGCTTGGATGCCGCCCGCCGGCTGCATCGCCGCCACGCCGAAATCAGCGGCACATTGCCGTTTCCCGCCGGCTCCACTTACTGCGCAAACGAAGTGTCGGCGCTGCGCTGGGTTCACGCGACGCTCTGGGACACGGCACTCCTGACATACGCGCTCGTGCTAGGTGCCCTGGCGCGAGACCAACAGGAGCGTTATTACGCCGAGAGCCGCCGCTTCGCAGCCCTGTTCGGGATTCCGGGACAGCGCCTTCCGCCGGACTGGACGGCGTTCTCCGCCTACATCGCGGCGATGATCGAATCCAGTACGCTGACCGTCACCGAGGCGGCTCGCGCCATGGCGCACCGCCTCCTCGCCGGTGCCGATACGTGGCTGCCGGTCCCGTCAGGCTACAAGGCACTGACGGCGGCGTTGCTTCCGCCGCGAATACGAGACGCATTCGCGCTTTCTTACGGCCAGGCGGAGCAGAACGCGGCGCAGCAATTCGTTGCCCGGACGCGACGGATCTATCCCTTCTTGCCCTCGCGGCTGCGTGTTACGTGGGCCCCTATCAGGAAGCGCAACAGCGGCTTTCCGGGCGGACACAACCGGACTTCATCGCACGGGCGTGCAATCGACTTTGGGCCCCAATCGAGGCCAACCGGACACACATTGGGAGGATCAATGAACCCATCAACGTCATCTTCCCTTACAAGCACGGCATGTGGGTCTTTGACGATTCGCGCGTGGGGAGGTGCAAGAGCCGTTCGTGGCTGGCGCCGATACGATGATCGACCGCGCCGTGGCTGACATCCCTGACGCTGCGCGGGGCTTCACGCTCGTCTTCTCTGCCACGCAATTCCCTGGTCATCTGTATCGGCTAGACTGGCAGCGGTCAGACAACGGCGGCAATTGGTATTTTTCGGAGCAGTTGGGGATAGAAGGCTGGCTGTGCCCAGCGCTGCTCCAATATTTTTTAGAAGCACCGAGGCAACTGTACATTCAGTTCAAGCCTCGTGAGGAAGCCGCGCATTAGGGTAATTTCGGTGCCTCGTAGGGCTGGGCACCGGCACAAGACGGGCCGCAATAGGGCTCTCACTATATCGGGACGGGTTCACTGCGCTGCTCATACCAGTGCGATGGCCAAATCCCGGTCCGGCGTTGAGGAGCGGCGGGTCGGGGCGCTAAACTCATAAATGGGGGCCATGAGAAGGAGGCATACATGAGTCGCATCACTGCTGCTGTGTTTGTCGGAATCGCCGCATTGACCATTATCTCAACGGTGGCCGAAGCTCGCGATGGCTGCGGGAGCGGTTGGTATTACAATGGCCGACGCTGCGTGCCGCAGGACGAACCCGGGTACTACCGGCCAGAGCGGCGTGGCTACTACGAGGATCGCGGACCGGGGATTCGACTTGACCTCGGCGGCCGCGGAGACGAGGCGCGATACCGCCCACCGAATCCGAGCTTCAAGACGTGGAACAACTGCGCGTCTAATTACACAGTTCAGGACGGGCTGTGTAAGCCGTACAGAGGACGTTAAGCCGGCTTGCTGCGCGGCCGTGAGGAGCGAGGATTGTGTCAAGGGCGTTCCGCGCGTCGCCGCGTGGAGAAATCCCGGGCTAATCCCGGGTTACCTCTGTCCTCGTGAGACGGGTTGATTGTCGATAAGCGCCGGACCTTGCATTTTGCCCTTCTGCGATTCCCGTATTGCTAGCCCGATTGTGACTGCGGCACATATCAGGACAACTGCAACCGTAATATGGGTCATCGCCAGCTTTGGCGTGAAGCGATTCATAACCCAATTCTACGAAAATGGGTCGCTCTACGCAAAATGAGCCGCCGCTGGTGCTGCACTGGCCGAACCCCAAATGGCGCAGGCACATCTATTTCGTCGTTGGTGATCAGATCATCATCGTTGATCGCAACCACAGGATCATCGCAGTCATCGACGTTTGATTGGAATAAGCGACTGAAACTTGGGGCGGTCCCCGATCGGAGGCCGTCCCTTTTTATGGCGCAGGTTGGAAAACGACGCTTTTAAGTAGAAGGATCCGACGTGTGCGGCGGTGCAGCGGGAGGCAGATTAGGGGGCACCGCTGAGGATGGGGTACCCTAGCTCGCTCAATGGCGAGGCTCCCAATCGTCTCATCGTCAAGTGACCTGCAAAAGCGCTAGGCTATCGGTCGCGGCCCACGATTCATTGACCCGGCTGCCGCTCCTGTCTTCGCTTCTCGAACAGATAATTCAAGGCAGGATCGACCCCTCGCTCGTCAATGTTGCTCCACAGAGGGCCATTGGGGGTAATGATGCACGGCCGCCGAGCGGCAGGTACAGCTTGCGCTCCCTCCTGTTCAGATACGAACCACCACCACTTTAGCATTTACGGGAACTACTGCCGTTCATGTCTCGTTCAATCTCAGCTCGGCTAAGTGTCTTGAGGGAGGCTGACGCTCGAAGGAGGCGTCCTATGAAACAGTTTTGGCTCGTTTCTGCTGCGGCAGTGCTTTTGATGACCTTGCTCCCGGACGGGGCTTTTGCTCAACGCGGCGGCTTCCGTGGGGCCGCGATCGGCGGAGGCGGAATGGGCGGCTTCCGCGGAGCGGCCATAGGCGGAGGGGGCATGGGCGGGGGCTTCCGTGGAGCGCCGATGGGCGGCGGCTTCCGTGGCGGCGGGCCTGGCATCGCCCGCATCGGCGGTGGAGGTCCCGGCTTCGTAGGGCGATCAGCCTTTATCGGCCGACCCTTTGCCAATCGCGCGTTCTTTCCCGCCCGTCGGGCCGCGTTCTTTCCGCGGCGGCGTTTCATAGCGCCGTTCTTTGGTGCGGGCCTGTTTGCGGCAGGCTACGGCTACTCGTCGTGCTGGCGCTTGGTACCAACGGCGTTCGGCTGGCAACAGGTTTGGGTGTGTGGTCCCTACGGCTACGGCTATGGCTATGGCGGTTATTATTATTGATCGCGAGACCGCCACATACGACAGCGAGAGACCACCGACAGCGGAGTTTTTGCGTTCCGACTGAGTGGACCAGCCAAGGAAACGTTGGCCGCCGCGCTGCACGAGGAGGAGACCGGTGACGAGTTATTCGGCCGGCCCGCGGCATCAACTTAGCGGGCCCGTTCGGACCCGCCGAAGGCCCCGGCCACGTCCCAAATTCGGCCGGGGCATTCCTTTGCCCGTGTCGGCTCGCTTGTACCGACGGGCGGTGCCGGCGTGGAGTACCACCACGCCCGTGCAGTGCTATTCTGTGCTCCGTGCAAGCAGGATCGGCCATGCGACGTCGCGAGTTCATCACGCTGCTCGGCGGTGCCGCCGTGTGGCCACTCGCGGCGCACGCACAGCAAGATCGCGTCCGGCGCGTCGGCGTGCTCATGCCGCACGTGCAGAATAATACGGTTGCTCAGGCGCGCATCGCGGCATTATCGCATGAGCTGGAGCAACTGGGCTGGAGCCCAGCGAACCTGTTAATTGGCATTTCCTTTGCCGGACCTTTCGCCGCCAGCATTCGCAAGCACGCCGTCGAACTCGCCGCGCTCCGACCCGACGTCATTGTTGCGAACGGCAGCGTGACGCTCG